>Ga0210043_1000434_pt1 | contig 44476 bp, 58 predicted proteins | sample CryGeymet201501t_FD_183990 | JGI IMG/M metagenome (GOLD analysis project Ga0210043, IMG submission 183990) | Groundwater microbial communities from Crystal Geyser aquifers in Utah, USA - Crystal Geyser metaG 2015-01t (SPAdes) (version 2) | ecosystem: Environmental > Aquatic > Deep subsurface >... | reverse complement strand
TTCTCTCTTTTTCCTACATCCGTGACAAGATATAACTCATCTTCTTTTTTTATTAATAAAATTCTATACTCTCCAACTCTAATTCTATATTCTTCATGTCTTCCTTTTAGTTTCTTAAAATCAACTATTTCTCCATTTTGAAACCGATTTAAACAATCTATAACTTTTTCTTGAAATCTTAAATTTAATTTTCTTAATTGTTTTTCAGAGGTTTTTGAAAAAAGAACTTTCATTCAAGATTGAACCTCTTTTTGACTTCATCAAGAGAATAAACTTCTCCTCTATCAAATTCTTTAAGAGATTCTTCAATGTCTTTTTTTGTGTCTTTGGATAATTCTAAATATGGTTCAGCCAAATCCCAAATGAGTTCTTCGAAACTTTCATTTGTTGTTCTAAGTGAATTTAGAGCTTTATGCAAACTACCTGTAATTCTTATTGTTGTTTGTTTCATATACTTCTTGTATACAATATGTATATTTAAAGTTTTTCCTACGAAATTTTAAGAAAATTTTAATAAATTCTTCGGCACCGCTGGCCGAAGGAAGAAAATTATGTTTAAAGTTTACTACTAAGAATTAGTTGTTTGTCCATTAATAAGGAGGTTTTGCTGTTCATTCCAACTATCATTTTTACTTTTTTTTATATAATTTGTCCAATAATCTATGAACTTCAACCTCTCTTTAAAATTCTTTTCCTTCTCAACTTCAAGTTCTTTTAAATCTATTTTAATATTTTTTATACTTTCCATTTTCTAAAAAAATTCTCTTTTCAGAGACATTTAATTTGTTTAAAGAATAAGTTAATTCCTCTTTATTAATTTTTTCCTTAAAAAGCCCATAAATGTGTCTTGCATCTTCAATATCTTTACTACTTCCGAGAAAGAGTTTATACGCAATTTGCAATTCCAGGGGAGAAATAAAAAAAATATTGGTTCCAATTAAAACTTTTATTTTATTCTTATAAGAAAAATTGTCAAGCTCATTTTTGATAAATTTGAACTCAATATTTGGAATGGGATTTTTATTTTTTGCAAATCTAATTGCGTTTTTGGACAACATTTCAAAAGCTTCATCCGGATTAGAGGTATTAATACACCAAAACCTATTTTCCTTTAACTTTTTCCAAAGTTTATTAAAATTAGATTTATCCATTTTGGGAATTAACAATCAACATCTTCAGTAGCACGAGACCTCCTCAATAGAATTGATACATATCCTGAAACAATAACATACTCTTCTAAGAGAGAGATAAAATCTAAAACAAATTTGTCTAAATTATTTAGTTCTTTGTTTATTTTTATTTCTCCTTTTTCATTATAATATTCCATTAATTAATAAACCTTTAAACAGATTTAAAGTTTCCTATTGAGAAATTTAAGAGACTTGCGTCCTTTAGAGAAAAAAAAAGAAAAAAAAAGAAAAATAAAAAATAACCTTTTGGTCTTTATGCGACAACTAATTCAGCACTTGTAGCAGAAGTTCCTTTGTATTCTTTTGATGTGTCAACAGCCTTCTTAGTTAAGTAAGTAGCAGCGTTAACAGTATCATCAGCATCGTAACCAGCAACAACGAGAGCTAATTTGCCAGAAGCAAATTTGCCATCGAATCCTTTTATCAAGAATTCTCCAGCTCCAACTCCAGTAGCAGCAGTAAAAGCTTCACCACAGTAAGCTCCACCTAATGCAGTAGCAGCAGCTGAATTAATACAGCTTCCACCAACAATCACTAAGTTCTTTGAAGCAACTGATGAAACCTCACTATCTTTTACGAGAACATCTCCTAAAGCACCGCTTACGCTTGTAGCACCAGCTTCTGTAACATATACGCTAGCAGCAACTTCGTCTCCATGGTACATCACTTTCAAAGACTTTTGTCCTGAACTTGGTTTGTTCCAAAGAATTTCAGTAGCTAAAGCTGAATATGTGAAATCTCTCCATACATCAGTATCTCCGATTTCAGTAGATGTAGCATCTGTATTACTTGTAGCAACACCAGTTACTTCTACTTCAGCAGTTGTTGAACTGTCCCAACCAAGGGTAACATTTATAGTGTCTCCAGGAGTTGCAGAACTTCCTTTGTTTCCATTCTTGTCTTCTTCCACAGTCTTCAGTACAAATGTTGTTGCACATACAGATGTGTTAGTAAATGCTGTTGAGGTAATTGAAGCGTTATACTGCAGGATTCCTGTGTACAATTCTCCAACCCCAAGAGTCAAAGTTGAACAAGCGTTAGCCGCACTTGAAAATGCAGTATTGTTTCCATGATCTACAAATGTGCTATTTTCCCAAGGTAAGTAAACAGTCAAACCTTCTTTAGAATACAAAGTGTTAAAGTTTGTATTTGCCGAATTGTTTTGAACATCTGCTGTTTTAGCAGCTCTACTTACATTGTGAACTTTTATCTCTGCATTACCTAATGAGATAGTGTCAGAGTCTTTAGCTCCTGACTTTTTAGTTACCCATGCACCATCAGCGTAATATTGAAGATCTGTCTTGTTAGTTGAACCATCTAATACAAAGTTTGTAAACCTTGCTAAATATGATTCAGCGTCACTTCCATCACTCCACGAAATTACGAAATAGTCATCAGTATCTTGGTCATAAGTTAAAGTCATATTACCAGAAGTTTTGGCAGTTTTTAGCAAGTTATCCGCATCTTTTCCAAGACCTGTAAAACTTGTACTGTCTCCGTATAAAAAGTTAATATCTGCTGGACCATCTTTTAATGGAAAATTCTTTAAAGTTCCATAAGTAGTTCCACCTTTCTCAACTGAGATAGTCTCTTCTGCAGGATAATTTAATCCTCCAAAAGACAAAGTAACTGCCTCGAAACCTGGCATTGTAACTGAAGAATCTTCTGCAACAAATAAATCATTATCAGCTGCCCATGCAAGTGAAATACTTGAAAGGGTGTTTGTTGACATATTAGTTAAAGTTCCTACAAGACCGTTAACAGCTTGATCGTTTATTTGAACATCAGAACCAGGAGTAATTTTTAATTTACCACTTCCAATACTAAATTCTACTTGGTTAGTACCACCTGCGAAATTTTGAACTACAACTTCCTTAACTCCTACATAAGCACCATCAGAAAGTTTCTGAGTCTCTGTTGAAGCTAAAAGGTTTGTTGTTTCACCATTAACTTTAAGTTTAACCTTACTGTTAGTAGTGTCAAAAATTTCTGCAGTCACAACGTATGAAGTTCCATCAACATCTAAAGTTACCGATTCTCCTGCCTTTACAGTTGCAGTTGCAGCTGAATCCAACAGAGTTATACTTGTTGTATCGTTAGATAAAACATAATATTTTTTACCCATTAAAGGTAAATCTGTTGTTGGCATATCTGTTACGAGAAGAGTATCTTCGAAAGTTAAAGTGTAAGTTAATACATTTTGACCAGAAGGTATTCTTACTCCAACAGTTGGAGTGTCTGCAGCATAGTCATTGTCTTCGAACATAGTTAATTGATTAGCATCACCCACTGTAATTTTTTGAGTGTAATCAATTTCATTGTTACTGTCATCAAGATATACTCCAGGTGCTAAAAGTTTAGGTAATTCGTCATCATCTAAACTTGACGAAATAACTCCAGTAATGTTGTCACCTAAGTGAAACTTAGTAGAAGTTTTTTCGAACTTGTAAGCATCTCCTGCAACAGTTACACTTCCTGTTTTAACTTCTTTAGCTAAAGCAGTTTGGATCATTCCAGCTTGAACTTGATCAGTAGCTGAAACCCCTGTACCTGTACCATAGACAATAGCTACATTAGCTACACCAGAACCGTTCACGAATGGAGCGGGATAAGTTGCAGCAGCAGCGATTCCTAAAGTCATACCTGTTAGTAAAGTACTAGCAGCGATTGCTGAGATTTTTTTGAAATTTAATTTCATTTTTTTTATTTTTATCCTCCTTTCTACCTTTCTACTAAACTACCTTAGGGCAGTCAAAGTTTTACTAAAAAAGCTATAGGGGAACTTTTTTAGTCAACTTATAAGGTTACGCCTTGCATTCGTGTTTTGCAAATGCTTTAGCCTCCCTATAAGAACACCCCCAATTGAGTGTACTATAACAAGCGAAAATTTCTTTAAAAAGCTTTGGACTTAAATTTTCGGTTTCACCTCTATAAACCCCATTTTTAGAGGTTTTATTTAAAAAGCTTTCGGTGTCTCTTAGAAGACATTACATCAAAAAAAATTGGAGAAAAAAAGAGAAAAATATATATATGCAAAAATGATATATATAACATAAGAAATTCAAATTTAAACTTAAAATGGTTAAAACAAAGGTTAGAGAGGTTATAATTAAGGAAGGGGGAGGAACTTTTAGTTTTTTAAAAGGTAAAGAAGTTTATGACTTTGATGGTCTTTCTTCTCTTAAAAAAATTCTCTCAAAAGAAAAAGCAAAAATTCTTGATGCAATCAAATACAAGGAACCAAAGTCAATTTACCATCTTTCAAAAATCCTACAAAGACCATTTAAAACAGTCTTTGATGACACTAAACTACTCGAAAGGTTTGGATTTATTGAGCTCAGAAAAGAAAAAACTAAGGGAAGAGAAAGGCTTCGACCAGTTATTTCTGTTGATGAGATGATTATCCACTTTAAAATTTGATTTAAAGAATATTTTTAGTAACTAGTAGTAACTAATAAAATCTATTTGTAATTCTTCACTAAAAACTTGGCTTGAACCTCTACTCTCAGAGGTTTTATTTCCTTTTGAAATTTCAAGAAGAGGATTTCCTTGAGAAAATATACTAAATTCATATCCTTTAACTGGAAAGTCTTCTCCCACCTTCCATGCACTTTCTAAAATGTCTTTTGAAGTCTCATTTAAAACTTTACACGCAAGAGTCCCATCATCACAAGTGCCTGAATTCTTACAGAGTTTTATTAATTCTAAATTTGATTGTACTCTCGTATTCTTTTCGCAAGTAGTTGTGAATTGCAAGTAAGACTGAACAAAAGCTTCAGACTTATAGCTTTGGGATTCACTGCTTGAATTGTTTGATAAAGAGATTGAAATAAAAACTAAAATTAAAACTGCAATAATTATAACAATTATCCCGAAACCTACCATCTCAGACTGGGCTTTTCTATTCATTTGAAAACCTCACAATTAACTCTCCTATCTCACATTTGTTAAAAACCTTGTTTCCATCACTTTCTTTTCTACATAATGAAACAAAAGTAGATTTGCCGACTCCAGAACCAGAATCCATAACTGTTAAAGTTTCACAATTTAGAAAGTTCCCTCGAGTACATTCTCCGGTTGAATCTGGATAAATTTTCAAGATTTCTATTCCATCTATATCCCAAAATTGAGAGTAATCCTTTATTTTATTTTTTAGAGCCCAAACTTTATCTAAATCTACACAATTTGTTTTCTCTGTTCCAAAAGCTGTTCCACATGTGAATTCGGGTGAATTGGCTAGTTTTTGAACCAGAAGTGTTGCCTGTTGTTCATCTAACAAATTTTTAGAGTCCTTTATTCCGGAAAAAACAAAAGAAAGAGCAAACAAACCAACTAAAACAAAAAATAAAGTTAGACCTAAAATCATGAATGCCATTTGTTGAACTTTTACTTGTCCTTTTTTATTCCCCCTATTGTTTACCCCCTTATTCACCATAAGTCACACCCCAAAGTATTCTCTACTTGTTTTATATCTTGAGCTGTAAAAGCCAAGTCACTTGAACTCTCAACTGAAGAAAATGAATTTCTAAGTCCATTAAAAGGGGAACATCCTAAATTCAAAAGGTTTAGGGATTTTTCTTTGTAAATGTCTGAAAGTTCACTTGACCTTTTCATTAACCTTTTTACTTCACATTCATAAGTTGCTCTATCTGAAAAAATTGCTGCATACATTAAAGCGTCTCCTTCAAAATAAACTTTTTTTTCTCCGTTTTTTTCAACAGAATTTTCATTTGTATTAACTTTAATGTCACAATTTATTGTTCCAATACAAACTTTTATTGAATTTTCTGAACAGGAATCAAATTCGAAATTATTTTGATTCAAATTTTTTAACTCTGCTTTTGCTGACTTAGAAAACCCTACAAAACAATAAACATCTTTAGAATTTGAAAAATAAATTAAGTTAGCAACTTTAAAAGGAAAATAAAAGGGTTTTGAGAAAATATTAAATTTTTGTCCTTCAAAAACTTCTGGAGAAAAAATATATTTATCACTAAATGAAATTGGAACTCCTGAATTTGTCCATTTATTTTTTACTTTTTGTTGTACCGAAAAAGTTTCTTCTCCAAAATTTCCATAAGTTGCACATTCATGGGTTATTCTTGACAAAACAGGAAGAGTAATAGTAATTGACTTTGTTGTTTCAACTCCAGACTCTAGGGGAGTTAGTAAATTTTTCAAAGCAAATCCTAATTCCGCTGAATCTTGAGATTCTCTTAAACTTGAAAATTTGTTTATTCCATAAAATGCTCCAACCAAAATCATTGCTCCAATTAAAAATGCAAAAATCCAGGAAAAAGAAATATCCAAAAAACCTCTCTTGTTTATAGTTTTCATTTTTTACTGTTCACTTTTACTAAAGGGTCACCTGAAGTTTTTACTAAAATGAAACTAACTTTACTGTCAACAATCTCAATACAAAAGTCTTGATTTATTTCTAGATGAGGTATTAATTCACCTATATCTGAATGATCTGAATAAAAATAAACATTTTGAGAAGGATCATTTTCAAAACAAAGTTTTTTTGCCCCTCTTGGAGTAATATATTCTACCTTTTTTGATGCACTAGTTCCTTCTTTCCAAATTTTATTTACATCATTACCCAACGAATCATAAAACTTTTTTTGTATAACATTATTTTGAGTGTCTAAAATTTTTTGAATTGCAAAAAAAGCAAAACCTAAAAAAGCAATTATTAAAATTATTGAAAAAATCATTCCAAAAGAAATTTTCATCTGCCCCTTTTTATTGTTCACCATAATTTTAAATAAGAAACTCTAATTTTTAAAGTTGACGACTATAAATTATTTTTATTTTGTGCTCTTAAAACTATACTACAAGTATCTATTTGTGCTGGTTGATTTCCATAAATGTCTTGACACTTAATAAACAAGTCTTCATCGGTGTTCCAATCTGCAACATGGTTTAATTTATCAACTGAACTTATTTTTACTCCTTGGTCAAATTCATAATTACATTGTGTTGTTGAAGAAGTAGAATATCTACATTCAGCTTTCTCATTAGTTATTATTTTTAGTTTATTTGAATCATAATAAGCTCTTGCAATTAATGGAGCTTGTACATCAATACTTACATTAAATTTAATTTCTTCAGTGTCTGAATTTCCTCCGAGGTCATCACACTTAATGTAATAAGTATATTCTCCATCTGGAATTTGGATTTCAGTTGAATGAATGTTTGATGAACCTGTGTTTTCAAAATAAGTATAAGTTCCATCTATTCCTTTACTACTATAAGAACAAAGAGCTTTACCTTCATAAGTTCCTCCGGCAGTTTTTGCCTCTAACTTAACTGTTGAAGGAGTTGTTGAATCTTGAATTTCTGTTGCATTTGGTGAAGCTGAAATTATTGAAAGTGCTCTTGAAGATTGAAGTTTATATCCTCCACTTGATTTTAAGTAGTAATCATTGTTAGTGTTGTTTTGTGGAGAAACATCTTGACACTTTACATAATAGGTTGTAGGGTCAGTTATTCTTATTCCAGTTAAGTTTGTACTACAAGTATAACTTAACCTTAAATTAAGTTGAGTTGGATCTGTTGCACAAGTCATGTTATAATCTAATTCCTCATATTTTTTATCTGAAAAATCCCACTTACAATTTGCTGGTTCATTTACAAAGAAGTCAACATTAGCACTTGTAACATTGAATGGAATCTTTGCATTATTTTCAATACTTGTTCCGTAAATTATTGGAGCTCTGGTATCTGGTCCTTTTGCAATACACATTTCAAAAACAAAATCATGTATATTTGCATTTCCATTAGAATCTTGACATCTCACGTAAGCATTAATTAAATTGTCTTTCCCGACAGTACTGTTCATTTGGGGAATTACTAATGTTTGGGTGTGGTTGAATTTTCTTGTTTGACTTCCTCCAAGATAATTTGCCATCTTTTCATAATCGTCTTGCCTCTGGAAATCTATTTTACATTTTGCTGGTTCATCTAAAGTTACTCCAAAAGTTACTTGACTAAATGGAGACAAACATCCATCACTTGAAGTTGTGTTTTTAATCCATGCTCCTTTGTCGGGTGGAGAAACTGCTTTAGGATTTCCATAATTGTAACCTACACTTAGAGCTTCAGTATTTAGAGAGAGTACTGGAGGGTCAATATCATTTCTACTATTCCAGAAACAGAATGCATTTCCATCTTCATTTGGATCACTTGCAACGTAATCACAACTTTGACCTAAACTTTTACATTGATATTCTGAACATTCGACACTTTGCTCATTACAAAAATGACAATCTTCACCTTTTACTTTTGCATCCCATGGTTGACAGTAATAGTAGACTACTCCTTCTTCCTTTGTACTTGAAACGAAAAGATTTGCAATGAAAACTACTCCTGCAGCTATCCATGCAGCAGGACCTAAAGTTCCAAAAATAGCAAGGTAACCAATTAATCCCCCTGCTCCTAAAATTCCTCCAAGGAAATTTTTAGCATCCGGACTTCCTCCTAAACTTTGACCGAGAACTGAAAATCCGACAGCAGCCGCAGCTGCTCCAGCAATAGTTGTGATACTCATTCCTGAACCTAGGAAACCGTGATTTAAAGCTGCTTCAGCAGCTATTCCTGCCTCACTAGTTGCTAACTCTGAAAGTACTGTCTCTGGAATTTCTGATGCAGAGATAAGAGATAATTCTTCTGTAGATAAAGAAAGTAAATTTGCAGCAGTTAAATCAGCAACAGACTTAGCACCAAAAGTACTTAAAATACTTGCAACAGTTTCTGCATTTCCTAGGTTATTTTTCGCATCATTGAGAATGTTTTTATCCTTTTGAGGTTTGTCTGTAAGAAGACCATCAACTTCATCATAAACCTTCTTCATAGCAAAAAAATCGCTAGTAGTTGTTCTTACCTTATCTTTTGTAGTTATTTTATCCCCAGTTAAATCAAGACCATCATTAACCCGAGGATTGCAACAAGCATTCCATCCTGTTCCACACAAACCATAACTAAATCTTCCGGACTTTCCATCAACACTACAAGGAAAATCATTAACTTCCGAAGCAGTTAATTTGTTATCTTTATTTTTATCTGCAGCATGTGCATCAACACATTTGCTTGGAGATACACAAGATTCACCAGCAGCACTCACACTCTCAAAACCACCGATGAGCCATGCGAATGCGAAGACAGCGACGACTAGAATAAATATCTGTCCGAGAGCATTTGTTTTTGCTATTTTTTGTTTATTCATTTTTTAACATTTTTTAATTTTTAAAATTTAAAAAAATCTTTAAATTTAAGAGTTTTTTCAGTTCCTCCTGGACCTGGAACTTTTACTTCTTTACCGTCTGACCTTACAAAATATCCTACAGCTTGTTCTCCTCCAAATTTCTTTTCAACAATTGTTTTCATTTCTCCAGGTTGTCCAATATAATTTAATTTTGGTCCGCAATCTCCAATTTGCATACACCTATAATTCATAGCTTGAATCCATTCTGGTTTAACTGAATTATCTGAATTGATGCACTCTGCTCCGTCGTCAACTCCACTTCCAGTAGCAACACTTTTAGTAGTTCTATATTGACATGAAACTGTTCCAAGAGAACAAATTCCTTCTCCGTTATTGTCTCCAGTCCAAAAATCAAATCCTGGTTGATTTAAAGGAGTACAATACCCAGTATCTCCATGGGTCTTAAAAGCAGACATTTGATTTCCAAAAGGTTCATTGTAATAAAATAAACATGAAATTGCCCCAATATTTCCTAAAATTCCTCTTACAACTGAACTTCCTAACTTATCACATCCAGTAAACTTCTTTTTGTCTTCCTCACTTGGGCTCCACTTACAATCTCTTTGTTCACGGTCTAAACAAGAAGTTTCGTCTTTTTGATCATAACAACTTTGCCAAGTGTTTAATTTGCAGGCAGCATTTTTGAAACCATTAATTTCTGACTGGACACAAACTTTTTGTCTTGCGTCATAACAATTTTCGGTTGTGATTTCGTTGTTATAACATGAAAGTCTTGTGTAAGTTGAACCTGGTAGGTTTGTTTTTGCTAAATCTGGTGAAGCTGTTTTTCCACCAAACAAATAACTTCCACTATTATTTTGGTCTGTGATGTTTGCAGTTCCTGGAGCGAGTCCACACCAACTTTCTCCATGTTCATACTTTACTCCATTTGAAGTGCATCCTAAATCTTTACAAATAAAGTCTCCGTATTGAGGTTTAGCAGTTTCTCCTCTTTTGTAAGCTGAAGCGGTGCTTCCCCTATAATAATCACAATTTCCACAAATTGGAGAATCAGCATTACTTGAACCATATCCACAAGACTCCTCTTTGGGGATTATTCTTGACCAATAATCTTTATCTTTAATTTTACTTGAATCATAAATATTCGCTAAATTTGCACAAGTGTCAACAAAATAAACTTCACTTTGTCCTTCAACCATTGTTGTTTTTTCACTTGGTCCACAATTTGTTCCAAGGTTTTCATCTGAACATAATATTCCTTCGAAGAATTCTCCAGTTATTCCATTACAACCAGTTTTTGTTAAAAGCTTACAAGTTCTTTCACTTCCTGTTTCATAAACACAAGCACCTTTTTCATCTCCCCCTGCACTTGCAATACATTGAACTTCAGAACTCACTCCCGAATTAAAATTAGTTTCTACTCCATAAAGGCTTGACAATTGTTTACATCTTGATTGAGTCACAAATGAAGCACCCTCTCCTAAAAGGCAACATCCCAATCCACATTGAGGTAATTCACTTGCTGACTTTTCACTCCAAACTCCTCCACCAGAATTACAAACATTTTGTGCGACACCCTCTTCACAAATTCCTTCTTGACTATCAAAACAAGTTCCTGTTGAACAAAATTGAGTTGACTCACAAGAAGTTGGAGCAGTATTATATTTTTGTCCTGTCTTTGAATTTATTCCTGTGTCACAAGAAGCAATTGGAGCGTTCTGACACCATGCTCCACCTAAATCTGCAGTTAACTTTTCACAACAAACATTATTCTCCGCAGAAACATAACTTGTTGAAAAAATTATTGTTGTTAGAACTAATAATGATGCTAAAAATATTAATGTTAGTACTCTTTTTTTCATTTTATATTGTTGAAATTCCTGGAGGCCAAACAACACTTCTTGAAGCAAACTGGAATTTGTCTTCTGTGTTTCTATCTGTGACTATGTAAATTTTTGTTCCGTCGCTCTGGAGCTTTTTTTCTACTTTTATTGAAGGATCCCAATCCATTAACAATTTAACTTCACTATCTCCAAAATTTTTCTCCCAGTTAACGATAACCCTTGCAGTTGATGCAAGTTCATAAAGATTATTGTCCAGAACTACATCAAATGATTCGTATTTTACAGTTGAATCTTTTGAAAGAGTTAATGTAGAATTGCTATGTAAAACAATTTTTTTCGGCAAAAGATCTACGCTGAAGTCTCCATTTTTTAGAACAGGATTATAATCTTTCTTTTCATAATCTGCTTTCATTGAACTGAAACATTCACTTACTTTTTGTTTTAGACTTAATTTTAATTCTTCTTCGATGTTTGAAATTAGTGAAACTTTCTGAACTACACATGTGTCATAATATTGATTAGTGTAACACAAGTATTCAACCTTATCTCCCTTGTAAATAAAACCTTGAGTAGGGTTCATACTTCCTCCTTGAGAACTTAAAATTTGAGTATTTTCAAGAAATACATCTTCGACACAATTTTGCAAATAAACTTTTGGATTTTCTTCTAATGAATTTGAAGTACTAGAAATAGTGGGATAATAAAAATAAATTAAAATTCCTGCAACAACAATCACTATCGCAAGAATAACAAAAATTGTAACCTGACCTTTTTGATTTTTTCCTCTTTTGAAAAGTCCCTCTTTCATAGTCTTCTTAAAGATTTTTCTATTTATAAATATTTCAATTATAAATTAAAAATATTGAGGGGATTTAATCCTCAACTCGGACAAGTAGATTGCAATAATAAGAAAAGTTGTAAATCTACTAATCCTCAACTCAGACAAACACTTTCTATTTTATTCTTAAAAATTGTTAAAGTGTTAATCCTCGGTTTCAACTCTTGGAGCCAAAAGAAAACTTAAATTTAGATGTTCAGAAACAAAATCTATTCTTAAGGGATGGTCCCTTGCAAATTTTAAAACTGTCTTTGGAAAATTTTTTCCTGCCTTAGTGAATTTTTGTAAATATTCCAAACTATAACGTGAAAAACAATCTTCTGCAACAATTTCAACTTCATCACCTGAAAATTCTGACCTTGCAGAATTAGTCTCTTTTGCTTCAATTATAAACTTTTTTCCTTCGACGATAAAAGAACATGCATCTGACACAACAAGGCAGTCATCAATTGAATCAATTAAATCTTGAGATTCAATTATTACTTTAGAAGAAAATTCCAAAGTATTGGGAAATTCTTTGTCTTCTCTTTCAACTTCAATTAAATTTAAACTAAAAGTTCTTTTTATTTTGTCTTCAATTTTTATTTCTAAGAAATTTTCTTTTTTTTCAAGAATTAGTGCACTTGTTTTTGAAGTTCTTTTTAATATTTTTTTAAGTTGATCAATATTTACTCCTAAAACTTCTTCTCCTGATTCAAATTCTTTAAATGCACTTTTTGGAATTTTTAATGAAACCATTGAAATATTTCCTGGGTCAATTGCAACAAGAGAAAGTCCAAACTCATTTATTTTTATCCTTACTTCCATCACCAAGTCTGAGATTAATTCTATTGATTTTGTGAAGAGCGTTGGGTCTTCAAGTTTTAGTTTCATGTTAATTTAATGAGTGGTTGTTTTTTAAGTATTTTTGTTGTGAGAAGAGTAATTATATAAATCTTTTTTGTTCTAATTTGACATGGAAAAAGAAGGAGAAAACTCAAAAGAGAAGAAAATAAGAAAAATTACTCAGATGTACTATTCTCGTCCTGACGTACAGAAGGCAATTTTTGAATTTTCTAAAAAAAGAGAAATTTCTCCTAGGTATTTTGAAGGGTTTGGAAAAAGACCTGACTCTTTTCAATTTAAAGGGGATATTTTTAGTCTTGCAAAAAAAGGAGCCACTTCTTTTCATTGTTCTGAAGAAATTTGGAGTGACCCATTAAAAATAGAAACGGGAATGAGTAAAGACAAGGCAGATGAAATTAGAACTGGTTGGGACTTGTTAATTGATATTGATTGTGAACATGGAATAAAATATTCCAAACTTGCAGCAAAAGCAATTGTTGAAACTTTTAAACAGCATGGAATAAAAAATGTGGGAATTAAATTTTCAGGTTCAAAAGGATTTCACATTCTTCTTCCTTGGCAAGCTTTTCCAAAAGACATAAATGGAATTGAAACAAAAAACCTTTTTCCTGAAATGCCTAGAAAACTTATTCTTTATGTTAGAAATTATTCTGCTGGGGTTCTAAAATCAATTCTTCCGCCTGAATTTGAAAAAGAGCTTGAAGAAAATTTAAAAACTGGTTACCTTTGTAAAAAATGTGGGGACTTCGCAACTGAATTTAGGTTTGTTGAATTTAAGTGTAACAGTTGCCAAGTTTTTGAAACTAGAAAGTTCAAGATGGGAACAAAAGGAAAAGTTCCAAAATGTTACAAATGTAAAAAAGAAATGAGTTTTCGTCCTCTGAGAAGGTTTATTGAATGTGAAAGGTGTAAACTTAATTCTAATGATAATCCCGAAAATTTTAGTCGTGAAGAAAGGGATATTTACTCTTTGATGGGTCTTGACCTTGTTTTAGTTTCTCCAAGACACTTATTCAGAGCCCCATATTCCTTGCATGAAAAAACTTCTTTAGCTAGTACAGTAATTGATTATGAAGAATTGGATAACTTTAAATTTAAAGATGCTGACCCCTTAAGACTTAAAATAAAAAAATTTATGCCTGAAGTTGAAGAAAATGAGGCAGCTGAATTTGTAATGCAAGCACTTGATTGGGCAAAAAGTTCTGGAGTTGACAAAGAAAATAATAGGGAATCTTCTGGAAAATATGAAAATTTTAAATCAATTAAACTAGAAAATTTAAAAGATACCCAATTTCCTCCTACAATAACTAAAATTCTTGAAGGAGTGAAGGACGGGAAAAAAAGAGCTTTATTTGCCTTGATAAACTTTTTTAGGAGTATTGGAGTAGAAAAGGAAGAACTTGAAAAAAGAATTTTTGAATGGAATAAAAAAAATGAACCTCAATTAAAAAGGGGATACATAACTGCTCAATTAAGTTGGAATTATAAGAGAAAACCCTTAATGCCTCCAAACTTTTCATCAGAATATTATAATGCAGTGGGAGCAATTCCTAACTCAGAAGAATTGAGATTAAAAAATCCTGTTAGTTATGTTGTTAAAAAAAATTTAGAAGAAAGTAATAAAAAATAATTCTAAAAATAATTTTTTTGTGCTCGAGAATATGGTAAAAAAATTAAGAAATATTTAAAAGGATAGCTGATGTAATTTAAATATGAAAAAAGGGGTTACATTATTTGCACTTTTATTTATAATTTCAATTATTATTATAGGTGGAATTTTGGCTTCAGCTCTAAGTGAAACTGAAGGAGTACAAAAAGCTTACAAATGTTTTAATGACCAGATTACAAATAAAACTTGTTCAAAACTAAGCACTGAAGAAAAAGTTTTTTCACTTTTGACTTCTGGAAAATGTAAAACAGAACTTTTGAATGAATCAAAATTAGATTCAAACAACAACACCTGTTGGTCAAAAAAACCAAATGAAGCTTGTGACTTGGAGATGACTTCAAAAGCTGCTCTTGCTCTTGATAATGCTGGTTCAGACCCTTCACTTGCATTAAACTGGATTTCAAGTAAAAAAGGAGTTTCAACTGATTTAAATTGGTACTTAGAACTTGATAGTAATAGACCTTTAACTTGTAGTATTGGTTATGAAAACCCTATTCCCGGAGGTTCGAATGAATACCAAGAATATTCTTTTAACATTGACACAAATAAAAAAATAGATCAGGATGCAGGTCCATGTTTAAGTTTAGTTAATAATGATTATTGGTTTAAAATTTCAAACACTTGTTATGAAAAGAAATTTGAAATTTCATGTAATGAAAGTATTGTTTCAACACTTTTGTATAGAGAACTTGATTCAACTACTTACCACGTTTCAGAAGACACTCACAGTGGAGAAAAAACAACTGAAAAAATTGATTCTTATTGCTTACTAAAGGGAACAAGTTGTGATTATCCTGGAACTCTTTGGGGTTCAACTGCTCTAAGCATTCTTGATGGAAACTTTACAGAATTTCTTCCATACTTAACTACAAGTTATTCTAAATTTTTAAGTACATTTCCAGAACCATTTTTATATATTTTAACTGGAAAAGTGGAATATAAAACTCAACTTTTGAATAAACAAGTTTTGAATGAGTATTGGTCAATTACTGGTGGAAGAGGAAAATTTTATGACACTGCACTTGCACTTTTGCCTTTCCAAGGAGGAAGTGAAAACCCCGCACAAAAAGAAAACTCAAAGAGTTGGTTATTACAAAGTGATGTTCAAGGAAGTGATGGATGTTGGGATAACAGCAATTTAGTTTCAACAGGATTTTTATTATATTCTTTATGGCCCAAGAATATTGGTGGGAGTAACGGAGATGGAGGAGACATTTATTGTACTGATTTTCAAAGTGATGGATATGAGTGTATAAACAGTTCAGCTACCTGTTCAGGAGATTTTTACCCTCAATACCAATGTGGAGAAGGTCAAACTTGTTGTGCTCCAGATAATGGTGGAGGAAGTGGATTAAGTGAATGTGAAACAAAAGGATACACTTGTGGATTTACTAGTGACTGTACTGGTCAAACACTAGATTATGATTGTGGTGCTGGTTCAATTCAAGTTTGTTGTGACTCTAACCAAAACCCTCCCACAACTTGTTCGGATTTGAAAGGGGAAGTTTGTTCTATTAATGAAGAATGTTCTGACATTGGTAATGCAAAATCAACAGATGATTTGAATTATGGAGAAATATGTTGTACTGGCTCTGCAAGTTGTGTTCCTAAACAAGAAGATCCTACCTCAACTTGTGTTGACAATTTTGGAACTTGCCAATCTTCTTGTGATTCGGGTCAAGAAGCAAATAGTGATTACACTTGTAGCACTTCAACAGACCTTTGTTGTATGGATTCCCCTTCACCTACTAAAAGTTATTGGTGGATTTGGGTTTTGTTTTTCCTTGTAATTCTAGTTGTAGTTGGAATAATCTATAGAGAAAAAATAAAAGAAATATTACAAAAAATAAAAGCAAAGAAAGGAAGAAATAATGGAAACCCTTCTGGAAGCGGTCCAAGAGGAATGCCTCCAAGGTTCCCTCCAGGATACTCTAGAACTCCTCAGTTTAGACCCTCTCCTCCTAGAAGAATTGTTCAAGAATCAAGACCCCCTCAAAGATTTTCTCCTAAACAAAAATCTCCAAAAGAGTTAGATGAAGTTCTAAAAAAATTAAAAGAAATAGGAAAATAAAATGAAAAAATTTTTATTTCTTGTTTTTGGTTTATTTTTAATTTTGCTTAGTTTAAGTTTTGTTTCTTCGCTTCAAATTGAAATTAATTCAAATTATTCTCTTGGAGAAAACTTTATTGCTAAAGTTTCTGGAAATTTTTACACTCCTTTAACTAAAGACAACATTTATTTTTATAGGGGATGGTTAGACACCTCTTTTGGAACTTATTCACTTGAAAAAATTGAAGGGGATTATTATATCTCTTTTGTAATCCCTCTTGAAAAAGAAGCAGGAAATTATTCTCTTGAAATTAAAGGGGCAAAATATTATTCTGGAGGAGAATTAATTGAAGACAATGTTTCAAAAAACTTTGACATCTTGAACAAAAAAGCTTTTGTTTTGGTCACCCCTCCACTTTCTAAACCAAGCGAATATTATTACAACCTTACATTAACTAACCTTGAAACAAAAAAAATTGATGTTTTATATAGCCTTGAAGGAACAAGTTTACAAACAGTTAGCCTTAAAGAAGGAGAAACAAAAAAAGTTACACTAAAAACATATGGAGGAAACAATTTTGAAAAAATTATTTTTAATTATGACAACCTCACTTATTCTTCTCTTGTTTATTCGAGTTTAGATCAAATTCCAATTGAAAACAAGACTTACTTTAACAATGAAAGTATTAACTCAACTAATGGGAATGAAACTCAAAACAATGACACTCGAAGTTGGTGGGAAATTCTTTTTGGAACAGGAAATGATAAAAATAACTCTACAAACAATGAAACAAACGAAACAAAAAATAATGAAACTATCCAAAATGAATCTAACCAATCAGATAATAATGACTTCTTAGATGTCTGCATAGAAAAAAACCTTCCAGTTTGTTCTAGCACTCAAGAATGTAGTGGGAGTTTAGTTGATGGAAAAGTTGGTCAATGCTGTGAGGGGACATGTATTGAAAAAAAATCTACAAATTCAACTTGGAAAATTATTGGATGGGTTTTAATTGGAATAACTGCAATTTTCCTTCTTTGGTTTTTTAAATCAAAATTTTCAAAAACAAGGATGAGTCCTGGTGGATTTTTTAAGAAATAATTATTTTTTTGATTTACTTTTCTTTTTAGGTGATTCTTTTTTATTTACTTTTTTATCTTCTTCTTTTGGAGCCTCAGCTGGAAGAATTTGAGAAAAACCTTTTCCCTGAGCTTCTAACTGCATTTGAACAACTCTTATTAATTCCTCATACCGGTGTAACCTTCTTGTTAATTCATTTAGAATATCTCCAAATCCATAATTTGTCATAATGAACTTTTCAGGTTCAATTATTTCCATATGTGAAGGCATATACTTAAACATTAAAATTGCGAGGAGAAGGGGGTCATCTACTTCTATTTCTATTTCAGCAAAAGTGATGAATAAGTCTTTTTGATCTTTTACTAAAACTGGATCATTGACTTTTTGAGAAATTATTTCTAATCCTTTTTCTTCTTTTATTTGGGTTAACAATTTTTGCAATGTCTCAATTAAGTGTTCTTTTGGTCTTCCCATTACCTCTAGAATCATTACTGCAGTTAGTTTAACTTCATCAAGTTTTCCACTCATTTTTTCTTTTCCTAAATTTTATAATATAGAGTAACAAAAGAACTAAACAAAATATAAAAAAGAGATATTTTGAATAATCTTTCTTCTCTTCATTCTGAAGAGAATTTTGAGTTTTTATATCTTTTGGATTTAATCTTATTGGAAGAGATAAATTTTCTTCTTCTTTTGTTTCTTTAATCGATGGAACAATAATTTTTTGATTTTTATTTGAATTTTCAACTTCATCGGAAGTTTCTTTGGAAATAACTTCCTCTTCTGGTTCATTGGAAGAGTTTTCTTTTGGATCTGAAGTTGATTCGTTAGTTTCTGGGAGATTTGAATCGGAATTTTCTTCTCCAGGAGTTCCATGAATATTCTGACTTTTCAAAAATTTGCCCTCCTTAAATTCCAAACTATATCCTTTTTCAACATCATCAGAGTAAGCCAATTCTTCATAAGTTTCATCCCCTTTTTCCAAGGTCAGAATCTTTCCAGCGTCCGTCAAACCCCCACACAAAGTTGCAGACTCAACATGAATTGCAAGAGTTTCTAGACCCACATCAAAATTTTCGTAAACCTCCGTTCCACTACTTCCTCCATCTGTGATTAATGCAAACCCTCCTGCTCCAAGTATCAAGCCTCCATCATTTTGAATTTCTCCCTGCCTGTTAACATATCCAGCTACCAAATTTTTTTCACATAAACTAAACTCAGACAAATTAATTTCTTCCGACTCATCATTATATAATTCAATCCACTCATTATAACTTTGGGAAAAATCAGGTTTATACATTATTTCATTTATTCTTACTGCAGAGACAAAATTAACTAAAAACAAAATGAGTAAAAATACCAACACGAGTTTCTTCATCTGCTTTAACTAGGAATAAATATTTTTTAAATTTTATTGAAATTTACTTAATATATCTCTCTTTAAAATCAACGTATTCTATTTCAATTTTTTTTCCATTTCTTTTTTCTTTTGCAATCCAAATTTGAGAAAAAACCTTTTTTTCTAAATACCAAATGCATTTTTCTTTTTCTGTTTTAGAAAGAATTCCATTTATTTTGCATTCCACCCCAATAACACTATAAAATTCATCCCTTACATGAGCAATCGAAATAAAATCTGGAAAACCTGTTCCCAACGTCATTGCTTTTAAGAAAGGATTGAATTTCTTTTTTGCAATAACCATTTTTTGAGATTCTAAGTCAACATTATTGTTCCATTTATCAATAAACCTTCCTTTTTCTTCAAGGTCATGCCTTACTTTCAATTCAAACCTTGCTCCACGTGCTCTTGAACTTTTTCCTTTTTGTATTTTTAATTTTGATTTAAACTTTGGTTGACCTTCTTCCCAGGAAACTTCTTTATCAGAATCATTAATATTTCCAACTAATTTATCAACTCTTTTTTTATTTATTTTTTCCATAATATCTTTTGTAAAATATACTTTGTAAAAGATATATTAAACTATTCCCTTATTATCCAAGTTTGAACAATTATAAAAATTATTGCAATAATGGAGATTATTCCCATCGAAGCTGAAAGAATAGGATGGTTCACGTTTACAAAAGGCAAACTTAAAATTGCAGCGGCAATTGCAATTACTCCTAAAACAAGTGTAGTTAATCTTGAAAAACTAGTTTCATCAAACTTCTTTTTTGAAGCCATATAAAGAGACTTTGGTTTTGAAACAATGATAAAACCAAACCCCATGATGAGGAGCCATAAAAACGCAGAGTAGGCAGTTATTGTAATTTCAAAAAATCTTGTTAAAATTATTTCTAAAAAACCTGTAATTGAAATTATAGCTAAAATTCCTGCAAATTTTGTTGAAACTTTTCTTTTCTCTTTTTTTGGTTTCACTTCTTTTTTTATAATCATAATTCAATAAAAGAAAAATTTAGTTAAAAATGTTGTGATAAACTATCAAAGTTATATTTTAAAATATATAATAGAAAATATATTTTAGAAAAGTTATATTGGAGTTTTATAAATCTCTAGCTTGAAGTGTTCGTCTTCCATTTGCTTTTGCTCTTTTTATTGCTCCTTCTAAAATTTCTTCAACTTTCATTTCAAGAGCAGTTTCAACTTCCTCAGCAACAGAACTCACATCTTCTTTTCCCTTCTGAAGTTGCTTTACCATTCCTTTAATGTTTGATTTAACAATTAATCCCATAGAAAGAGAAGTAATTGCTTATTTATTAAATTTTGGATGGATTAACTTTTCAAACCATCTTTTTCATCCAACATTTATTTATAAATTAGAATTTGTAAATAAGGTTATGAATGTGGAAGAATTTACTAAAAAAGACTTGAAAAAAGGGGATTTAGTCAAGATTGTTTTAACTTCAGACGCTCAAAAAATCGTTATTAAGGGGCAAGAGAATTACATCTCTGGGGGAGAAATGAAGAACCCTGGAAGAATACATCCTGGTTATAGGGGGGGATCCATCTTGAAAAAGGGTATGTTAATTGTTCCTCAACTTGGGACGAAAGTGTTGCAAAGTTTTGTGAAAAAGAAAAGGTTGAAATGAATGGAACTCATTATAATTTAGATACAATTGAATCCATTGTAAAAAGATAATTATTCCAACCCAATTTCACTTTTAATCTTTGTAATTCCGGTAATTCCTGCTTCAAAAAGTTGATCCAGTGTTAAACCTGTCTTTTCAATTTCGAGAATAATATCTCTGTCACAACCCGCTGCAAAAGCTTTGTCTTTAAACTTTTTCTTTAAGCCTTTAACTTGCATGTCTGAAACTCTTTTATTCCTCATTAATGCATAAGCATAAATTAAGCCAGTCAGAGTCTCTGAAGCAGCTAGAGCCCATTCAATTTTTTTTGTCCGAACCTTATTTTTTAATTCGGGCAAAGCTTCAAATCCATATCCATGTGAGAGAACAATTTCTATAAATTCTTTATCAAACCCTAAACTTTCTAAGATCTCTGGAGCTAAAGTTAAATGTGTTGACACCTCTTTTTTTGTTAAAGTCCAATCTACATCATGAAGAAGTCCAAGCATTCCAAAATAATTAGTGTCTTCACCAAGTAAATTTGCAACTTCTTTCATAACTGCTTCAGACATCCTGTAATGAATTAAATCAAACTCTTCTGGATTTTGACTCTTCAAAATTTCAATTGCTTTCTCTCTAGAGATTGGTAACATAAACTTGGAGAGGATTTAAAGTTTAAAGGATTTGTGGAAATAAATATAAAAACTCAAAAATCTTTTCTTTTTTCATGAGAGAAAAAACTATTGTTATAATTTGTTTAACAATTTTATTTTTTGTTGGATTAATTTCATTGTATTCACATCTTTTTTCAACTCCTTTTACCTTTTCTTCATCTAAAATTGATTCAGTAGGAAATAATATCAATGAAAGATTGGTCTATACTCCAGACCAAAGTTATCACACTCTTTACAGAAGTTTTGTTGACCCTGTTTCGGAAAGTGACGGTGGAGGAAAAATTGAAATGACTTCTTTAACTTGTGAGAAAGGAGAGAGATATTTTAGAACCTATGATGGAGAATGTTATGATGGAAATCTAAATAAAATAAATTGCCTTCCCTACACTGAAAACAATGAATATGGATGTAGTTTTGGAAATAATTTTGGATTTGGTGTGGGAAAAACTTATTCTATAGGTGGAACCTATTTGGGAAATCCTCCAACAACTTTTTTGGTGAAAGGAAAAAAATATTTGAAATTTGTTGTTTATAGTAGTTATAAACATCCAACCTTGACAAAAGGAGAAAATTTTGTCCTCTCTTCAAATATTATTTCCAAAAATAAATATTATCCTTTTGAAGATGTTATTATTTACCTTCCAACTGAAAAACAATACGGGACAGAGACGATTTTGAGTAATTTTGAGTATAATAGTTCGGCAGGAAAAATTTTTGGAAATTTGATTGTTTCATTAATTCCTTTTTTCTTATTCTTTTTTTCATGGTTTTTCTTTGGAAAGGAAAGATTAACTAAAAAAATTCCAAAAGAAATTAGTTTTTACCCTAGAGAAAGAAAGGGGTGGGAAGTTGCAGCCTATTTTAATCCTCCATTTTCAGTTATAGATAAAAATTTTACTTCTGCACTCATAATGGATTTATACAAAAGAAAAATAATTGATTTAAAAACAAAGAAAAAGAAATTTTTTGGAGATGAAACTTATATCAAAATAAACAAAGACTTAATTCAGCCAAATCTTGATGAAATAGAAAAAGATTTCTTGAAAATATTGAAAAAACTATACAAGGAATCTTCAGAGAGAAATAAAGATGGAGAGTACCTTAACTTTCGAGGAGCATCTAACGAGGTTGGAAACTTTTCATGGCTTAATTCAGAGTATAGAAATTTGCAAAAAAAAGTAAAAGAAAAAAGAAAAGAATATATTAATGAAGTTGGAAACATTTTTGTAAGAATTTTTGGATTTTTACTCACTTTTTTTGTTTTTATTTTTTCAATATTTCCTTCTTTGTTTTGGCTTGCCATTTCTTTTGGAATTCTAATAATTCTGTTTTTTGTTGTTTCTACAACAACAGTATTTACTAAATATAGGGAAAGTTATTATGAAGAGCTTTTGGGATGGGAAGGCTTTAAAAAATATCTTAAGGGAAATGGAATGATGAAAAGGTATCCAAAGGAGTCAGTTATAATTTGGGGTCACGTTTTAGTTTATGCTTCTGCACTTGGAATTGCAAAAAAAGTTTTAAAACAACTTAGAGATGCAAAAATAATAACCGCTACCGAATATAATTCATATAACACAGTTTATATCTCTGCAGCTTCATTTACCTCAAACGCTGGATACTCTCCAAGTTCTGGCGGTGGCTTTGGCGGAGGAATGGGAGGAGGATTTGGAGGCGCTGGAGGAGGTGGCTTTGGCGGAGGTGGAGGCGGTGGAAGATAATTTTACCCCCTTTTAGAATATCCAAACCCTTAAAAATTGTTTTTTACACCCTTTTTCATGGTAGAATTAGTTTATATTGAGAAAAATCCCTTTGGAAAAGTTTTCTATTACGACCCCAAATCTCAAAAAGGGGTTGCTATAAAAGAAGAGGGAAACCCTTTTGTTATGCCAATGTCTTCAGATTACAACCCCCTTAAAAGAGACCCTGATGCAATATTTTTTGGAGTAGAAAAAGATGTTTTGAATAAATTCTTTGATGCCGGAAGAAACGGAGACAAAAAAGGGATTGAGAAAATAATTAGAGAAAAGTTTCCTGAGGACGTAAGACTTAAAGAAAAAATAAAAAAAGATTGAGAAAGTTTTAAATAAAAATTAATTTTATTTCTTTTCTTCAATTTCAGGTTTCATCAAAGGAAAAAGGACACATTCTCTTATTGGTCTGTTCATTAAAAAACTAAATAGACGTTCACTAACCCCAAAACCACAAGCTGGAGGCATTCCGTACTTCAAGGCTTCAACAAAGCTTGTGTCGTGTTCCATTGCTTCAGTGTCCCCTTTTTCTCCAAGTTCACGCTGTTCTTTGAATCTGTTCTCTTGATCAATTGGGTCATTAAGTTCGCTGTAACCGTTTCCAACTTCACTTCCTGCCAAAATAACTTGAAACTGCTCAACTTTTCTTGGATCACTTTCTTTTCTTTTTGCAAGTGGAACCAATTCAACAGGTTGCCCAACTAAAAATCCTGGACCCGAAAGAGTTTTTCTACAATATTTCCAAAGTAAATCAACTAGTCTCCACTTCTCTTGTTTTGAATCAAAATCAATTTTAGGCCCCTTAGGGTCATCCCTTTGGGACAATTCTTTTAACTTTTTTTGAATTTCTGATTTAGTTGCCTTGTAAATGTCAATTTTTGTTTTTTCTTTTATTAAACTCTCAAAGTCATAAATTACCCATTTTTTTCCAAGATCAATCTTATGTCCAGTTCTTTCAAATTTGAGGGTGCCTAAAACCGCTTTAGTCACTTCTTTGTACATTTCTTCAACTAATTTCATTCCATCTTCAAAATTAGCATAACCATAGTAAAATTCCATCTGGGAATAGTCTTGCAAATGTTCAGCATCCATCCCCTCATTTCTAAATTGACGTCCAATCTCAAAAGTTTTTTCAAAACCTGCAACAATTAATTTTTTTTGCCAAAGTTCTCCCATTGAAATTCTTAAATAAACATCTAGGTCAAGTGCATTGTGATGAGTTTTGAAAGGTGTTGCAGCAGCTCCACCTGCAGAATTTTCTAAAACCGGAGTTTCAACTTCCAAAAACCCTCTCTTAATTAAGAAATTTCTCATAGTAGACCAGAAAATTTGTTTTTTTAGAAAAATCTCTTTAACTTCCTCATTCATAATTATATCCAAATATCTTTTTCTGAGTTTTTCATCTTCATCTTTCAAACCATTGTGTTTGTCAGGCAATGGGAGAATTGATTTTGTTAAAATAAAAAGTTCTTTAACAAGAACAGAAACCTCACCAGTTTTAGTTTTTATTGGGTTTCCTTTCACCCCAACAATATCTCCGGAATCAACTTTTTTAGATAATTCAATTACTTCTTTTGGAGTAGCTCCTGTTTGAAAAACAAGTTGGATATTCCCCTTCAAATCTTGCAAAGTCATAAATGAAATCTTTCCAAAGTCTCTTTTCATCATAACTCTTCCAGCAACAACTTCACTTGATTTTGATTTCTCTTCAATTTTTAATTTAGAATACTTTTCCTTTATTTCATTAGAATGATTTCTTTTTTCTTCTAATGGAAACCTGTGGGAATAAGGATTAATTCCGGATTTCTTTAATTCTTCAATTTTCTTTATTCTTTCTTCAACAATTTGTTCTTCACGTCCCATGTTAATATTAGAGGAAATGCGGTTTATATTTTTGTTGGTTAGATAACAATAAAGGTTAAAAATAGGGTAAAATTTAATCCTTTATGAATTTGGATGGAATAACATTTGGGGAAGATGGAACACTTGATGGATTAAATAATGTCCTTGAAATGGAAAAGAAACTTGAAAAACTTCCTGATTTATTCTTTGAAGTAAAAATTCCTAAACTTAAAGTTTATTATAGGGACTCAAAAATTGTTTTGGAAAGTTTAAAAAAAGGATATATTTTTTCTCCAGAAATGGGATTTAAAATTGACACAAACCAACCAAATGAATATTTGTTTGATTATGAAAAACAAAGGTATATTGTAATTTTAAAAAATTAATTATTTTCTTTTTCCAAATTTTGCATCTAATTTTTGATTTAGAAGGTAATCAACATATTTTTGATTTTCATCTGTTCTTCTAACGTGTTTGTAGGTAATTTTGTCAAACCTATTTTGAACTTTTTGAACTTCAAGAAAGAGTTTCATTAGTGGAGGACTTTTTACACTATACTTTCCCAAAAGTTGATTGACTACAAGTTCAGAATCAAGAACACAAGTAATTTCTCCTTGAGTATGTTTTGATGCTATTTCTAAGGCTTTGATTAATGCCTTATACTCTGCAACATTGTTTGTTGTTGTCTTTTTTAAAACCTCTGCATATTCTTCAATAATTTTGTCCTCGTTCCTAACAATTATTCCTATTCCTGCTGGTCCGGGATTTCCCCTTGCTCCTCCATCTGAATTAGTATAAATCATTTTTTTTCCTCTTTTTATTTTAAATATGCAAAACCTTGAATGATTTTAAATCTTGAAAACGTTCACTTTTTTCTTCTACTTTTTTTACTTGAGAATGCCTTGGTCCCTTTTTACAAAGTGCAACCATTTTAGTCACATCTTCAGAATTTCCTTCAATAAAAACTTCTACTCTTCCATCTTCTAAATTTCTTACAAAACCTTTAATATTCAATTTTTCAGCATTTTCTTTAATGAAACTTCTAAAAAAAATTCCTTGAACTAATCCTGAAATATAAAGACGAATAGATTTTTTCATACCCTTAAAAGAAAAGGGGAGTTTTTATTTCTTATTATGAAGCTCTTGTTCTAAATTTGGAGGTAACTACTGGTGATGAGGTTGCTTTAATTATTTAATCTGTTTGATTTTTATTTGGAACAGCAATTAGATTATTTTGGAAATTACTAAAAACCAAGATATTTGCAATTACAAGAATAAATGCAACAATTGTAATTGCGACAAGAAGCTTTAAACGTTTAAACCTCATTTTATCTAAAATCAAAAACCTCCTCATGAATTCTTGATTTTTTTATTCCTTCTCTTAGAAGTTGATTTATTATGTCTTCTGCAAAAAAATGAGTTTTGGGGCAGTGCTAACTTTAGATAATAAAATTATTTCTACTAAGTAAAATCACCATCCTCATCCCTCTCTTGGAAAAGATTGTGAAACAACTTATATAAGGGAATGTATTATTTCAGGAACTAAAGGAGAACTTCATTCGAAAAGACATGCAGAAACATATGCAATTGCGAATGCATATCAAAAGGAGCATTCAGATTTACTAAATAAAATTATTTATATTATAGAAAAATTTCCAAATGGAAAAAAATTAATTAAAGAGGAACCCAAGTTTTATTGCACTTTATGTGCAGTAACTATTTCAAAATCAGAAATTAAAAAAATATTGTCTCTCCCATCTAAAGAGAAGTTACACTAGGTCTTGAATAAATAATAAATCCTTCGTTTGATTTTGCACTTAAAAAAAGAGAAGTATATTAAAATTAAATTCCTCTAAAATCTAATTCATTATTAACTACTGCAACTGTTTGAGATGCAAAATACATGTGGGGGCCAATTGACACCGGAGTTAGATATTTTTTTAACCGTTTCATTTCTTGTTTTGGAAGTCCTTCATGATCTCCTAAAATAAACGCACATTCTGTTGGAATTTTTACTTCTCTTAAACTTTCACCTTTTTTATCAAGAATAAAACATTCAACCTCTTTTTCCATGAGTTCTTCAACTACTTTTAAAAAACTTTTTTTCTCAACAAAACAACCAGGTTCAACCTCTGTTTTTTCGCCCTTCTTTCCCTTGTAAAGCAATTTCTGAATTAACTTTACTACATTTTTCTTTGAAATTGGAGTTTCGTCATTAACACAAATTTCTATATGTTTTGGAGGGTCAGGCATACCATAAAGAATAAAATGAAAGGTCACATCACGCCTAAAATTATGAGATAAAAAAATAGCTTGAATAAAAGAATGAATTGCAATATCTAACCTTCCAGCTTGCATCAAATCTCCACTTAATGCTTTACCTGATGTTGCTCCTTTAGCTGAAAAATAAACAAAATGTTTCATATAAAAAATTAGAAAAAAGAATTAATAAGTTTACCTAATTCTCTTTTTTGGGCTATTCCGAGAATTGCTTCTTGGTGGAGGAGACTTTTGATTATTTCTTCCCCTATTTCCATCATTATTTCTTAACTTTGTTTTTCCCGCATCACGATTATATCTTGGTTGAGAGTTATATTTTGGTTTTGGTTTCCAATCCTTTTTTGGATGGTAATACCTTTCCCATGGTCGGATAAATTTATTATGCAAAGGGAAATTTTGTTGGTAAATATTAAACCATATAAAACTATTTGGAGAACGGTCATAAAAATAAGGGTTAGCATCATAAATATCTGGAATTCCATCTCTATCTGAATCTCGATATAAGATTGTTTTGTCTCTTGGCTGAGAAACTTCTACTTCAATAGTTTTAAATGAAGTGTAACAACCTGCAAACATAAATGCGGCCAAAACAGGAACCAACAATTTAGATTTGAAAGAACTCACAATTTTTGAAAGATTTCCCTCTTTTTCCATTATTAAAAATAGTCTTTAAAGTATATATATTTTTCTTAGAATTAATTTCTAATTTCCTGCATCACAAATTCACCTTTAGCAAAAATATCTCCATCATTTACCACCTTATACATTCCAACAAACTTACTTCCAGAAAAAACTGAGATTTTTGTTTCTTTTTCTAAGTCTACTTTTTTAACCAGGTCTTCAAAATAAATGGGTTTACCGGTGTAAATTTTTTCTAGATTATCCTTCTTAATTTCAATTAAATCATACACAACTGAAACAATTTCGGCAGGAATTAAAATTTTTCTTAAAAGTTCTTCATTTCCATTTTTATATTCTGAAACAGCTTTTTCGAAGTCATACAAATTTATTATGGGAAAATTTTTATCATCTTCAAAAAATATTCCAGCATTTGTTCTTCTTAGTTCAAGCATATGTGCCCCAATTCCTAAAACTTTTCCAAGGTCATCAATTAATTTTCTTATATAAGTTCCACCTTGAACTTTAGCTGAAAACAAGATATCTTTTCCCCTTTTTTCTAACAATTTAAACGAATGAATTTCCCTCTCTCTAAATTGTCTTTTTACTCTAGACTTCACGGGGGGCATTTGAGTAATTATTCCTGAAAAATTTTCTTTTATTGCTTCTTCTATTTTTTTTAATTCTACTTCTTCATGAAACCTTGCAATTCCCACATAAGTCTTGTCTTCACCTAAAAAGTAGCCAGTTAATTTGCAAGATCTGTTTAATGCAATAGGTAAAACACCCGTTACTTTTGGGTCTAGTGTTCCAAAATGAGAAGTTTTCCTTAAACTCAAAGCTTTATGGACAAAGTCTGAAACATTAAAACTAGTTGGACCTACTGGTTTATCAATATTAATTATTGAAAATTCTAAAAGTTCCTTTATTGTTTTTGAATCTTTTATTTTTTGAATGTCTGGTTTGGTCATATTGCTAACCTTAATTGTAAAATGAGTTTATCTAACAGTTTGGAATTTTTAATTTCCGCATTAAATTGAGGTAGTTTTGGATAGTTTTTATCTTCCCATTCTAATCCTCCAAAATTTCTTTTTGATGAATATCTAGGCATTATATGGTAATGGACATGGGATTCTAGGTTAGCTAACATCAAATAATTAATTTTATCTGGTTGAAAAGATTTCCTCATTGAATTTCCCAATCCGTAAATTACATCCCAATACTCTTCTCTTTCTTCATTTGAAAGCCCTTCTAAAGAATCCACATGCCTATTCAGAACAACTAAAGAACTGCCCAAAGTTGGTTGTTTAAAATTAATCAAAGTTGTCCAATTCTTATATGGTTTTATAATTGTGGGATTTTCATCTAATTTGCAGAGTATACAGTTTTCCATAAAATTAGTTCAATTAATATAAATATAAATATATCTGTGTTAAACTAATTAAATTTTCCTTTCAGAAACATTTTTCTTTCCTTTTCAGGAAATCTTTCAATAGCATATCTTAAAGTTGTTCGGGGTAGTTTTTTATAATTTGTTTTTAGGAAATCTTTTAAGACTTCAACATCTTTTTTACCAACTTCACGAAGCATCCAACCAATTGCCTTATGAATTAAATCATGCTTATCCCTAAGAAGAACCTCTGAAATTTTAAGAGTATCTGCGAATTGATTTTCTTTTATGAAAGGAAAGGTTGAAATTATTGAAATCCTTTTTTCCCAGAGGTTTTTTGAATTTGCTAGGGTATAAAGAATACTTTTATTTTTGTTTATCAAAAAAAAGCCCACAATTCTTGGACAAGTAACATCCACTAAATCCCAATTGTTAAACCTTTTTGCATTTTTTAAATAAAAATTGAAAACTTCTTCTGGATTTTCCTTGAATTTATATGTTAGAATGATTCCAGCAATCATTCTGTGTTCATGAACACTTGAATCAAGAAGTTTTTGTAAATTTGATAGGGAAAGTTCACCATATCTTTTTGCAATCTCTCTTTGTTCACCCATTGAAAGACCTAAAAAAATATCTCCTTGCCCATATTCTCCTTTTCCAGTTTTAAAATACTTCATAGAATTTTCTGCCCTTTCTTTTGAGTACAATTTTTTTAGTTCTTTTGTTAAATTTTCTAGCATCAAAAAAGAAATAAGAGGGTTTTTATATAATTATTTATTGATTTTTCTATGGATAAATCTGACAATAAAAACTATGAATCTGATAAAGAACCTCCTAAAGAACTTGAAATAGCTATAATGGGAGTTAAAAATAATAATTCCCTTCACCATTTAATTTACAATTCAAACATAAAAAATGAATTGATTAGTCCTGCTCCTTATTCTGAACCAAAAAAATCTCTTGCAGAAATAATCAAGGAGTTAAGTCCTCCATTTAAAATTCCAATAAAAAGATTTGATGAAAAGGAGAAAGAATAAACCTTATGTTCTCACGCAATAAAGCAATTAATCAGCTTGGAGAAATGAAAAAAGGGATTGTTAAAATGAGACTTGCTGCTCAAGATTGGGGGAGTCCATTTCAAACTTTAATTTCAATTGCTCTTTCAGCTAGAACTAGGGATGAAACAACAATTTTAGTTTGTGAAAAATTATTCAAAAGATTTCCTACCCCTGAATCACTTTCAAAAGCGACGATTAGTGAAGTTGAGGAAATAATTAAACCCGTAAACTTTTTTCAGAATAAATCAAAAAATATAATTCTCTGTTCTAAAAAAATTGTGAAAGAATTTGGAGGAAAAATTCCTAAAACAATCGAAAAGATGATTGAACTTCCTGGAGTTGGAAGAAAAACTGCTAATGTATTTTTGTCTGAGTGTGGAAGTGATGCTATAGGGGTCGACACACACGTAACTTACATTTCAAACTACTTGGGTTGGGTGAACTCTGAAAAAGCAGAAATTATTGAAAGAACCCTCAAAGAGCTTTTTCCAAAAGAAAAATGGAGTGAAGTAAATCCCACTCTTGTAAGGTTTGGTAAAACACACACTTCAAAAACCGAAAAGAATAAATTGCTTGATCAAATTAAAAGTATAAAATAAACTTTATTTTATTTTCTTTTTATTTTTCTGGAACCAGATTAAATAAACAATTGGAAGAATTCCAATTGTATTAAAAATAAGGATACATACAAACCAAGAAATTTGATTATTTCTTCCTGACTTCCATAGCCCAATTCCCTTCCAAACAGCTTCCCAAATAATTAAAATTATGAAAAGTAACAAAATCTAGGGTGATGAAATTAGAGTTGTTAAATCTATAACCATTAATTCTGGAAGCGTAAGAGATTTAAATATGTTTCTCGTTAGTAGAATTATGAAACCCCAATTTAAATTGAAAAACAAAGATGGAAAAATTGTTAGATTGGATGACTTTAAAGAGAGATGGGTTGTTGTTTATTTTTATCCACGAGACTTAACTCCTGGTTGTACCCTTGAAGCAAATGAATTTACAAAATTTCTTCCAGATTTTAAAAAATTAAATTGTGAAGTTATTGGAATAAGCCCCGACTCGATGACAAGCCATTGTAAATTTTATGATAAAGAAAAATTGAAAATTAATCTTCTATCTGACCCGGATAAAAGTATTGCTAAAAAGTTTGGAGCTTATGGAAAGAAAAAACTTTATGGAAAAGAATATGAGGGAATTATTCGTTCAACATTTTTAATTAATAAAACTGGTGAAATTGCTCACTCTTGGAAAAACGTTAAGGCTCCTGGACATGCAGAAAAAGTTTTAGAAAAACTGAGGAATTTAAAGAGTTAATTTTTTACTCAAGTTTTCAGATAAAGAAATGTCTTTTAATTTTTTTGGTTTTTCTTTTAAAATGTTAAACCCTTCTTTATTATATCTTGGAACAAGATGCCAATGAACATGTTTTACTTCGTCCATATAAACTAAATAAACTTTTTTCACTTTGAGAACTTTTAACATTGCATTTCTAACTTTTTTAACAACATCCATAAGGTGTTCATAATCTTTTCGACCTAACAAATGCAAATCTGTTACTTTTTTCTTCCATACTATTACAACATGTCCTTTTGTTATTGGATAATTTGCAAGAGTTGCATAAAATTTTTTATCTTCAAGAAAAACTGCCCCTTTTTTTGGTTTAGGTAAATCACTGTGTATATTCCTAATAAAATAAAGGAATATTTAAGACTTACTTAAAAACTTAAAAAGTTCTCTTAATAACAATTACCATGAAAGAATTACTTAAAAAAATTGAAGAATTAAAAAAATCTTCCACAAAAGAAATTATTGATTCAAAGAATCTTGAATTTGTAAAAATTGGTTTATCTGGAGAGAACTCCGTTTTTAATGAACTTTGTTTTTGTTTAATGACTGCTAACTTTTCTGCAACTGAGGGGATAAAAATTCAAAATGCATTGGGAGACAGTTTTTCTACCTTGAGTGAAGAAGAACTTTCTAAAAAACTTGCTCTTCTTGGACACAGATTTCCAAATGCCAGAGCAAAGTATGTTGTTAATGCAAGAAATTCAAAAAAAGAATTAATAAAAATTTTAAAAGAAATGGGGGATGATTTAATTTTAAGAGAATGGGTTGTGAAGAATATTAAAGGACTTGGAATGAAAGAAGCTTCACACTTTCTTAGAAACATTGGTTACAAAAATCTTGGAATAATTGACTTTCATATTATTGATTTACTTGCTAAAAACAATTTAATTGAAAAACCAAAAAATAAAAGTCTTACTCCAAAAAAATATTTAGAAATTGAAAATGTCCTTAGGGAAATTTCAAATAAAACTGGACTTCATTTGGGAGAACTTGATTTATATTTATGGTATTTAGAAACAGGAAAGATTTTGAAGTAGAACTAATGTCCTCTTGAAGTTTTATTTTGAGTCTTTGCTAAGTTTTTTACTTGTTTAGAAGTTTCAACTTTTGTTGTGTGTTTCATCTTCTTTGCACTTTCTTTATCAATTTTTTCTTGAGCTAATTTTGAAGTTTCTTCCTTTTCTTTTTCTTCATTTTTTTCTTCAACAGTCTTTTCTTCTGTAGATTCTTTTGTTGGTTCTTCATCATCTTCTTTTTTACCCTTAATACTTTCCTTTGCTTTATCCATTAAACTCTTCTGTTTTTCAGCATCTGCCTTTGCTTTTATTTCTCCTTTCTCTTCTCTTAATTTTTTAAATTTGATTCTTTCAGGCAAATCCATTGCATAAACTCTTACAATATCACCTTCTTTTACTGCCTTAACTTTCACTTTGTAAAGTGATTTCTTTATTCCCCTGATCCAAAGTTGTTCATTTAGATAAGTATCAATTTTTATTTTGTTTAAATCACCATCTCTTATTTTCATATGTCTAACTAAAAATTCTTTTACTGTTTTTACTGCTTTTGGAGTTTTTTTGTACCTTGCAACATTCCTACATTTTTCTCTTAAAGGAATAACATATTCTCTTTCAATTGATTCTTTCTTTTTTTCAACTTTTTTTTCTGCCATTTTATTTTAATTTTTAACCGAAGTGACTTTTTCTCCTTATTCCTGGTTTAATGTGTAACTTGGTTCTTCTCCACGACCTTTTTTGATGAGTCATAGCAGAAGGATGAATTTTCTTTCCGGGTCCGAACTTTTTCAAAACTGCCCAAACAGGAGCCCACTTAGTTTGTCTTCCTTTTTTTGTGAGTTTTTCCTTTTTACCCTTATATTTAATTCCCATTTTATTTGATAGTCTCTAAGAAATCTTTTCCTTTTTTAGTTAATTGTCTTCCTGGTTTTTTACTTCTAACATCTTTAATATCTTTAGCAATTTCAGTAAAACCCGCTTTGTCCGCTTGTTGAAGAATAGTTCTAATTATTTTTCCACCAGCTTTTCTAAATTCTTCTGGCCTCATTCCTCTATTTTTTTTAGAACCATACTTTGTTCTTAATCTGTTAACCCCTACAATTTTCTTTTTGTAAACTTGTCTTAAAACACTTGCTGACCTTTTATACCAAAAGTCAAGGTCATCAATTGGTCTTTCTTTACTTGGACCTGATTTTACTATTTTCGCCCATTCTGGCTCTTTAAATTCCGAAACTTTTTTCAAAGCCTCAGCTAATTTTAAATTATATTCTTGAGCATCAATTTCAAATACGCTTGTCATTTTGATTTATTTTTAGCTTTCCTTGCGGAAATAGATTAAACCCAGAGGTTCATTCAGCTTAAAATTAGTGGGAAAGGTTGGTTTATAAATTATGCGGTTTCATTAATTTCGTACCTTGGTTTACGCCATTTTTTTAGAACAATCTTAAAACCAATTACCTTTGCAGTGTAATAGGGACCTAATTTCTCCAACAATTCTTCTGCGAGCTTTTTCACATCTTCTTTGTTTTCCCGAGCGGATTTCAAAACTGAAATTTTTAGAGTTCTCACTTTTTGGAAATGATTTTTCAGAGTTAACATAAAATTTTCTGAAATTCCGTTCTTTCCTAGTTGCATTTCATTGATTGCCATTTTATTTCTTTGATTTCCCCCCTAAACTCAAGATATCTTTCTTTTTTATTACTATCTCTTTTGGAGTATTTTTTAACTTCCAAGAACCAGGTTTCAAAAATAAAGTTTTTTTTGTATCCCTTCCTGTAAAAATGTGCATTTTTATGTCTCTCTTGTTGTCCCTCCAATCTTGACTTTTTAGGGCACAAAAAGTTCCTGCTTCATAAACTTCCTCTTTTGTAGGATTTAATTTTTCAATAACACAAAAAGGACTTCCAGGAGCAACTGTGTGAAGAATAACATTTTCTTTTCCCTTAAACTTTTTCATTAATTCATCATTACTATTTTCATCTTTTCCAAGAAAAATTTTAGTTTCAGTAGAAAGTACAAATTCACGAGGTTTCATAAAACATTCAAAGAAAGAGATTATTTAAGTTTTGACTTGAGCCATTCATTTACAATTTTAAGAGATTTCTTTTTTTCTTTATGGATCATTTTTTTCATTGCCTCGGAATAAGTCATCCACTTAGAGGTTGAATGCTCTTTGGGGTCAAGAATTATTTTCTTTTTTCCGGGTTTTGTTTCTGCTGAATAAAGTGAAAAAGTTTGACCAAAATAACCAATTCTATCCCTAAAAATTTCAGGATAAATATAACTTCCCTTGTAATTGTGTTTTTGGATATTAAAAACATCTAAACCAGTTTCTTCTTTTCCTTCTCTTTTTGCTGCTTTTCTTTTTGTTTCAAACCTTTCAATTCCTCCTTTAACAAACTCCCACCCAATCCAATGAAGTTTCCTTTTAAGAATAATATACTTTGGTTTTCCTTTTTCAATTTTGTAGATTACCAAAAAAACAGCTTTTCTAAATTTATTTTTCATTTTTTATTCTCTTCTGATTTTTTTGGAGAGAAAATTCTTGTTGTGATAAAAATACCTAAAACAGAAATTATAGTTATAATTAATGTTGAAATTACTTGACTTTGGAAGGAAGTATATGAAGAAATTTTTGTTACATATTGAGTTATAAGGGAATTCCATGAAAGAGCCATTAAAAGTCCAAATGTAGCAATTATTGCAGTATTCACTGAATTGTTGAACTGTGTCCTTAACTCTGAAATTACTTTTTTTGCCATTTAAAAATTTTTAATTTTTTCAACCTCTTTTATTAGTTGTTTTTCATCTAAAAAATTTCTTTTCACATTACTGAATTTATTTCTTTTTCTTTTTGGAACTAAATGAAAATGCAAATGAGGGATTGTTTTTCTTGCCGAGAGCAAATCTCCTTCTTTATATCCCATTTCAACAGCGGGATATTTCTTTTCCAAGATTTTTATTCCTTTCATAATTAAATCAAAAATTGCTTTTTTCTCTTTCCCCTTTAATTTGGCTAAATTTAATGCATGCTTTTTTGGAATAACTAAAAGATGATCTTTTACATAGGGGGCTCTTGCAGGAGTTATATAAGCAAATTTATTTTCTGCAAGAATAAATTTTTTATCCTCATGACAAAATGGACAAAAATTATTTTTTCTAAAAGATTTTAAAATTTTTTCGTAAAACATAATTTGTTTAGTTAAAAGAAGTTTAAAAATTTAATTTTTAAGCAGATTCGGAATCTTTCTTTCCTTTTGAAAAAAATTCAATTGATCTTGCCAATTCTTTATGTGTTTTTGCATACTTTTCTATTGGAATCTTTTTTTCATATGCTTCTAAAGACTGAACAAGTGCTGTTGCTCCCGCTTTTGTTCCATCGGGGTGAGCATGACATCCTGCCCCCATTGTAGTAATAAAATCGACAGTTCCGGCAACATCAATAAATGGTTTTAATAAAGTAGGGTTTAATCCTCCTGAAATTATTGGAGCACATTTTTTTATTCCCCTCCAAGAATCATCTTCTAGTATTAAATGGTGAACATTATCCTCATTAACTAACTTCAACATTTCTTTATCATTTGATTGAACTTTTGACCAAGATTGACTAAAGATATGACCTTTTGCTAAAAGTTTCAAAATACCTTTTGCAGCAGTTATATCTTCTTCTGGACTTCCCTTCATTTTCCCAACTCCTGCAGTTCCAGTGTGAATCCCTGAAGCTCCGGCAAGTCTTGCAAATTTAGAGAGAACTAAGACTGAGAACCCTATTGGATTTTCTGGTCTGGTGTAGGCCCCATGGGAAGCTCTGTGGAAGTGAATAAAAACATCAGGGTATTTCCTTCTTAATGTTTGAACCGCCATCCAACCCGCAGTAATTCCATCAATTAAAAAGGCATAACTTCCAGGTTCAAAACCTGCTGCCCTAATTAATTCGCATCTTTCAATCATAGTATCAAAATCCGCTGCTGAAACATTAAAAGAATGGACTTTCTTCTTACCAGTTACTTTTACTGCCTTATCCATTGCTTCTTTTACATGTTTAACCATCTTGTCATATGGACAAAAATCCTGATTTGCTTGAGGTTCATCATTTTTAACAAAGTCCCCTCCTCCTGTCCAAAAATCATAACAAACTTCTGCATATTCTGATGAAGTTAAACCCATCTTTGGTTTAATAATTGTTCCTAAAACGGGTCTATTTTTTATTCCTAAATATTTTTTCATATCATCCAAGGTATAACTTGGTCCATCATATTGTTCAAGCATTGTTGAAGGAAACCAGACATCAATTAATCTTAATGTGGAAACCTGTTTCATTCCCAGAACATTTCCCACAATATAAGTTAAAATATTTTGAACATTTCCTCCACGGTCAAAAAGTCTCCATGGATAAGCAATCCAAACAAGATTCTTTTTTTCATCAAATTGGTAAACTAAGGCATTCATTTTTTTAGAAAAAGGTGTTTCGGTTTGAACCAGGAAATTTGTTCCTGTTGAAGATTCTGCAGCAATTTCACAAGCAGCCTGTAAAATGTTTAAACTCTTATCTGGAACCATATGAAAAACTGCAAGCAGATATTCTCCATTTTGATATTCCTTAAAATTTAAGTTAACATATGATCCCTGATGGGGATTAAGAGAATAATCTTTTTCAATATTTTTATCTACTTTTTTAATGACCATCTTTTACTCTTCTTTTTAATAAATGGTTTTTTATTTAAATATCTTTATGTTTATTTCTGAAAAGTACTTTCAGAATTAAAAAATATTAATAAACTCTTTTAATCTTAAAACTAAAATGCATTACCTTGGAATCGATGAATCTGGGAATGGAGTTTACCCCTTAATTTATTCTTGTTACATTTCGGTTAATAAAGAAAGTCTAGTTGAAGGAAAATTTCCAAAAAGAAGGTCAAAAAACAAAAAACAAAGAATGAACAATCTTATTGGTTTTCCAAACAAACACTTAATTTTTGAAAGGAAATTGGGAAAAATAACCAACTATGAAAACTATAAAACAATTGCAATAGGAGAATTTTCTAAATTTTATTTAAAAAATTATAATCTAAATGGAGTTTATATCGATGGGGGAATAGAAGAATTTCAAAAAGAAAAAATTTTACAAATGATTTATGCAATGGATAAAAGAATAAAAATTAATTTTGGAAAAGACTTGGATAGGAAATTAGTATTAGTTAATAAATCTGACAATTGGGCAAACTTTATTTTTAGGTCTGTTAGAGATTCTCCAAGAAAAATTAAAGAAGGATTTTTTGATTTTTTGCCCCTTCCAGATATAAGGGATTATGAAATTTATTTAATTTAAATTTTTTTTAACTCTTGACCAACTTTACCATCTAAAACTTGAAAACCTAATTTTTTTATTTCTTCTCTTAATTTGTCAGACTCTTCCCATTTTTTATCTTTTCTTGCAATTTCTCTTTTCTTAAGAAGTTCATCAACTTCTTTAGGAACAACTAAATTTTGTTTTTCTAAGAGTTTAAGTCCAAAAATTTCATCAATTTTTTTTATTGTTTGGTATTTTCCCTTGGCCTTTTCATCCCTTACCAACTTCCAAAGAACCTGAAGAGAATTTGGGGTGTTAAAATCGTCATCCATCTGTTCCTCAAATTCTTTTAAATATTTTTCATTGATTTTTTTATCGTCAACAATTTTTTCACAAATATTTTTTAGTCTTTCAAAAGAATTTTTGGCATTTTCTAATGTTTCCGTTGAAAAATCAATTGGTTTACGGTAATTAGTTGAAATAAACAAATATCTTATTTGTTCTTTTGAATAAGTTTTAAGTAATTCTCTAATTGTTGAAAAATTTCCTAGGGACTTACTCATTTTTTCTTTTCCCGTATTTAAGAATCCAGTATGCATCCAATATTTTACTAATGGTTTTTTGCCTGAAATTGATTCCATTTGAGCAATTTCCGCCTCGTGATGAGGAAAAATTAAATCTAGTCCTCCTCCATGAATATCATACTGAGAACCAAATTCTTTTTCAGTTATTGCTGTGTCTTCAATGTGCCACCCCGGTCTACCTTCTCCAAGTGAAGTTTTCCATGAAGGCTCTCCAACTTTCTTAAACTTCCATAAACAAAAATCTCCAGAGTTTTTCTTTTCAGAATTTTCATCTATTCTTGAAACGGCGTCTTCTCCTTCCAACACCTTTCTCTTTGCAAGTTTCCCATATTCCTCATCCTTACTTAAATCAAAGTAATAACCATCACTTATTTTGTAAGCATAACCTTTTTTTATTAACCTTTCAACTTGAGAAACAATTTCCTCAATGTAATCCGTTGCATTTGCATATTTATTTACTGAATTTATTCCTAAACTCTCCATATCTTCTAAGTAAGCTTCTTTGTATTTTTTTACAATTTTTTTCCAATCTTCTTTTTCTTCATTTGCTTTTTTAATTATTTTGTCATCAATATCAGTAATATTTTGTAAGTAGAAAACTTTGTAACCTTTGAACCTTAGATATTTTATTATTATGTCAAATTGGGTATAAGTTTTTGCATGACCTACATGAGAAAAATCATAAACTGTTGGTCCACATACAAAAAGGTTTACCTCTCCTTTTTTCAAGGGTTTGAAGGTTTCTTTTTCCCTTGAAAGGGTGCTATATATTTTTAATACCATCAAAAATTAAAGAACTTCGAATTTAAAAAAGTAAGTGAACCTAAACTATATTCAATACTTTCTTGAAACTAGTATAAATAGAACCATCCTTCTCTATCTCAATAGAATATGTTATTTGGCATAAAGGAGCTGTTTCTGGAATTTCAAACTTTACAAAAAATGCATCTTCTAATTTAGCCCCTGACCCTAACCTTGCACTATCTTCTTTTCCAAGAACAACAAAATTATCCGCTTGGGCTTTAGTAACTTTACAGTTTGAAGCAACTTCAGTAGCTTGAGTAGTATAGGTAAAAGTTCCCTCTGTTGTTTCCCGATTTAAAACTGAAAACCCAAATCCCCCTTTCTCTCCCTTACTTATGTAAAGATCTCTGTCATTGGGAAAAGTTGAAAATTTAGCGTTGGAGTTTGTAGAAAAAAGATTATCTATTTCTCCTTGAACTTTTTGATCAATTCCATCAAGAACATTATTACTTGTCTTGAAAATTTTACTCACAAAAAATATTCCTAAAACTAAAACACTCATTAAAAGAACAATTGTAACAATCGTCCCAACGGACATTTCCATTGCACCTTTAGTGTTTTTTGTTTTTATCATTTTTAAATTCCACTTTGAGTAGCAACATAAGTAACATAAACAGTTATTCCTAAAACAATTATTCCAATTATTAATGCAATTGTGTTCAATTTTTTCCCTTTAATTGAAAAATCAGAATTTTCCTTTGAAGAAAAGAATAAACCAATTATTGAGAGAATTATCCCTGTGAAAGGAGAGAAAAAAGCTTGAACAATAGAAACAATTCCCAGAATGTAAGAAATAAATCCTGCATTTGAGATAACCTTGTTTTCTTTAGAAACTTTTTTTGTCACCATCTTCTACTTTCGAAAGGATTGTTCATTTATAAAAGTTTTTGTAAATATTTTTAACATAAAAAATGGGAATGGGGGGAGTCGAACCCCCGACACCATGATCTTCAGTCATGTGCTCTCCCGCTGAGCTACATTCCCATACTTAAATTAGAGAGTTCTGATTCTTTTTTAAAGTTTGTTAAATAAAATAAGATGAGTATAAATTATGTAAGTTGGGGTAGGCCACCTTCTGTTGTTCCCCGCTTGACGGACGGAACATGCTAATATTCGACTAAGCAGGCATACATAAAGTTACCTTTGCATCAACCAAGTTGCTCGTTTCATCAAATCCGTTTTGTCAAAGTTCATCTCACGAATCATAACTCGAAAACGACTGTGGCGTTTCTGTAGCAGTGCTTTATCTCACGACAACTTTCCTTTCGAAAAGTGGTTTATGTAATGCTTTCGCGCTACGTGATGGGCGGACCTTCCTCAGAATCCAGAAATCATAATTTTATTTCTCTGCAATTTAATGCAAGGATTCCGTAAATTAGCTCCCCAACTTACATAAATATGGATTTTTAGAGATATTTAAGGGTTTTGGTGAGCTCTAAATTGGACATCTTTTTAAGGAGAATATTCTTATTTAATGGATTATGGAATTAAGTCTAGTTATTCCAACTTATAACGAAAAAGAGAATATTCAGAAATTAATTGAAAAAATTCAAGATTAATTTAAAAAAAACAAAATAAAAGGTGAGATTATTGTTGTTGATGATAACTCTCCTGATGGAACTGGAAAAATTCTTGACAAATTAAGCTTAAAACAAAAAAATATTAAAATTATTCATAGAACAGGAAAATTAGGACTTTCATCGGCTGTTTTAGAAGGATGGAAAATTTCAAGGGGAAAGGTTCTAGGGGTGATGGATGCTGATTTAAGTCATCCTCCTGAAAAAATAAAAGAACTTTTTTGGCCAATTAAAAAAGGTTAAGAGGAATTTGTAATTGGAAGTAGATATGTTCGGGGAGGAGAAATAAAAGGCTGGAACTTTAAAAGAAAATCGATGTCTAAATTTGCTACTCTTTTAGCAAGAGTTTACACTAAAGTTAAGGACCCTATGACTGGTTTTTTTATGATAAAAAAAGAATTTATTCGAAAAGAGATTTATTTAATTCTAATCTGGTTTTTCTTTTTTTTAGGAATGGCTATTTTTATGCCCCACAAAGAAGACAGATTTTTATTGGGAATTATCCCTGCAATTTCTTTAATCTCTGGTTATTTTATTAGTAAGATAAAAAGATATCAAAAGGTAATAATTCTCTTAATTTTATTGGTCCTCGTTTTTTCTGTTGTAAACAATTTTTATACTAATTATTCTACTTACCACAACACAAATACTGAGTGTTTTAATGAAGTTGTTTCTGAACTCCAAAATCTTCCCGGAACATTTATGATGATAAGTGAAAACCCTCCTCTGTTTAGAGATTCAATTAAACAAGAAAGTGCATATTACCCAGATAATTTGAATGAAGAGACTATCAAAAAAATGGGTGGATTAGAAAAAGGGAAAGTCTATTTTATTTTTACCAAATTTAATTCTGGATTCGAAACCGAAAAATGGAAAAACATTAAAGAGATTATGAATTCAAACTATAATCTAGAGTTTGAATGCTCAAAAGACAGTGAAGTTAATTGGATTTATTCAAATTAACTTGATTTTGATTAAAATTTTCAACCCCAAAACTTATAAACTCAAAATTTCTCTCAAATTCATCCAATAAACTACATCACTTAATTCCAACGTTCTGGAAAAAAGTGCATACTGTAGAAGAATATGGAAATGCAAATGGAACTTAAAGAACAAATAAAATCTGCTCTAATTGAGCTTAGAAAAAATGAAGCAAGAAAGTTTAAACAAACTGTTGACTTAATTGTGAATCTTCAAAAGTTTGAAGTTAAAAAAAATCCTTTAAACCTTTTTATAAGAGTACCTCATAAATCAAAAAACAAAAAAATTGCTGGATTCTTTGATTCTCCAAGTGAGTTTATTGATACAATTACTGAACTTGATTTTAAAAAATATACTGATAAAAAGAAATTGAAAAATTTAGTTAAAAAATATGATTTTTTTATTGCTCAAGCAAAACTTATGCCAAAAGTTGCGACAGTTTTTGGTAGAGTCTTAGGTCCAGCAGGAAAAATGCCTTCTCCACAAATGGGAATTGTTCTTAATGCTGATGAAAAATCTATTAATGACTTAAAAGAAAAGATAAATACTAGTTTAAGAATTAGGGCTAAAGAACCCTCAATAAAAGTAGCAATTGGCAAAGAAGATATGACTGATGAAGAAATTATAGAAAATGTTCTTTCTGTTTATAATGAACTTGTTAAAGCTCTTCCAAGAGATAAGGAGAACATTAAAAATGTGGAAATAAAGTTTACCATGACTAAACCAGTAAAAATAAAAATAAGATAAAATGCCAAAAAAAACTCAATCTCAAACGTCTAAGCATATTCCTCAGTCAAAAGTGAATTCAGTAAAAGAATTAACTGAACTTCTTAAAACTAAAAAAACAATCTTAGTAGCTGACATTTCAAACATTCCTGGTTCTCAGTTTCAACAAATTGTAAAAAAACTTAGAGGCAAAGCAATTGTTAAAGTTCCAAAGAAAAATTTACTTTTAAGAGCTCTTGAATCTGCTAAAAAGGAAAAAGCAAAAGAATTGAAAAACTTTTTAACTAAACCTGTTGCTCTTCTCTTTTCAGATTTAGATTCTTATGACCTTGCTTCAGAATTAATAAAAAATAAAAGTCCTGCAAAAGCAAAAGTTGGACAAATTGCACCAAGAGATTTAGAAATACCTGCTGGACCAACAGACTTGGTTCCAGGACCTGCAATTTCTGAACTTGGAGCTCTCGGAATAAAGATTCAAATTCAAGGTGGAAAAATTGAAATTAAAGAACCTAAAGTTATTGCTAAGGAAGGTTCCTCAATTAGTGAAGGTGCCGCTGCAATGCTTTCAAAATTAAACATTCTCCCATTTACAATTGGATTTATTCCTCTTTCCGCATATGATTCAACCGAAGAAAAAATGTACTCGGAAATTATTATTGACTATGAAGGAGCCTTAAACTCTCTAAAAGATTCATTTGCTAGATCTCTTGCATTTGCAGTTTCAATTGGGCAATACAATTCACAAACAATTCCTATTCTAGTACAAAAAGCTGGAAGTCATGAAAGAAGATTAATAAAAGTAATAAGTGGTGAACCAGATGAAGTTATTCTGGAAGCTCCAAAAACAGAAGAAATTCCTCAAGAAAAAAAGGAGGAAAAACAAGTGAACCCCACTGAGGGACTTGCTTCTTTATTTGGGTAGTTCACAATTAAATAAAAAGGAAAAAAAATGGAATACATATACGCAGCACTTTTGTTGCACAAATTAGGCAAAGAAGTTAGTGAAAGCACTGTAAAAAGTGTTGTTGCAGCTACAGGCGCTAATGTTGATGACTCTAAAGTCAAATCATTAGTTGCTAGCTTGAAGGGTGTTGATATCGATGCTGAACTCGCAAACGCAAGTTTAGTCTCAGCAGCTCCGGCAGCTCCGGCAGCTGAAGCAAAGAAAGAAGAAGCACCGCATAAGGAAGAAAAGAAGAAATCTGCAGCAGAAGGATTAGCCTCATTATTTGGATAATTAATTATTTTTTATATATCCAGGGCCAGTCCTTAACTTCTCTAGTTGGAACTTGAAATCTTAAAGGAATTTCTTCACAATAAAGGTAATTTTAAGATAAATATTTAAATTTGAAATCCCTTTTTAAATCGTGGAAGATAGAGTGAAATTTTCATATAAGGCAGGAAATGTGGATTATAATTATTCAATAGAAGAGAGTGTACTCAAAGAGAAAAGTGTTTTACGGTTTGAAAAGTTTTGGGGAATTGTGGAATATGTTGTTGAACACCCAAAAGAATTAGGGGAAAGTAGTCTTCAATTCAACAAAGAATTTAACCCTGATGAAAAAAGAATAGTTCAAAAATTAATTTCTACTTTGAAATCAAAAGACCTTGAAAATAAAGTTAAATAAATTAATGTGACATCCTCCGTGCCCTAAAGGACACGGCGTCCCGTCGTCTTCAATGAAATGAATGATGCAACTCTTGATTCTTTATGTATTCAAAAACAGCTTCATAATTTGACCCAATTGAACAACAAAAAT
>Ga0210043_1000429_pt1 | contig 44595 bp, 59 predicted proteins | sample CryGeymet201501t_FD_183990 | JGI IMG/M metagenome (GOLD analysis project Ga0210043, IMG submission 183990) | Groundwater microbial communities from Crystal Geyser aquifers in Utah, USA - Crystal Geyser metaG 2015-01t (SPAdes) (version 2) | ecosystem: Environmental > Aquatic > Deep subsurface >... | reverse complement strand
CAATACTCTGCAATTTATTCACATCCCTGTGCAATTTTTGCGCACTTGCTAAGTACTCTGATACCAGATACTTAGGACTATTCCAGAAAAATTAGTGTGCAATTATTACACATGCGATTAATGAGATAATCAATTAATCCCCGTTTTCCCTATACACATGTGATCAATTGAACACATGTGTAATGCCTTTTTTGCCCTGTTTATGTCTTGGCACGGATCTTGCTCCTATATGGCGGGACAATTGAATCACATGTGCATCCCGTGGATGTGCATCACCGAGCAAAGTTTTCAAAACTTTGCCAAGAAAGGGAAAATCATGAAACTGGATCAAACGCAGATCGAAAAGTGGGAAATAATGCTCCAAGCAGCTACCGACGCGGACGCACAAGCGGACGGGGCGCGGAAGCAGAGCGGGGATAGGCAAGATATGATGTATGCTGCCCTACTCTCCATGATGGGTGATCAAGTTACTAGGACTGCCTTCGCTTCTGCCTATGCTGCAATTGCGGCCCATTGGGGATATGATCCTCACCCATCGCGCGGTGGGCGTAAAGATGAGACCTACAACGTTACCCCGCGTGACCTTGTGGCCGTCCGCTCCATATTCTCACGCGCGTTTGCGGCAGGGGAGACGCCGGAGCCGGAAGGACGGAAGGATCTGCAAAAGAAACTCGCGATGAAATCCCGGAAGAGCAAGAAGGAAAAGGATGCACTGAGCGAGCGGCGTAACACCGACGCCCGGGAGCATGGGCGAAGACTAGTTGCCCGGTGTGATATGCTCTCCAAGCATGTCGGCTACCTTCAGGCACTGCTGACGAGCCACGGTATCCCGTTCGACGCGGAAGATCTCCGTGAGCCTATGTGGATGGTTACGGCACGGGCGTGCTACCAGGGAGAGGTGATCTCGCCTATCGAGAAGCAGATCGCGGACGAAATGCCGATGACCGAGACAATAATCTCGGTCGAGGACGCGGTTGTAGCAGACCGGCAACCGACGCCGAAAAATGGCACGGACGTGCGCAACGCGGGAAGGCGCTCGCGAGAGAAGGCAAAAAACGGTAAGTAGTTTTACTGGCCGGTAAGGTGATAATCACCTTACCGGGCAAAATTTTAAGAACTTTGGTAATCCAAAGTTTTGAAAACTTTGCTCGGAATTCCCCGTGCAAAAACTTAAGGATAGAAAGATAAGAATAAAACAAATGACACAGCAGAATACTGCTATGCGCGAAAACTAGGGCACTCTACATCCATGTGCCGCACCATCGGGATCACTGCGGGCGGTAGGTATATCTTCCCGATGGGGAAAATCTTTCCCACTATCCCAGTGGGGACTATTATTTCATGGATGGGCATATCTGCATTTCTTTCCCTAATGGAGAAGAATTGTGTTACTTGACTCATCTCTTTAATTTTATGGGAAAAGATCGGGAGCATAATAACCTAGGATGGATTCTCTGATGAAAAACCTGCCTAATCTGAAGGAATGTAATCTCACATTCCTTGAGGAATATCACACCGTAGATGTCCGTGTAATCTGGACTTGAATACGTGAAAAACATCGTCTATAATAGTGCCTTGCCAAAGGCAAACTTTTTGCCTTTGGCAAGGCACTAGATTGGCTAGTGCTTAAGCAAAGAAAGGAAGAAGAGCATGAAAACAGTACTATTTAATGAATTGGGCCAATTGGGGCGTGGAACCCTTGTAGGGAGCCTACAAGAGGCGGATCAAAAGGCCATCAAGGCCATGAAAAAAGGCCACTCCTTCAGCACAGTCTGTCAAGGAAGGCAAACCCTTGAAAGGATATCTCTTGAAAAGGCTGCCTTGCAGGAACATTTCAAAAAGGAGAAAGATCATGACTTCCTTTCCAAGAAGATGGATATCTCATGATAGGGCATCCCAACAGGACTTCCATAAGCCCTGGAAACAAAGCTTGGATAAAAAAGAAGAAAAGGCTTATAAGCCCATGTATTCTGGATCTGATCAAAGAGTACCCTTGGGCAGAGCAAAAGGAGTTCCTATCGGAAAAGTACGGGATTGTACTTCCCCATGGGTTGACCCAAAGGGAATTTGAAGGTTTCTGAGATAATTTATGCCACTACTGGAGAAAAAACATGAACACTATTAATCAGAAAAGAACTGCGGAAGTAAAAAAGACGGATGAATTGGAGAAACTGGTAGAAAAATATCAGAGCATTATTTCCAGTATTCTTCTGAAGAAAAAAGAATTAGCCCGGGCCAAAAAAGAGTTACTTTCTTGGATGGGATCAAATCCGGAAAATCTGGTGGAAATCCATAAAAGGTACATGACAGCAGATAGTCAATATGCATGTTTTCAATGTGAGAAAAGGTATTTAGAGAGAGAAATACTCCAAAGGCTCTTAAAGAGAAAATGAAAAAGTTTACTTTTTCATTTTACAAGGGAAATGGCAATTTACCTGAAAGGGATAATGAAATGAACTGGAGAAACTTCTTCAAAATAATTTGGGACAGGATTGAACTTGCCCGCCCCATAATCTTCCAAAGGAAGAATGGAGATTTGCTTGGTGTAAAAATAGGATCAGCCAATAAAAGGTTCCTACCTATGGGAACAATCATCCTCATGGAAGATGATATCCCCCAAGAAGTACAAGATTACTTGAGTTGGGAGCATTCTGTTAAAAATGCTCTATTAGCGGCAGGGATTCTACCATCAGTAGTATATGCCATTGCTTACAATGATCTGTACTTTGATGGCTATGGAATACTAGAGGCAAAGGACAAAATATTAAAGGGGATTAATGAACATCTATAAGATTACTTGGACAAACCCGCCCGAAGATATTTATCTTACCTACTTCAGGGAGATAATTGTAAGGGCAAATGATGAAGAAGAAGCTCTATCTATTCACCCTTTCAGCGAGAATTATAATCCAATTGACAACGCCTCTTATTGGATAGATTTTCCTGATCTTTGGGCACCCAATCGGAAAGAGATGGAAGTAGAATATCTTGGTACCTCTATCTCCAATGAAATTGGTGTGATATTATCTAATGTTAAGGCATAGTGCCTTAATATAAATGAAAGGGAATACCAATGAATAACTTCAATGAAACGGACAACCCAAACAAACTGACTGGACGTATCCATATTCAATACCTTGCACCATTCTTCAACAAGGACTTGAATTATAGGACTGAACCCGAATATCAAGATGATTTGGATCTATTTGTTCCTCAACTTGCTTGGGATGGAGAAGTCAAGGATGCTATTAAGATTGCTACAGATGCCCCGATAGGCAAAGTTTTAGCTTGCAAATTTGAAGATGCTCTAGTTAAATTGCTCTTGAAGCATGATACCGAAGGTCTTCGTGGCAATCGGCGCGTCCATGGGTTCACATACTTTTGGGAACATCCAGATGAATTTGTGACACAAGGAGAGGTTAATTGGCATGTCCCTGTTGACCTAATCTTCAATCTTGACAAACAAGGGAGAATTAATGAAAGGCAAGATCATGATGCCGCAAAACCCCTTAGCCAATATGGGGTAGGACTATCAATTAAGCAAGATTTGGAATCCATGACCCCGATGAAAATTGAAGACATCATTTGGAAACATCATCGCCAATTGAGTTCCCTGTTGTCTGCATCTTCCCGAGCGAAGTTGGATCAAGCAATCAAGGATAGAAAGGTTGCTGCAGAAAAAGGGAAGAAAGCTACTCCTGCTGCTGACTTCGCCGCAATTAAGAAGATCACACACAAGTTTTTGAAGGGAGAATTTCAACGTCTTCAGCGTATCTTCACAGGGCCAAATTGTGAAACCCTAATGCGGAACTTCTGGAAGAAATGCTTTGGTTCAGATGATGGGGATCCATACATTGAGGTACCTGCATCTGTGTTGTCCGCTCCCTGTGCAACCACTACCCCATATGAGGAAACTGATAAGAAGGGGAATATTTCTATTAAGTATGCCCCGAACCTTGATACTTTGGGCAAGCCTATCACCCTTCCTTTCTGGAAACTCGAAGAGTGGGACTTCAAACGGGAATGGGATGCCCTTGTTGAAAGGCAGAATAACAAGAAGAGTGGAGAAAAGGAAGGTTCTAGGAAATGGGGAAAGAATGATTATGAGAAAAATCTTCCTCAGTTCCAAGGGAATGTACGCTGTGAAGCATTGATTAAGGGACCGATGGGTGACGAAGATGCTCAGAAGCGTATGCTAAAAGTCCGTGAAGAACTGCTGAATATCCAGAAGGTTGAAAGGAAAGATTGGGAAAAGATTAAAGACATCTTCTCCCGATGTGAGTCATTTTGGCAAGCTATCTATAAGATTGCTGAAAATTAAATAATTAGGTATCCCGGGGAAGGTAGCTACCTTCCCCCGGGATACCTGCGGCAGATCATCTCGATCTAATTTGTACTAGCAAAGTAGGGACTTACGGAGAAGAGGTATTTTTCCTATAACCCCTATAGGAGAAAAATAATTTTGAATTTTATATATAATAACTGAATACCGGCGTTCGTAAGTAACCCGCCGCCGGTACGCCGGGAGTGAGGTCCGCCGGTAAGGGGGTATGTTACCGGTGCATTTCCTCTGTAGGGAGCGACCGGTAAGCTACCTAGTCAAGACAACCCCTCAATTCACTTTGCCCGCCATGGGCTGTATTATTCAACTAGTAAGGAATAGATCACAATGATCTAAGGAGAGAATTATTCCTATTAGTAAAGGCCCGGATCTCTTAAAGATCCGGGCCTTTTTTTGTCACAAGTGATATGACCATTTTTCACATGTATCATTCTCACCTGTACTAGTTTCATTTATGGAACACCAACGTCTTAATGTCTCCCCTTCTGTCATCTGATCCTTTTCAGTTGGTGTGTAAGGCTCCCGCCAATAAACACAAGCCTTACAGCATTTAGATGTCTTGAACATCTTTAAGTTATTAAGAGCAATCATTTCTTTTGTAACATCAGCACCACTGATCTTTGCATAATAACGCAACAATACTGCTGCGAGGGGATTATGCACAGAAAGGATCAATTTATCCTTTTCAATGATCAAAACAAGAACTCCTTAGCATTCTGATCATTGGGTCACCTTGTAGTCTTGTCAGGGCCTTGATCTTCATATTGCTCTGCTCTTTATTTATAGTAAAAGAAAAATCGGGGATCAAAGTATAATTATTTTCTTTGCAAGCTCGGATGTATTCACCCAAGTTCCCCCTATAAAAGTGATCACTCTGAATAATTTCCCACATGATCTGTAACTTCAGCAGAAGTTCTTTCTGAAATTGTCTACTTGCTAGAGATTTATAACTAAAGCATCTATGTGGATTACAAGCAATCTGTTCAAGCATAATAATGAAGTCACTGCCTACGGGTGATCCCATTGCCCAATTGTAGATACACTGTTGAACAGCCCAATCAACAGAAATGTCTTCAAACATGCAACCGATATTAATAGCCACTCCCTTATATTTAGTAAGCAAACAATTCTTATGTCTCTTTCCCCCTGTGTGATCTTTTACATATCCTTTCTTCGGAGCCCCTTTACTATAATATCCATTAACCTTCCAGTCAGCCGTAATATTTAGACCACTTTCGCTAACCCAAAAGGCATCAGGAAATCCCTTCAAAGGGACACCTTTAACAGTAGCATTAACATAGAACTCAAATACCGGAGAAACAATACTCTTGCTAATAGAATTAAGAAGTTCTGCATATGCCCCACAGGATTTATAGAAATCAAGGAGTTCTTGACCTATTTCCAAAATACGGGGATAGATAGTCTTATCTTCTACTTGTTTCTCAAGTTGGTTATGCAGAAGCATATTATCAGGAACAACTTTCATCAAATCTTTACATAAAGCTGCTTTTACATGGATGTCAAATGCGGTTCCTGCAAGCATAGCATCTGTAGTTAATCCCTTATCTTTATATTGATCCTCTGCAAGATAACGCAAATAATACTGATCTGCATTACTCCAAAAGAGATTATATGCTGATGGTGAAATAGCCTTAATCTTCATATTTTATTTTCCCATAAATTAGTATATTCTTCAAGATAATAATCAAACATTTTCTTCAAGAAGGCATAATTCTTACCATCTTTATTTAGAAGGAAGTCTTCGACAAAGCCATACACATGACTATGGCATAAATGGATCATTTCATGCCTTAGAGTTCCTGTTCGATCTTCCTCATTTAATCCAAGCAAATTTGGCCCAATACTTAGAATAGCATTATCCATAGTCAAAGCTGTGCCTATCTGAGCAAGCAGATCAATATCTCCTCGATATCTCACAGTCATTCTATTAATCCAATGGGGTGTATACTTGAGCAGAGGTATTAGACTCTTCTCGATCTTCTTCTTCTCTTCTTCATTTTCGAAGTTCAAATATATCACTCGCACCATACTTTAGTTACCCCTGATCGCATACGTAAATCATCCATGATCTTTTCAACAAGTTCTTTATCTTCTGTTTTCTTTGCAAAGAATTTCAAAGGGCTATACTTTGTCATATACCAAATAGAAAAATTCTTATTCATCTTCACGCTTCCTCAAATACCGAGCTTCCTTCGGTATATGTTGACTCGTAAGCTCACGGAATTTAATCGTGATCCTCTCACCGATAGAAAATCTATCACTAATATCTTGGAATACCTCGTCACCTTCATGATTGAGAGCATGGTTCACACACTCCTGATTAAGCCGTCTCTCTTCATCCGTGAATCCGGATACTCGAAATACTCGATTGTGATCATCCCTAACAATCATTGCACCTATCATCCCAAGATATTTTCCTCTTCCGAAAGTATAGCCCACTATTTTAACTTCCATATCAGAAAAGGGCTTCAACTTTAGGAGTTGATGTGATCTCTCGGGCTTCCAAGGGACATAGGGATCAGTGAGCATAATACCTTCATATCCAGATTGAAGACAGGTAGTGAACATTTCCCGTAACCTATCTTCATAACCTGTATACTCTAGCTGTTCTTGTTTATGTAGTTGCCAAACGTTATTTTGTTCGAATTGATTCTCCAGAATATAATAAACATCTTTCAAAGAAAGGGGGCAAGAAAATACTCGAATATTTTTTTCTTTTGCCCTCTTCATCGCCCACTTATCTGCATTATGTAGATGTATCTGATGTTTCTTGATCTCAAACATCCCATCTTTAAATATACTCTGATAGGCGGGACTGTTATACACCCTAAATGTGATCCCTTGAAATGAAGGAGATAATCCTTTAATTAGAGAGCAGGTCTTCTCAAAAGATTGAATGCTGAAGTATCCTTCTCCATCTAAGGGTACTGAAGGGAGCTTATCAAGCCACCAGTCAGGGGCATAAATTGGCTTGGCTCCGCGGGACCAAAGACCCGTAGACACCGTATGCCACTTATCCTTTGCGGTGTTCGCCCAAGGGATGTGTCTGGTATCCAAATCCCTTGTAATCCCACCATCCCAGAACATTCTCATACCATCTAATTTAATACTTGCCCACCAACCACCAACATACTGATCCGTGTATTTCTGAGCAAGTTGCATGAACTCCCTCTTCATGCTAAGAAGTCAAGATAGTCATAGAGAATAAGGTCTTCATAAGGAATTTCCAACAGGTATGATCCTACCAATGCAATAATATTATTCTCCCTAATACCTATTCCGGAGACTATTTGTTTAGCTACTGCTACAGGCTTAGAAGCATGATCAAATACATATAGATTACAAAGCTCACTGATCTTCCTGAAGTCTTCAAGGAAATGTTTTCTACTATCATAGGAACAGTATAACTGTCCTGATTTCAAGTGATAGGTAAGAACATACTCACAATATTCCTCAAGTAAAATCAGATCATTCTCATTAATTGCCATTGGTTCAATTGTATTTAACCTAATCATGAGTATTCTCCACGACTTTACACTGAACTACCTTCATTGCGGTACCTTCGCTTTCTCCATATCCTTTACAGTGATTAAGTGTTCTCCTAATTGCTTCGTTAGCAAGTTTTCTGGTAGTGAATACTGTGACTTTCTCGTCAATAGATAGAATGTGGTCAGCCTTTCTACCATTGATCTTCTTCTTGCTTGATATTCCCATTACACGTACACCAAGCATTACAACGAAATAAGAATTCATTGGACTATCTCTTCCCCTTTTTCTAATGCCCGAGAACAAGGAAGGACAATTAATCTATTATTACTCCTAATAATAGTTCCTTTGACTTCCTGACCCTCTAATAGTTCATCTTCAAAGGCTATACGTCTGTAATTAATATTAATGACTTTTTGAATTTCTTGATCTTTATGTATATATATCTCCTTATTGTTATTGAATTCCCAAGCCTTTTCCCCATTAATCTTCCAACAAAGATTATAATTATAACGAAAGAGTCGTCTATCAGGTAAATTTGAAAACTTCATAATTACCTCACATAAGTTAGGATTTTCTTTGCCCTAGTTACAGCAACATAGTGAAGATTCTTTTCCTGAATCTGTTCCCAAGATAATTTCGCGGCAGGATGAGGAAGGAGATCAGGGCGAAGGATATAAACATTATCTGCTTCCAATCCCTTAGCTTTGTGAATAGTAGAGAACCGAATACTTCCTTTCTGCTCTTGGAACACAAAGTTAATTGCAGTCTCAACATCTTCGTCATAGTCAAAAAGGGCAAGAAGAGTATCAAGTTGATCCAAATAAGTCTCTAACTTAATCCCCTTGTACTTCTTAACCAATTCTTGTCTCTTCAAATCAATCTGGTCATAATAACAATTTCCTTCACAGTTTTTCACTTGTTTATTCAATTGTTTCAGATTCTCCTCAATATCCCTTCCCAGTACGAAGGCTCGTGTTCCTGACCTAATAAGATTAAGACATTGTTGAACCAGTGGTGCAGTGGTTCTACAAAGAACATAATCGCCAAGGGAAGGAGAGAACTCCTTAAGACAGATATTCCTGATCTCTCCTTCTTCAGCAGTTTCATTATATTCAATATCAGGTACAAATTTCTGTGCCTCTCGAATTATATTCTTAGAACAACGATAAGAAATGGAAAGTGGGAGTACCTTCATGTTAAACTGTTTCTTGATCTTCTCTACAGCTTCATTGTCCGCTCCTCGGAATCCATAGATTGCTTGGTGTGGATCACCCACACAAATCAATCTACCTCGTAAAGATTTTCGTAGTATTTCTATCTGAGTAAGGTTCAGATCTTGAGCTTCATCAACGAAAATATAATCAAACTGAGGAAAAGGTAGTCCCCATTTCAAAGGCATGAAAAGTTGATCATCAAAGTCAAAGACCTTAGACTCCCTCAATGCCTTAGTATATACTTCATTATATACTTCTTCCCAGTCATCAGGAACTTCAATACCGAACTGATCTATGAGATCAGAAGGTGAAACAGTTTCATTATGAGCTTTAACTAGAGAGATAAGGCGAGAAATACTATTATAGTATCTCACTGCCTTTGACCAATCCCCAGAAAAAAAATCATACAAGATAATATTTTTTACCTTGTTCCCATCAATCTTTGTCCCAGGTCTTTTCAATACACCCCATCCATAGGCATTGAATGTACTTACTTGAACATACCGAGGGACGCACCCCTGTAGTTCTGTAGCAATAGATTTATTGAATGCTAGGAACAATATAGTCCCAGAAATCTTTTCAAGACTCTGTACTATTGTAGTTGTTTTCCCTGATCCTGCCTTTGCATCAAGAAAGATATTGCACTTTTCATTTTCTAAACAAGCAAAATAATTACTTTGATATTTTGAAGGTATCATGATATTATTTCCAATATCTTTGATTGCATCCCTACGCGCAACAACTGAACACCCTTCTGTGAATATCCCATCATCTGACCTATCTCCAGATCATTATATCCCTCAAGCCTGTACTTTAAAATCTTCCTCTCCTGCTTTCTCAAAGTAGGAGTCTCAAGGAAATCATGAAGGATCAGATCACCTATAATCGTAGTAGTAGGGACGGGTTCACGAAATTCTCCAAAATGATATTCATATTCTTCTTCTGATTGAAATTGAAATCTCTTAGTTCTGGTTGTTTCAGAATTCTTTCTTCCTCTCCTTTTCCGAAATGTCTGATCTTCTAACACAAAATTCTTAAGTAGTCCAATTATTCGACAATGAATATATCTATGGGGGTTCGGGTGTTCGGGATCAGTCTTCCTAATAACTTCCACCAATCCCAATAGAGCAGTCCCCATGAGATCATCTGCTTTATTCGGGTAATACTTGGCAAACCGCACAACAATCTTAGAAATAAAGGTTGTGTAAGATTCACATAAATCTTGGAAGACTTTCTGATCTTTCTTACTGCGGCGAAGCTGATCCCTTAAATCTTCACCAGTTAAATGTCTTGTTGGCTGTAGTGTTGTTTGGATGTACATAAATTTTTACTCCCTAAAATCTAATCACCCACAGATCATGGCCAAACCCATTATAACACGTCAATAAATACAATGTCAAGAAAATTTTAAACTACTTTTTTTGTAGATTAGATTATTGCATAAAAATCTTCTACATTATCCAGCACCTTAGTCTTATTCAAGAAGACTGCGTTCGTGGGTTCATAGAAGACTGATCCATCCCATGCCAGAGCATGATTACCTATTTGCACAACACCTACGTATTTCTTCAGAAGAATTCTTTTATAGGATCTGATCTTTTTGATATTGGCTAATCCTGATCCCCCGCACATAGGACAACTCATTGAAAACTTCGGATGTCCGATGAACGGGTTCGCGGTGAAGGGAAGCATATATTTACCGTAGTCCAGTAAAAGGAGTTCCATGATCTCTTGAGGATGATAACCCCTATATCTCCTGCTATCAGTATACTCAGGGAAGTATTCTTTCCCCCCATTAGGTAACTTTGCCAATAGTTCTTCTACTGGGACATTTATTACCATAGCTACCGCGGTAGGAAAACATGACCACCGATTAGGTTGTTTCTGTAACTTAAACATCTAATACCACCATTCAACATTCTCCTTATACTTTCTCCAATTCGGGGGATCAGAAAGTCTGAAAAGTTGCCCTGGCTTATCCAGAATCCAGATACCGATGTTACAGGCATCCATGAGTGGGAAGTATTTACGTTGATTGGGGGTAAATATACTTCTGGTTGGAGATACTTTCACTTCCACCCATTTACTTACCCCTAGACGAAGTGTCAGAAGATCAGGAAATCCCTTCTGATATACTGAACCAAAGGTAACCATAACAGTGTAACTATTATTTTCCAACTCCTCAACTATTAATTTCTGGATCTTTCCCTCAATATTCTCAGGCAAAGGGAGCTGCTGAGGAGAATAGGGTGCAATATCTTGATTAGGTCGGATAAATTTTTTCCAATTGGGATCGGAAAATAATTTTGCATATTCCACTTCTGTAGGGGCAGTCATGATCCACACTTTCTGTATATGTGGGAAGAAGTGTATTTGTGCAGAAGTAAATCGGTAGCCTATAGGTCGTTTGACTTCAACCCAACGCACCCCGAAGGTATGATGGAAGCAATAGAGATCAGGAAATCCTGATTGATATTTATTACCATGGGTTTCCATCACTACCCACTCGCGCAGCCGGAGAAATTCTATAATCTTTCCTTGAAGAATACTCTCCGGCTGCTTACCACCAGTGTAATTAAATCTCTTCATGATCTCTCTTGAAGATTGCTGTTGCAATTAACCAAATTGCCTTGAGCAATCTACTCTTATCATCATCTATCTCAAGATAAATTGTAATTTCCTCTTTTGCCCGGAACAGGAGTTGTATACGTGTGTTGTTCTCAATTGTGATTCTTGCCAAGTTATCCTTTCGAGGATCAATTATTGAATCACGAACAATTTTCAGAAGAGCTGTCTTAGAGATTTTCAAGGTAGATTCCTACGCTGGTAAGAAAATCAGCAAACGTCTTAAGTTCATTATTACTTACACGTTCATTCCTCTTAACCTTGTTATAGATTAGACGCATATCCTGTAAGTAATTCATATCTCTATTCCTTTTTTTTGTATTCCTCTGGGATGTGTTTACGTATATGATCCTGTAGTCGTTTCTTCACTGCCATCAATTTCCTGTATTCTGGCAAGTTTGATCTTTTTGCAACTAACCAGAAGGATTCTGGTCTCTCACTCTTTCTTTTCGCCCATTCTTTATAGACTTTCAGATGCACAAGTCTTTTCACCCATGTATCAAACTTCGGATCATTAATCTTCTTCAATCGTGGTAGTGAAAGATCAGGATTAGCTTTACGAAAAGATGTATACTGCTCAGACATTAGTGAGTCTCCGCCCAGTTTTTACCATTGGTTTCCCATTTGATTTTCAATAATGGGATCTTATCTTTTAAAGATTCCACTGAAGAATATACAGACTTCTCAACAAGAGAACTATCTATTTTTACAGATGTAAAAAGTTCATCATGACAGTTCGCAGGAATCACAACCCACTCATGCACACCTGTGGGTTGATGTTCCCAAATTGCACATTGAATGATTTTGGTTACTTCTCCACCGGTAGATTGAATACGATGATTAATAATTGCTCTTACTGCTTCTTTCTGTAATCCATATGCCGCTCCAAGCAAAGCTGATCTCGTTGCATTGCCTACAGTTTGAATATAGTCTTTTCTACGCAAACAAGTCTCTTCTCTATTTATCCAGTCTTTTGGCATGTTCATCATCAAATCAAAGAATATCCTACATACCCGATATTCAAGATCGAAGTAACGTCGGAATCCAAGAAGTGATTCTACCCATGTCTTAGGCTCACGCCAACAATATTGATTTCCTTCTTTATAGACTGGACAGTAGAGTTCTTCAGTTTCCTCTCTCATTTTCTTCATACCAGGGTGATTATTTAGAAATGTATTATATGTCTTATCTCCTTGTTCTAGACTGATCCCTTTGATTTTATTATGGAGAGTATAACCTTCCCCACCGTAACATACAGCAAAGAGTCCTGATTTTGCTTCAGTATAGTAATTTTCTTCCTGCCCGTCGGAGTCTATAATCTCCTGATATGTTTTATCTTCATAGAGATATTGACCGAAGATTCCTGCTGCCTTCATTCCAGACATCAGCATCTCATGTAGTTTTTCATCTTGACAAACTGCATCCAAAATAGAGATCTCGAAAGCACTGAAGTCTCCACCAGAGAGAGTATAGCCATCATCATGAAGAATAAAACATTCCCTAACTTGTTTGGTATGGTCTATTCCTTGTGGGTTGAGACCATCTGTACCAGACATACGATTAGACTTTGTGCCAATTACATTGAAACTAGCATAAAATCGACGAGCAAGAAGTAACTTAGTATATAATTCCTTTTTCTTGGCTAATTTTCTTGATTGAATTATCTCTCGTGCTGCCCGGCCAGCCAGACTATCCCACTTAGATAACTGCTCTAAAACATATGAGGATGTACCACCATCAAGACTTAACCAAGTGATCCTTTCCATCGGGGAGAAATACTGGTTCAAGTATCTCTCTGCATCAGCCGGAGAAAGAATATTTTGATTATAAATTATGCTATCGCATAACTCTTGTAACTTCTCCAAGTCTAGTGAGAAACCATGAAATCGAACTGCCCCTACTAATGCTGCAAGAGTAGAATCATTGTCAGGACTAGGTTGGCCAAAGTGTTGATATAATTGCTCAACTAATATTACATCTCTCTCTGCATATTTTCGATTATAACTGATCTGCCAGTGAACTTTATGATATTGGATCACATCAGGCCAGGAATTCCCATAGGGAAGCGCAGAGATAGCCTTAGTACTTCTCATTACTGCATCTGCATAGGGAGCATACCCAAGTTCTACAGGAGTATACTCACACATAGCATCTTCCAATTTTTCTAGTCCAAGAGCATCTTTAGCAACATCATTCAACCTAGAAGAAGGAGAAAATCGACAGACTACATCTTTGAACTCAGGATCAATAATTTGCTTTAATTTATTTTTCCTTGGTTCAACTTTCCACCGAGGATCATCCTTCTTTTTTCTCTTAGCAAAGAGGATATCATCGAAGTCACAAGCATTCTCCAAATACTCTGCAAGTTCTTCTGCTAAAGAATTTGGTACCTTCCTTACTCTTATGGGTTTCCTGTTCATCATTGATTGCAGTTTTCCCTTACGGGCAACTAACATAAGATCAACACAACTCACAGGCTTTACACATACAGAAGCATGATTTTCATGTACTAATTTCTCGGCTTCAAAGAGTTCAGGAACCCTTTCTTCGGGTACATCCGTAGGAAGGCAAAGACCTAGATGAACAGCATAGCGAAAAATATTATAGAGTTGATTTATATGGAACCAGTCAAATGCAAGATTGAATGCAATGATCTTTTGGGTACAGAAATATTCAATTAGTGAGAGAGTTTTGTGTATTGGTTCTGTCCAAACATCAAACAAAATGACAGAAGAAGAATGGGGTATATCTTTGTATTGGATCAGAACTACTGGTCCATGAAATCCGCAAGTTTCTGTATCAAGAAATATCATAAGTCTGATACTCTTCCCATTCATCTAACCAGTTTTCTCTTGAAAGGAAGATCACTTGTGTTACCCCCTCGGGTGCTTGTGTTTTAATCTGATTACCTACGATGTGGAGTCCTGGATTAGTGAAATCAGGGAATAACCTATCTCCATTAGGGAATACTAAAGCAATATTAAAAGATTTATGCTCATACTCCCTCTTATCTTTATCCCCTAATTTAATTACCATTTCTTGATAGGACATGATCCAAATATCCTTTTCAACGGTAGATAACAACCACAAATTCTACAGAACCATCTCTTCCGATGGCTACAAATATCACAGATATATTTCCTTGTTACAAAAACTGTATAGAAGAAAAAAATAATTTTGTTAAACATCAAAAATCCCTAATATCATTGAGTGATCTATATAAATTGCTCGATTCAGATATGCAAGAACGAACATTTCAAGATTAATAAAACTAATAAGACCACCCCTAAATAAGACTGTGTGAGGATCAATTTTCCTACAGAGAGTTAGGTTACAGAATTGAGAACAGAGGCATTCTGCATTTTTACAAATTACAATCCCATCTTTATTATGAGGGTGTTCTAATCTGATTTGATTGAGAAGTCTCGTAGTTCTACCGGTCCTACGAAGAGCTTCATCAATATGGATCAGATTACAACGAACTGTATCATAATTCTCTAGTTCTTCCTTTGCAAGTCTAATATCTTCTAGTTTACCTGAATCAAGAGCTAAAAGAATTTTCTTAGTGTCCATATTCTGGGAACCCCGTGGGTGGAAGATCAAATTGAATCTTCTCATGTTGTACACAGAAATTAATTATTTTCTTACCAACTTCTTCAGGATTAGAATGTTCATTGATAGTGAGCAAATAGTCAAGCAGTTCAGTATTATGACCAGGATGATCACAGAACTCCTGGACATCTTCGGAGAATTCCAAGTCACTGATTTGACCACCACACCATGCGGCCATTCTACCCCAAAGGGAATAAGGGATATTTTTCATATACATATATTTCAGGAGATCTTGGATCTGCTTAGGTGAATGTTTGGCCTTTAGTGTTCTCCTATCTCTCTTTGTTTTCTCAGATAGTTTGATAAAGGGTTTTGTGATCCCACAATCTTTCTGCCTCTTGAACTTTGTGGCTGCCTCTTCCCTCTCTCGGGAGTCCACAAAGGAATTTAATTTTCTAACATCAGTAGCCTTCAAGTACCCCTGAGCAGCCATTTCTTGGATCAATGGGGACATCTTAAGTAACATACATAATGGTTGAATATATCCTCTATTGAGGCCAGGATGTGCATCAATGATCCTTTGTTCTGTCCAACCACGTTTAATGAACCATTCGAAGTACCGAGCTTTCTGCATCAGATTCAGATCTGATCTGTTCTGATTCTCAGACCAATTCAGAATTCTGGCAGCTTCTTGACTCATCTCATGCTTGATTGTTGCACGATAAGTAGGCCAACAAAGAAGATTCTTAATTGCAAAGAATCGACGGAACCCAGCGACCAGAGCGAACTTTGCCCCATATTTAACTCTCTCTTCTTCATCACATAGACGAACAATACCTGGAGTGTGCTGACCTTCACTTTGTAGAGAACTCATTAAGAGGGCACATTCTTGTCCTGTAATAGCTCCACGACTGTGATTAAGAACATCTGTAGCACAAATCATATCTACTGGAATGTTATATACGTGATCGTCAAAGATTATTTCCTCATCCTCTTTCATTGGGACAAGTGTGTTAATGTCAAACATATTTTCTCCTATTTGTTCCAGGGTTTGAAGTTTATAAGATCAGTTACCTCTGGCCACACGCCAGTGAAGGTAATTGCTCTATCATCGAGACTGACTTTTGCCGCAGGCTTGTCCATTGGAAAGTCCAAAGATATTCCATTGAAGTGTTTATGACACCAGTTCATCATTGCTAATCTTCCCCCCAACTGACTAGTTCGGGAAGAGAAGATGGCAATAGTAAAGTGTTCTTTAGCTTTCTCTAGAAATTCTTTAGCTCCATCTACTGGGGGATCAGGAATGACATCTGCTCCCTTCCAACCAGAGGTACAGCTATGCAGAACACCATCGAAATCAAGACAAAGTACGGGCTTATTCATGGTAATCTCTTTCAGAATTCTTTTTACAAGATATCTTTTTAATTATAGTGCCCCTAAGAGTTTTGTAAGATAACATTCAACACCAGTTTCCTTTAACTCAGATAGTAGATTGTCAAGAAACGTTTGCTTGAGAATATCAGAAACCACTACTCTTATGATGGTCTTTCCTTTCTCAGGATCCTCTTCTTGTCTGATCTCTGGAGAAGTCAAAAGAAGAGTATCTAGTTTTTTATTTTTGATTACTTCTCTTTCCGTATATACTAATAGTCTTCTCATAATTGCCATTTGATCTGATCCATTGTTATATTCTGTAAATCCTTCTTCTTTCCTAAGTTCTCAAGAACCCACTCATCAGTAGGCAAGTGAATGAAATCAAATACTTTACAACCTTGACCTAAATCCATGTTTGAATCTGTACAACGCTCAATAGCTTGTAACCGGTCTTCTGCTTTGAAAGAGTTCGACCAGAAAACAATTACTTTACTGGAAGAGAGAGAGATGCCCATACCACCAGATTCAGGGTGTGCCACCCAGCAGACTTTCTCTGAGTAATCTTGATCTACTTTTCCGAAATCTTTGAGTGCCTCAGTATTATTTTTGTACTTATGTAACCACCCTCTACCATCAACTTGAATTACTTCCCAACCAGCAGTCGAAACGATTCGACTAATTTTATCAATTTCACCTTGGAAGCCTGCATAGACAACAAATCGACCAGATTCCTCATATTCTTCAAGTAGTTCTTGGAGTTTCTGATCCTTGGGACAATCTACTTCATGAGCTACTCGAACACTATTAGGAATATATTTTTCACCATTACACTTGGGGCAGATAGTAATGATTGGATCATGAGTTTGATTACTTCCCTTCTTAGGAAGGATTACTTGTTCTTTCCCATGGACTATCTGATCTGCTAGGGACTGATCTATTAGAAGTTGTGTTTCTGCCCCATAAGAGATTACTTCCCCGGTCCCTTTACAACGGGGGCACTTAATTTCTCCCCCCTTCTCTTGAACATACATGAATCCACCAGAGAGTTGTCGGGCAAGAGTAAGTCCACTAATAGTGCTTGTTGCCATAGTCTGGATAGTCTGGTAACAACGTAGTACTTCTTCACTTGGTTTGAAGTATATACGTTCTACATCCATTGGGGGAAGATCAAGAACATCGGCCTTCCTAATACTTAGAGAGATACCACGTAGTCTTTTTGCAAACGACGTGACTTCATTTACAGAAGGAGTATATTTGTGATCTGGAAGTGTATCTTGAGAGTGCTCTGTGTCAAGTTTTCCACAATAGGCACATTTGCGTTCATTATCTAACCAAGTTTCAATGGTCTTATACTTTCCACCAGTAGGGTTAGAATACTCTTTTGTGATTGCTAATCTATCCAAGAGTTGATATATATTACTCTCTGCAATATATCCTGGACAGATAGTTTCTATCTGTGCCCAATAATCCGTCGGAGCTTTCGGAGCAGGAGTACCAGTCATTGCAAGAGCCATGCCTTCAGCATGACTATCTTTGATTCCCTGAACTAGATGCATGGCTGCAAGTGTACGCTGTGTGTTAGGTGTCTTGATTCTTGATGATTCATCAAACACCACAGCTTGTGGTGGATCAGATGTTCCCCATTCAGTAAGGAGTTTCACCATCTTCTCATAGGTCATGAGGATTGGCTTCTCAAACTCCCAGATATAGCATTCTAGTTCAACACCAGCAAGTGCAGATTTCGGGCCAACCCACCAACAGGAAGATATACAGCCTAATCTCTCAAGTATTGAGAGAGCTGGCAGAGTCTTCCCTGTTCTCATCTCCGCCCCAATATGAGCATACCCCCTAGTCCACCAATGTCGAGCCATTTCTTGTTGGTGAGCGAAGGGGGTTAATACCTTTCTATGTTTCTTGTTATATCTGGGTTCTAAGAAGGGATCACATAATGGTCTTCGATATGGTTCATAAGGATTTTCCGTTCCTAGTAGATATTTAATTGTGAAAATATTTCTTGGTGTCTTAGGTACTTTATACCCTGATATTCCTTCCCATGTAGGTGGTTTCCCACCCAACCATTTTCTATTTTGGAGTTTTTTGATCTCTTCTCGAACATCCTTTGCTACATATTGTGTGTGGAAAATATAATAATCTTCATGTTCCTCTACTTTGATATTATACCATTTACCACCTGCACGGAAGCGCATAGGAAAATCCTTCCTTACTTACTTAAAATTCTCTTTAGAGCAGTTGACTTCTCAAAGATCACGCGAATCTTATCAATATACTCTGGATATGGATTATCTTGGATCAGAAGTTTCCATTCATAAAGATTAGCAGTGACCAAGCACAACACAGAGTCAATGGAACGATGTATACAAATCGTTCTAGTTAGAGTACAGATCACAGTGTACTCTGTGGGAGCAACCGCACATAGAAAGGAGAAGAAACAGTGTGTTAGTGCTTGGTCACCAAAAGCAACTACAAGGGAAGCAGGATCCCCAAGGGAGAGTCCCATAAGATCATGTTCTCTAGTGGGACTCTCCCCCGTATGTTCACGACAAACGGAAGCAAGATATTGCCAATTAATGTGAGGTTGTATAACTGGCAATATTTCCATATCGATCCTAACGATCCTCGGCTTCCGTGTCGGTGGCAACAGCTTCGTCCTTATTGAACGATTTGGGATTCTTGAATTCTTTGATACGTTTTTCTAGTTCTTCCTGCTCCGGAATAAACTGTGGAGCAGTACTACATTCTGTTGCAAGATATGACCAACGAGGATTCTTTCCCTTATCAATATAATGCTGATAGATTGTCATGTTGGCAGTACAAGGGGAACAAGAGGCAAAGTGTGGATAAATATACTCTAAAGCCACATTTCGAGCAGTCCAAGTTCCACAGAACAGGGTGGCAAAACAATTGTGATCATTTAACCAGATCAGAAACTCAGCACCCCAGTTATACTTCCAATTATCATGCTCTTTAGGATCATCTCGGTCACGAGCTTGGCAAAGTTCAAAGAATTCATTATCACCACCAGAAACTACATTATCACCATCTTCAAAACAGCCTTCTCTAGCTTCACCAGTCTTGTATGCAAGACCCTTCATACGGGCTGCAATAATTACACAATCGAACTTCTCACCCAAGGGAATTAAAGGAGCATTACTATCTCTGACAAGATAGAATTCACCATGAATAGCTCCCTTGCCACCGAGCTTCACAGGCTTGGCGATTTCAGAACGATCTACCGCTTGCTGAATACGGGGAAGGAAAGAACTTGTACCAGATTGTAGAGTCTTTGCTATTTCGGTATTACGAATTTCCTTCTGATCTACGGTAACAGTATTGGAGCCAAAATTAGTGGGAACAAGATCATTAGACATAAAAATAATCCTTAAGATTGATTAAAAGATTCAGCAACTTCTGCGGCTTTCCTTGCCGCAATTTCGGCATCCCGCTGTTTACGTTCAGCGGCTGCCTGTGCACGAGCACGTTCTTTCTCTTGCTTGGCACGTTCGAATTTCTCACGTTCCTTAGTGATGGTAGCTTCGTCAAGACTGATTGCGAACTTCACGCCTTCAATGAAGGCTTTGATCTCTTCTGGTTTCTTGAATAGAGTCTTGGCAATCTTCTGTTCAGAAACTTCTTTCGTGAGTTCAGTCTTGTTACGCGGCTTTACGCGTGGCGTATAGACTGCCTCTTTGGGTTTGCTGCCAGTTTTGGCAGCAGCCTGAAGTTCCTTCTTGTGGTCCTGGATCAGTTTACCGAAATCACCAGCATTCATTTGCATGGCTTCCTGAAGATATTTGATCCGTTCAGAATCTTCTGGAAGCATCAAGAGTGCTTTTGCATTGAGAACTGAGATACTGCCATCATCGACAAGAGCTTGTACATTATCAGGCAATTTGACGAGTGAGAGGCGAACATTCACATAATCAATGCTCTGACCAACCATCTGTGCGATCATTGAGACCGTAAGAGTCTCATCTTCTGCACACATACGCATGAACTGCTGGCCTTCCTGAGCTGGCTTTTGACGAACACGATGTTTATTGGCAGTATACTGCTCAATCATCGCTTGCATGTTCGTCATTTTGCCCTGGTTGATACCAGCGATCTTCTTCAGACCAAGTTCTTTATGTGCGGTCAAACGCTGAAGACCGTCAACCAGAACAAGATCAGTCTTGCCTGTATCCTTGTTTGTGTCTTCTCGAAGGATAATGGGCTGTTGGAGAGGGGGAAGACCTTGATCATTTCGTTCCTGAATAGACTTCTTCAAGCCGAGATACTCAACGTCCTTTGTGTTCTCGCCCCGGATTGCGATGTCCGAGATCACAATATCTTCAACATTGTATTCCTTGATCTGCTGCATTAATCACCTTTCCTAATTTGATTAGATTTACCCTGAAAAGAATTTTCGACACCGTCACTCTTCCAGAGCGGTTGCTATAGTATACACGAAAGGGGAGTAGATATAGTAGAAAAATTGGTATATTATATAGTCAATTTTTCACTTACTTACGGAGAAGCATTTTCACTTATTATATATAAAATTTAAATTTAAATTTGTCCTATAGGGGTTATAGGAAAAACTTACTTCCTTCGTAAGTCATTTTTCGTGTATACTATAGTATAGATAGATAAATAGATTAGATTTTATATTGAAAAAAATTAAGGAATAGCATTATGCCCAGTAAGACTGAAGCTATCTCTAACTTCCTAGAGATCAGCAAGACCCCTCTAGCATACCTATACAATGAACAGATGGAAGTACAGGTAATCGTTGCAAAGGATCAGAATGAAGTAGTTAAGGGAGAATATAAGGGAAGAAAATGGCAGGCATATAAAGATCAGGAAGGTAATATTTATAAGCCTTTCCGTATACCTTGGAGAGCAAATACAGAGAATCCTCACTTTGATGATTCCGAGATGTCCTGGGATCTGGCAAAACACGCTGATGCCATCGGTATGACAGGATGGAATTGGGTGCGGCAAGAAACTCAATGGGTTGCTTTTGATTTTGATTCACTAGTCAATCATAATATAGGATTGACTGATAAAGAACTTGAAGAGATTCTGGCAAAAGCCATGACCCTTGATTATGTAACAATTCGTAGATCTACTAGTGGATCAGGTTATCACTTTTATGTCTTCCTTGATAACTTCGAAACGAAAACCCATACGGAGCATGCTGCATTAGCTCGTGCAATAATGGGTAAGATGTGTGCAGATGTGGGCTATGACTTCCAATCTAGTGTTGATGTCATGGGTGGGATTATGTGGTGTTGGGCTAGAAAGTTCATTGGAACTAATGGCTTTCAATTAATTAAGCAGGGAAATCAATTATCTGATATTCCAATTAATTGGCGGGATCATTTAGATGTTGTCTCAAAGAAAAAACGGAAAGTTAACATCAATGTACCTAATACTGAGAAGGATGAATTCCAAAGACTTCTTATACAAAGACAGGCAACAAAACTTGATTCCATCCACAGTGAACTCATTAATTATCTGAATCAAATGGGTGTATATGCACAATGGAATAATGATCATAACTTACTTATTACACATACATCTGCTCTCGCACACGCACACAGAGAATTGAACTTACGAGGTATCTTCCTTACTACTGCTCAAGGAAAAGAGGAATTTGATAAGAATTGTTTCTGCTTTCCTCTTGAGGATGGAGCTTGGTCAGTACGTCGATTTACTAAAGGTATTCTTGAAGAGATTTCTTGGGATCAAGATGGTAGTGGTTGGACTAGATGTTACTTTAATCGTGATCCTGACTTCCCTTTAGCTTGTAAAATCAATAGTGGTATAGAGGATTCAGATGGTAGTTACTCTTTTGATTCTGCCCAAGATGCAATTGATGCAGCGTCCTCTATTGGAGTACACTTCCAATTAGAGAAAGAATTTCAAAATAGGGCAGCAAAACTAATCAAACAGAAGGGAACTAACAGATTAATTATTCAATTAGATCATCGTGAAACTGATCCTGGGAAGATGGGTGGTTGGATTAATAAGAAGAAACTCTGGCAAAAAATTGGTGGAGTAGCTAACTCCCCTATAACTGAGCCTGAATATACACAAATGGATGAGACATTTCGTCATTGTATTGATGATAATCATCGTGATGCAGGTTGGTTTCTTCTTGGCCCTACTGGTTCTTGGCAAGAAGAACCACTTACACATGTGAAGTACGCCATGACTGCTCAGGGATATACTACGGCAATCTCGAGTATTGAAATTGGAACATTGATTCAAAATAGTTGGAAGTTAGTCAACAGGCCTTTTCAATCTGAATATCCTGGCGATCGTGTATGGAATCATCAAGCAGCACAATTGAAATATAGTCCGAAGGAAAGTACGGAAGATCTGAAGTACCCTACTTGGAACCTAGTGCTCAAACATATAGGTAAAAATATAGATCAAGAAGTTGCTAATCATCCTTGGTGTCAGGAACATTTTATTTTCGATGGTGCAAGCTATCTGAAGTGCTGGATTGCCTGTCTCCTACAAGATCCAATTGAACCGCTTCCATATCTATTTTTGTTTGGTGAACAGAATAGTGGTAAATCCACTTTGCATGAAGCCATAAGCCTTTTAATTAATAGAGGAGTAATGAGAGCAGATGGAGCATTAACTAACTCTTCTGCATTCAATGGTGAACTTCGAGGTATTGTACTAGCAATTATTGAAGAAACTAATTTAGGGGGGAATAAGAATGCGGCATACAATAGGATTAAGGATTGGGTTACTGCTCGTGAAATGGCAATTCACATAAAACAAAAGACCCCATACATGAGTACAAATAGTCTACATTTTATCCAGGCAGCAAATGATATATCTTTTTGCCCCTCTTTCCCTGGTGATACACGTATAACAATGATCCATGTTGATTGTCCCAAACATAATATTCCAAGGAAAGAGCTATTTAAGAAGTTAGAAGATGAAGCTCAGGATTTCTTGACTGAGGTTATTAATCTTGAGTTACCCCCACCACAAGACAGGTTACGTGTTCCTGTAATCAATACAAAGGAGAAGATCGAGGCAAGTGAAGCCAATATTGCTGATCTCTCTGACTTCCTTGAAACAGAAGTATATGAGTGCCAAGGTAATTTGGTTCTTGGGAAAGAACTCTGGGAAAGATTTTTTGCTTGGCTGGATCCAAAAGCACAAACTTATTGGTCTCGCCGTAGGTTCTTCAAAGAAATGAATAAACATGTAATGAAAGGAAGAAGTAAAAAGGATAATTATTATTATTTTGTGAACATCTCACTAGTCCCAAAAGAACCATTAGATATTAAGTATGTTCTTGATGGAGAATATCTTAAATATGAAGGATAAGCCATTTGAAGCACTTCTTTATCTCTTTAATGTTTATGAGATCAGTGATGAACAAATGGAAGATCTCATAACAATGATGAATGAAGAAAGTAAAAAACGTGGGTTCAAAGATTGGAATGATGCCTTCAAAAATATAATGTAAATGAAATACGGAGTATATTAATGAGAATAGTAGCATTCGGGAACCAGAGACAAGTGGGTAAAAATCTAGCAGCACAATTACTCACAACAAATTTACAAATCCATTACCCTACATTGCGAGTGAAATCTGTAGGTTTTGCAGACAAACTGTACTTTGTTTGTTCTGATTTATTTGGTTTTCCTTCAAAAAGTTTCTATGAAGCTAATCCTCAAGAAAAGGAGAGAGAGTGTATATTCAATACAGATCTAAGTGTTCGTAGAGTTCTTGAATTAGTTGGAACATATATGCGGGAGATTGATCCAGAAGTATGGATTAAGAGAGTAATACCAAAAGAGGAACTTGACATATTATTTATTACTGATCTTCGATTTGACAATGAAGCAAATTATCTAAGAGATAATTTTGATACTCTTCTTGTCCATATCATTAGAAAGACTGGTCTTCCACCCTGTACTTCTGATATTGGAATATCTGATTACACTGGTTGGTTAGAAATCGAAAATAATGGGACTAAGCGAGAGTATAATGATCTCCTTATGCAGGAACTTTTTAAGGAACTGACTAAAAATGTATTATAAGGATGTTCTCCGGAAAATATTAAAGAATCGAGTAAAACCACCATTAGGTTATCCCGGTAATAAATTCAGATCATTACACCATATTCTCCCACATCTACCTATGCAAAGAGGTTATTGTGAACCCTTTGGTGGAATGGGGACGATACTATTGAATAGACAGAAAAGTCAATTTGAAATCTTGAATGATAAGTATTCTGCTGTTGCAGAATTACTTTTAGTCTTGCAATCTCCAAAGTATTTAGAGAAATTTACTGAGCTTTGTGAAACTACTCTACATAGTAGGCAGTTTTTTTATTGGTGTGAAGAAACTTGGTATCAACAAACAGACATTGTTGATAGGGCATTCCGTTGGTATTATTTTCAACTCTACTCTTTTGGTCAACAAGGTAGGCACTTTGGTAGATCAACTGGGAAAAAGAACAGTGATTCAGGAAAGCTATTACAGAGAATTTCTGGTTTTCCACCAATACATGAGAGATTAAAGAATGTTCTGATTGAGAATCAAGATGCTATGGATATTATCACAGATTTTGATTCTTCTGATATGACCTTCTATCTTGATCCCCCATATCTCGATACCTATGAGGGTATATATAAGTATACAATGAGGAAAGAGGAGCATAAGAGTCTCCTTGATTTGATCTTCCGTTCTAAAGGATTCTTTGCAATCTCTACATATAAAAATGATTTATATGAGTCTTACCCTTGGGATGATAGAATCATTTGGGAAGTTAATCAGAAAATGCAATCTATGGCTTTCACTGTAGGTAATAACTTGATTGGTTGTGAACGTACTCACCGAGATGAAGTATCTGAAGTCCTCTACATTAAAGGAAAGAAATAATGGGACAACTTGTTACTGTTAATCACAATATTCTGTGTGCTGTAGATGTTGAAACTACTGGTCTTGTTCCTGGGGTAAATGAAATTATTGAACTTTGTGTACTCCCTCTGAATGCAGCATTGAAACCAGAACTCAGTGTTGAGACTTTTAATGTAAAGATCAGACCAGAGAAACTAGAAGAAATCAGTCCTAGTGCATTGAAAGTGAATGGGATGAAATTAGATGATTTAAAGTTTGCGATGGCAAAAGATGATGCCTTAGCCCTCTTCGAGAATTGGTTTGATAATGAAATCAAAGGAAAGGGATATAGACAGATTGAACCGCTTGCACAGAATTGGCCTTTTGATCTTGGTTTCCTCTTGGAATTCTTCGGCTCCTATGTTGATAGTACAGAAGATCACCAGAGGTATATGGATTTGTTTTTCTTCCGCGGTTTCCGGGATACCTTCAGCACAGCAAAGTATATAAATGATCTTGCTGAATATAATGGTCTACGTATTCCATTTCCAAAACAAAATCTTCGTTATCTTTGTGCCCAATTAAATATTGAACATATTGGAGCACATACTGCTCTTGGTGATTGTCATGCTACAGCAGAAGTATACAAAAAAATGTCCTCAATTTATATTAAGGGGGGTTTTAAGATTGTAGAATGAATAAGAAAGGGAAATTCATCGAGGAGAAATATTTTGAAGAAAAAGAATACACCATTATATGAGTTAACTCTCTTCTATAAAACAGAGGAAGAAAGAGATATTGTTCTTCGAAAAATAGTTGGTACTCAATGGTGGAATTTCACTTGTGAACAGTGCAAGTATTCTACTGGTGAAACTTGTACCCATCCTAATGCAAAGAGATTCCAAATGTCTTTTGAAGACAATGCTTGTGACCTCTTTGAAGATATAGATTAGTCTTTCTTTGGGTTATGTGGACAACCGATACACGTAGTGTGTCGCATTTTACAATAGTAATTCTTACAAATGGGACAAAAAGTACGCCTCTTATGGGGGCATTGTACTTCTGTCCCATCTTTGTTATATCCAATTGGATTATTCATCTAGTGGATCAATCGTCTCTTGATCCCTCACACTACCACCAGCACGCATATCAAACGTGTCATTTGTTCCCTTGTAGTCAAACTGCCCCTGTCCTTCTTGTGTATGTGTTCCCCAAGTACTAATAGTGAATTGCCGCACACGAAGAGATTGATCTGGACCAGTTTGTTCTGTTACTATCATACCATTCGTGGCACAACTAATAAGGGAAAAACAAACTAGGATAAAAAGAGCCATTTTTACTAGTCCTGGAATATTTATTGTGTAACCAGTTTTATGCCCAATCCATTTAATTAGACCATGTAATATACCAGTTATAGGAATTACTAGGTAAGGGATTATCCCATGAACAGTATCAATATTCACATGTAGATATTCAAATACCCCGAGGTTAGTGAGACAAGTTACTAGTAATTCTAGCGTGCCAAGGACAGAGAAACCCTGGATAGTTACTACTACTGCTTTCCTTGTAGACTTTCCAGGAACAGTTTCTTTCTGTTCAATACTTGTGATAATTTGCATCATCAGACCCTTACGAGTGGTAGACCTAAGTTAATTGCATTTCCTCTATCAAATAATTGTGCATGTGGATAGTCTTTGAATCTGATCCAATTACCACCCCAAACAACCTTCAGATCAAGTAAAATATTTCCATATTCTTGCCATTGTTTATCCTTTGTACCCCATATAGGCTTTCCACACCTCATTGGAACTGCATCAAATGCTAGACCATATTGGTGATAGCTTTCTCCACAACAGACATAGGTGACATGTGGACCATATTGAGGACCAACATCACGAAGAATTTGAGCCAACTCCATTCTATTATTATTTTCAAAGGATCGGATCTTCTTTTTTATTGTGTCCGTAGATCGAGATTGCCGCCACAATTTTGCTTGTTCTTCAGCACTTCGAACAGTACAATAGATAAGTATTCTATCATCCATCCTATCAAGTACTTCTTTTGCAATATCCTGCATTTCTGGAACTAAGAGAGAGAGATTTCTACTTGCCATTACACTACTCCTGTTGGACTCCCTGTTGTTGGCAGATCAAGGATTACTATAATGTCTACTAATCCTTCTGCTATTCTTGGAGCAACTTCTAATATTCGACCAGTTCCAGACCAGACATCAGGGGCTATTCCAGTGTGGAAATTTTCATACGGAACACCATCATCAGGATTATAGAAAGTAAGATTATCAAAGTCTATACTTACCCGATCCCAGATTTCTAACCCAGCGTACTTCAAGAATGTTGTAAAACTCACTGTATAATATTGTTGGGATAACCGAGCAATCCAGAAATCCAGTACTTCTTTGGCAGAAGTCAGATCATTATATGTGAACATATCCTTGTTGAGTTGCCTCTTACCATAAAGAGCTATATTATTTTTCCTGATGATTGGTGTGGGTCTTTCACTATCTGACTGAAATGTTCCATTAATAACGGTGATGAGATTGTTAATATCTGTGTAACCAAATGTAATAGAACCCAAAATTACGTCATTTGCACTAAAGGTAACCAAAGAGGCTGTGGGTGTAGTAAGATCAATGAGTTCATAAGAACCATCAATACGCCTACGTATAGCCTTCATTGATTGCCAAGCAATCTCGGGAAGGACAGCTAGAATACTCTCTTCATTCTTTAAAATAAAGTTCAGTTCTCTCGCATTACTATTTGAAGGTATAGTTCCTGTGAGATCATAGATAACCGAGCCGTCATCCCAAGTACCATTATTAATATTTACTGTGATAGGTACGTCCCCAATATCAAGGAGTTTCAGGATGAAATCATATTTGAATTTCAGATATGTCCCATCATGCATCCCTGTCCAAAGATCATCAGAGACTACAGTATAGTGAGAACTATCTACTACAGAATCTCCGATTTTCACTTGGCTGACGGTAGTCCCATCATGAGAATCTACAATGAACTTATCTTCGTAATCAAGAAGGTAGAGTTTTGTTCCTTCAGGCAGAGAAGTTTCTACATCTTCCGTAATCCCGATTTCTGAGATGTAATATGGGAATGCCCCGACAGGATTAATCTGTTGATTCAGTGTGATAATATCCCCATCTTGATCTATACAATTTGCAAGGAATACTTCATAAACTGTCATTGTTTGGTAACGAAAGAACTCTTTAATTGTATTGATTGCCGCGAGATCGTTCACAAGATCAGTCATGTCAATAGAATTACTTCCATTGGAATCTAAAATATCTAGGATGTCACTACTAAGGGGAGTTTGATTATATGCTGCTGTGGCCAGATAACCTGTTCCAAGAACATCAATATCATTGAAGAACCTAATAAGATAATTAATAAGATCATTTAACTGATCTAAACTGCGTATAATTTTCAAATCAGACTCAGTTATATAATTATCTTCATCTACATCTAAATTAAGGAATTGTGAAGATGTAATACTAGCATATGTGGCTGCCTCTGTTGCTGACCAACTACCGTTCCAATAGGGATTATTCTCAATGAGATCTGCTAAGATTTCTCCATTGGCCGATTGAGTGAAGAATGTGAAGGTGAGCTTCATCTTCATATTCTTTAAATAGGGAATTTCTGTAATTGTTTCACCCATAGGGCCAAGACTATTAGCATCCACCCCTATTCTTAACTTCGTATTCCTGTTCTTTGGTATTGGATCATCATAATTCTGTATTACTTCTTGAATTGTAATATTTTTGTACCAGATTGCTGTGAGATCAGTAGCAGCACAATTGAAATGACATACACCATCTACCACGTTGAACTGACCCAAAGCAATGAGATTAATATTATTACTAACAATATTAACATATATATCCTGCTCCTTTGGGAAGGAATTATAGGGATCTTCTACTAAAAGAGAATAAGAGGGACCAGCAGTAACTTCCCCTATAGTTTCCACTACGGGACGATGGAAGATACGAACAGGAATAATATCCTTCTGTGTTCCATATAGAGTGGGCCAATGCTCAATATTGAGTCTGCTAATGAGTTCATCATCATTTAAATCTACTGGATCAGGAGTATAACCAGTTATCTCTTCACTTTCTTGTTCCACTAGATCAAAGGAGAACTGTTTATCTTTGTATAGTGGATCTGTAATCTTCCCATAAAAAAGTAGAGTACTACCAATATATAGATTACCTGTTAGGGTTTGTAAATCAACAGATCCCATGTATTGTTTGAACACCCCAAACTGATCATTCAATACAATGCTTATACTGCTAACTGCTCCTAAGCCAGAGACATTAGAAACACTCTCATAGTTAGAGAATTCCTGGACATAAGGATAGACTCCTACAGATTCCACTGTTGAGTACAGTTCTTCTCCACTTCCCCAATCTATGCCTAGTCGGAATTCTGGATTTTGAGCAAAGACCTTTAGGTATTCTACTGGAATTGTTTTCATATTCTCCACCTATTTAATTCTACTGAGAAACTGTATCCAGCAGGATCTTTCATACTACTGAAAGAATCTCCTACAAGAAGACACATCCATTGAATACCTTTATAATCTGTGTAGAGAATATAATGTTTCTGTGCCTGCAGAAAGAAATTCCTTACTTCCTGAATTTTTGTCTTCTCAATCCCAGCAAAATCAAGAGAAGAATTAATAATATCACTTTTTTTGATAGTCGATCCGAATGTCCCTGCTTGAGTAAGATGAACAAGTAGATCATTGGTTTCTGCTTCGTTATCTCCCCAAGCAGGATTCTTGACTTCAAGAGTTACTGTGGGATTATATCCAGGATATTGAAATGTAATCATCTCGTAAGTACCCTTGGTAATGGGTTATTTACTGGTGTAGTAATATAAAGAGAGATAAAGGAGAAGTCTATTGATGCTCCTGTCTTCTCTTTCTTAACTTCCCAAGACTCGATTAGACCAATATGAGTTTCACCGTCGAAGGTAAGATTCACAGTTTCTCCAAATTTCACTTGAGCATAGTCAGTAAAGAGATTTGGATAAGGGACATAAGAGAGTTTGAATTCTAGGAGTTCTTGATATTTTGTACTATCTCCAGGTATTACGGTTTTCTCTGATCTTAGACTATCGAGAGTGATTTGACTTGATTCTGTTTTCTCCACGAACTCAAAAACTAAATGATCTATAGTAAGAGGATTAATACCTAATCTCGTAAATGGCGTTTTCTTTTTCACTGGTGGGAGATATTTACTCATAGATATGACTCCTTAGAATTAGGGGAGTGAGCGGAGAAGATAGAGAGAGAGAAGTCAGGTATGAATCGAAGGGATAAGAAAGATTAATATTACTTACTCTTGAGATCAATTCATAGTCATTTATTCCCCCACTCTCACCCTCTCCAATATAACTATCACCGATAAACATCTCTTACCTCAAATTGTGCAGTATCACCTAAATGATTTACACCAGTAGCAATTCTATGTGCTTGAAGTTTCCAAGAGCCAACTTCGTCAAGATCACCTGATTGAGTAACATATTGGAGAAGTCCATCTGGAGCAGTATATCCATCTGCAATTGTAGCAGTCCAGGTACTCTCTGCTCCACTAGGCTTCTGTACTTTGAATTCCAATGTGGTGGCACCAGTTAGATCTATACCAGTGTCCACAATAATCGTCGTTCCAATATCACCAAGATAGATCATAACCCTGCCTTTATGTCAAACCAAAAGCCCTGAATATCTAGTACGACTAGACAAAGTGAATTATTATTTGTACTATTTTGTCCAAATGGGCATGTTGTTGGCTCAACTGTAAAACGTTGTTTTATTACCAGACTAATTCCATTACTAATTATGTCTACTAATAGACCATCAATATAAACTGGATCAGTTGCTGGATTAACAGTTGGTTGTACAGTATCCGAAATAAAAGGGGAATCATTAATAAGAATTTCATAATTTAAAGGGGTAGTAAGACCTATTACCTCTGTTCTCCTATTTGCCCTTATCCCAGTAAATGTGCGATCACCTAATGGAAAATCTTCTATCGTTCTTGTATTACTATGATCTTTGCTATCAATATCTGTAGTATAAGTTGTATATCCTGGTGCATTTAGTGCAGAAACCATACCAATAACATCAGTACCTAAAACTATTCCTGGATCACTCCCTGGAGTTGCAGCTATTGCAGTTGTCCAAGAATCCTGTCGAACTGCTGAAGTTGCTACATCCCTCTTCCGATTAATGACTCTTATATCGGAAAAAGAATAAATAATTTCTGGATCAGTTGTTGGAACAAAAGCATAGAGACACTTATCTAAAACAGCCTCAAACCATGTCCAAAAATCTGCATATTGAGCACCTTCTGGTATTGTACCTGATGTACTAAGTAAAAGAAAAGCTATCGAATTTGGATCATTAATATCGCCTAACCCAATAACATTTCGCTCATTACAAACACGTATAAGAAGTTCATTAAGAGCAGCCAACATTTCAACAGGGAAGAGATCATAAACTTGTGGTGCTCCCCCTATCGAAGGTATTTCTGTGAATTCATAAGCATCAAGGCCAATATATGTCCTCTTAGCATTTAACCGAGCAGCCAAATTAGCGAGGTATGTTGCTCGTTTTCCTACTTCCCAAATACCTGTCATGATGTATATGCACTCAGCGGTGTCCCCGCTGCTCCGATTGTTGGGGCAGTGCCACTCCAATAGAGAATGCCATTTGAAACTGTAAACATTCCTTCAAGGACTGCCAACCTATCATTATAGCCAGCAATCTGTACCCAACTATCATTTATCCTCATCCAATAAGTTTCTTCAACTCCAGCATAAGCAAGATCAGTATCTTTGACAAGATTTGTTTCAGGAAGTGCCATTTCATCAGGAACAATATAAGTGTTTGGGACAAGACCTAAGAGAAAAAGGAGTTGCCTTTTGATTTCCGAGAGATCCTGATTATCTATTAGGTATAGTAGTTTTTTGATCTGTAATTGAAGATCAATATTACTCTTTCGTATACTCTCGAAAGTATACTGATCACTTATTGACCTATTCATTGGGATGGAAATACCTCTATTTTAGCACCTCGTACTTCAACTCTGGCAGCATCAGCATCAGTAACAGCAGAATCAAAAATAATATATTTATTTAATGCGGCTATTTTTTGTCCTGTAGTAATAGGAGAACCAATATCAGCCATATAATTTGAATACTCCAAATATTTGTGAAGGAAGTTCATAGTTTCAATAGCCCTTTGAGCTAACTCACCATACCTTCGTGAGGCTTCTTTAACATTTATTTCAAGCATTTTATTCTCCTTACCAACTGGTTAGATCGAGAGCCATTCTCTTCCAAGTATTCGTTCCTACACAGACATAGAAGTAATTAGCATCCCAAGCAAACATACCTGTAGTTCCAACACTATTCCAAGCTACTGGGGCATTCCCTGTCCCTTGAATAAATTGCCCCAATGTAGTCCGAATATGCCTATTTGCTAAGAAATCTGCGTTTGCTGCATCAAATTGAAATTGGACTGTGGATGAGGCATCCCCTTTATAAATAAGAATATATCTATTGCCAGTAGTTTGTGTATTTCTGAGTATTCTTATATCAGCTTGACTTGTAAAATCATCAACAAGAGAATCGATGAATAAGGCTGCTGATCCTGAAGCTGAACGTCTACGTATAAAGCCAGCACCAGCACCATCATCATAGAGATGAAGAAGATTATTTGAAGCATCTTCCTGAAGAAGTATACTTGGATTTGCTGCTGTGTTTACATAAACATTTCCTTTTAATGTTATATTTGTGGCCTTTAAAACAATATTTGTAATACTTGTTATTGCTGATCTTGTTGCAGTAAAAATATCTACTGCACTTCCCCAAACATCACTTAGAATTTGAAAGGCAAAAGTACCTGAAGTAATGTTGAACCACCAGTTCTTTGCATCAACTCCTTGATCTGTCTCACTCATCTTAAGCGTTGGTAAAGCATTCTGAAGAAACAAATTTGCATTATCCAATTCAAGACTAGTAAATAGATCTTGTATTTGAGTCAAATGCAGTGGTGACCAAAATCCTAGCAGATATACTCCTGCATTATGAGCTACAGCAGCATTGAATGCCCCACGGGTAACAGTGAGAGTATCATTTGTAATATTTGTGATAATTACGTGTTCTGCTTCTGTAAGATCAGCGAGTTCCCTACTTGGGGAAATTACTGCAATACACGGGGCAGCAATATAAGCTGCTCCCTCTCCGGGATAGACCTGGAAAGTAGTTTCCAAGGCATCTACCCCGGTGAGTAATTGCATTTGCTTGACAGTGTCAAGATTATAAAAATCCATTAGAAAGGTACTCCTGAGAAGAGAGTCGCTCTTCCTTGGCTCATTTGTCTGCGCAAGGTATTAGCTATACGCCTTGCTTGCATTCGATTGTTTCCTGTTACTTCCTGATTGAAATTATTATGGAAGGTAACATTATTTGTCTTATCAAACTTCATTCCGTGATTTATTGCACTAATGATCCGTTCATTACCAGTGACACCAGAAGCATTAATAATATATTCATTTGGATTGATATAGGCTAATTGAGTATCTTGCCCATGACCACCCATAGCAAATCCAGGAACTGAAGTCTTGAAATTATAGAGATTTTGTTCAGCAATTAAAAGATCCTCAAATGCCTGTTTCAAAGTAGCAGCAGCATTAGAGAGACCAATAGTGACATCACCCTGTGTTTTCACTCTATCAAGATATTCATCAAGAATCTTATTCTGTCGTTCTTGAAGATTTGCTCTCTGCCTATCTAATGCAAGAGCTTGACCAGTTGAATTATAAATATTTGTTCCAAGAGTTGCTAGAGAAGAACGAATATTTTGAAGATTATTCAGAGTATCAAGACTCTCAGTATTCAAGTTCTTTACTTGAATATTGTCAAAAATTTTGAAGAAATCTTCATATTGCTCTATTTGCTCTGGAGTTACCTTCTTTTGACCTCTAATAATTTGATCTATCTGGGGTAATATCTCTTCTAGTCTCAGAGCTTGTTCGACAGTTAGACCAAGAGCATCACCAAGATCAGTGAGTTTCTGACCTTTCTCTTGTACTGTGAATTTGCCACCAATAATAGGGATGCTAAAGCCAGCTTGGTTCTTTACGAAATCAACAGAAGACTCCTTGAGATTATTAATTGTTACATTTATCTTATTCAAATTTGTTGCGAGTTCATCCATTAATTTATTATACTCAGCAGTTTTAATATTGACTTGGTCCTGTAGTTCCAGTGTTTTTTCATCATTAAGTTGATTAGTGATTCTGATTAAATTAACTTCATTTAAATTAATAAGAGCTTTCTGAAATGCTTCAAGATCAACTAATTGACTCTCTAAGCCAGAAGACTTGAATGCTCCTTGAAGAATCTTTGCTGCTTCTTTCTGTTGATTAATTTGTTTAGTGAGTTCTTCAGAATTCGTAATAGCTTCAAGATCAGTAGGCTTGAAAGAAGTAACTAGATCAAAAGCCTTTTGTACTTCTGTTTGTTGTAACTGTTTCCTTAAGAGTAGTTTTTCCTCTTCCTGTACTTGTTGGTTTGTCCGTCGCAACATCCTGATTTGAAGATTTTCTCGTTCATGATCAAGAGAAAGAAGTTGATGAGTAATAATAAGAGTTTCTTGCTGAGGATTCTGATCAATAGGTATACCACTACGATTAAGATTTTTTCGTAATTCTATACTCGTAGTAAAGAGTTGTTTTAGTCTTTGTTCAATTGCATCAAAATTCTCTTTATCCCCTTGTCGAGCAGCTCGTTGAGCTTTCAATCTCAATTTATCTATCTCAAGATATATGGTTTGAATTTGATTGATTGGGGGAAGATTTGCAATAGAGACATCAAAAACATTGTTACTTGTTTCTAATTTTCCATTCTTGATTTCTGCAACTAATTGATCTCTCTTCTGTTTAAGATTATTTACTTCACTATTTAATTTAGCTACTTCATTGCCAAGTGCGTCAACGAAATCTTTAACACTTGCTTTTGCAATATCTTGATAAGTCTCAATAAGTAAGACTGAAGAATCAAAAATTTTATTTGCTTCAGCTACTTGTTTTGCTCGGGATTGTGCTAATGCTTTATCTATTGCCTCAATAGTTTCTTCAGTTTTCTTCTGTGTTGCTCGGAAAATTTTGGCAGATTTATCTAGAATAAAACTATAGGTATTTTCCCAAGCTTTCCCTAACTCTTTTGCTTGTTCCTTTTGTGTATGTACACTGACTCGTATAATTGTATCAAGACGCAAAGTGATATAGCCAAGAACACCTATTAAAACTGTTAAAGGATTCAAGACACTGTAGATTACTGCTGCTAGACCAGCAATAATAACACCAGCATCCCTAATGGACTTCATAGTTGCTATAATAGTGTCTGCAAAATTTTGAAAATTATTTGTTATTGATCCTAGAGAATTGAGAAGTGAATCGGCAAAATCAATTTTAAAGAAGTTTTTGATCTTATTTAATTCTATTTTTAATTTCTTTCCAGTAGAATTAAATACTGTTTCAATAACTCGCCTATAAGTTTCCGTTGAATCTTTGATTTCTTGAAGAGCAGTATTATATGCATCTGCCCCTGATCCAGTAAGTCTTAAAGCTGCATTGACTGCACGAATAGTTGAGAAGAATTCTCCCATTTCGCCAGAGGAACCCTTAGTCTTTTCTTGTAAAATATTTAGTAAGCCTGTGAACCCAAATGTCTTAATTGCTGCTTCACCGGATTCCACGCCCAACTCACGAAAGAGATCTTTCATTTCCTCTGTGGGTTTCAACAATTTCAATAGAATATTTCTGATCTGCGTGTTTGTTTGAGAAAAGGGAACACCAGAAATCGTAATTGAAGCTATTGCTGCTTGAAACTCTTCTAATTTAACACCTAATTCACCAGCTACTGCACCAGTTGTACCTAATGTACCTGCCATTTCTGACATACGCACACGACCAAGATCAATAGTCTTGAAAAAAGAGGCAGCGATTTCATCAGCATCACGGACATTTAAACTAAAGGAGTTGATTGCTGCCGCAAGAAGATTATTTGCATCTTCCGCTGTGCCTACAGCTGCTGTTGCAAATTCATTAACAGTAATACCAAAGTTCTTGAAATCCAGAGCACTATCAATAACTTGATTAGATAGAGCATCATAGGCTGCTTCAGTTTGGTCAATAATATCTAGACCAAAAGCATCAGAGACCTCACGGATTGTATCCCGCCATTGTATATATGTTTCTGCACTATTTTGAGCAATCGTCCTGACTTCTGACAATCTCTCCTGTAATTCAATTGAAGCAGCAACACTCTCACGAACCGCTGTAGTTAGACGGAGAATAGAAGTAGTGAATAATCTGATTGCAGCAATGTGAATAAGAGATTGGAAAGAAAGTGTTACTCTCTCAACATGCTCTTTTGTTGTCTTTAATGCTCTCGCCTTCCTGGCTTCTGCTGCTTCGAATTGTTTTGCTGCAACAGCAGTACGTCTTGCCTGCTCCTCTTGGATCAAACGGAATTCTGTTGCATCATTCCTCTGTTGTGCTGCAATAGCTTGCTCTTTAAGTTGGGCATTAGTAAGAAGATTTATCCTTTTTTGTATTGCAGCGAGTTCCAATTTTCTATTTGCAGCTACTAATCGAGCTTGCCTTCCTAACTCTGTATTTTCTTCCCTCTGTGCTCTTTGTGCTACAATCTGTTCATCATTAAATTCTTTTGTTGTCTTTCTTAGATATTCAAGATTCTTTTGCTTTTCTTGTGCAAAAATCTTTTCTTCAGAAGCTAGAAGAGTAGCTGATCTACGAAGTTCATCCAATGTCTTATTTCTGACACCTGTTTTTTCTAAATCTGCCCTTGCTTTTGCTTCGGTAACAACTGCTTGTTTTCTGATTATTGAATCTTTTTCAATCTGCCTTGTTAATTCTGCATCAGTAGACATCAATCGTTGCATAGTTGCTGTAAAGAATTCTGCTTCTGTTCTAGCAGTCTTTTCAGCATCACTAATATTGACAAAAGCAGTGACATTCTTACCTGATTGGAACCCTTGTTCAACCTGCTGTTGAAAAACCCCACCAGTAACTAATTGATTACCACTCTTTCCCCTACTAGCTTGTTCAAGAAAAGGATCAAATCTCTTGAGTTCATTCGCCAAAATTGTAGTAAGATTTTCTCGACTCTTTCCTGCTTCCTTCAATTGTGTTGCATAATTCTTCCAACTGCGTGTTCGATCAATTGTTCTTTGATCTTCTGCATCGAGGAAGACACCCAAACGTTTATATGTCTGGTGCATAGTTGTTGCAGTATCAATGATCTCCTGTGCACGAGTTTGAAAAGGACTGAATCTTTCATTGAAACTACTGATTAATGCTGCATTTGCTCCGGCACCCTTACCCATTTCTGCCTGTAATTTAATAAGAGCCAATCGTACTTCTCTGATCTTTTCAAGACCAGTGAAATTAATACGTCCCAACATAGGCTCTTTAAGAAGTTGTTGGACTTTCCTGATCTCTTCTTCAATAACCTTGACAGAATTGGCATTTTGAATCTTCAAAGTCAATTCTTTTGAGAGTTGCCCTTGTAGATTTGCCATAGCAGTTTTTGCATCTTTTGCAAAATTCACTACCTTCTGTAATTCACTTAATGCCTGTTGGGCATCTAATGTATAGTGATCTGAGATATCAGCCATTTGATATTACACTCCTTACTACTCGTAAGAATCCTTTAGCCATTTCTTCCCTTATCTGTTCTCGGAATACTCTTTTTGCTTCACTATGAGCACCCCAACGATCCGATGCAATATAAGGGTAATCGTTGTGAGCAGATGTCAAGAAATTTCTCATGTCTAAAACAAGTCTTCCATTAGTCAATTCTAGGGTAGCTATTCCCATTGATTCTCCACGACTAGGAGTATTACCATAAGAGCTTAATCGTACCCTATCTCTTTTTCTCCATATGGAATGTGGCTGTTCATCATAATTAGCAGGTACTTGTAGCCCAAGAGAACGGGCCATAGCTAGATATGATGCTCTAGCTTGGCCCGTTAGACTTGGAATTGCTTTTGATCCAGCTTTAACATAGGCAACTACAGCATCTTTAACAGTCCTCTCCATTGTGAACTCAAGATCATCCTTGACTTCTATGAATGCTCGGACTTTAAATCCCATCTGAAGGAGTCTCCTCGTGTTGCCTTATATTCTCATATGCTAGTATATGTGTTTTTGCTATTGGTTCTATACTATCCCAATCTGCTGGATTAATCCCAAAACGTTCACACGCGCGATAGATTAAATATAAGCTAGATCTGTAATGAGGAAGGACTAGTTGTCGAACTTGGCCTGCGCCTGACCAGACAAAAAACGTTGAGTGGCCTCATCAATACGTTCAGGACTGATGTTATGAACTCCCAGAATCTTAAGAATCAGCAGGTTAATCATAGAATCTGTGAGTCCTGCTTCCTGCAACTCAATCCTGTAATTCTTGTAAGTGGTGGGATCAGCCATATCAATAGTTTCCCACTCAAGATCAGGAGTAGCCTCAAGAGTCCGAAGGATCATGTAGGCGAACCTGACTTCTTCATACTCTTTCATCTCTTCAAGATACTGGGGGTTATCTACCTCTTTAACTGCTTGCGTTTGTCCAGCCTTCCGAAAGTATGGGGGCTGTGGTTCTTTAATAATCTTTTCCAAATCTTCAGAGAAATTACATGCTTGGGCTACGAAGACCATGACTGGCTCACCTGTCTCAGGATCAGGGATCACAATCGTCTTCTTAAATACCTGATGTATTTTCTCACCTTTGATTTTCATAAATATTCCTTTACTGGGCGCCCTAGATTATCTAGGGCGCCCTTTTCCTTATTCATCAATTGGTTCAGTTGCATTACACTTGCCGGAGATACTGATCGTTCCGGCTTTCACATCAAACTGTTTGGATTCCACACGGAAATCCGGGAAGCGGAGAGTTTGAGATCCACTACTACCACAAGAGGGAACATTGGTAAGGACCAGATCACAAGCATATGGAGCACATTCATCAGCATCCGTAGAAGTAAAATTAAGATTGAGAGCACCATTTATGAATGTTCGATTACCAGTGTAACCTTGCAGCAGGGAAATCACATCATTAGCCCCACCTTTACTACGAAGATCGTAACGACCGGAGAAAGAAACTTCCATCGGCGTTTCGTCATCGTCCTTAACAGTACCGCCCCCACTATTGGAACCGAGACGACCGCGGTTCTTCACATAGATACGGGCATTAGTTTCAGTCCAGGTAAAATTACCTTCATCAAAGATAAGTTCAACACTTGCAGCAGCGCCATCTTCAATAGTCATCGTAACATTTTTGAGATCGATGACTGCATATGCTGGCGTATATAGATAGAACATTTATGAGTCTCCTTTCAAGACACTCTTGTAGCGAACTTCGACTGTGGATTGCTCGATGTTCTGATCCTTGTCAATCTGCCCATAGTTGTTTATCTGTACAGTTCTTCTGCGATCATACATAGGATAAAGACAGAAATCTTCTGTTGCTATAGGCTGTACAGCTAAAGTAGCTAGAGCACCGACGTACTGTGACATGGTATAGATGTTCTGAGTATCGAACAACATAATAAGAATGTTTGCTTCGACTTCTGCTCTCCACCAATTTCCAGGCCATTGTACAAACCAGGGGCCATCTGTCCGCAACTCTAATTGAACAGGAGACTTTACCTTTAGTTCATCTTGTGTGAAGACTAACCAAGGAGCAGCATCATATTGTGTATAATGTTGCACTATAGCTTTAATTATTTGTTGCGGCCATAATGGGTTCATAATCGGTGCCCTCTATTCGACTGACAGTGAATCCTACTAGTATCCCACTTGGATGCTCTTTAACAATATTGATTTTGTAAGCTTTGTTGTTGAGAACAATATAGTCATCTATTTTTATGTCATCTTTGCTCTCAACAACAAAGACCTTTTTCTCAATATCAAAATAACCACCTAAAGTGAAATTTTTATTAGCAGCGATATAAGAGAGATCATATACAAAATCTCTTACCAAAGAACCTTCGAAAATCAGAGCTTTCCGAATTCGTTGTGAAGAAAAACTACGTAATTTATCACCAGTACTGTAATCCACAGAGGTCTCAGTGACACGAACAATATAGAGTTTTACCCCAAATTGTCTTTTTAGTACGTAGAAAGCTCTTCGCAACTCATTCATTAGCCTACATCCACTACGGCGACCGTGACACCAGCACCAGTAATACCACTATAGGTCATGGGGATAGCAGCGCCATTCGCTGCCATCTTATTGAAATTGCCGATGAGAACTTGCTTCGTCGGAGCAAGTGAAACAATAAGATCAGGAACACCCACAATTTGGGATTCAATAGTGACTACCGCAGTTTCAGCCACAGTGTCATTACGCATCCAGAGAAGAGTGGTACTACCTTTCACGAAACTATTGCCATTCGTATAATCAATGGCTTGGAAATCCGCTCCAGGAGTATCAACATCATCAATAAAGGGGTTCCCAGCATTCAAGGCGACATTATTGCTAGAAATAAGAGCAGTCACCACATACATAGGAGTATAGAAATTAAACATTAGCTCACCATTATTTCGCCATAATTGGCATTGTAGGTACCAAGACCAAAGAGAGCATCAATCGAGATACGGGTTTTCTGCGAAGCATGATCCACAGACATCATGGTGCGAAGAGCAATACCATTATATTCCAGGATGAAAGAGGAAATACTACCTTCATTCAGATTTTCCAACGGACGGTTCACAAGAATTTGTCCGGGACGATTTTGTGACCAGCTATATTTCCCTGCGGGAGTTAGATGGATTATAGTATCATTTACGACAGCAGCATCAAGTGGGCGATTCAAGAGAATCTTGCTATTACTACTGTCCACGTCAACCACACTGTAGATCGGGGAAGTCGCAGCAAACTGCAATCCCTGACCAACTTGTGGTAGATTAGTGAAGTCAGCAACAACAATCCAGTCATCCCAGCCAGCTGCATAGCCAGCAATGAGATCAACCGTACCACCATCGAAAACACGAACAACAGCATTATCAACTATTGCATCACGAAGACCAGGAGAAGCAATCGTGATCTCAGTAAGATTACCAGTGGTTTCTGTATGTCCAGTAAGACGATACGGGACGCCAGCAATCGTACACCACTGACCAGTCACACCAGCACCTGTGAAGCCATCAACAGTCATCGTGGTTGTACCAGCAAGGTAGCCAGCAGCCGAATTGATTGCTCCTTCACGATAATCCGTCATTGCCAGATTAATATCGGGCATGAGTGTGGACAGCGCGAAATCAAATCCTGCACCAAATTTCACACCGCCAGTAATAAGGGGAGAACCATCACCGGTCATCCGAGCTTCACTGAACTTATCAATTTGGCTGATATAACTTTCAGGATCAGTGCCAACAAACATTGGACGGATTTGCCCAATAGCCACTTTCCGTTCATTCAGATGTTTGCGAGCTTGGTGAGTGATCGCGAAAGTTGGATCAGTACCAATATAACCGGAGATATTTCCACCACCTAAAATAAGGGTATTGTACATTTCGCCAATACAACACTTTTCAAGAAATTGTACTGTCGGACGAATATGAGGTTCAATAAAGTACTCTGCGAGATCAGGAAAACTACGCTGCTTCTGGCGAGAAGTCAGGGAAAATGCAGCATATACTTGCTGATTCATTACCACAGAGCCACCAGTTGCACTGGGAGTCGTAAAGGTGAAATCTGTACCTTCAGGAAGACGTCTCCCAGTACCTTCAACAGGAGCATTGAAATTAACAACTTCACCGTAATCTGCTACGAGGGGGTCGAAATCACGAAAGAAAGAACCAGCAACCACCATATTGTCCAAAAGGACTGCCATGGCTTCTTTTGCTATCTTTTCCGCAGTAAGAGCGGTTAAGTCATAGGCCGGAATATACAGAAACATATTTAACGTGTCCTTTGTTTACGTTGTTTGAGGTATTGTTCCATAGGTAGATCACCGATGTCTTTTGGCTTACCATTTAAATCAAATTGATCCCCGGTCCCACCTTTTTGCTTATTCTTGAAGACATAAGCGTAGGTGGGATCTTCATAGAGAGCTTTGAATGCTTCTGCAATAGGAAGATCAGTTACCCTAGTTCCATCCTTCTCTTTTACAGAGACACCTTTAACTATTGCCTCATATTTCCCTGGGATGTCTTTTCCATCTTCATCCTTGACGGGAACAATGACAGTACGATGGGCTAGAAGATCAGTCATAATTTGCATATTTGCAGCTTCATGATCAGGATGAGTTGCATAACGAGCAATCTCACTATTAATGTACTGTTGACCAAATAAGGTTTCCCAATACTTTGACTGACCAGTAGCCTTCTCAATATCCGTATTATGCTTTGTCCTGATCTCTTCTAGTTCACGTGCGTGTTTCTGTTCAGCAGTTTCATTCTTATGTTTAAGAGCATCAATTGCTTCCTGATGAACTTTCCGCTCTTCTTCTGTCATTTGTTCTTTATTCTGCGCTTCTTCCAGTAGTTGCTTGTATTGATCTCGCTCTTGCTGGATAACCTGTGCAGTCGTCTTTTCTCTCTTCAATCTCTCGGAAACTACTCTATCAATATCTGCTTGAGTAAATTTTTTCTCAGGATCAGTATTAATAGTGTCGTGGTACATCATTCCAAACATCTTCATCTCCTATGTCCGTGACATTTTCACATTGCTCATGTCACGTAAATATGGTGCTAACAACGCCCATGCTGTAGCACTCGGGATTAGAGCAATAATCCATTCCGGCCTATCATCCGTTTTAAATGAAGTCCGTAAGCCTGAGTATCCCACACTAGTGAGTCTCAGTGTATCTACTTCTGCTTCTGGATCTTTATCCAGAAGGGAGAGAGCTAATTCGCAACAGGCATCTTTGATTGCCTGTGGTACTTCTGTCTGTTCACCCCGAGGCCACTGATACTCTTGTTTGAGATCAGTTTTTTCTCCACGGAAATTCAACTTATCTATAGCTCGGGTAGCCATAGCTAGAGCTTTTTGTTTTTCCGCGTCCGTAGCATCTTCCCAAGCATCAACATGTAGGCGATCAGAGAAGTAAAGTTCGGCAAAGGTTAAATCTGCATAGGATATTACTGTCCCCCCAGTAGGTATTATGGGTGTGAGTTCTGGCATTATTCTTCTCCCGACACTACCGTAAATTGCTGGCCAATAACATCTGCATAACCCGTAGCTCTAACTGATCTGTACAGATTGATTCCTGGTGATAGTTGAAAGGAAACCTTCCCTTCTTGATTTGTATATTTTGCTGCAAGAATATTTGTTCTAGCTGCATCTGTTGAAATTATGACTTCTGCATTAATAAGAGGTAAGTGAGTAATACTATCTGTGTAGGTCATTGTCATCACAACTGATCCTGGTTCAGAGGATATACCAGTAACAGTTCTGACGGAATAACCCCAGACGGCTGCCGCAATTCCTTCTTCTGAGGCTTGAGATAGCTGTGCTACTGATCCCATAACAGGAATATTTTCACCAGTATTGTCTGTGATGAATTGTGAGAGAGCATTTGTAGTGAAAGAATTCACAGTTACATTATCTGTGAAATTTGTAAGTGAAGATAAGGTGAATTGATAATTGGGTGCATTATATTCGATCATACTATCTAGTTTATTTGCTATAATTGTTATGGCATCAATGAGTGAATCTACAATATCAAGTTTACTATCATGTGTGGCTAAAGAGGTTGCTGTAGCAAGAGTTGTTAATATAGCGGGAATGTCATCTAGTTGAAGTTCATTAGTATCTGCAAGAATATCTGAAAGAGCCTTTCCACCAGTACCAGCAATAATATGCTCACTTAGAGCTTCATCATAGAAAGCATCAACGGTTGGAAGCGCGGCTATTTGGGTGTCGAGATTCGCCGTAGCTAAGCCAACCGCCGTTCGGACTCCTGCCGCGTCCAGTGGCGCAGTGTAGCCAGCGGCGCTCAATCGCGTACTAATCGCGGCATCGAGA
>Ga0210043_1000427_pt1 | contig 44644 bp, 65 predicted proteins | sample CryGeymet201501t_FD_183990 | JGI IMG/M metagenome (GOLD analysis project Ga0210043, IMG submission 183990) | Groundwater microbial communities from Crystal Geyser aquifers in Utah, USA - Crystal Geyser metaG 2015-01t (SPAdes) (version 2) | ecosystem: Environmental > Aquatic > Deep subsurface >... | reverse complement strand
CGCCCCCGACGCCCGCTGTCGCACCCCGCCCGGCATCACCGCCGCCGCCGGCGTGATCCTTGGCATCCGCACCAGCGGCATCAGAGGTCCCCCCCGATCGCGTTGAAGACGATACCGCCGGCCAGGGCGACCGCTGCGCCGGCATAGAGGATCGCGCTGGCGGGCAGGTACAGCGGCGAGGCCTCGGAGTAGCGCGAGAAGCTGGTGGTCACTACCGCGGTGGTATTGGCCACGGTATGCGCCGCCATCAGCACCGAGTCCCAATAGACCTTGGTCGCGCCACCGTCCGTCGACAGATACAGCTGCAGCTCGGTCGCAGTGACCGTGGCGCGCGGCAGCGCCCAGAGCGCAAGGACGTTGCTGCCGTTCGATCCCGCGGTGAACAGGGCGCTGACATTGGCACCCGGCGAGGCGCGATCGGTGGTCGCGGCGGTGATCACGACCTGCGCTGCCCGCAGGGTCTGCACAAATGCCGGCGTTGCTGTGACTGCCATGACGATCTCCTCAGAACATGGAAAGGATGTAGCCCCAGGCCTGCCCGGCGGTGACGTCGCCGTCGGCGCCGGCCGGGCCGCGCTGGCCGCCGATGCCCAGGGTCCAGTCGGCGTAGATGCCGCTGCCGGCGGTATCGCCGCTGGCGACACTGATCGTCACGTCGCCACCGCTATAGTCGGTGACCTGCCCGATCAGGTAGGTGGTGGGGTCGGCGGTCCGATAGACCACCAGCCAGAGGCCGGCGGTGAAGCCCTTGCCGGTGCCGATCGTCCAGGTCTTCGACCCGGTGCCGACCGCGACCGAGCTGCTGGAGGTGGCGGCCAGGGCCGAGCCGACGGCGGCGATCCGAATCTCGATCTCCGCCAGCATGTCGCCGAAGATCGGATCGGGAAAAAGATCGCGCCAGCCGCCGTTGGGGAAATTGGCATTAACGTAGGTATTGCCATTCAGCGTGGCCATTACAGCACCTGCTCCAGCTTGATCGGGATCGTGTCGCGACGCGGCGCGGCCATCGTCACCAGGCCGGGATCGACCGCCCGGGCCAGCCAGACCGTGCGCGGGAAATGCAGCGGCTCCTCCGGATGCGGCATCCAGGCGAAGGGCTCCACCAGGTCGTTCTGGCGCAGCAAATCCAGCCAGTTCCCCATTGCCTCGTCGCGCGGCAGCATGCGGATCTCGCCTTCCCACACCTGCGGTGCCCGGCGCCGGCGGAAGGCCTTGCTGCCGCCGTCGGACTCGCGCGAGGTGCTGCGAAACCGGAACCCGTACTGCGCGCCAAAGCCGACATTGACTGAGAATTGCCAGCCCAGCGCCGGCTCGCACAGGCCGAACTGCAGGTAGCCGGCGGCATTGCTGGTGTCGGAAAACTCGATCCGGAAGCCACGGCAGGTGACGATCTGGTCCAGCCAGATCGGCAGCGTGCGCTCACCATTGATCACCTGCGCGTCGCTGTAGGTCCCGCTCCAGAAGCGGTCATCCTCCCATTCCAGGCCGACCCCGTCATAGACGGGCGGCCAGACCGGAATTCCGGCCCCGCTGTCATAGACCTCGCTGGTCAGGCCGGTATTGCTGTACAGCCGCAGGCGATAGCTCGGGCTGGTCGAGGGCAACATGTTGTGCGGCCCGATCAACATCAGGCGCAGCCCAACCGTGCCAGCGAAAACCCCGGTGAACTTGGTATTCGCCTCGGTCGCGTCGCTGGTCCGCGCCACCCGCGCCAGCGGCAGGCTGCCCAGGTTGGTTACCGGATAGTCCGTCACATAACTGGCGCCGTCGGCGCCGAAGGTGGTGTTGGATCGGTGCGAGCCAAGCCCGACGATTGCATGTCCCGATCGCGCCATCTCAGCCCCACAGGTCCAGTGTCAACAGGTCGGCCTGCACCTCGTATTGCAGGCCGGTCACGATCATCAGCTTGCCGCTGTCCAGGCCGTAGCGCGGGCTGTACAGCGCGACCGTGTCGCCCAGGTCGACCGCGTCGACCAGGCCCTGGCTCAGATGCGCGGTGACGCGATAGCGGTCGCGCAGGACCTTGTGCAGCGCCAGCAGGCGCGCGGCCTCGGTCGCCGCCGCGCTGGCGTCGATCATCAGGCTCTCGGCCGCCAGCTGCGGCGCCAGCAGGTGCTGGTCCTGGATCGCGGAATCCGACGCCACCGCGGTCCGCCATTCGCTGCCGGCGAAGGTGATCGCCGCCGCGGTCGCGGCGCTGTCGATATCCCCGCGCTGCACCGCCCAGGCGCGGCTATGGCTCAGCACCACCCGCCAGGCCGGGATTCCGGTGGCGCCATCGTCGCTGCCGATGCGCAGCGCCAGGCGCTCCAGCCCCTCGATCGCGTAATCGTCGGTGGTGAAGGCGGTATCGCCATCGTCGATCCGCAGATTCGCCGCCGCCGTGCCGGACGGCGCGGCGAGCTGGCGCAGGCGAAAGGTGCCGGACCGGTCGACATACCAGAAGGCGCCGACGGACGGCAGCACCTGGTCCAGCAGGGTCCGGACATTGGTCTCGCCATCGACCCACAGCCCCAGCTCGGCCGCATTGGCCGTGTCCAGGGCGCTGACATCGGCGCTGCTGACATCGCCGCCGGCAATGCCGGCCGGCCCGGTCAGCAGGCTCTTGGCGATCTGCGCCGCGGTGCGCGCCGCGCTGCTGGCGCCCTGCACCACGTCGGCGGTGACCTGCCCGTCAGGCCGCGAGACCAGGCGGAAATAGCCGCCGTCCGGCCAGACCCGATAGCTGTTGGACGAGGGCGCGGTCGACAGCATCGTCGCCTCGTCGGCATAATCGGATTCCTGGGTCAGGGCGACCAGGCGGTCGCGCACCGCGCTGACATCGGCGATGGCGCCGTCATGGACCTGATAGATCCACAGCGACGAGTCGACCAGCACCGCCGGCACATTCTGCGGCTTGCCGTAGGACAGCGGCCGCGGCCGGTCCTTCAGGTCGCTGCCGCCCTCCAGCCCGCCGGAGCCGGCATACTTGCTCGGCTGCACCGGCACGTCGGTCTCGGCCTGGCGGTCGCGCAAGCGGATCCGCACATCGTCCAGGCTGAATTCCGGCTGCTCCATCGTGCCGGTCAGGACGGTCGAAAAGCTGGACCAGATCGCGCCCTGCTGCCCGACATAGAGGGTCAACGCGCGGCCGCTGAAGCCATAGCCGCGCAGCGCGTCGAGCGCGCCATCCGGATTGACCAGCACCAGCTCGCCGGCGCTCAGCTCCGACGCGCCACCGACCACGCCCTCGCGCCAGATATCGGCGCGCCACAGGCCAGGCTCCTGCAGCCGGTCGTCGAAAAAGCCCGGGCCCGACGGCTCGCTATAGCCCTCGGTGCCGTAGCGCAGGGTCGCCAGCATGCCACTGGAATCCGTCGCCGCCACGATCTCGACCAGATAGATCGTGCGGTCGGTCATCGCGCCGCCGCCAGGCGCCACTTGCGCGCCATCTCGCCGGTATTGCCGGCCACGCTGCCCAGCGCCTCGACCTGCCGGTCGCCGGCGGCAGCGACCACCCGGGTCAACGCCGCGACCTGGTCGCGCAGGGCGCGGACCTCGGCCTGCAGGGCGCGCGAATCACCACCGCCACCGCCGCGCAGCGTCACCGGGATCGAGCGGCCGTCGGGCAGCGGCACCACCGCCTCGATGTCGCCGCCCTCCGCCAGGTTGTAGGCCCCGGCACGGTCGACGATGCCGCCGCCGGCGAAGCCCTGCAGCTGCGGCTGCACGCCGCCGCCGAGTTGCGCGATGAAGTCGGCAAGGGAACCGGCGTTGATTCCCTTCGGATTGGTCACCCCGCGGAAATACTCCAAAGTCGACAGGTCAGAGCGGGAATAGAGCGCCAGTTGCTGCCGGATCGCCTCCTCACCCGAGATCAGGCCGGCCAGCATCTGCTGGCTGATCGTCGTGAACTGGTCCTTCAGCGCCGCCTCGATATCGGCGCTGAAGCTCTGCCCGCCCAGCACCGAGCGGGCGAAGGCCTGGCCCTGGCCGCCGACCGCCATATTGCCCAGCGCCACCGCCAGCTCGTCCGGCGCCATGCCGGCCAGCAGGGCATGCTGGCTGCTGATCGCGCCGGGCCCGCCGGCCTGCCCGGCCAGGACCTGCGCGCCCAGACGGGCGAAGTCGATCAGCGGCGCCGACAGCTCCTCCAGCACGCCGCGGATGCCGCGCAGCTCGTCGACCTGGGTCAGCGCGGCCTGCTGCGCCGCCTGCTGCAGCGCCACCTGCTGGCGCGCATTGTCCTCGGCCTGGCTCAGCAGGTCCTGCGCCAAATTGAAGTCGGCGGTATAGCCGGCACCGCTCGCGTTGAACTGCCGCGACGCGGTCAGGAAAGACCCGACCGCGTTCTGCAACTCCTCGTAGGATGCCGGATCGCCGCTGGCGATGCCGGCCTGCAGGCCCTGGACCCGGGACCGCGCCGCGGCCAGCTGGTCGGCATTGGACAGCGGCGACAGGTCGCCGACCAGCAGGTCCTGGCGGTACCGGCTCAGCGAGGTGACGTAGCCGGTGAACTGCTGCACCAGCGCGCCGGCGGCATTGCCGATCTCGCCCAGGCTGTCGACCATCGCGTCGCGCAGCAGCTGGTCGGCGCCGGCCAGGTCGGCGACCGCCGCGGCCGCGGTACCGGCCAGGTCCTGCACGCCGGCGGCCAGGTCGGCAAGCGCCTGGGTCGCCGCCTGGACGGCGACGGGGCTGCTGCCAAGCTGGTTCAGAACCGCCAGCACCCCGGCCTCGTCGGCGCGGCCGAGCTGGGCCACGATCTGCGCCTGCAGCCATTGGTCGACCAGGGAGGTATCGACGCCGGCGGCCACCGCCGAGCGCCGGTTCGCCGCCGCCTGCTCGATCAGCGACGACACCGCGTTGACCACGCCGACGCCGCGCGCGTCATTGATCTGTGCCTGCAGCTCGTGGGTCAGGTCGGCGGCGATGCCGGCCTTCAGCTTCGCCAGCCCGCCCTCGGCCTCGGCGGCGGAAATCCCCACCTGCTCCAGCAGCGGCGGCAGTGCTTCCCACTGCGCCTGCAGGCGGGCCAGGGCATCCTCGACCGGGGTCAGGACCTGCGGCGCGTCGCGCAGGCCCAGCATGGTGCGGACATAGTCGCGGCTGGCGGTCTCGGCCCGGCCGGTATCCAGGCCCAGGCGGATCGTGGTGTCGCGGAAATCCTGCAGCGCCTTGGTCTGGTCCTCGACCGCCTTCCGCGCGCCGGTGTCCAGCAGGTCGGCATAGTCCAGGGTCGCCGCCTGCATACCCTTCAGGGCATCCTCGAAATCCGTCGCAAAGCCCAGGTCGGCGGCGATCTGCTGGCCGGTGCCGCCGGTGCGGCCCAGGGCCGTCGCCACGTTCGGATTGTCCGAGGTCAGCCGGCCGGAGCCGACCACCTGCGCGAAAAGCTGCTCGGCGGTCTGGGCGGTGTAGGGGCTGGTGCCCGGGGTGCCGACGCCGTAGCGCCAGAAGCCGCTCTCCGGGTTCTGCACCCGCAGCCCGGCGGCGCCGATCAGGGCGTTCAGCGCATCGGCCGCGGACTGCACGGCACCGCGCGCCTGGGTCGCGTCGCCGCCATTGTCCTGGCCGCTACCCCCCACCTGGAAGCGATTGCCGGTGACGCCCAGGTAAGCCGATTCGTTCGGACCGACCGAGGCGCCGGGGCCGATCTTCGACGAGATGATCTGCCCGATGAAGGCGCCGGCCGCCGCGCCGATCGGGCCGCCGAGCGTGCCGCCCAGCAAGGCAGCGCCGGCGATGCCGCCGCCGATCGAGCCGGCGGCGCCCAGGCCCGCCCCGACATAGGGATTGCGGCTCTCGAAGCCCAGCGCCTGCGCGCCGAAGGTGCCGACCGTGCCCCAGCCGGCGCTGTTCACGCCGCTGGCCAGGCTCGACCCGAAGGCCGTCGGCGTGGCGATCAGGGTGCCGCCGACATTGGTGGCGCTGCCCAGGCCCAGATTGACCATGGTCTGCGGCGCCTGCGACAGGCCATAGCCCAGCGCCTGGCTGCCGATCGTCGAGCTGAAGCCACCGATGCCGGTGATATTGCCGGCGATGCCGCGGGCGATTCCCATGCCCGAGGACAGCAGGCCGGAGCTGCGGTCGGTCTGCGCCGCGCCGGCGATGCCCAGGCCCAGCGCGGTCAGGCCCGAGGCATTGCCCTGGCTGCTGATGCCGGAGAGATCCAGGATCGGGCGGATGATCGCCTCGGCGCTGATCTGCGCCATCGTCCGCACCGCCGCGACGCGCATGTCCTCCAGCACGTCGCGCATCGAATCCAGGCCATTGCTGGCGACCTGCGCCCAGCCGTCCGACCAGAAATCGACGATCCGGTCGGCGGTGTGCTGCCAGTCTTTTTCCGCCTGCTCCGCCGCCCGCTTCTGCTGCTCGACCGCCGCCTCGGCCGCCCGCTTCTGCGCATCGGCGGCCCGCTTCGCCGCCTCGGCCTGGTGCTCGATCGCCTGGCGCTGCTGGACGGCGATCGAGACCCGCGTCGCCTCCTCGTCGGTCAGCTGCCGCTGCGCCGCCTCCGTCGCCTTGATAATCGCCAGACTGCGCTCGCGCTCGTCGCCGCCCTGGCCGGCCAGGCTGACCTCGGTCTCCAGCCCGGCGATATACTTGTCCAGCGCGGCGCTGCGGCTCGCCTGCTCCGTCTCCGCCTTCGCCGCCGCCGCCACCGCCTCGGTCTGTGCCTTCAGCGCCGCCGCCTGGTCCTGCGCGATCTTCAGCTTCTCGGCGGCAGTGGCGCGGGCCTTGCTCTCGATATCGGCCAGCAGCTCCGCGCCGGTGATCTGCTTGTCCCGCGCGGCCTTCAGCGCCTCCGCCGCCGCCTTGTCGATCGTCCGCTGATCGGCGCTCAGCTTCGCCAGGCGCAGCTCTTCCTCAAAGCTCGCGACGATCTTGTTGCGATTCACGACCTGGTCGGCGTAGATCTGCGCTTCCTGACGCGCGGCGCCGAGTTCCTGACCCACCCCCTTGAACAGCCCGATGCCACCGGCGACGAGCTGCGCCTGCCGCAGCAGGGCCTGCTGGTCGGCAATCGCCGCCTTCAGTTGCTCCAGCGTCTTCGAAATCTGCCCCGATTGCTGGCTAGCCATTGGGTTCAGCGGACCCAGACGCTCGACCGCCTTTGCCGATTCCTGCACCGCCGCCAGCTGCTCCTGCAGCGAGTCGATCTCCCCCTTGATCGCCACGACGCCCCGGTCGCTCCACTCGATCGGCGTCAGCTTGTTCGTATCTTCCAGCGCCTTGTTGAATTTCTTCACCACGCCGGTCAGGGCGTTGACGCCGCCTTCCAGCCCCAGCGCCTCGCTCAACAGCCTGCCCAGATTCTCCGTCAGCAAGCCGGCCTGTTCCTTCGCGGAATCCATCGCGCCGGCGACGCCGCCGGCGGCACCGATCCCGGCACCGCCGACCTCGCGCTTCAGCTCGTCCAGGATCACCCGCATCGCACCGGCCTTGTCGCCGGTCTCGACCAGGCTCTTGATCATTTCCTTTTGCTGCGCCGTAAAGCTGACCCCGACCTCCGACAGCGCCGACACCCCCTGGATCGGATTTTCCAGCGCCTTGCCGACCTGTACGGTGGCGCTGCGCAGGTCATTGCCGAAGACTTCCGCCAGGTCCTGGGCGATCCCCAAGGTCTCGCCGAAAACTTCCTTGCCGATCGAGCGGAAGGTCAACAGGATGTCGGCCGCGTCGCGGGCGCCCTTGGTCGAGGCCAGGGTGGCGTCGCCGAGCTGGCGCGCCATCAATTCGATCTCGCGGCCCGTCAGCTTCGCCGAGCCGCCGGTCGCTTTGATCAGCGCGTCGGTGCGCAGCAGCTGTCGCTCGTAGTCGGCATAGGCCGACACCGACTTCACGACCACCGTGGCAGCGGCGGCGATGCCGCCAGCCAGCGCCAGGGCAGCGATATTGCCCTTGGACATGCCGCTGCTCAGCAGGTTGAGCTGGCTGGCCGCGGCGCCGACCGGGCCACCCATGGAACCGGCCGCGGCGGCGAGGCTCGACATGCCCGCCCGCGCGGCAATCGCCGCCTTGTCGACCCGCTGCAAAGCCTCGGAGGCCTGCGGCCCGCCATGGACGATGCTTTTCAGCGCCTTCTCGCCGTCGACACCGATCTCGCGCAGCTTGGCGATCGCACGATCGGCATCCTTCACGCCGACTCGGATATTGACGGCCTGTTCACGCGCCATGGTCAGGGGGTCCTAAAGAAAACGCCCCCAGGGGAGGGGGCGTTGCGGTGGCGGGGAAAGGGGGCGGTCGTCAATGCAGGGAACCCCAATCGTCGGAATCGTCGCCAAAGGGACCGCCGGTGAAGGGATCGGTCTCGGGCGGCGGCGGTTCGGCGGCAACAGGCTGGGCTCGCGGCGGGTGCATCCGCTTGTCGAAATACTGGATGCCCTTCGGCGTCACGAAGGTCTGATAGCGCGCCTTGTCGTCCAGCACCGAGACCTTGACCTCGAACAGGCCCTGGTCCCGATACTGCGCCTTCGGCACCAGGTTGCCGCCCTGATAGAACAGATAGCCCTGCTTCAGCCGGGAGATGAAGCGGTTCGGCCCACAGTTCAGCACCCGCCCGGCGTTCTGCAGGGTGTAGAGGCCATCGGCGTTCGCATAGCGGTCATAGAAGCCGACCTTCGGCTCCGCCGCCGCGATCTGCGCCTGCAGATCCTTGTTCCAGTCGATCAGGTCCAGGGCGATCTTCGACAGGTGGCGCGGGTCGCGCACGTCCATCTTCGGCTCACCGAAGCCACCGGTCTTGCGAATCGATGGCAGAACCTCGCCGACCACCCATTCCTCGAATCGCTCAGCGGCCGGCAGCCGGGAACGCATAATCAGGCGGTACAAATCCCGTTCCGGGATTATCGTCGTTTGCGGGTCAAATACTGGGGAGTAACGATCCGTTACCCCCTCCCCGATAGGTCTGGCCGACTTGCAGTGATCCGCAACCGCCTTCCTCGAGTTCGCATACCCAAGCACCGTGGCAACATCCTTCGCCACGAACCATGGCTCGCCCTCGATCTCGACGACACGCACAGCCACGCCTTCAAAGTTAAAGGGCACGATGTCCATCATCATCGCCTCCCTCACGCTGCCAGGATCGCTTCGACCGCGCCCAGGCGGTCGAGGTCGGGATGCATGTACCAGTCGCCGCCGACGCAGGCCGGGTCGACGCCGGACAGGGCGGCCAGGCCGTACAGCGCACCGTAGAGGCAACGGCCGATGCGGGCGTGCTGGCGAGCCGCCGCGGCGACAGGGCCTTTGCGGTCGGCCAGATCGTGCAGCACCTCGACGGTGTCGAAGGCCAGCATGATCTGCAGCATCACGCCGGCCAGGGAGGCCGGGCGCTGGTGCGAGGCCGCTTCCTCCAGGGCATTGAGGCGGCGGGACAGGTCGAGGGCAGAGGCCTTCAGCCGCTCGCGCTCCGTCTCGCCGGCCAGGACCTGGGCATCGTCGTTCGCATTCAGCGCGGCGATGACCGACACGATCTGCCGGGCCTGTTCAGCAACCGGACAGAGTGTGTTAAATTGACCGTCTTGGTGCATAGGGTACCTTCCTGTGCGCTGGGTGCTCATGGTGGGCAGTTCCAGTGCCCACCATGAGCGATTTTCTATCATAGTAATATGATCGGTGCAATACCGGTCGCTTTTCACTCTTGGTGTTGGTATATCGCTCGGTATGTTTGGTTCTCTCCAAATCCGAATGGCACGCGCCGCGCTTGGCTGGTCGGCACACGACTTGGCCACCAGGGCAGCAGTGTCAGAAAACTCAGTTCGCCGGGCGGAACGCGGCGACGAGATCTCGCGCGCAATGCTCCAGCTTCTCCGCCTCACCCTCGAAGCTGCCGGCGTGCGCTTCGGCGAAGACGGCAGCGTGACGCCACCCGCCGAAGGCTGAGTCCCCCGCGTCATTTCTCTTCCCTGGTCCTTTCCTCGATCGCGGCGAAGGCCGCGTCCATCACGTCCAGGCTGGCCAGGATGGCCGCCGCCTGGTCCATCACCCCGCCCGCCTGCGGCAGGTGGCCCTGGCCGCCCATGCCGCCGCCGCGCGATCGCCGCCACACCTCCAGCGCCGCCCGGTCCTCGTCATCCAGCAGGTGCGCCGGATGCACCCGCAGGCGGGGCCAGCCCAGTTCGGGCCATTCCCAGCCGTCGCCATCCGCTAGTGGCCGTCCGGGGGTGCAGTGCCGGTAGGGCTCGAACTGCTGTCCCCGGACGGCGAGGAGGACAGCGAGCCGGAGTTTTTTGCCTGCGCCTCGCTCGGCGCGAACAGGGTTTCGACATGCTGGCCCAGCAGCACCAGGTGGATCTCCGGCACCGCCAGCAGCACCGAGTCGGGGATGCGCTCGCCGGCACGGCGGAAGGGCATGGGCAGCCCTTCCCATCCCAGCAGGAAGGTCTCGGCCGCGGCGATCCCCGCCACGTCGGCATAGGTCTGCGCGGCGGCGTAGAGCGATGCCAGCCCGTCGTCGGACTGCGCCAGGGCGCGGCCGATCGCCTCGACCTCCGCCTCCAGCGGGGCGCGGGCCGCGATGTCCGCCTGCAGCGCCGCGACCCCGTCCTCGCCGTCGAAATCGCCGCCGGCGGCGCGGGCGCCGAAGCCGTCCCACTCCGCCACCAGCTCCTCGACCGTGGCCAGGTGGCGGTCGCGGACCTCCGCATCCTCGCCCTCGACCGCCAGGCCGCGCAGGACGATCAGGATCTCGTCCACGATCTGCCGCGGCCGCACCTGGCGCCCGCCCAGCTCGGCACAGCGGCGGCGAAAGGCCAGCCGCGACCGCACCGTCGGCACCGCCAGGCGGTACCGCACCTTCGCCTCCGCCGCCCGGCCGACCTGGCCGGGCGGCTCCCAGGTGACGGCCTCTCCAGCCGCCAGGATCTTTGCCATGCAGTGCCCCTTGGTCCGACCTGTCGCGGTCAGTAGATGCAGAGATAGGCCTCGGCGTCGGTGCCGGAGGCGTCGAAATCCATGACCTCGGTCTTGAAGCCGCGCAGGTCGCCGCTGTCGACGCCCTTGTATTTCGCTTTCGGGATCCAGAGGCTGAAGCGGGTGCCGGCGGTGCTGCCCCAGCGGCACCACAGCCCGCGCTTGGTTCCGGCCAGCCAGTCGGCCACCGCGGCGCGGCTGCTGACCAGGGTGCGGTCGGCGGTGATCTTGCCGGTCACGGCGCGGCCGGTGGCCTGGAAGACGTCGTAGCCGTAGGTCTCCGACGGATCGTCGAAGGCATTGACGTCCACGCCCAGGTCCAGCGACAGGTCTGAGAGCGCGATCGCCGCGCCGCCCAGATAGGCCGCGCCACCGGTGAAGGGCCGCGCCCGCGCCGCCTGGTAGGTCGGCTCGCCGGGGTCTGATACGTCGGCGTCGGTCACCCACTGCCCCATCATGCTGAACTGCCATTTCGGCAGGGCGCCGGTCTGCAGCGACAGGGTGGCGGTACCCATCGAGCCGATCGACTTGCGCAGGACGGCATTGCTGGCGCCGTCGCTATGCCGGTCGTAGGCATAGATCGAGATATTCTTCAGCCCGGTCGAGCCGAAGGCGTAGAGCGCATTGGCATAGATCGAGTAGGTGGTGGTCGCGTCCAGCGGGGTCGCCCAGGCCGGCGACACCGTCGCCACCTTGGTGGTGCCGTCATAGGCGGTGATGACCGCGGTCTGGCCGGAGCCGGTGCCGCCGGTGGTGGCGATCGGCATGCCCAGATAGGCGTCGTCGACCGCGCTGGAGCCCGTCACCGCCAGGGTGATCGCGCTGGCCGCGCCCGCCTGCGCGGTGCCGGTGATGGCGGAGGCCGTCAGGGTCTCGCCCAGGGTGACGGCCTGGTAGAAAGGCGACAGCTCCGGCGCCGTGCCGGCGGTATCGCAACCGCGCAGCAGGGCGGTGCCGGTGAAGCGGGCCATGCCGCGCGTGGTCTCGCTGTCGGACTTCGACAGCGAGGACTGGAACTCGTTCGTTTCCTCGGTGTCGAAGGCGGGCACCAGCTTCGCGTCGGTCTGGAACGCGACGGCGTTGGCGCCGACCGTCGGGCTGACATCGGTGCCGGCCGTTACCTCCACCTTCGCGGTGATCGCGGCGTTTTTCGTGCGGAAATTACCGGCCATCGTCGATGTCCTCTTCGTCCCGGGCGCCGACGTTCAGGGCCGCCGCCGCGTCGTTGTCGTCGATCTCGTCGATCTCGATCGGATGCGAGATCGCCGTCGGCGGGATCTCCGCCAGCGGCGTCAGTTCGCCGGCCGCGATCATCGCGTGCTCCTCCATCTCGCCGAACGTGCGGCTGCCGCCGCGGGGAAGGCGTCGGGCCATCTGCCCCTCCTATGCCAGGGTGTAGAAATCGCCCGGTTGCTGGGCGTAGCTGATCTCGACGGTGGCCGCGCTGACCGCCATCGGCTTCCGGTCGTCGCCGGGCACCAGGTCGACCGGCTCCAGGCCGGTGACCCTGGCGTCCCAGGCCTTGCCGCCCAGGGTGCGGTCGGCCTCGACCGCCGCGCCGATCTGGGCGAACAGGGTGGCGATCGCCGGGTTCAGGGCGGCGAAGCTGTCCTGCTGCACCACGATCCCGACATCGACGGTCAGGACCCAGTCGTCGCGGTCCTGGCTCTCATCCTCCCTGGACTGGCCGCCGATCGACAGCGCCAGCGCCGGGTAGGTCACGATCCCGCCCGGGTCCGAGGTCGCGATGGTGACGCCGGAAATGCCGGCCAGGGCGGTGCCCAGGGCATCGACGACCTGCTGCAGCGCGGAGGTCGTCACAGCTGCTGCTCCAGGTCTTCGGTGACATGCGCGACCAGGCGGCGCAGGGCCTCCAGCGGCACGTCGTCCAGATAGAGCCTGGCCTTGAGCTTGATCTGCTTCGTCAGGATCGCCAGCACGGTGAAGCGGCCGCGGCCCTGATAGCGGACCATCAGCAGCCCGCCGGCAAAGGGAATGAAGGCGACCCGGCGGGCCGCGCGGATCTTGCTGCGGCTGACCTGCGGGATCAGCAGGTACTTGCCGCCCTGCGCCCTGATCTGGTCGCCGCGGACATGCGGCAGCAGGTAGTCGACGAAGCTGCCCGGGCCGTGGCCGGAGCCGAATTTCGAGTAGATCACGCCGGCATCCTTGCCCGGCGCGTCGTGATAGAGCCGCTGCCGGATCGCGTTCGCGACCTTCGAGCCGCCGCCCCTGGTACGCTTCCCGCCGGTGAAGGCGCGGGAGACGCGCCGGCGGACGATGTCCTGCACCTCCTTCGAGGTGACGGCGGTCGCCGACCTGGTCGCCGCCGCGATCGCCGCACCCTCGCGCGCCATGTCCCGCTGCAGGTTGCCCTGCAGGGCGGCGACCAGACTCGCGCTCATCGCAGGGCGCCCATCATCGCAGGCCCACCGTCCAGACGCCGTCCGCCAGCTCGGCGCCGACGACGGTGTAGCTGCTGGCGCCGATCGCCAGCGCGTCGCCGGTGGCCGGCACCGCGACCTCGGACTCGCGCAGCAGGGCACGGCGATAGGTCCGGGTGACCAGGCCCGCCTGGGTATCCTCGCTCTCGCGGCCGGTCTGGTAGATCACCGTGACGGCGACCGCCGACCCGCCCGACGGGGTGTAGGTGGCGGACGTGGCGTGCTCGTCCTCAGCGAAGAATTCTGCCAGGTCCGCCGCGCTCTCGACCGCCACCCTTACGCCCTCCGCCCCGCGGCCCGCTCAGGCCGCCGGCGTGACGTCGACGTAGTACATCTTGCCCAGCTCGAACTGAGCGAGCGCCGCCGGATTGTTGACCAGCATCTCGAAATTCCCAGACGGCGTTGCGTCGTAGAACCGCTGATCTTCCGGGATCGAATCGTCGTATTGCGTGTCGAAATGCAACTTCTTGGAATTCGGATTCCAGCACTGGGTGGTGACCGAAGTCAGGCAAAGCTTGGCACGAACACTCATCTCAAAGTCTCCCTTCAGAAACGCGAAGGGCCGCCCCGAAGGGCGGCCCTGTCGCTTGCTGCCCGATGGATCGGGCTGTGCTGCCGGATCAGGTCAGCGTGGTCAGGCAGGCATGCTGCCAGAAGCCGTAACCGACCGCGCGGCTGGCATAGACGCCATACAGGTGGCGGAAGTTCTTGAACTCTTCTTCCGACCCCTCCGCGATCGCCGACATCTGCACCGGCACCTCTTCCTGGAAGAAGAAGGGTTTGGTCATCGCGTCGGTGCGGAAAGTCGCAAACTTCGTCGTCCAGGTCAGCCGCGGATTGGCCACCAGGGTGAAGTTCAGGCCCTCGGCCGCGGCGGTCAGCACGTTGGTCCGGCCGGAACCGGTGGTTGCCACCTTCAGCGCGGCGATCGTCGCCCGCCAGAACGGGATCGGCACCATCACCACAAAGCTGGTCGCGTCCTCGTTCAGCGGCTCGCCCTGGTCATCCTTGAAGCCCAGCATCGTCTGGACGGAATTCAGGATCGCCTGCTCCATCACCGCGACGCCGGGCTTGGTGGTCGAGCCCTGCTCGGCGGTCGGCACCGCCGCATCGGCGCTGATGTCGAAGCTCAGGTCGTTCGACTGCTGGCCCGAATCGCCCTCGCTATGGTCGGTGTCGAAGAACGCCTCGCCGTCATAACAAAGCGCCGTTTCGCCGGCGATGATCGCCGCCGACATAAGGCTGTTGACATGGGTGGCGGTGCGTCGCGCCAGGTCATCGACCCGCACCATGATCTGCCCGGTCTTGTCGCGGCGCAGATCCTTGGTGGCGATCTCCAGCGTCGCCTCGTATTCCTTGTTGGTGATCGCATATTCGCTGACCCGCAGGCCCTTGGCCTTGCGGCCGTCGATCGCCTCGCGCATGGCCGGGGTCATGCCCAGCCAGTTGTAGGTTTCGGTCTGCTGGTCGCTGTTGACGTCCATCACCAGCGGGGCGACCCAGCCACGGGACAGCCCCTCCAGCGTCATGTAGTACCGGCCAATGATGGCGCGGCTGGAAAGCGCTTCGTACAAGGCTCAGCCTCCTCAGCTCGCCAGCGCGGCTTTCACCGCGAAGGCATCGAAATAGACGACGGCGGTGGTGCCGCTGACCCACCGCGCGACCCAGCCGATCAGCGAATTGCTGGTCGGCGAGGTGGTGAAGGTGGCGTCGTCGCTGGCATAGACGGCGATCATGTCGTTCGCCGTCACCGCCGATGCGCCGGTGACCGTCAGGGTCACATAGCCGCGACGGCGGACGCGGACGTTGACGTCGCCGGCATTGCCGCTGGCATTGTCCGCCTTCGCCTCGGCGAAGCCCTGGAAGGCGTCGCCGCCGGCGAGCGGCCGGGAATAGCCCGAGCCGTTCTCGCCGACCGCGGCACCGGCATAGATGATGTCGGTGGCGATCATCGGCATGTCGCTGAACTCGCCGACGCCATAGTCGCGGAGCTGGTCCGCCGCCAGGGTGGTCATGCCGCCCTCCCTTCGCTACGACGCGACAGCAGGCGAACCTGACCCCGCGCGGTTGCACGCGTCGCCGCGGCGAAGGCCTTGAAGCCGCCGGCCGGGGCGAACTCGTCGCGCAGCTTCGGCTCGCTGTCCCAGCGGGCCTGCAGCGCGGCTTCCGACAGCGGATCGGCGCCCGATGCCGCGGCGCCGCCCTCGCCGGTCGCGGTCGCGGCGTCCGGCACCTGGACCTTCGCATCCGCCGCCCGCATGCCGTCGAGGCGAGCGGCGCGGGTCTCGCGCTCCGCCGCCAGGATCCGCAGCGCCAGGTCGCCGGCCTGGGTCTGGCCGTCCTCGATCGCCGCGCGGATCATCGCCGCATGGCCGGGCGCGTCGTCGCCGGCCTTGACCAGCGCCAGCACCCGCTCGCGCTCGCTCTTCGCACCCTGGGCGCGGAACTGTGCCGCGATATCCCCGTGCTCCGCGGCCACGCGCTCCGCCGTCAGCGGCACAGCTGCCGCCGCCGACGAAGCCGCGGCTGCGGCCTCCGTGCCTTCGGTCATCCCGATCTCCTTTGTCGCCGCCGCCGCGGCCCGGTTGCTGCCGGTGGATCCCGAGCCCGCGGCGGCGAGCTCGGCCAGCACTGCTTCGAAAGAGCCGATCGCGTCGGCCATGCCGGCCGCGACCGCATCGGCACCGACCAGCGATCCGCCGCGACCGAATTCCGTCAGGACACGGTGCTCGCTGGTGCCGCGATATTTCGCGACGTCCGAAACGAATTCCTGCGCCAGGCGGTCGACCATCGTCTGGATCGGCGCCCGGCCTTCATCGGTCGTAGGGTCGACCCGCTTGTGTGGCGATTGGCTGGAGACGATCTCCACCGTGTCGCTCGATGCCTTCCGCACCCCCGCGACAACGCCGATCGAGCCCAGGGTCGCGGTGCGGGCCGTGACGATCCGGGATGCCGCCGACGCCAGCCAATAGGCGGCCGAGGCTGCCTGATCGCTGACATAGGCCACCACCGGCTTGCGCTGTGTCGCGGCACGGATCATCGCCGCCGTCTCCGCGACATCGCCGACCCGCCCGCCGGGGCTGTCGAAGGTCATCAGGATCGCCGAAATCTTCGGATCCTCGACCGCTGTCGTCAGGTCCCGCGCCAGGATCTGCAGCGAGGTCGCGCCGCTGATCTCGGTCATCATGTTGGCCCGAGGAAAGATCGGTCCCAGCACATCCAGGATCGCAACACCGTCGCGGGTAATAGCGGCCTGCGCGTTCTTCAGCGGCCGGCCCAGGCGGGCCTCGACCGCCGCCACGTCGCCTTGGCGGCGCGCCACGTCGATGATCACACCCAGCATCTCCGGCCGGATCGCCCAGGCCTCGCTGCAGATCGCGCTCAGGACGCGGCCGGGTTCGACTTCGCTCATCCCAGGTCTCCCTGTTCCAGGTCGGCGCCGGCGCCATCGACGGGCGCGTCGGCCGCCTGCGGGTCCGGTTGCATCGGGTCGACCGGCGCTGCGCCGGTCGCGGGCAGGCCGGCCTCATGGGCCAGCCGGATTTCCTTGGCCCGCTGCACCACGTTCTGTTCCCAATCGCCGCCGGTCATCTCGGCCGTCACCTGCTGGTCGGTCTTCCAGGCGCGGTCGACCATCGCGGCGTTCGCGTTCGCTTCCTTCAGCGGGTCGATCGCCGGCATGGTCGGGCCCGCCCAGTCGCAGGCGTTCCAGGCGGCGCGCAGCATCGGGTCGTCGAAATAGCCCGGCGCGCTCAACCGGCCGCGCGCCACCGCCTCGGCGATCAGCGCGTCCCAGGCCGGCTGGCACCAGGCGCCGACCAGCCAGGCGCGGCGGCGGCGGAACATCCGCCATGCCTCCAGCAGGGCCGCGCGCGAAGCGCTGTAGCTGGCGGTGAAATGACGGATCAGCACCTCATATGGGATCTCAAGCGCCACACCGACCAGGCGGGCCATCGCCATGGTGAAGCCCTCGAACGCGGCGTTCGGGCGGGCCGTGGTGAAGCTCTCCAGGCTCTCGCCGGGCTTCAGCCCCTCGACGATCTGGCCGGGCTCCAGATCGACGTCGAAGCGTTTCAGCGGCGATTTCTCGTCGGAGCCGGCCAGCGGCATCGCGTCGGCGCCGTCGTCCAGCTTCGCGACGATCGCGTAGCAGGCGGTCAGCACCGCGGCGTGCAGTTCCGCCTCGCTGTAGTCGGTGATCTGCCTCAGCGCCTCGACCACCGGCGCCAGGTAGGGCGCGCCGCGGGTCTGGCCGATCCGCTCCGGGTCGACCAGGTGAAGGATCAGCCGCTCGCCGCTGTCCTCGTCCCAGGCCGGGTAGCGGCTGTATTTCAGGGCGCCGGGGCGCAGCGCGCCCGGGTGCCGGTCGCTGATGTGATAGGCGATCGGCATGCCATCGGCATCGCCCTCGACGCCGGCGATTACCTGCGGATTCGACGCCAGGACAGTCGGCGTGTCGACCCGGTCGCCCTCGACCAGTTGCCAGGACAGGCCGTAGGCACAGCCAGGCCGCTCGCGGAACCGCCGCACCGCGAAGGCGTCGCCGCCGTCCAGGACCGACAGCAGGGCCAGGCCGGTCATCTCGCCGAAGCTCTGCTGCCGGCGGATGTCGCATTGCCGCGTGTCGGACCAGTGCCGGTATTCGCGCAGCGCCGCCCGCTCCCAGGCGTCGGCGACCTCCTCGTCCAGGCCCAGCAGCTCGCGGTCGATGCGTGGCTGCGGCTGCAGGCCGGAGCCCACCACCGCGGTCCGCACCGTCTTGAGCGCGCCGCCGCCCAGCGGGCTGTTGCGCGCCAGGTCGCGGGACCGATTGCGCAGCACGGTCAGGTCGGGCAGCAGGGCGGCATCGGCGCTCATGTCCGGTGCCGACCAGTTCTTCGTCTGCGCCCTGTCCCGCCGCGCCCCGCCATAGCCGCCGCGACCGCCATACATTGCGCCCAGCGCCGCGACCTGGACGCGCGCCTGCAGCCGGTCCCGCGCCGTCGCCGGCGAGACCCAGCCGATCACCCGGTCCAGCGCCGTCGCCTTGACCTCGATCCTCGGCACGCGCGCCATCACAGGCATCCCCGCCGGATCCGGACACGGGCGCCGCCATTGCTGGCGGCCAGGGTCAGCACCTCGACCTGGCGCTGCCAGTATTCGACCTGGCCGCGCACTTCCGCCGCGTCGGCGCGGGTAAGCTGCCGCTCGCCGATCCGATAGGATTGCGAGCCGGCCACCGCCAGCGAAGCCGCCAGCCAGGCGTCGAGCTGCGCCTGTGCCTGGGTCAGCGTGATCCCCGCCATCACGCCACCCCCCGCCCGCCGCCGGCCACGCCGCGGCCCGCCACCGTCCCCCGGCCGCCGCCCTCCGGCGCACGGCGGGCGGCCGGAGAGGCAGCCTCCCGCCGTGCTTCGCCGGACGGCCCAGGCGGAGGGGCGCGGGTACTCCCGCCAGCCGCCGGCGATCCCATTGCGGAGGTCAAGAGGTCCAGCTGGTCCGGTTCCGCCGGCGCACCGCGCGCGGCGGACAGGGCCGCCCAGTCGCTCGGCGTCATCAGGCCCATCGGCTTCAGGCCGCGCGCCCGCATCACCGGATGCTCGGCCGCAGCGCGGGCATAGACCCGGCAGTCCAGGGCCTCGTTCGGCACCCGCGGGCTCTTGATCCACTCATAGACCAGGCGCCCGCCGCGGACCGGTCGACCGACCAGCGATTCCGCCGTGAGCTGCTGGAAATAGTCCTTCGCATAGTCTTCCGGGAACGAGCAGTAGCCCATCGGCCAGGGCTCGCCCGCCGTGCGCTCGATCGCCAGCTGGCCGTACAGCGCGGCTTTCAGCGACCAGGTGCCGACATGCCAGACGCGGACCGAGCCTTTCTTCGCCCGGCCCTTGATCGTGAAGCTCTGCGCGCGGCCCGGTACGATGATGCCGGCGCCCTCGCTGCCCGTGCCCTTGATCGGGATCGCGAAGGGGCGCCCGGCACAGAAGGCATAGCCCATGTCCGGCCGATAGCCGGTGTCGATGCAGGCGACCTCGACCTGACGCGGATTGTCGCGCACGTCGGTCCAGGTCTCGCGCAGCACTTCGCCCAGCTGGCCCCAGACCGCCATCTGGTCGGTCGAGCCAGACAGGACGCGATAGTCGATCGACCAGCTGCGCTGGCCCAGGCCCCAGCCGACCACCTCCAGCTCCAGGCGGTCGCCCTGGACGTCGACGCCGGCGGTCAGGAACAGCACGCCCTCGGGCAGGCTGTTGCGGCGATACTCACCGCGGCGGCGCTCGTACAGCAGCTCGGCATCCGGCGCGTCGCCCTTCACGTCGAAGGACTTGCCCAGGGTCAGGTTGTCGAAGGCCTTCAGCGCCTCCGGATCGCCCTGCGAATCCCACCACTCGGCGGCGAGCTGGTCCCAGGTGACGAAGGGGCTGGAAAGCGCATCGATATGGAAGGACGGGTAGCGGCCGGGGCCGGGATTGGTGGCCCGCCAGCGGCCCTTGCTCAGCATGTCGCGCTTCGCCGAATGCTCGATCACGCAACCGTTCGCCGCGCAGACGTAGTGCGCGCGGTACGGCTGGGCGCCTTCGAACGCCAGGCGCTGCCATTCCAGCACCTGGTAGCTGCCGCAATGCGGGCAGGGCATCTCCCAGACCCGCTGGTCGCCGCCCTCATAGCCGGCGTCGATGCGGCTGGAGCCCTTCACCGTCGGCGTGCTGACGTCCAGGTGCTTGTAGGTGCCGGAGGCCAGGAAGGCTTTGTAGCGGGCGCGGGCCATCCGCATCGGGTCGCCCTGGCCGCCGACGTCGCGCGGCCAGTCGTCGATCTCCTCGGCGTAGAGGTAGCGCACCGTGCGGGCACGCAGGCCAGGCGCCGAGGTGGCGCCGGTGATCGCGTCGAAGCCGCCGCCCAGGAAGCGCTTGCGCAGCACGGTCGAGCCGTCGGTGGAGCGGCTGCGCGGATCCATGATCCGGCCCTTCGCGGCATCGCACTTGTCGATCGAGGGCTGCAGTTTCTCGCCCGCCCAGTCCTTCGCCAGGCTCTCGGTCGGGAAAACGGTCAGCATCGTGGTCGGCGCGACCGAGCCGACATACAGGGTCCAGGCGATGCCGACCATGGTGGCGCCGACCTGGGCGGACTTGCGCACCACGACCCGGTTGTGCGGCGCATGCGGCGCCAGGCAGTCCAGCACCTCCGGCCAGAACGGCGTCAGGTCCGGGTCCCACAGCTCGCCTTCCTGCGGCCCGTCGGCGACGATCACATGCTTGGCCGCCCAGGCCGAGGGCGCGATCTCCGGATCCGGGCGGATGCCCAGCGCCAGGGCGCCGCAGACCAGCAGTAGTGCCGCCTTACGCATCTTCGGCATCCTCATCGACCCCCGCCGTCATCGCTGTCGCGATCTCCTCCGCCACCCGGCGCGCGTGCTGGCGCAGCAGGCCGCGCACCAGGCCGACATCGGCGCCGCATGCCTCCGCGATCGCGTCGGCGCCGTTCTCCAGCCGCTCCAGGCCCGACCGGATCCGGCGGCCCGCGGCGACCATCGCCTCCTCGACTTCGCGCCGGTCGATCACCAGGCCCTTCGCCCGGGCCAGCTCCATTTCCTTGCGTTCGGCATCGGCCTGCGCCGCCCGGGTGCGGGCGTCGCGATAGGCGTCGGACTCGATCGGCTCGGGCTCGGGCGCCGGCGGCACGTCGCGCAGCGCCTGGCCGGGATCGCGGCCCTGCCGCCATTCCAGCTCGGCCTGCGGCCAGACGATCTTGCGGCCGGCCCTGGCGCGATCGCTCAGGCGCTCGTCCGCGACCTGGGACACACGGGCCGCGCTCACGCCCAGGCGCCGTGCGAACTCCGACCGCGTGATCACTTCAGCCTGCATGAACGAAAAAAGCCGCAGTTTCCTGCGGCTTCCCTGTCGTCGCCTTAACGGCGAATGAAACTTAACCCTCTGACCTTTAAGGCTTTTCAGCCCCTGACTGACTACGCAACCCGCGGACTAGCCGCCACCGCATGCGGTTGAGGCCCCGGGAGGACCCGCCACTGGCCGAAGACCTCGACGAGCGGGCCGCCGAGGGCGCGGACGTCGGACAGGTCGGCGTAGCGGGCGAGGCGCCGCCACCAGCGGACCCCATCCTCGACCGGACGGTGCGCCGCCGACGGCAACCCCGCCGGATCGTAATCGTGCCAGTAGGCGCGGGCGCCGGACCAGCAGTCCATGCCGGCCAGCAACACCGGCGCACAGCCGATCGCGATCGCGATCTGCGTCGCCCAGGTGGCCGACAGGCCAGAGAACTTGATCCGGCCGCAGTCGACGTCGCTCAGGTCGCGCTCGATCGACAGCTTGAGGCCCGGCAGGTCCGCGACGAACGGCCAAGCCGGCCGGTCGCAGAACACCGTGAGGTCGGTCGGCCGATATCGGGCCGCGTGGTGATTGATTCCGAAAGTCACCGGGCCAAGGCCCAGGACGCTATCCCACTCCGCCGGCGCATGCTCGCCGCCGCCGATGATCAGGGCGGGCCGGCCGCCGAAGCGGGCCCGCAGGTCCTCGATCAGCAGCATGGCAGCCCCGGAAAAGCGAACGGCCCGGCGAGCCGAAGCTGCCGGGCCGTTCGCTGGTGCCCGTCTACCGGGCGCAATTCACCGTCAAGGGCACGGTGTCAACTTTTTTCGTTTGCGTCAAGCCCTCACAGTTCCAGGGCTCCATCGGCGCCGCGAAGCCGGTGACGCGGTGGTCTCGGAGCCGCAGTTTCCTGCGGATATCCGCTCCGATCCGGTCGACAGCATCCCACCAAGTCGCATAGACCGCGCGGGCGAAGTCCCGCTCGGCTTCCGTCCCTGACCACCGAATCCAGCACACCACGGCATTCCGGCTGCGGTCATACTCGACATAGTCCTGCACCGCCCGCAGCTGGATACCGGTGCCGTCGTCCGGCCTGCCGCCCGCCGCGGCATGCTCGATCACCAGCCCGCGCTCGGTGCGGTCGCACAAGCGCTGCACCAGCCAGTGCACCTGGTCCGCATCCGGATGCGTCACCGGCGGCGCATAGCCGCCGCCGTCGATCGCCACGCCCAACTGCGCCCGCTCGATCGCCTGGCCGAGCATCGACGGGCCCCAGCCGGTCCGCGCCACGCCGCCGCGATCGGTTACATGGGCGCGCTGCACCTGATAGGTCCAGCGCAGCAGCTCCTCGACATCGACATCCCGCATCCCGAATTCCCTTGCCTCTGACAGCGGTACCGGTCCCGATCCGACCGGTACCGCGACTGGGGTAGGCTAACCCCTTGAAATTCTTTCCTTATCCCCTGAAAGTCCCGGAGTACCGGTAGTACCACCACCTCCCCTATACACGCGCGTGACGTATAGGTGATTCCACCGGTACCGCCGGTACCCTGGGTACCGCGAGGCAAAAGCCGAATAAAATCATGGCCTTGCCCTACCCCAGTCGCGGTACCGGTCGCGGTACCGGTGGTCAGATATCCGTCGGCATCTCCTCCCGCACCGGCGGCGCCTCCTCGTCGAAGACTTCGAGCCAGGGCACCAGGGTCGCCCGCGCCTTGATGCCGCCGAAGCTGATCTTGTCCGGCCCGGCGATCGCCCCATGCAAGCGCCGCAGCGGCGTGCGCCAGGCATCCTGCCAGGGCGTGCCCTGGTACAGCCTGGCGAGCCCCGAATGCTGGTTCGCCACCGCCACCCAGCGCCGCCCGTCGAGCGTTAACGCCGCCACGCCGACATTGCGCAGTGCCTTCTCCGCCGTCACCGATGGATGGCGCAGCAGCTCGCCGATCGGCTCGGTACTGGTGCCCTCGTGCGGCCAATGCACCACGATTGCGGTGGTCATCAGATGCGCCAGCGCGTCGGCCTGGTCGCTCTCATCGGCATAGCCGACGATCTCCGCCTCGCAGGCATAGGCGGCGACCAGCTCGTCCGCCTCCCCCGCGGTCAGGACCTGGTCGCGCAGCACCGTCTCCGCCGCCGCCAGCAGGGTGCCGAGCTGGTCGCCGACCCGCCCGGACGCGCCGGAGCGCATAACGGCATGCTCCAGCACCGCCAGGTTCTGCTGGAACCGCGACCAGCCATCCAGCATCCGCCGCCGCAAACGCGGTCCCGCCCCCTCGATCCGCTCCAGCGCCTCGCGCATCAGCTGCTGCGGCGTGACATCGCCGGCGCCGAGGCCCGACGGCAGCTGGTCCAGTTCCAGGATCGCGATCCGGTCCGCATCCTGCGGTCGCAACCGCCCGAAGATGATCGCGCTGAACAGAAAGGCCGCCCGGATCGGCCAGGCGCTCGCCTTGCCGTCCGCCGAGCCGCGATAGACCAGCCCCTGCCCCTCGGTACTGGCCAGCCGCGCCAGCCGCACCACCGCCTTCGACCGCTCCGGCTGGTCGTTTTCGATCTCGTCCAGGAAGACGGGACGAGCCGCGCCCATCAGCGCCTGGCGGATGCCGGCCTCGGTGGAATCGCTCATCCCCACCGCGGCCGTGCCCAGCAGGTCGTCGCGCAGCAGCTTCAGCAGGGTCGACTTCCCCGAGCCCTTGCCGCCGGTCACCAGGGCATGCGGCCGCCAGTCCAGCGCGCCGGCCACGCCGCCCGCCACCACCCAGCCCAGCAACAGGCGCGCGGCATGCACCGGCGCGCGCCAGTGCCACATGTCCAGCACCTCCAGCACCGCCGCGGCTTCCTCCGCCGAGCCGGCACGGTCCGCCGGCGGCGTCTCCGCCGGGCCGGTCGGATAGATATGCGCTCCGATCCGCACGCCGGCCGGGCCGATCCGTTCCAGATCGCCCTTGCCGCCGCGCCAGAGCGTGTCGCCGGTATGCACGATCAGCCCGCCCTCGCCGTCGCGCCAGACACCGGGCCCGCGCACCACGCGGTCCGGCACGAACACCCCGGCGCGATGGCATTCCCGCAGCAGCCAGGCCTGCACCTGGGTCACCGACCAGGCGTAGCGCTCGTTCTTGGATTCGGCGCGGAAATGCTCGCACAGCCAGGTTTCGTCGCCTGCGAACAGCGCCAGCAGCTCCACCCCCACCAGGGCGCGCGGCTGCAGCATCCGCAGCTCGCCGCCCGGCATCAGGAACCAGTAGCGGCCGCCAGAATGCCCCAGCGCCGTGACCGGCGGATCCGGCGGCCACGCGTCACCCCCTTCGCCCGGCCAGCCATATGCCTGCGCCACTTACGCCGCTCCCTTGATTGCGTGATCGATCGCCTCACAGGCCGGCAGGGCCGGCTCCGCCGCCCGCCTGGCACGCCGCTGCGATGCCAGCAAGGCGCGCAGGTCGGCGGCATGGCCGGCGGAATCGCAGATCAGGCCGGGCAGGCCAGCCAGCACCGCCTCCGCCCGTTCCGGCCGCAGCAGGCAGGCGGAATCCCCCGGCCCGGGCTCGCGCGGCGCGGCCGGATCCAGGCCCCATTCCTTCGCCAGCCGCCAGCGCCGCGCCCGCGCCAGCCCGCCCCAGCCCGCCGGCCAGCATTCGCGCGCGGCGCCGCGCACCAGTGCCGGCCAGACCGCGCGCACCGCCCGCTGCCAGGCCAGATGCGCCGCCAGCCGCTCCCGCAGCCAGTCCAGCGGCGTGGCGCAGAGCCGCAGCGGCTGGCCCGGATACTGCTCCGGCCAGAGCGCGGCATCGGCGCCCAGGCAGTCCGGCGGATCGCCGGAGCGCGAGGCCCACAGGTCCGTCCGCACCGGATGCAAAGCCAGGATGTCCACGACCACGCCCCCGGCCATGACCGGCACCGTGATCGCCATGGCGCCGGCCCGCAGCCCCTCCGGCCGCTCGACCGGCTGCCAGCTCAGCGCCGCAAAGCTGCCCGCGGCGAATTCGACCTGCGCCACCCCGACCAGGTAGCGCCGGTAACAGCTCATCAGCCCGGCCCAGCCGGCGAAGGCCGGCCGGTCCCGCGACGGCAGCCCCAACACATCCTCCAGCCAGCCCCGCGGCTCCGGCCAGGCCCCGTCGATCGCATGGCCGATCGCCTCCTCGGTCAGGTCGCTCACAGCAGCACCCCCTGCGGCGCAGCCGCATCGACTGGCGGCGCACCGATCGGCACCGCCGGTGCAACGGCGGGCCGCTCCACCGCAACGGCGCCCGGCCAATGTGCAAAGCACCACCAGCGTCCGATCACGCCGCGGCGCAGGCTCGCGCCCTCGCCGAACGCGCCCCAGGCGCCGCAGCCGGGCACAAGGCACAGATGCACGATGCCGGCGCCGCTCATGCCAGCACCGACAGCAGGTCGACGCACCGGGCCCGGCCGAGCGGCCGGAACGCCTCCGGCGGCGGGCCGGGGCTGTGGCCGGTCCAGATCACCCATTGCGCGTCGAACTTCGCCTTGCCGCCCAGGCTGAGCCAGTCCAGGCGGAAGGTAATCGGCATCACCCGCGCCGGCGGCCAGGCCTCATAGATCGCCAGGCCGTAGCCGGTGTTGAAGAAACTGGCGCGCAGCACCATCGCGGTCAGGTCCACCGCGCCCTGGCGGTGGAACCGCAGGGCATGCCGCACGAAATCCTCGCCCTTGCCCCAGGGCGGATTGGTGACGATCGTCCGCGCCGGCGCTTCGGTGGCCAGAAGGAAGTCGACCCCGCCGCGACCATAGCCGCGATCGTGCAGGTCGGTGCCGATCACCGTGGCGCCGCGCGCCTCCAGCACCCGCGCCAGATGCCCGGCGCCGCAGGCCGGCTCCCAGATCCGCCGCGGCGGCGGCCCGGACAGCCAGCCCATTGCCGCCAGGAAGGCCAGCGTGCCCTCCTCCGGCGTCGGAAAGAATTCATGGTCGGGATCGGCCTGCAGCGGGTCGTCCGCGACGAGCGGCGGGGCGGCAGTCACCACACCCCCTCGCTCTGCCGCATCGCCGCCACCAAGCGGCTGTCGGCGCCCTTGCTGGCCCGCCGCTGCCGCACCGCCGGATCGACCGGGCCGTTGCGCCTGGCATAGGCCTGCCGGCAATGCTCCGGGCAATAGGGGCGGCCCGGCGAGCGAGCCACGCCGCAGAAGCCGAAATCCTCGTCGCCGGGGTCGCCCTTCGGCCACTGGCAGCCATCGCCGCCGTCCAGGCGCGCCGCAGCGGCGGCGGCCGGCGCGGGCGATGGCGCCGGCTCCTGTTCCTCGACCGGATCGTCCACCGGCGCCTGCACGACGCGGACGCCGGCAATGCGCTCGCCCCGGCGTCCCAGGCCCAGTTGGCTCGCCTTCGTATAGATGCGCTGCCGCGGCCGGCCCGGCAGCGCCGCCTCGATCTCGGGCGTCGACGCCGACGCGGCCCACATTTTCCGCAGCAGCGCGATTTCTTCCTCCGTCCAGGGATTGTACCTGCGGGCGCCTGCCGCCGGCCTCGGCGCCGGCCTCGGCCGCGCGATCACCACCACATCCGCCGCCGGCAGCACCGGCACCGGGTCCGGGTAACGCCCGGCCGCCGGCCCCGGCTCCGGTCGCGGCGCCGGCAGCGCCAGGCGCGTCCCGCCGCCGATCCAGCGCTCCGCCGCCTGCGCCGCTTCCAGCGCGCCGGCCAGGCCGTCGCCATCGCGCAGGGCCGCTTCCAGCAGGTGACGGCGGAACGCCGCTTCAACCGGTTCGGATCGGCTCATCGCCCCCTCCTCGTTCGCGCCGCAGACTCTGTCGACGGCAAATCCTTGCCTGTGCTAACCACTGCCGCATGTCCCCGCCCCGGATCCGCCATCTCGCCGCGATCCTCGTCGCCCTGGCGCTGCTGGCCTGCCAGGCCGGCGCGGCGGCGGACCCGCCCCTGGATCACGGGCCGCGACAGGCCCTCAGCGGCCCGACCCGCGTGATCGACGGCGACACTTTCGACCTGTACGGCCGCGACGGCCGGGTGCGGATCCGGATCTACGGCATCGACACGCCGGAGCGTGGCGAGCGCGGCTGGCGCGCCGCGACCGAGGGCTTGCGCGCCCTGCTGGCCGCCGGGCCGGTCGCCTGCGCGGTGCGGCCGGGCGAGGTCACCTTCGGCCGCCTGGTCGCGACCTGCGACGCCGGCGGCCAGGATGTGGCGCTGGCGCAGCTGCGCGCCGGCCTGGCGGCGCCCTGGTGCAGCTATCTGCGCGGCGACCCGCTGGAGGCCGGCTATCTGGCCGCCGCCGCCATCGCCACCGCCACGATCGGCGCGCCGCCGGCCAAGCCCCGGCATCACTGCCCCCCGGCGCGATAGTGCGCGACATTGCCGGGCCAGCGCTCGGCCCAGTCCAGGATCTCCGCGTCCTCCCCGGAAAAAGGACGGCCGGCGGGCGCGGTGCGCTCCTGGTCAGGAGTCTTTGCCGCATCCGGCCCGCCAGCCGCCAAGGTCAGGGAGGAAACGCCGGTGACGGCACAGGAGGCACCGTCATCGGTTTGCCCCGGCGCCGGGATGCCGCCCGCCGCCGTGGCCTCGGACCGGCGCGGCGGACAGGCCGTGCCGGAATTCTGGGATTTCATGCTCCGGCACCCGGTCATGGCGCGACCCAGGCGCCGCTCAGCCAGCACCAGGCCAGCACCAGGATCACCGCGGCGATCAGCGGCAGGGCCAGGGCGCGCAACAGGCTCAGCGCCAGCGCCACCAGGCCGATGCCAAGAGCCAGCGGCGCCAGCAGGGCCAGGCCAGCCGCCACCGCCAGCGTCCAGTACCAGCGCCAGCCTGCCGGCAGCGGGGCAATCGGCCTGCTCATGCCCGCGATCCCGGCCATGGCCCCGGCACCACCGTTCCGCCCTCGGCAGGCCGGGCTACGGTCGCCGCCAGCGCCGCCATGATGTCGCGGTGAAAGACGAAGCCGCACAGCAGCTGCTGCGCCGCCATCGACTGGCGCGCGAGGATCAGCGCGCCGAACTGCATCGTCAGCAACTGGGCGAAGGGCTGCGCGACCTCCAGCACCGGCACGCCGTCCTTCAGCACGCTGACCGGCCCGCTGCCGTCGGCGGGGAGCGGCGTAAGCCGGTAGTCGGCGCACATCCGCGCGGTGATGGATTTCAGGGTCTCCTCGCTCATCGCCGGCTCCTCGCAACCAGGATCAACAGCCGCAGCAACTCGCCAGCCCCAAAGCCGAGGAGCGCACACAGGAACGCCGTGACAATCGCCACCCAGCCACTTTCGCCGACCGCCATCAGGACGAGGGCAGCGCCGGCAAAAGCCCAGGCGAAGCGATCCGGCCAGGTGCTCATGCCCACCCCCTGCCGCCGCCCGTCGGCCGGCCGACGACGCGCACCACCGCCGGGCGGCCGCTGCGGCCGCGCAGGCGGACCTGCTGGTCCTGGTCGTGCGCGATCGCGGTCAGGGTCACCGCCGCCAGGACGAGGACGGCCACCAGCGCTCGACCCGGTCGCGCCAGCGCAGCGCCTGGTCGCCGTGCCACAGCGACGCCTCGGCGTGCAGCCGCATCGCCAGGCGCGCCAGCGCCGCCCATACCGGCCGCCGCCGTTTCCGCATCGCGCAATGCCTCCGCTTCCGAGAGCAAAAATTCCATGTCGGCGCGAACGCGCTCCAGCCGCCGCATCAGGTCGCCGTCATCGGCCGCCAGCAGCGGCGCGAAGACCTCCTCCAGGAACGGGCGGCCCCACAGGCCGACGGCCAGGACCAGGTGGCGGACCAGCGGCGGCCCGCCCTCGCGCCAGCCCTCGACCGTGCGGGGCGAAGCACCGAACTGGCGGGCGACCTCTTTCGCGCTGCCGGCCTCGCGCACCCAGGCGGCCCAGGCGGCGGCGAAGGCCTGGAATCCGGACGGCGCGTCCGTAACCATCCCGGTCGCACCGCACGCAGATCCGGGCGAAATACTTGCCCATGGCAAAGACACCGCAGCAGCGCCCATCATCCGACCCCCTGCTCCAGCTCGCGCGCCGGCTGGCCCGCCAGCTCGCCGCCCTGCCCCGCGGCGGGCCGGCCCGGCTGGCCATGGCCCGACGGATCCGCGCCCTGCGCGCCGCCCGCGAGCTGGGGCGGCGGGTCGGCGGGCGGGACTGAGGCGCGGACATGCGCCGCACCGTCGTCGAAGCCGCGGATATAGGCGCGGACCCGGTCGGCCTTCGGCAGCGTGATGGCGCGGAGGGCGCGGATTTCGAACACCAGGTTCGCGTCGTTCACCGCGGCCTTGCCGAAGCGCGACGGGGCAACGCCGTGCCGGTCCAGGAACCGGTCCACCGCGTCGCGCAATTCATCCATCCAAGCAATCATGACGGGAAAGACTATCGGATAAAACCGAAACGTCAACAAATTTTCCCGTCATGCATTCCGATACAGGTTATCGGACAATACCGATATGACTGACACACCGCTTGTCCGGGTGCTCCGCCGCGAGATGGAACGCACCGGCCTATCGATGAACGAACTGTCGAAAAAGGCAGGGAAGAACCCGAGTGTCGTCCACTCGATCATCTCGGGCCAGACCCTGCACCCGCGCACCGACACGCTGGAGGGCCTAGCTCGGGCTCTGGGTCGTCGGTGGTCCGAGCTGGCGGCAATGATCAGCCAGGAGGAAAACCAGCAGCAGGGCGACGAGGAATTGGTGGTGATGGGCGAAGAACCGCCTGAGCAGTCGCCGACCGCCAACGCTTCCTACCAGCCCGGCGCCCGGATGCGCCGCCTAGTCGAATACGACGTGCAACTCTCCGCCGGCTTCGGCTCGGTGGCGGCGGAGGAAGCAGCGATTGCCGAACGGGCGGTGCCGCGCACCTGGCTGCCGCGCCTGCAGGGCCGCGCCGAGGAATGCGTGGTGGTCGAGGTGGTCGGCGACAGCATGGTGCCGGAGTTCCACGCCGGCGACCGCGTGCTGATCGACACCGCCAACCGCCGCCCCACCCCGCCCGGCTATTTCGCCCTCTGGGATGGGATAGGCACGGTGATCAAGCAGGTCGAGCACATCCCGCACAGCGACCCGCCGACCCTGCTGATCCGCAGCCGCAACCCGGAATACCAGACCTACGAGCGGGAGGCGGCCGAGGTGCAGATCGCCGGCCGGGTGATCGGATTGATGAGGCGGTTATGATCCGACGCGGAGTCTTCGCGCTCCAGCAGGTGTTGCGTCCGAAAGAACTGCGCCATTCGACGCGCCGCATCTTCGGAAGAGAACTTCGCCAGCACGGTTGCCGGCAGCCTTGGATCGACAGCGTCCATCTCAACCAGGTACAACCCGAAGCCATCGAAACAGGGATCGTCGGCCTGCGCCGCCTCCGCCTCGGCAGCCGTAATTTCACAGATACAAAGACGCTGGGTGTTCGACAACGCAGCGACAACCTGAAAGGTCATGACACCATACTCCGACGATAAGGGGCTAAATTTATGATAAAGAAACCCAGCATATCTGTAAACAAGATGGCCGAATATATTGTCAGTCGTGCAGCACGGCAGCGCCAAATACTTCGTACGCGAAAATACCCAGACCCCGAGTTCACCATCGGGATGTATCACAAGGAAGCATCCGAGGCTGTCGCTCTGTACATAGCCAACGGGGCATTGGATGCTGCGCCGCTGGACAAGGCGCTGAAATCGTTGCAACAGCAGGCCCCCAAAAAGATCGGCACCGCGCGTCGCATCGTTTCCAACATCGACACATTGGAAAGGTTCCTCGGCATGCTCGACGATATCGATCTGAAGGGCGGTGAACCCAGCCTGGGCAGTACTAGGGCGCCCAACCTCGTCTACCACAACGTCGCGATCAGCGTTCGACCGGAGATCATTTTGCGCGGCACGGGACCCAAGGGACAAGCCTGCGTCGGCGCGCTGAAGTTCCATTTCAGCAAGACACGACCATTCGACGACGAGGCTGCGGGCTATGTCTCCGCGATGCTGCAGGAACATTGCCGGGCGCACCTAGCCACCGATGGTGAGTTCGTCCACCCCGGTTATTGCCAAGTGATCGACGTCGCATCGGAAAAGGTCTATCCCGGCGTCAAGGCGACGACCAAACGCCTGAAGGACATTGCTGCGGAGTGTCAGAACATCGCGGGGCTTTGGCCAACGATCTGACCTCTATCGGTCGGCCCCCACCAGTTCCGCCCAGCCCGCCAGGCTCTCCGCGAACCGCTCATCCCCACCCTCCAGCCGCCACAGCGCATGGTGCGTCCTGGCCGCCGGATTGTGCCAGATCCCCAGCCATTCCGCCGTGAACATCAGGCCGTTCCGTCGCTCGCGGAAGCGATAGCGGCTGCCGACCGGCGGCGGGTTGATCCAGGCCTCGCCGCGACCCGGTTGTCGCACTAGTCGCGCGGCAGGGCAGGCGCCGCGGTCGCCACCTGCACCTCGCCCAGCTTCTTGGTCTGCGCCTCCAGCGCACCGACCACCCGCTGCAGCTGCTGTACCGTCTGCGCCGTGTTCCGTGCCGTCTCCGCGAGGCGGGCGATCACGCTGCCCGCCGCCACCAGGCCGAAGGCCGCCATGCCGATCAGGCCGGCGACTCCGAGTATGGCGCCGGCCATCGCCCCCTGGCCCTCGGCACTCACCGACCCCGCCATCGCCAGCAGCGCTACCGCGCCGACGATCCCCAGCCCGCCGATCACCTGCAGAAAGGTGCCCATAGCCGTCCCCGCCTCCGGTTGTCCCTTTGCCGGAAAAGCATCCCGCATGTCCGACTTTCGTTCAACTGCCCGGAATCCATCGCTGTTCCTATTTCGGTTGACATATCGGATTTTCCCGATATTCTTTGTCGATATCAGATTTATCCGGAGGTTGACCCAATGCCCATCACCCAGACCGACCACACCATCGACCGCGCCTGGCGCGCGATCGCCGCCGAGGAATGTCGCGAGATCAGCGACATTGCCCGCGCGGCGGCCGCCACCCCCGCCATCGCCGCCGTCCAGGTCGCGCGCCTGCGGCCCGCGCTGGCGGCGAAGATCCGCGAGATCGTTCGCACCGCCGGAACCCTGTCCGCCGACGACCTGTCGCGCATGGGTCTCAGCGCCGCCGACATCGCCGCCCTGCACGACCAGATCCTCGCCGAGGCGCGCCGCGCCGAAGTCCAGGCGGAGGGGCGGTCATGACCGGCCTGGACGATGCGGCGATTGCCGCCCGGACGGCCGCGGCGCGCCAGCAGGGCGTTGCCGCCGGCCTGCGCGATGCGGCGCTGGAGATCGGTGGCCGCCTGGCCATGGCTCTGCTGACCGAGGATCGGGAGGCCTTGATTGCGGGCGAGGGCGTCCGCGACAGGCACGGCAGCATCGTCATGGGCGACGGCGGCACCGTCCGGATGGATTCCGAGGACGCGCGAGAGCGCCTGGCCGCCTACGATGCGGCGATCTCCCATCTGTCCCGCGCCTTCGGCCCGCTGCAGCAGGACCTCGACCGGGCGGCCGCCGCCTATCGCGCGCAGCTCGACCTGTGCGGCAACCGGCAGGCCACCGCCGATGCGCGCTGACCTGTCCTGGCACGACTACGTGACCGAACTGGCCCGCCACCAGCTGGAGCCGGCCGAGGGCGATCCCTGCGCGGTGCTCGACCGGCTGACCGGCCTGACCTACGCCGCGCATCACATCGCCCGCCGCGACACCACGATCGGCGCCGCGGTGCTCTGGGCCTCGCTGGCCCGCGCCCGCGCCGGCATCGAGCCGCGACACCACCTGCCGCCGCCGACCGTGCGCGTCACCCGCTGCCCGCCGCGCGAGGCCGCCGGCGCCTATGCCCTCAGCCCCCACTTCATCCGGAGGATCGGCCATGCCTGACCGCCACCGCCCGCTGCGCCGCCTGCACGCCTGGCTCTGTGCCGACGGCGCCGAGCAGCTTCTGATCCCCGTCGCGGTCGTCCTGGCGATCGTGCTGGTCCACCTGGTGGCGCGGTCATGAGCGCGCCGCTGCTGGCCTGGGTCGCCGTGATCGACGACGACGGCTGCTCGGAGCTGGTGTTCGCACCCACCGAGGACGCCGCCATCGCCCGCTTCGACGCGGACTGCCCGCCGCTGGAAGTCTACCGCGACGCCCAGTTCGACCGCTTCGCGCCCGGCCCCGTCCCGATCGAGGCATTTCAAGGTGCCGGGTGGTGGTGGACTTGCAGCCGCTGCGACGAGCCCAGCGGAAGCTGGAGGACGGTCGATGGCAAGGCCGTCTGCACCGACTGCCTGCCCGACGACGCCCCCGACGAGGAGGAATCGGACCATGACTGACGACCTGATCCTGGTGCGCGTGCCCGGCTGGCTGCTGGCCCGCGACCGCGACGGCGGTGACGCCACATGGCGCCGCAGCGAGAACTTCTACCCGCTCCGCCCCGGCCCGATCTTCGCGCCTTGCCAGCCGCGCCTGCAGCCGGCCGCGCGCCAGCCCCACCGCCCGCTCACCACGACGGCCCTGACCCTGCTGGAGACGCACCCGTGACCGATGCCGCACATGCCCCCGACCTGGTCGCGCCCGACCTGGACGCCGACGCCCCGCCCGAGCCGCCGCCCTGGACGCGCGCGGCCCGCCCCTACGCGATCACCGCCTCGGGCCGCTTCGTCTCCCTGGTCAGGCCGGCGCAGGAGCAGATCAGCCTCCGCGACATCGCCCACCACCTGGCGCTCGCCGCCCGCTGGTCCGGCGCTACCGCCACGCCCTACAGCGTGGCGCAGCACTGCGTCGTGGTGGCAGAGCTGCTGCCGCCGGACCCGCGCCTGCGCGCCCTGGCGCTGCTGCACGACGGCCACGAATACCTGACCGGCGATATCAGCCGCCCGATGAAGCGCGCGATCCGGCGCGCCAATGTCGACGAATACGGCCCGCGCGCCAGGCCGGCCGAGCCGCTGCAGGCGATCGCCCGCCGCCTGGACGCGGCGATCCACGCCGCCTGCGGCCTGGCCCTGCCCACCGCCGCCGAGGCCGAGCAGGTCGCCGCCGCCGACGATGCCGCGCTGTGGATGGAGGCCCGCGACCTCTGCCACCCCCACGCCCTGGCCGAGCTGGAGGCCCTGCACCTCCGCCCGCCGATCGCCATGGGCGGCCGGATCAAGGCCCTGCCCTGGCCGCAGGCGGCGGAGAAATTCCTGGCCGCCGCCAGCCGCTACCTGCCCACCTGTCCGGAGTGATGGCGATGGCCGACAACCGCAGATGGCCCGAAGCCGCCGATGGCCTGCCGATCAGCGACGAAGCCCTTCTCCTACACGCCTATGGCGCAGACATGGAAACCGCCCGTTTCGTCGCCCGCATGCTGAAGCAGAACGGCTATGCCCTGGGGACTGAGGAGGACATCCTGAACGCGGCGATCGACCGCATGGGATGGCCACAGATCCAGGCCTTCCAGGCCGAGCTGCGCCGCGGTCAGGACATTCGCGAGGACGCTGGCGGCTTCATTCTGCGCGCGATCAAGCGCCTGTTCGGCCTTCCACCCGTGCCGTCCGTCCAGACCTACCAGGATGCCGCCCGGGCGATGATTGCCGGGCAGCCGGTGGTCCGGTCATGACCGCGATGCCGCAGCGGATCCAGCGCCGCCGCACCAAGGGCTGGCGGATGCCGCCGGGCGCCATTTATGTCGGCCGCCCGACGATCCGCGGCAATCCCGTGAGTTGCACGCCGCACCGCTGTGCGCTGAAGCCCTGCGGCTGTTGTCCTCAGGACCCCGAGCCGTACTGCTGTGTCATCGCCTATCGCGAATGGCTGGTCAGCGGCCTGGAGGGCCGGCCCGCGGCGACAGGCCTGATCACCTATGCCCTGGACGCCACCGCCGGCTACCCCCTCCGCGACGCGGTCCTGCGCTCCCTGCCGGATCTGCGCGGCCATGACCTGGCCTGCTGGTGCAACCTCGACCGCCCCTGTCACGCCGACGTTCTGCTGGAGCTCGCCAATGTCTGACCAGACCAAGATCGAATGGACCGACGCGACCTGGAATCCGATCACCGGGTGCAGCGTCGTCTCGCCCGGCTGCACCAACTGCTACGCGATGCGGCTGGCCGGCACCCGGCTGCAGCATCATCCGAGCCGCGCGGGCTTGACCCGCGACAGCAAGGCCGGGCCGGTCTGGACCGGCGAAGTCCGGTTGAACGCCGGTTGGCTGGATCAGCCGCTGCGCTGGCGGCGACCCCGCCGGATCTTCGTCTGCGCGCATGGCGACCTTTTCCACGAGACGGTGCCGGACGACTGGATCGACCGGGTCTTTGCGGTGATGGCCCTGACGCCGCACCACGTTTTTCAGGTGCTGACCAAGCGGCCGGAGCGGATGCGGGACTATGTCAGCACGCGCGCTGGGGACTTCATGCTGCACCTGCCGGACGCGGCGCGGAAGGCCGGCGCTACGCTGGAGGACTGCCGGGCAGTGAGGGAATTGCGCTGGCCGCTGCCGAATGTCTGGCTGGGCGTCTCGGTCGAGGATCAGCAGCGCGCCGACGAACGGATTCCGATCCTGCTCGACACGCCGGCGGCGGTACGGTGGGTGTCGGCTGAGCCACTGCTGGGGCCGGTGGATCTGAGCCGCTGGCTCCCGGGCTGTTACGAGTGCGCGGAGGAATGCGGGTGGCGCTCATGGTCCTCGCCGCCCGACGAAGTGTGCCACGCTTGTGGCTGGATCGGCACCAATGCCGGCGAGTTCTGCAGCCGCTGCGGCAAGCAGGATTTCGGCGCCGTCTGCCCCCGGTGTGAAGCGAACGCCGTTCAGCACCACCCCGACACCCCCACCCTCGACTGGATCGTCGCCGGCGGAGAGTCCGGCCCCGGTGCCCGGCCGATGCACCCCGATTGGGCGCGCGGCTTGCGCGATCAGTGCCAGTCCGCGGGCGTGCCCTTCCTTTTCAAGCAATGGGGCGCCTGGGCACCGCAGCTTGGCGCGATCGACCTGACCGACGATCCGGAGATCAGCCGCTACACCTGGGCGGAATGGACCGATTGGGGCGGCGGACCGCCACGGTGGGAGATCACCGAGCGGCCGATGTGGTGCGACGAGATGGACGCAGATCATTCCATGATCCGCGTCGGCAAGACCGCCGCCGGCCGCCAGCTGGACGGCCGCACCTGGTCGGAGTTCCCGACATGAGCAGCCTGAACAAGGTCCAGCTGATCGGCAATCTCGGCCGCGACCCCGAGGTCCGCAGCACCCAGGCCGGCGACGAGGTCGCGACCCTGTCGCTGGCGACGTCGGAGACCTGGCGCGACAAGCAGACCGGCGAGCGCCGCGAGCGGACCGAGTGGCACCGGGTCGTGATCTTCAACGAGAACCTGGTGAAGGTGGCCAGGCAGTACCTGCACAAGGGCTCGAAGCTCTATGTCGAGGGCCAGCTGCAGACCCGCAAATGGACCGACCGCGACGGCGCCGAGCGCTACAGCACCGAGGTCGTGCTGCAACGCTACCGCGGCGACCTGGTCCTCCTCGATCGCCGCGACGGCACCGGCCCCTCCAGCCCCGACGACTACGGCACCACCCGCCCCGCCGCGCCGGCCCACGGCCCCGGCGCCGACCCGGGCGCCCTCGACGACGAGATCCCGTTTTGAGCGCGACCACCGAGGACATGGTCGTCGTCGGCTTCGCCGCCCGCGCGGCCCGCGCGGCCCGCGCGGTGGCATGACCGCCCAGCGCCCGGCAGCCCCTCGGCCGGACCCGCGCCTGGTCGAGCTGGTCCGGGCGCTTGCCCGACAGGCCGCGGAGGCGGACTATCGCCAGCTGCTGGCGCATCATCATCATGATGAAGGGGAAGAGGATGAAGCGGGCGGCGATCTACGCGCGGTATTCGACTGACCTCCAGCGCGACGCCTCGATCGAGGACCAGATCCGCGTCTGCCGGGAGCGGCTGGACCGCGAAGGCTGGCGCCTGACGAACTGCTACACCGACTATGCCCTGTCCGGCGCCACCATGATGCGCCCGGGCCTGCAGGCCCTGCTGGCGGACATCGCTGCGGGCGAGGTCGACGTGGTGGTCGCCGAGGCGCTGGACCGGATCTCGCGCGGCCAGGCCGACATCGCCTCGATCTTCGACCGCCTGACATTCGCCGACGTCCAGATCGTTACCCTGTCCGAGGGCCTGGTCTCCGACCTGCATATCGGCCTGACCGGCACGATGAACGCCATCCAGCTGAAGGAAATCGCGCGCAAGGTCCGCCGCGGGATGCGCGGCCGGATCGCCGCCGGTCGCTCCGCCGGCGGGCTGCCCTATGGCTATGAGGTCGTGCGCAGGATCGATTCGGAAGGTCGGCCGATCCGCGGCGAACGCCGCATCCGCCCCGACCAAGCCGCCATCATCTGCCGCATCTGCGAGGACTATGCCGCCGGCGCCGGCCCGAAGACGATCGCCAGGCGCCTGAATGCCGAGGGCGTGCCGGCACCGGGCGGCAAAGGCTGGAACCAGAGCAGCATCAACGGGAATCGGCGCCGCGGCATCGGCATCCTGAATAATGAATTGTACGCCGGCATCCTGGTCTGGAACCGGGTGCGGATGGTGAAGGATCCGTCCACCGGCAAGCGGATCAGCCGGGTCAATGCTGAGGAGGAATGGATCCGCCAGCCCGCGCCAGAGCTGCGGATCGTGCCCGAGCCGCTATGGCAGGCCGTGCGGGATCGCCAGCGCACCCTGCCGGATCGCGAGGAATGGTGGCGGGCCCGGCGGCCCTCCTACCTGCTGTCCGGCCTGCTGAAATGCGGGAGCTGCGGCGCCGGCTTCACGATCCAGAATCACACCCGCTACGGCTGCTCCGCCTCCAGCAGCAAGGGCACCTGCGACAATAGGCTGAAGATCGCCCGGGCCCGGCTTGAGGCCGCGGTGCTCCACGCCCTGCATGCCAATCTGATGGAGCCGCAGCTGGTCGCCGTCTTCTGCGAGGAATATGTCCGCCATGCCAATCGGCTGCGCCAGCACCGGAATGCCGCCCGCTCCGCCCAGCAGGCCGAACTGCAGCGCCTCGTCGCCCGGCATGAACGGGCGATTGCCGCCGTGGTCGACGGCACCCTGTCGCGGGCGGAGGCCGCCGGCGTGCTGGAGCCGCTGCGCGCCCGCCGCGCGGAGCTGGAGCGCGGCATCGCCGGCACCGAGGAAGCCCCGGTCCTGCTGCACCCGAACATGGCCGGCCGGTACCGGCAGGAAGTCGAACGCCTGACCGAGGCCCTGTCGGACGGCTCCGCCGCCCAACAGGCCATCCAGGCCCTGCGCTCCCTGATCGACCGGATCACCCTGACCCCGAACGCCGCCGGCGACGACCTGGTCGTCGACCTGGCCGGCATCCTGGCGATCGCCGCCAACGGCGGACGACCGCTGCCACCGACCGATCCGGTCCTATCGCTTAAATTGGTAGCGGAGGCCCGCAACCAACTTCAGCGCCTGTCCATCGCCAGCGATATCCTCGCGGCATGATCGATACCCATATCCGAAAATAATCGGTACTGAATGCCGTTTTTATCTGGACAAATCGGCACTGAGTGCCTATTATCTGTCTATTGGCAGGCGGGCGGACCCGCGATACAGGAGACGGACAGATGATCACGATCGACATTCCCGACTATCTCGACGGCGGGCGGCGGCAGGGCCATTCGGAATACCTCCGGCTCCTGATCCAGCCGGACGCGGCATCGATCGAGGCCGCGGAGCGCTTCGGCAGCGACGACGGCATCCCGGCGGAGATCCATAGCCGCCGCGTCCAGGCCTATCAGGTCGGCAGCGCCGGCCCGCTGGTGGTCGATCGCGCCGCGGTCGACGACCTGGCCGAGCGGGTCGCGCCCCTGGTCGCCCGGATCCAGGCTGGTCATTCGGTCGAGTGGGATGGCAGCCACCAGGCCGGCCGGCTGACCGACGATGCCGCCACCGCGGCCGACGACCTGGCCGCGATCCTGGCGCAGGCTGATATCGCCGACACCACCCGCGGGGCATGGGAAGCGGCGGAGTGGCTGGGCGATTACGACCTCGCCGCAGATGCCGACATTGCCGCCCTCGCGGCCGAGCTGGTCGCCACGGCCGCCAGTGACGGCGCCCTGATCATCGGCGGCGTCGACGAAATGACAGCAGCCCTGGCCGAACGCCAGGCGGCCTGACAGCAGAGGCGGGAGCAAGACAATGATCACCCAGGAAGTCCTGACCACAATCCTCGCCGGCCTCGGCGATTATCGGAGCTATCCGGCATCAGATGCCAGGCTGATCGCCCTGGCCAAAGCCCAGCATGCCGACCGGCCGCCTGCCCGCACAAAGGATCGCGGACCGGCCTATGTCGAGGACGGCAAGATCCACCTGTATTCCCCGCCGCCGCTGAGCAAGGCGACGCGATACTGCGTCGGCATGTCGGCGGATATCGCGCCGGACGAGATCTACGACCCCTGGATCATGCCGAGCTATGATCCCAGCCGGTATTGGCTTTTCCCCCTGGTGCGCGGCGAGAGCGTCGGCGGCGACGTGCCCGCCCTTGCGGTGGTGGTGAGTGGCCGGTGCGTCGCGATCTTCCAACGCCCGGCCGATCACATGGAACTGGCGCCTGGACGGAGCCGCCCCAGCGAGGCAGCGCAGCGCAAGGCCATGATAAAGACCCGCGAGATCGTCGCGGAGCGCTGGGGCAGCAGTGCCGAAGTCTGGCATGTCACGACCGACGACGGCTACCGGTCGGCGGAATGCCTCCACCTGCATCGGCAAATCGATTGAGGGGGAAGCAAGCATGACCGGCGCCGAGATCCGCCAGGTCCGCCGCGGCCTGAAGCTCCGCCAGGATGCGTTCTGGGCCGCGCTGGGCTACAGCGAGCGCCAGGGACGCAAGATCGAGCAGGGCGAGGCGGAGGTGCCGGCGGCCGTGGCGCGGGCGCTGCGCGCCGAGGCCAAGGTGGCCGAGCTGCAGGCGAGGCTGCGGCGCCTGCAGGGGCTGGAGGCAGGCGCGGCCGCATGACGGCCTGTCCGGCCGGCCCTACAGATCCCGCACCAGCAGCTGCAGGATGTAACGGGCCGAGGCGAGCTTGGCTTGCAACGCCACGACCTCGCGTCGCAACGCCGCAAGCTCGGTCGCGGTCTCGGGATCGGCCGGCAGTGGCGCCAGCGGCGGCGCCTCGATCCGGTCGTCGCCGCGGCCGCTCATGCCAGGCCGCGGCCCCGGCCGGCCTGCCCCGGCGCCCGATCCCCGAACCACCAGGCCACCGCCATCGCGGTCAGGTAGATCACCTGGTTGACGATGTCGGCCTGCAGGCCCAGGTCGCTGATCCGCAGGAAGATCCAGGCGGTCAGCACCAGCAGCAGGATGGTCAGCAGCGGCCGGGTCAGGCGGATCACGCTGGCAACCCAGCGATAGGTCTCCCCCGCCGCCATGTCGTGCTGATAGCTGGCGACGCGGCCGGCCTGCCAGGCGGCGGTATCGGCGATCGCCGCCTCGGATTCCATCTCGGTCCGGCGCAGCGCCGCCTGGCGGTCGAACAGCGCCAGCTCGTGCGCCTGTTCCAGCGCCAGGGTCCTGGCCTTTTCCCGCTGCTCCAGCCAGCCGAAGACCTTGCCGACCAGGGTGCCGATCAGGCCGGTGGCGCCACCGAACAGCGCCGAGAAGATCATCTCCCACATGTCACCACCTCGCTCTATGGCCGCGATCGTCCACGTGGACAAAGCTCGCGTAATTGATTCCGATGCCGCCGAAGCCGACCCGCTCGGCCGCGGCGATCAGGTCCGGCTTCGGCAGGGTCAGCAGGATGTCGAAGGCGGTCGATTGCATCACCTGGCTGGCGCGGTGCTGGCTCAGCGGCGCGCCGCCGACCCGGGCGTTGTGCAGCGGGCAGCGGCTGGCGCTGTTCAGATGCAGCGGCTGGCGGACCAGATCGCGCAGGGCCTGGAGCTTCGCCAGGGCGCCGGGCGCGACATGCACCAGCGGGCGGCCGCCGATCGCATAGCCGCAGGTGCCGGCGCAGCCGCGGCAGCGCAGCTCGTCCCAGGCGAAATTGCGGCTCGCCTGGTCCGGATCATTGGGCAGATACATTTCAGCGCTCCTCGATCGCGCGGGCGGCGCGCTCCGCCTCGATCGCCAGCTGCAGGCGGGCCAGCGAATTCCAGGCGACGCAGGTGGCATGGCGCAGGCCGGAGCCGTGGTCGCGCCCCTGCCCGCCCAGTTCTGCCGTCAGGTGGCGGGCCAGGGCGTCGGTAAAGAGCTGCTGACCATCCGGCACGGTCTGCCAATGGCGATCGCCATGGACGCGGGCACCATAGGCGCCGGCCAGGGCGACCTCGACCAGGGCGTCGGCGAAGGGCGCCAGCACCTGGCTGGCGATCGGCGGCTTCGCGGCCTTGGCGGGCGGGCTCAATGCGGCCCCCCCGAGGAAATCCAGTCGATCGCCCGCATCAACAGCGCGCCGGCGGCGGCGCTGGCCAGGCCCAGAAAGGTGCCGGCCGCCCGCCGCTCGCCGCGCCATTGCTGCTGCTGCGCCTGCACCCTGTTCAGGGAGGCGGTCACCGTCTCCAGCGAGGCCTGCAGGCCGGCCAGGCCGGCGAGGCTCTTGTCCAAGCCCTGCACGCTTTTGTCGAGCGCGCGCACCTCGACCCAGAGCTGGCGCGAGCCCTCGTCGATATGAACCAGCCGCGCCTCGATCACGCCGACCCTGACCGGCAGGCTGCCGTCATCGCCCATCGCGTCCTCCTGGATCAGCCGTCATCAGATCGCCTTGGTCATCACCGTGGCGCTGACCCAGTCGGTGTCGCCGGTGACGCTCTTGATCAGCGCCTCCTCGCCGGACCAGGCGCCGGTCACCGAGGCCTTCAGGGTCCAGTCCAGGATCTTGTTGTACTCGCGCCCCGACGCATTGCCGATGTAGCAGCTGACCTCGATCGCGGACGGTACCGGGACGGCGCCGCCAGCCCCCAGGTCCAGGCGCACATAGCCCGGCGGCAAGCTCATCGGATCCCAGTCGGTCGAGCCGAGGTCATTGGCCATGTTGACCGGGCTGCCGGCATTGGCGGTATAGGTGCCCGCGCCATCGGCCGGGGATTGCACCGCGCCGTGCAGCAGCCGCAGCTCGCCGACGGTCCAGTACTGGCTGCTCAGCACCGTGACGATACCGAACTGCCAGTACCGCCAGCGACGCCCGCCCAGCAGCGCCAGGCCGAGGAGTCCCGCCATCAGCCCGGCCAGCCCGTTGCCAGGTCGTAGCCGGCCAGGTCGTCCTGGTCGTCCAGGGCCTCGATCGCCGCCTGGTGTGCCGCATGTGCTGTCCGCCAGCCCTGCACCAGCGCCGACATGGTCGCTACCTGCTCGCCATCCGCCAGGGCGGCATTGATCTGGTCCTCGATGCTCGCCCGGGCCAGGATCCCGGCCCGGCAGATCTGTCGAGACCGCTCCACCAGCGCCGCCTGCATCGCAGCCACGGACCGGTGCCGCACCGTCCAGTCCCCGGTCACCGGAGACCAGGTGACGGCCGACAGCGTCGCATCGTGATCCGGCGGGTCGTCCGTCACCACGACACGCAGCGCGGGCGGGCCCGCCACCAGCACGATCGTTCCGGCCGGCGCCGCCGCGCCGAATGTCACCGAGACCCCCGCGCGTTGCGCCACGTCCGCGACGATCCTGGGCTGCCACGGCCCTGGGCCATGCAGCACGCCGTCGGTGCCGCGCACCAATGCATATCTCATGGCTCGCCCCCCTCAGCTGAAGTTCAGGGCATGGCGGCCCAGCAGTGCCGCGCCGCCGTCCAGCGTGATGTACAGCAGGATATCCGTGCCCGACGTCGTCAGGGCCGGCGGCGAGCCGCCCTCCCAGACCGTGCCGCTGGGATGCGTCAGCGACGATATCAGGCCCCCATTGGTCACCACCGCGACCAGGATCCCCAGGTCGCCCGTCCCCGGCCAGTTGTCGACGGCCAGGGTCGACGACACCGCCGCGCCGGTGATCGTCACCACATTGCCGGCCTCGTAGTCGATCGTGTTCGTGCCGGCCTGGATCGTGCCCAGCGCCTGCACCTCATAAGCCACGTCCTGCAGCAGCGCCTGGATCAGCGCATTGTCGTTGGCATCCAGCACATCGGAATCGCCGAGGACCCAGCCGCTGTCCTGCACCGCGCTGCCGCCACCACCATTCCAGCGCACCAGCGCGTTGTCGGTGCTGCTGCCGGGCCCGGACAGGTCGCCGACCGGCCCGCGCTGCCCGCCGATGCCGATCGTCCAGTCGTCGTAGGTGCCGGATCCGGCGACATTGCCGCTGGCGACGCTGACCGTCACATCGCCGCCGCTATACCCGGTGACCGGCCCCAGCATGTACACGCTCGGGTCCGACGTCCGGAACACGACCAGCCAGAGGCCGGTCGCGAAGCCCTTGCCGGTGCCGATCGCAAAGGTCTTGCTGCCGGTGCCGACCGCCACCGAGCTGCTGGAGGTCGCGGCCAGGGCCGAGCCCATCGCGGCGATCTGCAGCGCCGCCTCCGCCAGGAAGTCGTCGAATACGGCTTCCGGAAAATTCGTGCGGTGACCGCCATTGGCGAAGGCCGAAGACGTCCAGTCCGTGCCGTTCATTACCGTCATAGCACCTGCTCCAGCTTCAAGGCGATGGTATCGCGACCGGGCGCGGCCAGGCTCGCCAGGCCCGGGTCGACATTGCGGGCCAGCCAGACCGTGCGCGGCCAGTGCAACGGCTCCTCCGGATGCGGGAACCAGAGGAACGGGTCGACCAGGTCGGCCTGGCGCAGCAGCTCGAAATGCCGGGTCATCACCTCGTCGCGATCGAGCAGGCGGATCTCGCCCTCCCAGACCTGCGGCGCACGGCGACGGCGGAAGGCCTTGCTGCCGCCATCGGACTCGCGGCTGGTGGAGCGGAAGCGGAACCCGTACTGCGCGCCGAAGGCGATGTTGCGGCTGACCTGCCAGCCCAGGGCGGGCTCGGCCAGGCCGAACTGCAGGTAGCCGTCGGCATTGCTGCTGTCGCTGAATTCGATCCGGAAGCCCCGGCACAGATAGATCGCGTCCAGCCAGATCGGCAGCCAGGAGTCCCAGTTGGCGACCTGGCTGTCGGCATAGGTACCGGTCCAGAACTGATCGTCCTCCCATTCCAGCGACAGGCTGTCATAGACCGCCGGCCAGACCGGGATTCCGGCGCCGCTGTCATAGACCTCGACGCTCAGGCCGGCATCGCTGTAGAGCCGCAGGCGATAGGTCGGATCGGTGCCCGGCAGCATGTTATGCGGCCCCACTGCCAGTAGCCGCAGGCCCACCGTACCGCTGAACAGGCCGGTGAACTTGGTATTGGCCTCGGCCGCGCTCGCCGTCCGCGCCACCTTCGCCAGCGGCAGCGCGCCCAGGTTGGTGACCGGGTAGCTGGCGTCATAGCTCGCGCCGTCGGCGCCGAAGGTGGTGATGCTGCGGTGCGAGCCCAGGCCGATCACCGCGTGTCCCGTGCGCGCCATCTCAGCCCCACAGGTCCAGGGTTACCAGGTCGGCCTGCACCTCGTATTGCAGGCCGGTCACGATCATCAGCTTGCCGCTGTCCAGGCCGTAGCGCGGGCTGTACAGCGCGACCGTGTCGCCCAGGTCGACCGCGTCGACCAGGCCCTGGCTC
>Ga0210043_1000425_pt1 | contig 44686 bp, 56 predicted proteins | sample CryGeymet201501t_FD_183990 | JGI IMG/M metagenome (GOLD analysis project Ga0210043, IMG submission 183990) | Groundwater microbial communities from Crystal Geyser aquifers in Utah, USA - Crystal Geyser metaG 2015-01t (SPAdes) (version 2) | ecosystem: Environmental > Aquatic > Deep subsurface >... | reverse complement strand
CTATTGGTCGTGCTGTTGCAAGCGGAGTAGGCCACCCAGTAGCATCAAGGCTTAATAGTTCAGAAGCCTTCTTTGTAAAAAACGGCGCTTTATCAGGCGCGGTTGCAAGTAAGGCAAGCGTTGCAGTCTCAGCAAATCCATTTAAAGTATGCGGCGGTATTTTTAACAACAACACTTCACAATTTAGTTTCGCACATGTTGGAAGCGGCCTTACCGTCGCAGAGTGCGATGATCTGTATCAGCGCATCTTGACATATAGGACAGAATACTAAATAGGAGAATAAAATAATGGTTGAAAAAAAGCTGACGACACTTGCATTGATTTATTCTTTTGAAGAAGGAGAGTGTAAATGGAAACCTTAGTGATAGAGGTCTTTAAATCTGTTGCAACGCAAGGGCCTCTTGTCGGCTTCCTTTTCTACCTCTATGTTCAAAACGAAAAGAAGATCGAAGCTAAGGATGCAAAGCTCGGCACGATGACAGATGTAATCATCGCGATGCACAAGGAGACAATCAATACTGTGGCGCACAATACTGCGTCGAACGATAAGCTGAGGGAGACGATAAATGATCTCAAGTCTAATTGATATGGACATGGTGAAGCTCGTCGCTGATATGAAAGAAGCTGTTTGCATAAACAGCAATTCGTGCGCGATGCTCGTGAACACGATGCAGGCAAATAAAAACGCTCTGGCAAAAACGCTCAAAAATAATAAGAAGGACAGACGATGACGGAGAAAACAACTGTCGTTTTGCAGCGAGGTAAGCATGGCAAGCACGGATACTTCGGCACGCTGTCGATGAATGGACAGTTCCTATGTTATACGCTGGAAGAGCAATGGCGTAACAACGCCCCGGCGGACTACTATGGCGAGACTGAGAGCTGTATTCCAGAGGGCGTGTATCGCGTCGTCCGTCATGGATGGGAGCCAGAGGAAAAGGTAAAATTTAAAAAGGTCTGGCGGCTCGAAGACGTAAAGAACAGATCGGGCATACTGATCCACGCTGGCAACACAACGAAGGAAACTGAGGGCTGTATCCTCGTCGGCATGACCGTTGTGACAGGCGGCATCGGCAAGTCTCAGGACGCGCTGACAATGCTGCGTCAGAAGCTTCCAAAGTCATTTATGATCGAGGTCAGGAACCCATGATAAATGTGTTTGCGTGGCGCCTTAAAAATCCTAAGATCGTTGCCGCCATCGTCGCGTTCATCGCCGTCGTCTTTGTCGTATGGTATATCTATGACGAAGGCGGAGACGCCCGCGAGGACAAGATCGTCGTCGAAGCCGCCAAGACAGAACGAGAGGTTCAGCATGAGAAAGACCGCATCCGCAATAATCGCCCTGACCGTCGTGCTGTCATTGACAGCCTGCGGAGGGGTACGTTCTAAGCCGTCAGCGTCAGCGCTGCCAGATGTCGTCGAGTACACCAAAGACACGCAGACAAAAGCAGCCGACGAGATGGATAGAAATTGCACTGAGATGCCTATTGTTTGCGATACTATGCTACCTGATTATAAGGTCATGCGCGACCAAACGCGGGCGGCAAAGAAGGTCTTGAAATAGGGACGCATCTGCGGCAGTATGATGTCTCGACGACAATGATGTCGTCGACATACAACATGAACCAAGGAGAAAAACTATGGATAAATTAACCGCCCTCGCCATGATCGGCTATGCCGCGTATTGTGCTGCATCCAACGGCCTCGCCTTCGACGGCTCCCCGCTGAAAACGTGGGGCGAGCTGGACGAGCCGCGTCAGAACAACTGGCGTGCAAACGCAAAGGCTATCGAAGATGCTGTGATCGCTGAACAGTCCGGCGCCGTTGAAGCTTCTGGCTTCGAGACGACGTCAGATGCTGTCGGCGTCGCCCCGGAAGACCAAGTTCTTGTTCAAGATGAAGCGAAGGATCAAGCCGCCGCTTAAACGCGCAAGGCCTGACACATAAAAAAACACCCTCGGTTTACAAAGCCGATGGTGTTTTCTTTTGTCAGGAGGGCGTATACACCGTCGAGACGAAACTGGAAGCGGGGATGGGATTTGAACCCATGACCTCCTGCGTATGAGGCAGGCGAGCTACCGGTCTGCTCCACCCCGCAAGGCTTTAATCTACCTTCTTTTCCCACCGGCTGCAAGAGGGGTCTTTCAGGCGGATGTCAGTTCCTGATCCGCCGGTCGGCGCACGTTGGGCAATTTGGCACTTGTAGTACCGATTGGCTGTACCGCCGCGATAATAGGCGTGGCGGCACGTCCTGCACGTCTCGCCCTGCGGGCCGGGCAGATCAGAGGCGCGGGCCTTTGGATGCGTCCCACGCCTCTGTAATAGCTTCTCCGATGCCTTTGCCGCCTCCGGCAAGTCGATGCCAAAAAGGTCTGGCATCACTTGATCTTCGGCATCATGGACACGGTATGCTCGAACATGCCGGAATAGATGACGTCGCCGCGCATATACCAGCCAAGCGAAAACGCGAAGCAGGCGATAATGCCGAATACCAATACAGTCTCAACTTTTTCCATCATTAGAAGTCCTTCCTATGTGTGTTGTAAAGGTGCCTTGCATAGCCGCGCAGGACGCGGAGAGCAAGGTCGGGGTCTTTCCCCATGTAGTTAGACCAGAAGCGTCTCTCCCCTATCTGGTGTTGCTCCCTGTGGTGATCGTTGCACAGGGGGACAACCATGTCGTCTGGCGGCTTCATGCCCATGCCGCCTCCGCCGCCGGTGCGGATGTGTGCGGGATCGCAAGGGGTGGCAGGGCAGACCATGCACTCCATGTCCCTGACAGCGTCAAGCCACTTACGATCCCGCAACATTATAGTCTCCCCTTGATGGCATAGATTATCCTTCTAAAAAGCGTCGCCTCCTGAAACCTTTCGACCTTCATCTCAGCGATGTCTCGTTGTGATAATCCCTTTTCTACTGCCTTTGCCAGACCGTAAAAATGCAGCCGCCGGGAAAGAGCATCAACGGCGTCCTTTTCGTCCCGCAACATCAGAAAGCCTTTCCGCCTTCTGCCTTGCGGTTCTCGATCTTATGGTCTTCGCGGTTTCCGTTGAAGTCCATTTTTTCGATGACGGCACCGCCGATGTCGAGGCCTAAGTATCCTGCAATGTCGCCGATACGAATGATCGTATCTGCAAGTTCGACCTCGATCATCCTGCGGTGAGGAAGCTTGTCATCCATCAGGTTCTTCCGGTATCCCTCCATAGCTTCCGAAACCTCGCTGACGATAAGCATCAGCATCTCTCCGACGTTTCGATCTAAAGGTTCTCCGGTTTTTAGGTTCGTGTACCAGCCAGCTTTGCGGCTGGCGCCGTGTGCTTTTTGTGACAGAGCTTTCAGTCCGTCAATGATCTGTTGTTCTTGGCTCATGTTGGTTTCCTTTTTAAAATGGTATCTCGTCTTCTGTGAGGTTGCTGGATGCCACTGAACCTCTTTCAGTGCCTTGATCGTCGTCGACGCTGTCGCGGCCTGTTCGTATGATTTTCAGGCTCCCGTTGTACGGGCGCAGGACGATCTCTGTTGTGTAGGCTTCCTGCCCGTTCTTCTCATACTTGCGGGTTTCCAGCTGGCCTTCGATGTAAACGGTGTCACCTTTACTGAGATACTTCTCGATGATGTCGACAAGTGCCTCGTTGATGACGGACACGCGGTGCCACTCAGTTCGTTCTTTGCGCTCGCCGGTGGATTTATCCTTCCACTTTTCAGTGGTGGCGACGGACATATTGGCGACGCGTCCGCCGTTCTGGAAGCTCCTGATCTCTGGATCGCGGCCAAGGTTGCCGATAATCTGTACTTTGTTTAGCATGTTGTCTCCTATGGTTTGTTGCGTTCGTCTTGGTTGATAGGCTTCACTTGTGCGCGAAACTGCGCGTCAGGGAAGATGATGCTGATCGGCCATCGGAACCCTTGCAGCGTGCCGCTTTCGATGCGGACGAAGCAGCGCGGGACGCGAAGCCACGGCAGGCGTGTGTAAAAACGCAGGCTCATTTTATCCTCTTGAGCTGTGCCTTTAATGACACGATCAGTCGTCTGGTTTCAGCTGCCGTCAGCTTTAGTGTAGCCACTGTCGCCGCCGGATGTCTTTCAGAGAACTTGTCCTTCTTGATATTAAGCACAACGCGACGATGACTTTTGAGGTATGTCTTCTCTACGTCGACAGTCATCATGCTCTCCACCGTTGTTCTTTTTACTTCCATCATTGTAGCCTCTCCATAAGCTCTGCGTAGTTGAACTCGGCGCCGATACAATCGTTGATGTAAACGGTCTTGCCCTTGAAGTCGATGACACGTCCGTCATAAACGATGGCATACTCTCGGATGCCAAGTTCGCCTTTGACGAAAGACACACCTTTTCCTGTCAGGAGCCAGAAGCCGGATGTGCGCTTTGTCTCGTCATTGTTTTGCATTGGGACGATTAAATCCCAATACGCTGCCTTGGCGATGTCGCCGGTGCCTGTAACGTCGCCCATGAAGTCCTTGACGTGGATGTAGTCGCTCGCACCGCCTAGCTTGTGCAGACGTAGCAGTGCAAGGGCGACGGTCTTGTGGACGCGTCGTTTATACACCTTTGCAAACCGACCACAGCACGGACAGTTCTTCTCTTGTCCGTCCATGATCTCCTGAATGAACTGGGTTTCCATCAGCGAGGCTGTATCTTATCTGTGAAACCCATTGCCAAAGCATCAGCGCTGTCATTGTTGCGGCTGTTTTTCCAGTACGACATGACCGAACGATGTGCCATCTCTCCTGCACGCGCAGCTATCATACCTTCGATCTGGCCGATTGCTTTGATCGCGCTGGAATGACAACCGACGTCTGTCACGCGAGCGACTTCCAAAGCATCCAGCAAGAGCTTTTCGCGTCTGTCGACCTTGTCTTTCAGAAGGCCGATCTCTTTACTCTGCCGGTCAGTCAGGTTTCTTTCAGATGCCAGCGCTGTTTCTTTATCGCGAACAGTGGCACGCACAGACCGAAGCTCCCAATCGTGATGGGATTTAAGGCTGTCTATTTGCGCCTCGTATTCCGCCTTCAAGACAGAGAGGTCATACTCGTGCTGTTCCTTTACCGTCATCTTCTTCGGCTTTTTCTTGCCGAGGATGCGGACATTATACATCTCGCCATCCATGCCGCGCACTTCGACCTTTTGGTTGCGCTTAAAGGATGCCGGTTTCTTTTCTGTCTCTTTATTCATGGTACTTTTCTCCGATAAAAAAAGGCGGCGGCTGTGCATGGGGGTTAGCACATCCGCCTAGTTATTACCCGGTCACATTGCCTTTCAGGGCGAACGTGGACACGGACAATGGATTAAGCTCGGTTTCGTTTGCAACCAGCTGACGGATTTCTTCGTGAGCATCTCGCTCTTGAAGTTTGGTCATCAGCTTGTATTTGAAACCGACAGAGCCGCCTTGCTTGCGGAAGCGGAAAGCAGCGAGGATGTCTACCGGTTCAAGGCCTTCAAAGATCGAGCAGTTCATCTCTAGCTGCGTCGGGATTTTCACTTCCGTCCCTGTCGCAGCGCTAGAGCCTTGCATGTTCTCGACGTATTCCAGCTGCACCTGACCGTTGCTGAGACGACGCTGCGATTTAAAGTGCGCGTTTGTCGTGATCTTGAGGTCTTGTGCCAGCTCGAACATATCAGCGCCGGTCGGCTTGCGGAACAGGTGCGTGTTTTCCTCGACGAACTCTGCGAAGTCTTCCTGATCGAAGAGATTGTCGTTATGCTCGCGCAGCTCTGCATAGTCCAGAGAGTATGTCAGATCAAGGATCGCGACATGGCTGTTCCATTGCGGAACTTCATAACGCGGCACGTCAGGCTTACCGGCTTCTTGGATGATCTCACCGGCTACGTCGTAGTCGAAAACGCACATGATAGACATGCCGTCAGAGTTCTTCTTGACGAAGAGCTGCGGGACATGGCCGACCTTGAACTCGTTGACGTACTTGATGAAGCTTTCGGCGTCCGTAAACTTGACCAGCTTGCGGATGCGCGACGGCTGCGGCATGTGTACTTCAAGGTCGAGAACCTTCAAGTTATGCGGCACGACGAGGAACGGATGGTTCGTGTCGTACTTGTTGCGGTGCAGATTAGGCGCTTGGATAGCGGAGATGTATTCGCCGATCTCGTCGATCTTATCCACGTTCAGGACGACAGATGCCGCCTGCTTGACGATCTCTGCCTTCTGTTGCGGTTGTTGCGGTGTTTGTGAGATTGAAGTGTTACCCATTGTTTTCTTCCCCTTTCAGGAGTTCTGTTTGAGGCTTTTGGTTTTCGGCCTTGAACGTGTCAAGGGTCGCCTTTTCCGTGGTCGCCTCTTTTGCCTTCGGATCAGGTTTTTTGTCGTCAGGCTTCGCATCTGGAAGCATAACGAAAAAGTCTTCGGGGCTACCGACGCCGTCCTTGATGGACTTGTAGACGGTGCGGAGCTTGACCATCATAGACGCGCTCAGAGCGTCCGGTGTCAGGTTGCGGCCTGTATATTCAGACAGCATGTCCTTCGTGACCTTGAAGGCCTCGAACGCTTTTACCAGCTGTGCGATGCTTTCAACAGTCACGACCTCGCGCGTTGCTAGCGTCTTCTCACACTGTTCGACAGCGGCATCAATGATGTCTCCGGGGATCAGGGCAAGGATGCAGGCACGCACGCGGCGAGCCGCTTGGTTTGCGTTGTTCTCGTAGATGTCGCGCTCGTCCGTCAGAGGCTTGCGGCCTTGCTTGGTATCGCGCACTTGCTTGACGCTGAACGTGCGCTCTTCCTTGACGTTGCTCTCTTTATCCCAAGCGTAGGCTTGGATGATGGAGGTATCGCCGCGGCGTTCCAGCTCTCGCCAGCCGCTTTCGATGTTACCCCATGCACGCTTTACAGCTTCCGCAAGGCGGATGGACGGCCCTGTGACAGCTGTGCCGCCGCGCTTGTATTCGTAGATCGCAACGTCGGCAAGACCGGGGCGCGTGCAATCCTTGAGGATTTTATCAAGTGCCTCCAATTCGCTGCGCGGGAACATCTTTGCCACTTTCAAAGAGGCAATGACCTCGCTGACGGCTTTGTTACTTTCGGCAGCGGACAGCGCATTTCCACCTTCATTCAAGGCGATCATATTGCCCGGCTGTACTGTCATATCATTCATGGTACATCTCCTAGATGGACACTTTTTCTGAACCGATCATGACGCGGATGTGTCCGTTGATGTCCGCTTTGATCGTCGCTGTAATATCGCCACAGCGGATGCGTTCGTATTCGTCTCCGTAACAGTATATCAATTTGTTCTTGATATATGCCTCCTGATCCGTCGAGACTTTGCGATTGTGCATTACAACCTTGAGCTTTTCAAGTGCGTCGCGCAGATCATCGTCGTCGCTTAGATCAGTTTCCTTTATGACTTTCAGCCTTTTGCAAAGCTTCCGTATCGTGTCGCCGTCGTCACTAAAGTCCGGCGTCGGCTCTTCGTCGTTTGCGATGGTGAGCCAGAACGCTTTGACAGCGGCCTCGATAATACGGATTGTCTCTTCGTCGCGCTCGATAACCATACGGTACAATCTGTTTCCGCCGACAAGGACGATAAGCCAGTTTTCTTTCGCGCCAGTGCAAGCCATCTCGTGCTGGCATTGTAGCATGATGTGTAGCGGCGCGTGCGTGATAAGTTCTCCATCGGCTTCCCATTCCATGTTAAATTGCAAGCCGTCAACAGTCTTGATCTGCGCGATGCGGTCTGTCGGTTTTTCAACGTCGTCGAAGCCTGACGAGAAGGCATCCGGCGTGCATCCCATCCCTTTAATAAAAGGATGCGTGACGTAAACCTTTGGCTGATAGAAGTTCATTCCCCATCTATGGTTCGCCCATGCGATAACACCGGCTTCAAGGAACTGTCCTGCCTGCACGCGCGGATCATTGTCAAGATCGTCCGGCTCGACATTGCCTTTCTTCTCGTGCCACAGTTTATATTTTGTAATATAGCCGTGACCGAAAAGAGCTGCAACGTCTGAGCCGCCGATGTTTTCCTTGCGGAGCTGATGCCAGATGTCAGTCATTAGAATACCGTCTCGACAACCATTTTCAGGCCGATGGTGCCGTCATCATGGATGATGACTTCCATGCCGCGTTGCTTCGCGATGCGGTTGACGGTTGCGAGAGCGCCTTTCAAATCAGCAAGCTCTGCATCGTCGTGCTTGATAGGCACCGGCGCACGGCGCTCTTGCTTACCTTTTGCAACGCCGATAGTTTTCGGGCCGACAAAGCGAGCCAGCACGTTACCAAGGACGATCTTCTTGCCATCCCAATACGCCTCGTATGTTTTTCTAGGCATGGCTGGCAAAAGATCAAGGCCGCGCGTGCCTCCTGAAAAAGATGCGTAGCAGCTTTGCTTTTGCTGTTCCGGCGCATTGAACAAAACACCGTCCTTGTTTTCGACAAGGGCTGCGCTGGAAGCATTACCCTCAAGCTCAAACCTTTTTAATTTAAAAGAAGAAGGAAGTGTAAAGCGGATGCACGTTCCGTCGCGTGACGTGGTGACGTTAATTTTATATACGCCCGGCTCCGGTGTGATCTTGCTGTTTAATGCCTCGGACAGTCCGTCAAAAGATTTCAGGACGACTGGCTTACTCTGTTCTTTCATTTTATACCTCGGTACGAAGGTTATTGACATGCCTACATCAGGCGTTGTATGAGAGTAATACCAAACCCATGTACCCAAAGCAAGAGGAAAAAATGACAACAAAGAAAAAAATTATCTTGCGGCCAGCGATGCCCGCAAAACGTATATATGATGAGGTTCAGCAGCATATCGACAAGTCCGGTATATCCCTGCGCGATCTGTGCAAGGCAGCAAAGATGTCAAGGATGACGCTGTGGCAATGGCGGGAAGAGCTGCACGAGCCGCGCCTTGACAGCCTCGTTAAGCTTTGCAAGGGTTTAAATAAGGTCGGCATCAAAGCGGAGATTAAATTCTAATGGTAAAGTCATGGCATCAGAACGTAAAAAAAGCGCCTAAGCTCGCCAGAACGGATGTCGACGGCACCGTATTTGATAGCAAGGGAGAGCTGCACAGGTGGAAAAAGTTGCAGCTCTGGCAGATGGCCGGTGAGATCAGAAACCTACGGCGGCAAGTTCCGTTTGATCTGATCCTACCAGACGGCACGCCGGTGCAAACGGCCACCGGAAAGACTATGCAGTACACGGCTGATTTTGTGTACGAGCAAAAGCAAACCCACAAAACGAACCCTGATATAAATCCAGACCTGACCTACGAGAAGTGGATCGAGGTTGTCGAAGATTTCAAAGGCTTCGTTGGCCGCGTCGAGGCGCTCCGCATCGCAATATTCGAAGCGATCTATAAAAAGAAAGTCACCCTTAGCGGGCCGAGAAAGAGAGCAAAAAATGGCTAAGTTTGCCGCGCTGCCGATATTCACAGATGCGCTTCTGGCAGATACAGGACACCTGACACACGACGAGTTCGGTCGATACATGCGCCTGCTTATCATCACATGGCGGACGCCGGAGTGCGTCATACCGAATGACCCTGCGTGGTTGTCGAAGAGGCTCGGCCTGTCGCCACTTGAATATGGCGAAAAAATTAAGCCATTGATTTTAGAGTTTTTTACCCCATGCGACGACGATACGAAGCTTATGCAGAAGCGCCTGCGGAGGGAGTACGAATACGTCATCAGCAAGTCAGAAGCAGGGCGTGTCGCCGCCGAAAAGCGGTGGGAAAAAGAGAAGGCTATTGAAAACAAACAAAAAACACCCATGCGAAACGGATGCGAAACGGATGCCCCCACACCCACACCCACACCCACACCCACACCCACAAGTAATAAGATACCCCCTACCCCCAAGGGGGGATTGATCGAGGTCGCGCCTGCCGGTAAACCTCCGGGCGAGATGGCAGAGTTTCCAGACTGGATGGTCAGGGATCATAACCTGATGGAAGGCTTCGCGGCTTTCCTGCAAAACCGCAAGGACATGAAGAAGCCGGTCAAGAGCGCCTATGCCATCGCGCGGCACATCGGAACCTTGACGCGGCTCAGGGACGCAGGCCATGATCCGCTGGAATGTATCAACAAAGCCATTGAGAGAGGCTGGCAGGCCTTCTACCCACCTGACGGCGGCGGGAAGACACAGTTCAGCTCTCAGGCCAGCCAGCGGCCTTCTCATGCCCGCAAAATGCAGGAAGCTGCCGTCGGCGCTGTGATGGACTACAACGAACGCAAGAAAGGAACACCCGATGACAGCATTGACTGAGTGCCGGCAAGCCCCTCTGGCGCCGGTCGACTACGACATCTTGGACAAAAAGGCCGAACAAGTCCTCGCTTTCAGGGATCGGATCGTCACCGTTCTGGAATGGACGCGCGACGAGTATGGCGATCCGGTGCAGCGGAAGATAGAAGTGCCAGCCGGGCCAGAGGTGTTCAAGAAGGGGGAGGTCAGCGACCGGCTCTTCGAGGCACTGACGCGGCCAGTACACCCGACACACCTTGCCGTCCATCTGACCAACCTGTCCTACCATAAGCCGTGGACACGCGGCAGCGAGGCGTGGCGCGTTGTCGTATCAGACATGATGATCGACCTTGAGGGCGTCAGCGAGTACGCTATCATCAAGGTCTGCGAGATGTTCAGGCGAGATCACGAGCTGCACTACTTCCCGGACACAGCCGTCCTTGTAAAAAAAGCGCGGGACTTGGACTGGTCGCTTCGAAACGTGAATGTTGACAAGCCAAAGCCTATGCCACAAAAAAGGGAAGAGCCACAGCTGCCGGTAAAAAACCACAAAAGCCGAAAACGTGTCGCGCGGATTATGAAGATCGGTGGACGTCCGCCAGAAAAGTGGACACAATGGGAGAAGAGGTTTATGGATGCAATCAAAAGAAAAGCAGATGGAGAACGAGCCGCGCATAAGTGACCATGCCATCGTGCGTTACATGGAGAGGGTTTACGGCCTTGACCTCGACACCCTGCGCCGAGAGATACTGACGCCTGAGCGCGAGCAGATGATCCGCATGGGCGCAAAGAAGATCAAGGCGGGCGACTATGTCTTCATCGTCGAGAACAGTGTGATCGTAACAATACTACACAAAAAAAACCCCGACAGTTAAGCCGGGGTTTTTTCTATACGGAGATTTTTAATGGGGGTCGGATATGTATATTGATTTGCTGCTTTACAATTTGGGCAGGACGGATGTTGGTATCTGCTGTCTCGCCACAATTTCAGCACATCTTCTGTTGCTTCAAATTCTTGAAGGCAGTAATTGCAAATATACTTAGGCGCGGCGGGGGTGGTGAATGCGTTCATGACAGCCGTTACATCTGCATCCTCAAGACTAAAGTGCGGATCAACAGTTGCCATGGTAATTCTTTTGAACGCCTCCAAAGCCTCCCGCCTATCGCCAGCGGGTTGCTCCTCCGTGGGGCGTGATTGAATGGCGGCTTGTACTGTCTCTATATCCAGCGACTTATCAAAAGATGCGTTTGGATCTTCGTATGGATATCCATGAGAAAGTCGAGTTAACGCATATAGTGCATTCTCGCGGCACTGGTCGGTGGTGGGGGTGGTCATTTGTTTTTCCTTTCAATACGCCTCACATGATCCGCTAGATGCGTTGCAAAATGCGCCAAATCCAGACAGCTTTTCAACCTGCTCCTCTGTCATAGAGGCAGCTATTTTTATATCGTCTTTCCACCATCGTGGCGTTTTGTCTGGGTTAAGCGCAAATGTGCGACACATTTGCGCTTCCTTGTCTGCCCACCACTTTGCGCGTTCTGGGTAAAACTTAGCGAGATGTATCCTTGCTTCTTCTGACTTCCAAAAGCATCCATCACAATTTCCAAGGAGGGTTTTTCCTTTTACGGACTGCAAAGGAAGGTCAAATCCTACTTCTTCCTCCCAAAATTTTGATACATCTTCTTTTGTAATTCCGGCATCGTTAAGAGGAAACCACCTGACCTCCCTAACTTTGTGAGCCTTCATCGGGGATTTTCTTACTCGGCGCGGCTCATCGGCGCGAAAACCTATGGCAGAAATACGTTTATTAATGCCAACGGATTTTAGATACCGATGCGCGGTTTCGACCTTCATTTCGCCGGAGCAAAAGCGCTTTGTCATATTCGGAAGGTATCTTTTTCTCTCTATGATCTGGTCAAATGGCTCGGCGTTTCTGCTGGCCGTGTCGAAGTTTACAATGTCAAACTTATCTGTTCCGTTCGGCCTGTTTCTATATTCAAGCCAAACTATTTTGACGCCCCACCTTTCGCTAACTTCATTAACAAACCACAATGTTTCTTCCATCTCCCTACCTGTATTTTGAAAAAGCACAACAGCCCTTTTTTCAAAATCACCATTGTTTTCAAGAATACGTTTAAGCATCATGCCGCTTGTTCTGCCGCCAGAAAACTGTATTACCACGGGGAGAAGATTTCCTTCTTTGTCGAAAGCCTCTGGAAACTTAAATGGGTGCTTTGGAGAAAATAAATCCATCCCCTAGCCCTCCACAATCTTGAGGTTGTTCAACTTCAAACACTGAAAAACCCACAGTTTGTATCTGTCAGTCATTTTTTCACCTTTCAAATAGAACGAAGGCGCTTTACCGCCATACGGTTGACCTTGCGCTCGCCGCGCTCCCACTTCTTGATCGCGTCGGCAGAGCAACCAAGGAAGGCGGCGAGCGCCGGGCGTTTTTTAAAGCCCTTGCTGATGCGGAGCTTTTTGAAGTCTTCACCTTTCACGATGTGCCTCCTACCGGAACAGCGCTTTGGTCATTGACGTAGCGAAGGTTTTTCGCCGCCATCGTCAAGACCTCGTTCGCCGTCAGCTGACCGAAGTCGCGCAGCGCAAGCTCGGACAGGCTATCGCATAGGGAATTGATAGCCTGCTCGATAGATAGGCGCTGGATGAAGTCGATCTTCTTTGCTTCGTCATCCGTCTGCGCGGCTTGCAGCTGTTCGATCTCGCTGATGATGCCGCGCAGGACGGCTTTGTGGATCGTCACATGATCGCCCTGCTTGGCGTCGATCAGCGACTTGATAAGCGCGATGCTTTGGGGTGTGACCATACTCATGTTGCGATGATCCATGCAAAGCAGATGATGGCGACAACCAGAGGCACAGGAGATAGGCGCGGTTTGAAGCCGTTAATTCGCATTTGCAGCTTTTGAAGCTCTGATAGTGTGCAGATGCGTATTAGGCCGGCGATCCATAGCAGGGCGCACGGCACGCCGAAAACCCAAGCGATGATGTTAAAAAAAGTGTCAAAAGGCTCACCCATTTTTTTTCTCCTTTGGTTGCAGTACCGCCAGCGGAACATGAGCGCGAGCTTTGTTCACGGTGTCGATGACTTGTGGTTTGATTTTTTCCATCAGCTTTGACGGACGGACGCTTTCGTCAAAGCCAAGGGCGTTCTCTGACGAGACGATGTCCATGTTACCGTCAGGCCTTTTCTGACCGACCTCGATTACGACACGCATGATGAACGCGCGGGGCTTGTCTTTGCCTTTGCGTGCCTCTTTTTCGATCTCGTCCATGAGTTCCTTGCCGTCAATCGTGATGACCTCGGCGCCGTCTGCGATGGCCTGCATCGCCTGCTCTTCGTTTGTGATGGTCGGTTTCATGCTACCTTCTGTATCTCCTGCCATTTTCCATTGACGATGGTGTGCGGCGGGCGTTTGGGGTGGATAAGGACGGCAACGCCGTTGACGATGTTCACACGGCTTTGTTTATCGCGGGGCCAGCCGTGCGGAAGTGGTGGCCTTGGTTCGTTGTTGTTGCTCATATCTCTCGTGCCTCTGGTTGTCCCGCAGCTCGTCCGTTCTGACGATGGCATCGACGGTCAGCTTTGTGCAGCCTGCGATCATCGACAAGAACAGGACGAGTGCGAGAAGATTTTTCATCGAACGATTGCCCGATTTTCTTCGCGGACGAAAGCTCCGCGCAGCTGTTTGCCGGGATTGGCTTTGACCCATGAGTTCAGGGCGATCTGGATGTCGTCGTCCTTGAAGTGCTGACGCAGGGCTTCGAGGTCGATGATCTCGCGATTGGTCACTGTGCCTACCCACAACGTCTGTACGGTGGCCACAGAGCCTTCCCGACCACGGACGCGAGCAAGGTCAGCCGCGTCCTTGTTGGCCAGCTTGTCGAGCTTCTCTGCCTGTTTATCTGTGCGGATGGCGGTGTCGATCAGCTTGTTTGCCTCGCGGTTGTCGGCTTTGGCCTGCTTCGACAGCTCATGCGCGGCATCTTCCGCAGCTTCGGCGTCCTGCTTGGCCGCTTTCAGCTGTTCGCGTTCTTCACTCTTTGCCGCTTTCAGCTTATCGTTGGCCTCGTCCAGCTGGCGTTTAAGTTCCGCCTGCTTTTCCTTGTCGGCCTTTTCAGCCGCCGCCTTCTCGTCCTTGAGGCGCTGGATTTCAGCTTCCTGTTCGGCCTTCTTGCGGGCAGCTTCTTCCTCGATGGCTTTGCGGCGAGCTTCGGCCTCGGCATGGGCGCGGGCTTGCTCTTCCTTGGCAATCCGTTCCTTTTCCTCGGCTTCCTTGCGCTTGCGCTCTCCTTCACGCAAAGCGGCTTCCGCTTCCTCGCGCTTGCGTTGCGCCTCTTCCTCGCGCTTGCGGCGCTCCTCGTCCTCTTTTTTCTTTTGGTATTCGGACAGAGGGGTTGCAGCTGCATCGACGAGTTTTTTCAGGCGCTCTGTCCAGCTCTTGAACATGCCGTCCACCATACGAGAGCCTTGTAGGTAGACCTCTTTCTCCTCGACGCGGGCTGCGTCCAGAGATTTATTTGCGCTCTTCACCTGTTTGATGAAGTCAGCCACCTTGCCAGCGGTTTCGTCGTCGTTGACCTCGGTCGGGATGCGATCAGCTGCATTGAGCAGACGCTCCGCGAACGAGAAAGTCTCAGGGTATTGCTCGCGCATCTTCTGCTCGAACACGTCCGCATCGCTCGGCGGATTGTTGCCGCCGATGCCGAGGCGTGTATCGGTATCGTTTAAAATAGACATAGGTAGTTCTCCTTGGTACGTTGCGCCGAAAACACCCGGCGTGTGGTGGTAGTGAATATATCAAATTGGGTACACTGGATCAATCTTCTTGATGCGTTTCTGTACCTTTTTCTTGCCCGGCTTCACGCGCTGGCGGAAGACAGGATCAGAGAGCGTCTTGGCAATGCCGTTCTTGTACTTTTTGGGTTTTTTCATTTCTGCCTTTCCCGCGCAATCTGCATTGCACGTTCGAGGATCAGATCAGCGATGCTGACCTCGATGACCTCCATGCGACGCACCGGCATCATGGCGATGACGTTGCCCATGTCTTCTGCCAGCTCAGGCGGGCAGCGCTCGATCAGGAACGTCGGCTCACCCTGCGGAGATGTCTTGATGTATCCGTTTTCGATAGCGTTTAGCATGTCAAACCTCCAAGTCTTCTTCGACCGGCGCATTAACGCCGATGTCGATGCCGTTCGTGGTGCGCTTGTAGTTCAGCGGTGCGCCGAGAGCGATTGCATCGACGATGGCGTCCTCGATCAGGCCGCGGTTGTCTGCACTGACTTCGCCTGACACATTTGAGAGCAGGGCGATAACGCCGATGTAATGCAAGTACAGGGTGTTCATGGTATCGACAGCGGCACTGTGAGACTTTAGCATGTCGTCACGCTGTCCGACGTCGTTGCCGTGAGCTTCGATATTCCAGAGAGCGTGCTGTTTGAGAAACTCGATGTGGTCTTTTGGTGTTGTGATGCCTTCGATCATTGTTTGCTTTCCTTTTCTATGCGTTGAAGTGTGCGGATAATAGCAGGGATGTCAGTGACTTTACAGCTGATCCGCGATCTGTCGTAGTCATCGCTGTAAGGGCTTCTGATCTCGAAGCCTTGCTTGTCCTCGTCAAGAACGAACTCGGCCACAATTTCCTGACGGATGACATCGCGCTCGACAGTCATGGCGAACGGGGGCTGTTTTTTTGCCATGGTTATCCCCCGTTCGTCCGACCGTTCCAAGCCTGCTCGGACGATCTATATTCGACGATGTCGACCTTGGCCGCAGCCTGATCCCTGATCTCGTTTAGGGATTTAATCAGGTCGATGGCCTCCTGCGCCGTGTAGACCAGCTGCTCGTCAGGGGCGCTCGATGCTGCGGCGTCCAGAGCCGCCTTGTAAATCTCGTCTGTCATGTCTGTAATCCTTGATTATGGTTGAAAAAAGGCGGGGAGCCGGGTGGTACAGGCCCGGCCCCCCTGCGCGTTTACTGTTTCAGCTCGGCCATTTTCTCGGCCATCTGCCACAGGGCGCGGTTCAGTTTCGTATCGGCGTCCACAGAGTTCACACCACGCAGGCGGCGGCGCTGCCCGTTGGCATTGCGGCCTGACACGCCACCACGAACGAGGTTCTCTTGGATCGTGTTCATGGTGCGCCACAGGTCACGGCGACCGTTTACGCCGTCATCCTGATACCGGCGGGCCGACAACAGGTTCTCAGGGGAGACGTCCAGCGTCGTTCCACGCACTTCCAGCGCGGCCTCAGCCATGATCTCCTGCTCTTTGGTGTCCAGCGTCAGCCTTTTCCAGTCCTCGATCTGTGCGATGTGCTTAGGGGCATCCTCGATGATCTGGTAGGAACCCTCGATCACCTGACTGACGATGTCCTCCCGACCGGAGTGGCGCACCTTGATGTCCTGCGTCATGCCGGAAGACACCATCAGGCCGTTCAGGCAGGCCAGACGGAAGATGCCGAGGCTGATCTGGTAGGACGAGCCGCCGTCATGCGAGTTCAGAAGCACGATCTCCGGCACTTCGGGAGCCGCGGCCAGATCGGTGTTTTGCTGGCGGAACTCTTGAAGCGCGTGGTGCGCATCAGCATGACGGAAGCGCAGGATGTGCTTGGTGAAGTCCTGCTTCCCTTCGATACGGGTGCGGGATTGCTTGGCCGATACAGGCTGAAAACCGTTATCAATCAAGCCTTTAACCACGTCGATCGTCGGGATAAAGCGGTAGTTATCGGACATCCGTTCCCACGGCTCCTGTGCGAATACGGAAGGGGCTACACGTTGGATGTCTTCGAGGGACAGGATGCGGTCGCGTGCATTTGCGAATGAGCGCATTTTGGTTCTCCTTTTGAGGTTACGTTATGGTTTCATGTGAAACAATTATTGAAAACAACTGATCCACAACTCTGATCTTATAGGTACGTTGTCCCTATTACAAGAAAAAAAAGCATCAAAATCAAATATTTTGGTGGTATTGGTAGAAAATGAACAAAAACAATCACTTGCACGACGTCTTTTTTTTGGTCATCTTGGAACTCAAGGCGCCGAGGGGAAACGGGCTTTTGCTATCCTTGGTACAGTTAGTGGAAAACCCCTCTCGGCGCCGCCTGATTATCCAAGGGATCGGGCTGTAATGGCTCGGAACCCGTAACAACGGAGAGCGCCATGACGAAGAAGAAACCCACCGAATATTACTCAGCCAAGGTCAAAGAGCAGATCGAAGCCCTCGGTCTGATGTTCGACGAACCGGCATACAAGCGCACCGTCGCATTGTTTCAAGAGCTGAAAATCACACAAAAGCAGCACGACGCCCTGATCCTCTTGCACGCGCAGGAAGGGGCCAGCCTCTTCAATCCGACAGAGTTCCCGATCCGCGCACGCATTTTTCTCGCCCTGCACTTCCTCGGCGTCGTAGCCTTGATCGTGAAGGTCGGATCGTTCTTCAAACGCATCGGTCGGCGCATCAAACGCGCATGGCTTGGCGCATAACAAAAACACAAGGAAATCAACGGTGGACGCTCAACAAAATTTCCCGACGCTTCAATGGCTTGAAAAAACGGTGCATCTGGCCGAGGTCAGCCCGTTCGAGAAGAACCCGCGCAAGATCACAGACGAGCAGTTCATGAAGCTGAAAGCGTCGCTGATCCGGCTCGGACAGTTCCGTCCCTTGCTTGTGACGCATGACCTGAAACTCGCTGGCGGGCATCAACGATTGAAGGCGATGCGCGAGCTTGGCTGGACAGAGTGCCGCATCTCCGTGCCGGAGCGACCGATTACCGACGACGAATACCGGCAGCTTCTTTTGCAGGACAACCACGAGAACGGCGTGTGGGATATGGACGCGCTGGCAAACGATTGGGACTTGGAAGAGCTGCGGGCTGTCGGCCTGCACGAAGTGATGAACATCCCGCCGATGGACAAGCTCGGCGAGGAAGAGACGCCCGGCAAGAACCAAGTGTGCTGCCCCGGTTGCGGCGAGGTCTTTCCAGTAAAGGGGAACAGGGCGCAATGAGAAAAGAGTTCAACATGCGATCCGCAGCGATCTGGATTATCCAGTGGGGTAGTGTAATTACCCATGCAGACGGCTTCGTGCGTCACAACTTCCCCTATGTTTTGCGCGAGGTCGGACAATGACCCCGATCCGTATAGAGTTTCCGCCGCACGCGATGATGGTCATGACACAGACCGGCGCTTGTTTTATACCCCCTGAGCCTGTGACGGCAGCTGAGATCGTCGAAAGGGAGAGACATGGACGACAACAACGTGATCCCGTTTTGCCCGCCGAAGCTGTGCGAGAAGGTGAAAAAGATTGATAAGTTGGGGCCGAGGGACGTCGAGTTCATCGGTTTCATTACACACGACGATCAGGACTATTACATCGAAGACCAGCGCGACATCGCAAGGGTGTTCGCGTTCCTCGTAAAAGAGGGCATCAAGCTAAGAAAGGAGCAAATAGCCGATGACTGACGACAAAAAGCAAGACCCGACTGAACGGCTGATCGGCTCCCGCTTTGGTGAAGATGGTGGCGCCGACGCACGCGAAGCGCAGGCAAAGAGCCGTCAGAAGATGATCGAGAACGCATCCGTGCGTCGCATGGTCAATCGCATCGCATCGCACGAGTTCGACTTCGCCCCTGACGCAAAAGCCATACCTGACCAGATCAAGGACGTCTTTGGCCGCAAGCTGACAGGCGCACAGATGCTCGCCGCTACACGCTTCGCGCAGGCCATGAAGAACCCGACAGCCATGCAACAGATTGTCGAGGACATCGACGGCAAGCTGATCGAGAAGAAGGTCGAAGCCAAGGTCGGCTATGCTGAACTTGTCGCCGGATCGCTAGAGCGAGAACGCGAGGAACAGGGGGCGACGCTTGTCACAGGCAGCGACCAAGAAGAGAGCTGAGGATAATCTGATCCGTTGGCGGCAAGACCCTGTCCAGTTCGTTCGCGAAGAGTTCAAGGTCGAGCCGGACAAGTGGCAGAAGCGCTGCCTGCGTAACTACGCCAACGGCGAGAAATCCAAAGGACGGCGATCAGGCGCCAAGGCCTGCAAAGGGCCGGGCAAGACCGCTGCGCTGGCATGGATCGCGTGGCACTTCCTTGTGTGCTATCCTTTCCCGAAGATCGCAGCGACATCAATTACCGCGGGCAACTTGCGCGACGGCCTGTGGGCTGAGATGGCCAAGTGGCAGAAAAAGTCCGACATCTGCAACCAGATGTACACATGGACAATCACGCGCATCTTCCACAACGATTATCCCGAAGAGTGGTTTATGACCGCCCGCGCATGGTCGAAGAGCGCAAGCCCTGAGCAACAGGCGAACACGCTGGCTGGTCTGCACGCTGATTACATCATGTTCATGATCGACGAGTGCGGCGGTATCCCCGACGCTGTTATGGCCGCAGCCGAGGCAGCTCTTGCCAACGCAGGAACCGAGGTCAACCCGCACGCTATCGCAAAGATCGTCATCATGGGCAACCCGACGCACCTGTCAGGGCCGCTTTACCGCGCGTGTACCAAAGAGAAGAGCCTGTGGGACATGATCGAGATCACCGGCGATCCAGACGATCCAGAGCGCAGCCCGCGCATCTCGAAGCAATGGGCGAACGAGCAGATCAAGAAATACGGGCGAGACAACGCGTGGGTATTGGTCAACGTCTTCGGCAAGTTCCCGCCCGCATCCATGAACGCCCTGATCGGGCCCGACGACATGGAAGCGGCCATGAACAGAGTGATCGACGTCTCCGCATACGAACACGCCCCGAAAATCCTCGGTGTCGACGTCGCGCGGCAGGGGGACGACAGGACGGTCATCTTCCCGCGGCAAGGCCTCGTCGCCTTCAAGCCGCGCATCCTGCGTATCCCCGACAGCGTGCAGATTGCCGGTCAGGTGGCCAACGCCATCAAGAAATGGAACCCCGACGCCGTCAACGTGGACAACACCGGCGGATGGGGATCGGGCGTTATCGACAGCCTTCGGACGTGGGGGTATGCCGTCAACGACGTCCAGTTTGCCGGAAAAGCCAACGATTACGTGTACTTCAACAAGCGGGCAGAGATGAACATGGAAGCCGCGCATTGGGTGAAGAACGGCGGATGCCTGCCCCGCATCGACGAGCTGACCGAGGAAGCTGTGGCGATCACGTACTTCCACAACAAGGATAAATTGCAGATCGTCGAGAAGGATCAGATCAAGGCAGAACTTGGCCGATCCCCTGACCTTTGGGACGGCCTTGGCCTGACGTTTGCCTTCCCTGTCGCCAAGCGCAACCCGTATGACGCCGTGCATGGGACGTCGTCGAACGGCTCTGATTATGTCCCCCTGCCCGGCATGGGCAATAACGGTGGCGGAAAAACGGTGGACGAATACAACCCTCTCGACTAAGATGGTGAAGCCAAGGATACGACAAGCCCCTGAATTTATCAGGAGATGTCCCTATGTGCGGCTCTGTTTTTTCTAGCCCCAAAGCCCCCCCTCCGGTTCAAATCCCTACCGCTGAACCGCCTCCCGCTGTTGTAGACACCGGCGCATCTCAGGCTGTAAACGCAGCGCGTGATGCGCGTCGTCGTCGTCTTCAAACGGACGAAGCCTCGACGCTGGCAACCGGCGGGCAAGGCCTGACCGACCAGCCTATGACCACAAATAAGCAGTTCTTCGGCCAGTAAGGGAACAACCTTCATGGCCTTGAACGGCAAAACCATGCAGCGGTGGCAGCTGTATAAGTCCGAGAATGTAGCCCTGACCAACGAGTTCACGGCTTACGAAAGCATTTTCAAGGACATCAGAGATTATCTCGCCCCGCGCACCGCGCGGTTCAACGGCGATCTGGTCAATGACCCGCGCCGTCAGGATGGCAAGATCATCAACAGCCAGCCGCGCTTTGCCGTTCGCACCCTTGCATCCGGTATGCAATCAGGCGTCACATCGCCCATGCGTCCGTGGTTCAAGCTCGGCACGCCCGATCCAGACCTTCAAAAGTTCCAGCCTGTCAAGGAATGGCTATACATCGTCGAGATGCTGATCCGCGAAGTGCTTGGCCGATCCAACGTGTATGACCGTCTCAAATCCCTGTACGGCACGACCGGAACCTATGGCACCGGCGCGTTCTTCGTTGATGAAGACGACGACGACATCATGCGGGCATACGACTTTCCGATTGGCACGTTCCGCATGGCGACCAGCCACTCGAACCGATGCACCAAGCTATTCCGCGATGTCAGCTTTACGACGTTGCAGATGGTGGAAAAGTTCGGCGACAAAGTCCCCGACATATGCAAGCGCATGTACGATAACGGCAATTACTACGACCGATACCCTGTCGTTCACATCGTCGAGCCAAACGCTCAGTACATCGAAGGCTCTGCCCTGTCGGCGCGTAAGAAGTTCGCGTCTGTCTGGTTTGATCCGACGCAGACGGAAGACGCCTCGATCCTGAAATACAGCGGATATGATTACAACCCGATGATGGGCGTCCGATGGGACTTGCTCGGCGAAGACACCTACGGCATCGGCTGTGGCGAGCTGTCCCTTGGCGACAACAAACAAATTCAGCTGATGGAAAAGCGCAAGCTGCAAGGCATCGACAAGAACGTCAACCCCGCTATGGTGGCCGACGCTTCCTTGCGTAACCAGCGCACGTCCATCCTGCCGGGCGACACGACCTATGTGAACGGCCTGATCGCCACCGGCAACCAAGGTTATCGCCCTGCATATCAGGTCAATCCGTACATCAACGAGCTGCGCGAAGAGATCGGCAACGTCGCCGCGCGTATCGACGAGGCCTTCTACAAGAACCTTTTTATGACCGTCATCGAGCTTGGCGATCAGCCGAACATCACAGCGACGCAGATCAACGCCCTGCGCGAAGAAAAGCTCCTGATGCTCGGCCCTGTCCTTGAACGACTGAACGACGAATTGCTCGATCCGATGATCGACGCAATCTTTTTTATGCTGCAATCGCGCGGCATGTTGCCACCGGCGCCGAAAGAAATCCAAGGCTCGCCGCTGCGCGTGGAATACATCTCGGTTCTGGCGCAGGCACAGAAGGCAATGGGCATCGGCAATATCGAGCGCTACATCGGCTTCGTGATGAACATCAGCGCGATTGATCCGCAGGCACGCTTCAAGCTGAACGCTCTGGAAGCCGTCGACGCATACGCTGACGCCGTCGCCGTACCTCCGAAGCTGGTCAACTCGAACGAGATGGTCGCAGACATGGCGTCAAACGAGAAGCAACAACAACAGATGGCACAGATGGCCGCGATGGCGCCGGGGCTTGCTGGCGCAGCGAAAGACGTCGCCGAGGCTGGCAATGTCGCCGCGCAGACCGGCGGGATGTCGCCTGAACAAATCCAACAGGTTATGTCCGCGATGGGAGCTGATACGGGAGCGACGCCTTGAGCGATTTTGAAGAAGAGATCAGCGGCATAAAGCATGACGAGCCGCCCTTTCGTGACCGCGACTTGGAAGCGATGAAGTATGCGCTGGCGTCCAGATCAGGGCGCCGTCTGGTCTATTCTCTCCTCGGAGTGTGCCACTTTGGCCGGTCTGCCTTTGGCGGCACAAACGAGGTCACGAACTTCCTGACAGGCAAGCAATCTGTCGGGGAATACATCATGGGGCTTTTGAACATGACCAGTCCAGAAGCCTTTTCTCTCATGGTCAAAGAAGCAAAAGAGGACGAAGACAATGACCGACGCACAAACGACGACGACACCGGCAGCAACAGCGACGCCGCCTTCGCAAGGCCAGACACCGGCGGCAACCAGCCAAGTTGATCCCAATGCGGCTGTTCAAGCGCCGCCCGCCGCAACGCCTCCCGGTGCCGACGCGCCGAAAGCAGGAGATAAAGCAGCCGATCCAGCGCAGTTGCTCTTTGAAGAGCCGCCCGCAGAAGGTGACGGCGCCGATCCTAAAGACGGCGAAGAACCCCCCAAGGACGGCGAGGAAGGCGAAGCTGTCGAGGTAAAACTCGAAGAGCTGACCGTTCCCGAAGATATGCCGATCCCCGACGAGCTGAAAGGCCCGCTGTCGGAATACATCAAGGATCACAAGCTGGACAAGGACGGCGCTCAAAAATTGACCGACCTTGGTGTAAAAATGCAACAGCATAACCTCGATGTCTGGACAAAGACGAAGAGCGACTGGCGCAAAGAGGTCGAGGCTGACCCGGTTCTCGGCGGCACAAACCTCAAGGTGACGGTGGCAAAAGCCAACGATGTCATCCGCAAGTTCGCGGGCAGCGAGGAAAATCTGGCCGAACTCAAGCAAGACCTCGTCCTGCTCGGCCTTGGTAATAAACGCTCGTTCGTTCGCTTCCTGAACAACATCGCACAAGCGACAGGAAACGACACAGCTGGCGGCTCTTCTGGCGGTTCAGCGCAGCAAGCCGGTGCCGATGCGATGGCGAAACGGATGTACCCGAATATGGCATAAAGTCTGCCCTGTAACAGGGGGCAGACAGACAGGGGAAAGAGGTCTTGCAAAATCCGCTTGCAAGGCCTCTTCTTTTCAGGCAGCATGAAACTCACCAAGGACAGCATGAGTTCCGATTAAACCCGGAGGGATAATACTCATGGCGACCTTGGCAGGCCAAGTCCTTACGCTTCTGGACTACTCGAAGCGACTGGCACCTAGCGGTTCGGTTGAAACCGACATCGTTGAGTTGCTTTCTCAGCAAAACGACATTCTGACCGACATGCTGTGGCTTGAGGGCAACCTCGAAACCGGCCACCGCACCACGATGCGTACCGGTCTTCCGACGAATACTTGGCGCAAGCTGAACGTCGGTATCGAAGCATCCAAGTCCACGACCGTACAGGTCGATGAAGCTTGCGGTATGTTGTTCTCGCGCGGCCAGATCGACATTGATCTTGCTGCACTGAACGGCAACACCGCCGCCTTCCGTCTGTCCGAGAACGAACCGCACATGGAAAGCATGGCGCAGGAAATGGCAGAGACGCTGTTCTACGGCGACACTGACACAAACCCTGAACAGTTCCTCGGCCTCTCCCCGCGCTATTCTGACCTGTCCGCAGGCAACGGCGACAACATTCTGGATGCCGGTGGCACGACAAACCTCGCTTCGATCTGGCTGGTAGCTTGGGGCAAGAAGTCCTGCCACGGTATCTTCCCGAAAGGGCAGAACGCCGGTGTCAAGCACAAGGTCATTCAAGATAGCACCGGCGACGGCGCCTATGACGTGCAAGACAGTCAAGGCCGCAGTTACCGTGCCTATGTTGACGAATACCACTGGAAGGCAGGCCTTGCCCTGCGCGACTGGCGCTATGTCGTCCGCATCGCCAACATCGACATTGCAGCTCTGGCCGCGATGACCGGCACGCAAGCAACCACGGCAGCGACCTTCATCATCAAGCTGATGGTTCGCGCAATGGCCCGCGTCCCGAACTTCAACGGCGTCAAGCCCTGCTTCTACATGAACCGCACGATCCACACCTTGCTGGAAATCGCGGCGATGGAGAAGACGAGCAACGTCCTGAAAATCGAGGACGGCCTGAACCAGTTCACGACCAAGTTCCGTGGCATCCCGATCCGTCGGATTGATGCCTTGCTGGAAACAGAAGGTCGCGTGACTTAATACACACCCGTAGAAGGGGGAGATGGTTCGCTGTCTCCCCCGCAATTCGGACAACAACGAGTTTAAAAACCAAGGAGATACGCACATGATACTCGACGGTCAAAATATGTTTTCGGAAGCTCAGGCGATCACCGCCGCGGCTGTTTCGACCAACGCCATCGACACTTCACTTGCCCGCGACATCGGCAACGGCGAAAACATTTACATCATGCTTCAATGCGATGTAGCTATGACGGATGTTGACAGCAACAGTACGCTTGCTATCGCTCTTGTAACAGACAGTGACGAAGCCCTAGGCTCTCCAACTGTTGTTCGTACTCTGGTTACGCTGCCAGCACTGACGGCAGCTGGCACCACGCTGTTCTTCAAGCTGGAAGCAGAAAATCTTGTCGCGTTCGAACGCTATCTTGGCCTGAGCTATACACCGGCTAACGGCAACCTGACCACAGGTTCGTTCACGGCAGGCCTCGTTCGCACCATCCAGAAGTCGCAGGAATATCCGGCTTCCGGCTTCTCCGTTTATTAAGCGGGGTAGCGAGCAATGACCAACAAGCTCTTTAAGTACCGGGCAACCGGCAAAGGCACACTTAGCCGTCCGTATCGCTTCTTCAAGGAAGGCGACATCATCACAAGCCTTGTTCCTCTGGAACACCCGGCTCTCGTGGATGCAGCCACCCCGATCAAGCAAAAGTCGGACATCCTTGTGCCTTACATGACCATCAACGGTCGGAAGCAACGCCCGGACTATGCAGACGCAAGGCCGAAGCACGCAACCGAACTGTCGAACCGAGGCGTGCCGACCATCAGTGACAAGCAATACGAGCGCGGCATGGATGGCGTAAAACGCTTTGAAAAAATCATGGACGGCGCGGAAGATGCGGCTAAGGCAGCACAAGCGGCACAGCCGACAGTTCCGGCAGTTGATCCCGAAGTCGATAACAAAAACGACGGCGGCGCAGGCACAGGCAATCAAGACGTGATCTGATCGCCGCCTCTTTACGGAGGCAAACGTGTCTGTTTATACCAAGACCACAATTTGTAATATGGCTTTGTCCCATTGCGGCATTGGCTCCTTCATCTCCGACATCGACACCGATGACACGAATGAAGCGATCCAGTGCCGTCTTTGGTATGAGCCGTCGCGCGATACCCTGCTTGAGATGATGCCTTGGAGCTTCGCGCAAGACGAAGTGCAAGCAACGCTTTTGGCTGTCGATCCGAACTATCGCTGGAAGTTCTCATACCTCTATCCGAACGACGTCAAGCGCATCAACGGCATCATCGACCCGTATAAGCGCCGTCCTGAGCGCATCGAGGACAAGATCGAGTTCGAGGTAAAGCGTGCGCCTTCCGGTAACGGCAAGGTCATTTACACAGATCAAGAGGACGCCATCTTTGACGTCAACTTTTGGGTGACGGACGAGAGCCAGTACAGCGATGTGTACGCTGTCGGCCAGTCCTTGCTGATCGCGACGTATATCTCGAAGCCGCTGCGCGTTAAGGCGTCCATCAAGGTCGACATCGCAAACGACTGGACGACATGGTTGTCCGAAGCGCAAATCCAGCACAAGTCTGAACGAGAGGACGGCGCCGAAGCGCCAAGCCAGTTCGAGCAGATCAGGGGGTAATCATGCGTCGCCTACCTCGTGAATACCCGGCAGAGTTTATCAGCCAGCCTTCCTTCGCCGCGGGCGAGGTAGGGCCAGAGCTGTGGGGGCGTGTCGATCAGGAATTTTATTACATCGGTATGCGGACAGTCCGCAACTGGATCATCCGTCAGTATGGTGGCGCGTCTAACCGCATGGGCTTGCGATACGTCGCAGAAGCCCGCTACCATGACCGTGATTTTCGCCTCGTCAAGTTCCAGTTCAACGAAGAGCAGACATACGTCATCGAGCTTGGTGACGAATACATGCGTATCATCGCTGACGGCGGGCAGATCATCGAAGCGACGAAGAACATCACAGGCATCACGCAGGCCTCGACAGGCGTCGTGACATCGGCAGCGCACGGCTTCTCAAACGGTCAGGACGTTTACCTGTCTGGCATTGTCGGCATGATACAACTGAATGGCCGGTCTTTCCGCGTGGCAAACGTCACGACAGATACGTTCGAGCTTAACGACTACCTTGGCAACGCCATCGACACAACAGGATATGACGCTTATGTGTCCGGCGGCACGGCAAACCGCATCTATACCGTTGCGACGCCTTGGTCACACGAAGATGTTTTCGAGCTTGGCTTTACGCAGAGCAACGATGTCCTGACCGTCGTACACCCTGATTACTATCCGCGCGACATCACGCGCACCGGCAACACAGCATGGACTGTTTCTCTGTTCAACAATAAGGCTGGGCCGTTCGCGCAGGAAAATGCCACATCGACAACCGTGACAGTTGATGATGTCACTGGATCGGTAACGATCACATCTTCCAGCGCAATATTCAACGCAGACATGGTTGGCGATCTGTTCTACATCGAGCAGGAACCAAGCGACAGTACACCTACTTGGGAGGCGGCAAAGCTCATACCAGCAAACACAGTTTACCGCGCAGGCACACACTACTACCTGTCGATTTATACATCTGTTAGCAGGAACATCAGCGCGATCAGTTCCGCTGCAAACAGTATCATCACGACATCTACGAACCACGGCTTCACAACAGGAGACATTGTCTTCATTCAAAACGTCGCTGGCATGACAGAGATCAACGGCCTTTACTTCAAGGTCAAAGTCATCGACGCAACGCGCTTCTACCCGATGAACGTCGACAATGATACTCTTTACACGAACACCACATCGTTTGGCGCTTATAGATCAGGAGGCACGGCAGACACGGCCAAGAAGACAGGCACGATCAAGCCGGACTGGACAGAGGGATCGCAGACAGATGGAGCCGATGGTGTCGAGTGGCAGTATCTTCACAGCGGCTTCGGCATCGTCGAGCTGACATCATATACATCGACGACAGAGATGGATGGAACTGTTGTAAATCGCATCCCGGACAACGTCGTGTCAAATCCGACGACGATATGGGCAAAGAGCGCGTGGTCAGAGGAGGAAGGGTACCCATCATCTGCTGTATATCACAAAGGCCGGTTGATTTTTGCTGCGACATCTTTGCAGCCTTCTTTGCTCTGGATGTCTAAGGCAAAGGTGCGGAACGACTTCTCAGAAAGTAATCCCATCCTTGATGACGAGGCGATCATCCTGTCCATGAACGCGACGGAGATGAACGCGATCCGTCACCTGTTGCAATTGCAAGACCTGATTGTTCTGACATCAGCCGCAGAGTTCCTTGTGAAGGGTGACAGCGATGGCGCATTGCTTGCGTCTATTCCGCCGAACCCGATCATCCAAGGCTATACCGGCGCATCAAAGGTGCCGCCTATCGTTATCGGGAACACCGCCATCATGGTGCAGGATGTCGGCTCTTCCGTACACTCGCTCAAGTACCAGTTCGACAGCGACAGCTTCGGCGGTATCGACTTGACGGCCAGAAGCCCGCACCTGTTCCGCAATAAGTTCATCCGTGATTGGGCATACCAGCGTCACCCGTTCTCGACGGTTTGGGCGTGCATGTCTGACGGAAACCTGAACGGCTTCACGTTCATGGAAGAGCAGCGCGTCTATGCTTGGCATCGCCATGACAGTGACGACGCAAAGTTTAAGACTGTGGCGACAATCCGGGAAGGCCGCGAGACGTCTGCATACTTTGGTATCGAGAGAGAGATCAACGGAGACACGCGCCGGTACATCGAGGTATTCGCATCGAGGTATTTTGACAAAGCGGAAGATGCGTTCTTTGTTGATTGCGGCGTGACGTATGATGGCCGCAATACAGGATCGTCAACGATCACGATCACCGGCGGAACGACGTGGCTATCAGAAGACGCGGAAGACCTGACACTGACATGCTCGGCAGGCATATTCACGGCAATAGACGCGACGATGCGTAACCAGATTGTCTTCCTGACAACTGACGACGACGGCGTGCCGATCCGCATGGCCTTCGAGATCACGGCCTATACCAGCTCGACAGTAGTGACAGCAATCGCCATCCGCGACGTGCCGGAGGCATATCGTGGTGTAGCCCGTACAGACTGGAACTTTGCAAAGCGCTGGTTCTGCGGCCTCGACCACATCGAAGGCAAAGATATATCCTGCCTGTCCGAGGGTAACGTCATTCCAGACCTTTCCATCACGGACGGTTCTGTCACGCTGCCTGAGCCGGGCTACATCAACCACTTTGGCATCGGCTATGTCGCAGACCTCGAAACGCTTGACCTCGCTGCGCCGCAGGGCAGCACGAAGGGAAAGATGGTCAGCGTCGCCGCGGCACACATCTCCGTGCAGGAGACAAAGTCACTGAACGTCGGGAATAATGGCTTTGATAAAATCAAGCGTGCGCCTGCCCGCGCGGCTGGCTTAGGGTATGACCCGACGATCCCTGCATCGACAGGCCTCGTCGACGTCGTCCTGAACACGTCGTACTCCCGACAGGGCCGTCTGTGCATCCGCGAAGAACTCCCTGTTCCTGTCACGGTGAACTGTATTACACTGGAAATGGAAAGCGGAGATAACGGATGAAGGCAGAGATCGTCATAGCGACGCCAGACCATATTGTCGACATCGCAAAAAAGGTAAGGCCGGAAGACCGCGCGGAGCTTTGGGCTGCGACACTGGCCAAACCAGACGATGCAATGCGTCATGGTCTTGATTATAGCGACAAGGCTTACACTGGCCTGCTTGACGGCGTTGCTGTCTGTATGTGGGGTGTGGCGCCTGTCTGCTTGCTGAACGGCCTCGGCGCACCGTGGATGGTCGGAACCAGCGATCTCGACCAGCACGCTCTAAAGTTTTTACGGGTTTGCCGCGAGCCTTTACTGGAACTTTTTCAAGGCTATGATAAACTTGAAAATTATGTGGACGCCAGAAACACGAAGGCGATCCGATGGTTGAAATTTATGGGCTTCAATGTCGAAGAGACAGAGATGCCCTACGGCGCACTAAAGCTGCCGTTCCACCGCTTTTGGAAGGAGGCGTAGCATGTGTCATCCAGCTGTAATGCTCGGCCTGAGCGCGGTCGGCGCTTTTATGCAGTACCAGCAAGGTAAGGCCGAGGGCGAGGCAATCAAAATGGAGGCGCAGAATAACCAGCGCATCTCCGAGTTTAACGCGCAACAGAAGGACGTTGCCGCGACGCAATCCATCCGCAAGGGCGCACAGGATGCCAGTGTCGTCCGCGAGAATGTTCGTCGAAGTAATGCGACGGCGCGTGCGCGTCTGTCGTCAGCTGGCCTTGATGCTGACGTCGGGACACCGGCGTCTCTGATCGACCAGAACGTACAGACAGGCGAGGTTAATGCGATGACCGTCATGCGCGATGCAGAGCTGGAAGCAATGGGCTTTAAGAACGCTGCCATCGGCGACAGGTTCCAAGGTGAAGTCGGCGTGCAGAACGCACGATATTCCGCGAAGGTCGCAAAGCAAAAAGGTCTGCTTAATGCTGCCGGTACGCTCGTCACCGGCGTCGGAAACTACGGTACAAGCCAAGGTTGGTTTAAAGGAGCGCAATAATGGCTATTCAAGTTCCTATCATTGAACGCGAGACATCGAAGGGCAGCTTCCGCGCGGTGCAGCTTTCTCAGGTCAACACCCCGATGCCTGACTTCTCTGGTCAGACAAAGCTGTTTGATGCTGTCAGCGGCATGGTGCAGCAAGCGAAGCAGCGCGGCGATCTAACACAGGTCACAGCGGCATCGAAAGCCGCAGATGATTGGGAGGCGATGAACATCTTCTCCGCAGAACAAGGCGCTCTTGCCCGAAAGGGAAAGGATGCCATCGGCCTGCCGAAGTTCCTGATGGATAAGTATGACAGCGACATGCAAGCTGTCTTGGATGGACTGTCGAACCAAGAGCAGAAGGATGCTTTCAGCAAAGAGGTTATGCGGCGCCGTGACACAGTCCAGCGCACGCTGTTCAACCACGAGCGCACCGAGATGGAAGGCTTCGCTGACGGCGTAACGCGGGCAAAGGTGGACACGTCTACCAATCGCGCTGCGCTGTACTACAACCAGCCTGACGTCGTCGAGGCATCTATCGAAGCTGCAAAGGCAGCTGCACGCACCCGCGCGGAAGTCAAAGGTCTTGGGCCGGAGGCTGTCGAAGCTGACCTCGTGGAAATCGAGAGCAAGGCACGCCTCGCCGTTTTGGTTCGCATGGCCGATAACGATCCGAAGGGCGCCATAGATTTTTACAGCAACAATACGCCTCGCTTTACCGCGGACGATCTTCTGGCCGCACAACGCCTGATGACCCCGACAAGGCGCAAATACGATGCAACGAACATCGCTCGTCAGGCGATGTCTTCTGCCTTCCCGAAGACGGAGCCGAACCAGATCGTTGACTTCGTGATGAACGAGATCGAAGGCGGCGACCAAGTTATCACTGATAACAACGGCGCACTGGCGAAGTTCGGACTGAACAAAAAAGCAAACCCTGACCTCGACTTCGACACGCTCGACGAAGAGACAGCACGCCAGTATTACCTTGGTGAATATTACATCGGCGTCGGAGCTGACGAGCTGCCTGCCGATATGCGACTTGTCGCCTTTGATGCCGCGGTAAACCACGGCGTCCCGAAGGCAAAGGAGATGATCGCTGCCGCAGACGGAGACGTTCGCAAGCTGATCGAGTTGCGCCGCGCGGAATACAACAGGCTGAACGCCACTGGCAAGAAAAAATATACAGATAGCTACAAAGGATGGATGAACCGCCTGAGTAAAGTCAGCGCACAGGTCGATGCTCTGCGTGGCGCTGGACTGAACGAGGCCGACATCAAAGCGAAGATCGACAGCATGACAGGCGATGTCGATACGGCGCGTGAAGCAAAAGAGCTGATCGACAAACAGATCAAAACTATCGCTGACACACGCAAGGCCAAAGAAGACGAGGCCAGCGACGAGGCATGGCGTTACACGAACAACAATCTTCCCGTTCCACCGTCTGTCGAAGCACGCATGAACCCCGAAGAGGTCGCTGCAATGCGTAATCGTGCAAACGTCGATCCGGTATTCGTCAACAACGTCAAGGCCGCGATCCTGTCTGGTCAGGAGATTGACCTTCGTCAGTATCGCTGGCAGCTTGGCGGTCGCTATGACGAGCTGGCAGAATTGCAGCAAGACCCATCGAAACGCGCGAACTCCCGCACGGTAAACGACGTTATCACAAACAACATGAAGATACTGATCGGAAAAACGACGCCGTCCTTGAAGGCGGAATATCAGGTTGTCGATGCCTTCGAGCGTCGAGTGAAGGAAGAGATCGACGTGCTGCAAAGAGCCACCGGTCGGATCGTCGGCCCTGATGAAGCGCAAAAGATCGTCGACAAGATGATGCTCAAGATGGACAGCGGCAGCATGTGGTCGACGAACCAGTATGCCTTCCAGCTTCCGAAGGGGAAGTCAGGCGAAGTGCAGGGTATCCCGAACGACTTCGACTACTTCTACAAAGGCAATCCTGTCGCATACGACGACCTCGTCAACTCCCTTATCTCTCGGACACGTAAGAGAGGTCTTCCTGTGAACAACGAAAACGTGATAAAACTGTTCAGGGAAAAGTTCACAAATCAGGAGTTGAAACGCCGTGCAAGAGATTGATATTTTCGAGGAAGAAGATCAGGAAGTCGCTCGCCCTTCGGAGATTGATATTTTCGAGGAAGAAGATCAGGAAGTCGCTCGCCCTTCGGAGATTGATATTTTCGAGGAAGAAGATCAGGAAGTCGCTCGCCCTTCGGAGATTGATATTTTCGATGACGGCTCTGATCCTGAGATCATGCAAAGCTATGAGCAGGCGCGTCGGCAAAACCCCGACCAGCTTGCTGAAACACTGAGCCTGTCGAAGAAGACAGGCCTGTCGCCCGATCTCGTCCAGCGCAACATCGCAGAGGTGAAGAGCAAGGCAGAATATGATCCGGGCTTTGTCAGCATTTTCGACAAGGAAGTGCCGGAGGCAAAGGATTGGGCGAAGAACCCGAACAACCTCGGTTTGATCTCAGACGCGCCGGGATACCTGTCAGACATCAAGCAAACCATGAAGGGTGTCTGGAAGGGCGTCGGTGCATCGAAGGCAATGCTCGACCTCAGCAAAATTCGTCTTAAACAAGTCTATGGCGAAACTCTTACGCCGGAAGAAGAGGAGCTGGCACAGCAGCTTCGCACAGAAGCGAACCAGCCTCTCGGCACCGGCGGCGCTATCAGTACAGTTTTGACCGAGGCAGCACGCTCGTCCGTTCCATCATTGAGTATCATGGGCAAGGGCGCGGTTGGTGCGGCTGGCGGTGCGGCTATCGGCACAGGTTCGGCTATGGTATTGAACGCTTTGCCCGGCCTCGCCTTTCTGCCAGAAGAGCTTGTGACAATTCCAGCACTGGCAGGCCGAGGCGGTTATGTCGGCTACAAGATCACGGCCACGGTCGAGAACTTCGATCAACAGGCATCCCTTATTTTCGATGACCTTATCAACACCAAAGACCTTGACGGCAAGGCGATGGACACGGACGTCGCACGCGGCGCAGCGATTGCAGCCGCTATTCCGTCAGCTATTCTCGATCAGATCGCTTTTGACAAAATCCTTAAAACTGTGCCGATCCCGTACATGGACAAGATTGGCAAGTTCCTGTCGCGCGACGGCATCAAAGGTGCCATGAAGGTTCCCGGCATAAAGGAAGCTTTTGGCCGCATCGGGAAGCAATGGGCTAAATCTGCATCGACAGAAGGCATCACAGAGGCCGCACAGCAAGCTATTCAGATCATGGCGCAGGAAGTCGCCAAGGCACAGAACGAAGGCCGCTACGAAGATTTTGATTGGGGCGATGCCTTTGTTCAGGTGCGCGACGCCGGTGCTATTGGCTTCGGTGTCGGCGGTGTGTATTCCACACCCGGCACGGTTGCTCAAGGTGTGCAGGCATACCGAAACCGCGACGTCAGAACGCCGGAAGATACCGCTGCATACGCGCAGAACATCAACGAGAAGGTGCGCGGTGACGTCCTGTTCCAGCGCAACCAAGATGCCTTCCACTCTCTCGTGTCCTCCCTAACGCCGGAGGAGCGCCTGTATATCAACCCGCAGGCAGCGATGGAGGCGATCTCTGGCCTTACCGAGGAACAGCAGCAACAACTCTTTGCCTCCGTGCCTGACCTTCAAGCTGAGATGCAGACCGCTATGCAGACCGGCGCTGACGTGTCGATCAAGAAGGCCGACTATGCGACCTACCTCGCGCCACACCCGCAGGCCGATGCTCTCGTGCCTCACATCAAGCTCGACCCCGAAGACCAGAGCTTGTTCGAGCGTCAGGCTATGCAGGAAGCTATTGCCTCGGCGCCGGACATGGCCGCACAAATTCAGCGCGAGCTTGGAGAGATCAAGCCGGTCAGCCCGCAAGAGATGTATCCAGCCGTCCAGCGCGTCGTCTCCCGCGCGATGCAGGCTGTCGGCCGGAGCCGTCAGGAGAGCGATGCTGTCGGAACGCTCTTCGCCCGCACGGTGTCCCGCTTCGCCGCACCCTTTGGCCAGAACGCCATCGACCTGATGACGCGCGGGATGCTTGAATTTCAAGCCCTTGACGAGAACGGGCAACCTGTCCTGCGTCAGAGCAATATCGGTATCCTACTCGACGACATGGAAAAGGTGGCGTCAGGACGTGCGACGCCCGGCATAGACGGCCAGATGAAGGGCGCGATCCGCGTTTTCGGCGAACGCATGAAGACGGCAGGCATCACGCCTGAAATGGCACGCCAGATGGATCAGCGCGAGCTTCTGGATAGGGTATTCCCCGCGGCAGACCCGAACGCCGCGGCAGCGGCAGAGGGCATCCAGAGCCTCTTAAATCAGGAAATCAGCCTGCCGAACATCGAGCTGACAGGGCAGGAAGGCCAGATCAATGTCGGCCTGTCGCCCGCGACGGACACGATCTCAGGCATTAAGATGCTGAAAGATCAGGCAAATCAAGGGGATATGACGGCACACCTTGCTTTGCAGCAAATGGCGTCCAACGCGCTGAGAGCTTTGACCTCCGGCCTCGGTTCTGTTAATATTGAAGAGAACCGGAACACCGGGCTTTATGGCGGCGAGATCGAGCCGTCGCTTGGCCTGACTGTTTCGTTTGACGAGGCGGAACGTCCCGCTGTGCTTGCGGCTCTCGCGCAGTTCGCGCAGAACTTCAACCAGCAACAGGTTCACGTTCGTCAACCCTCCGAAGGTACAATCGGAGAGGTTTTCCCTGACGGCAGCTTCAACACGACGGTTCATGTAATTGGCTTGTCGAGGCCGCTGACGCGCGAAGAGGTCGAGGGTGTCATATCGGCATCAGGCCTTGCAGGGCTGAACTTCAACGACAACCAAGTGGAGATTTACTATGCAGAAAACCCAGACGACGCAGGCGCCATCGAGCGCTTCACCGGATCAGCAGAAGCAGCCGTCGACGCCATCGCATCCCTTGGCGCAGGCAGCGGATCGTATCAGTCAAAAACTGAACGCCTCTGGATTTACGGAGACGGCGACAACGCAATCCCCTTCGAACAAATTGCAGGCGACATTCGTGCCGAACAACCGGGCGGAGACGCAAACACCCGGCTTATCGCCGAGCGATACTTCGGCGACCTCGTAAATCCCGCACAGCAGGCCGGTTATCAACAAGGCCTGCCTGACGGCGTTCAGCTGGATCAGGCCGCATTGCAGCGGCGGATCGCGGCTGAATACGAAGCTCTCCCCGACAATGACATGGGCGATGCCAACGTCCGCAAGGCATACGAAGAGCTGGTCAAGGAAGTGATCGAGCAATACCGCGCCTTGCCTTTGCGCGAGGTCGAGGCGCTTGTCAAACGTGATGACAACGGAAACGTCGTCTACGACACAGCGACCGGCGACCCTGTCGTCGAAGGCGAGCCGTACAAGAACAGCGGACAGATGCGTCGCGACGTCACCCTCAAAAACCGCATGACGTTCTTCCCGACGACAAAGGCCTCGTTCGGCCCGCCGGGCGTGGACTTCTCCGGCCATCCGCTTTTGGCCGAGACGGAGTTTCGCGACAAGAACGGATACCCGCTTTTGGCGAACGACCTGTTCCGTGTCGTCCATGATTATTACGCGCACACCCTCAGCCCGACATCGTTCGGAGCTCTCGGCGAGGAAGCTGCATGGTCAAACCACATGCGGACGATCAAATCCCCTTGGGCGCGGTGGGCGTTGACGACAGAAACGCGCGGGCAGAACTCGTGGGTAAACTTCAATAAAGACATTTACGGCAAGGGCGTCGCTCTGCCGGATCGCTCGTTTGCCCGCCAGAAGGCCGCGCTGATGCCGCTGGAATACAGCCTGACAGGAGACGACGCGGTCGATGCGCCGGTCATCGAGCTGATGAACGAGCTGCCAGCCGATCAGCAAAACGGCTCGCTCAAGATGGAGCAACGCATCCCGCCGACAGCCTTCCTTGAACAGGCACCGACGACGCTGTTCCAGACCGGCATCGCACAGAGAAACAGCATCGGTCTTTATAGCGCAGTAGAACGCGAGATCAATACGATGAACCTTCCGCAATGGAAGGCGTCAAAGAAACCCATCCTGACGGACGCCATGCGCTCCGAACTTGAAACGCTTCGCTCCGAAGTAAACGCCACTAACGACGAGCGTTACCCGCGCCTTCTGGAATTGTCCGAGATTGCACGCAAAGATCAGGGCGTCGCAAAAGGACGTGACGTCTGGCAGAAGGTCGAAAAACTCCCCGTTAAAAAAGAGGAGATGGAGTGGCTTGGCCTTCAAGATTATTTGATGTCCGATCCAGACGCGACCTTCACCCGCGAAGAGGTAGCAGAGTTTATACGCGGCAACGGCGTGCAGATCGAAGAAGTCCTCGCCGATCAGGAAGCGACAAGCAGCGAGTTTGACTGGTACAACGAAGCCGTTGAATACGACAGCTACAGCGGTGACGACGATTATTATCTCGAAGAAATCAAAGAGGGCGGATTATACGAAAATGAGTATGAGAATATTGTATCTGAGGTCATCAGAGACGAGCGCTCTTATATTGTTGAAAACTTTGATGGCGACCCGGATGACGTTGAAAACGTCAGACTTTGGATCATTGAAAATTTTGCCGATACGATCCAAAGCAAGGTCGAAGATAAAGCGAGAGAGCTTGTCGAGGAGAGCTATAACGAGAACCCATACTACCGCTGGTATGACCGCAACACAGAGTATGAGATTTTCGGCAACGACGACATCGGTTATTCCATCACGACGCCTGACGGACGATCCATCGGCGGAGACATTTACTCTTTCTCCGAAGCTGAAATTCAAGCGCGGGAAGACGCGGAGAACAGAGGATACCTTCAATCCGAAGATAGCCCGACGACGGCAAAGTGGTCAGATTATATCACCGGTGGTAACTACGACAATTACCGCGAGCGCAAACTGACGCTGCCGAACCGCAAGTTTTCTGATGATGACTTCTACAACAAAAGCCACTTCGCTGACGCGAACATTGTTGCGTTCACGCGAGAGACGGATCGCTCACTATCTGCTAAACCGCCGGAGGATTACAACGTCGATGCAGATGTGCCTGACGTCACGACAGACCGCACCGATCCAGAGAAGGGCGATGTTGGTGAGAAAGCTCTAAAAGCGGCAGAGGAACGCTCGCGCGAAGCTGTGCTTGAAAGCTATAAGATTGCAGGCAAAGAGCCTGACGAACAGCGTATGTCTGATTTTTCTGCATGGGAAACAATCATCGCTGAAAACATGGCACCGATTTTACAGGAAGCTGATAAGGCATCTATTGAACGCTCTGGTATGGGTGGCACATATGACCGGATGATGGAGCTGAACAGAAAGTACCGCAGCCTTGAAGTCGATGCCGGAGAATACCGCCGACACCTTTTCGAGCTTAGCGAACTTGAGCGTGATATTGCACGCCAGAACAGCACGCCGGGGAAGATGGCACGCAGCCCGTATGCTAGAAAGAAAACCTTCTTCATCGAAGAGTTCCAGTCTGACTGGCATCAGGCCGGACGGAAGCACGGATATAAAACTGGCAAGGAAGATGCCGGTGAGCTTGATGAACAAAGCATAGTTCTGCGCAAAAAGGCAGCGGAACGTCATGCACAGGTCATGGCTGAAAATCCTGTTCTGGTAGAAAAGATAGAGGCTCTTCGTCAGAAGGCGCTTGTCAGGATTGACGAGCTTTCTGCCATTGAAAGACAATATGCCCCTCGTCTTTACGAGGATGGACAGATGCCAAGAAGCGCAGAACTTATGATACCGAGAGTTCGTGAGACTGACACTTGGCACATTGTAAGATCGTTTATCAGCGGTTCTTATAAATCCACCGCCGGAGATTTTCTTCTGTCTTTTGCACAGGAAGACCCGCTGTTTACTGACGAAGATGTAAAGTCTTTTATGAAAGATTATAACACCGCCGGTGGCAAGGAAGTAATCAACTTTATGAAGGCCGCACAGTCTGCTCTCGACCAAGCAAAGGCCGAGCGCTACGGCGTGCCGGACGTGCCGTGGAAGAACGACGAGTGGATCGCGCTTGGCATGAAGCGTGCGCTCGTTGATGCTGTCGAGAAGGGCTACAAGCGTTTCGCATGGGCGGACGCAGAAGTCCTGATGGATCGCTGGTCTGAAAGATACGAGACGCTATACCGCACGCAGTATGACCAGAAGATGCCGGGCGTCATCAAGCGTATCACTGGCATCGAGCCTACCCACGTTGAAACATCTCCTGAGCTTAGAGACGAAGGGTACTGGTATATCGACATCACGCCGGAGCTGGAAGCTAAGGTAAAGAATGAAGGCTTCACCCTGTTCCAGCGCACGCGCGGGTACATCAACTTCGAGGAAGCTCTTCGCAAAGTGACCATCGCGTTCACAACCGGCGCAAACCTTTCGACGGCAGCGCACGAGTTCTCGCACTTCGGCGTTGCGATGCACCGGCAGTTCTCCGACCTTGCGCGGCAGACAGCATCTGCGGCACAGGAAAGCGGTGCCGAGGTTCCGCCTGAAATCCAGCGCATCATCGACGATTGGGAGACGCTGAAAAAGAACGTCGGCGCGACCGATGACGTCTTCACTGTCGAGCAGGAAGAGAAGGCTGCACGTTTGTTCGAGGCCTATCTGCGCGAAGGCAAAGCACCGTCAGAAAGCCTGCGCCGTGTGTTCGCCCGCTTCCGTGACTGGCTGGCAAAGATTTACAAAGACGTCGCCGACCTTCTCGGCCCGGATCAGCTGAACGACGAAGTGCGCGGTGTGTTCGACCGCTGGCTGGCTTCCGACGCAGAGATCGAAGAGGTTCAAGGTAAGAACGATGCCCTGACGCAGATGGCGCAGAACTTCGGCCTTGGTGGTGACATCGTTGGCAAGATCGCAGACTACGTCAACAGCGCGACCATGGAGGCCGAGGAGCGCCTTTATAAAGAGCTGGACAAAGAGCAGAAGGCCAGAGAGACTGACGCATATAAGCGCGAGCTGGAAGCGATGAAGACCGTTGTCGCTGACGAGTTCATCCAGCGCCGTGAGTACGCAATCCAGAAGTACATGCAAGACCTGAACCTTAAATTCCTAGACGGCCTTGGCATGGAAGGCGTGCCGACCGACATGCTGTCAGAGAACGACGGCGAGGGTGTGATCCTGCCAGACTACATCGCGGAGCTGTTCGGTTATGGCTCTGGTCAGGAGATGCTTCGCTCCATCAAGAAGGCATCTGAGTTTGACCGCGCCGTAGACCGCGAGGCACGGCAACGTCTGTTGTCGAAGTACCCTGACATGATCGCGCAAGGCCGCATCCAGAACCGTGCTGTCGATGCCATCATGAACGACAAGGTATTACTTGCCATCGACCTGATGATTAAGGAACTCGGAAAGGCCGCAGGCGTGACGCCGGTGAACATGAAACAGTTCGCCAAGGTTGTCGCACAGAAGACCGTCCTTGATAGCAAGCAGGCCGACGCTGGCTATGCTTTCCGCTTTGACATTGCCCGCGACAAGGCCATGCGCGAAGCTCTGAAAGCTTCCCGCGCGGGAGATCACCGCAAGGCAATGATCGAGCTGCAAAAATCTATGGTCAACCAGATGGTCTACAAGCAGCTGGAAGACTTCAAGGATTTTAAAGATAAGGCGCAACAGCTTTTCTCCAAGATAAACGGCAGGGATAAAAACCTCGCCGGTGGCCGAGACATCGACTTTATCGGCGCGGCGCGTTACATCCTCGGCAAGTTCGGCCTCGGCCAGAACGATCCTGCCTTTGACGTCACGCAATGGATGGCAGACCTGAACGAGCGCGATCCAGACATCGCGCAGGACATCATCGGTATGACGAACCTTGTCGCGTCGAACCCTAAGCCCGCAGAGGAGCTGACGGTGGCCGAGTACAAAGACATCTACAACGCCATCGAGAATATTTATCAGGTGGCGCGGACGTCGCGCGAGATACAGATTGCCGGGCGCAAAATCAAGATCGAGCAGGCCGTGCAGGAAGCGACAGCGAACATCGATGCTGAGAACATCCCGATGAACGCATCGACGCAGCTGATCGGTATGAACAAGTTCAAGCAAAACCTGTCGACGATCAAGGCATCCCTGCGCCGTGTGGAAAACTGGACGGTCGCTATGGACGGCAAGAAGAACGGCGCGATGTGGAAATATGTATGGCGTCCGATCAGCGAGGCCGTCGACACATACCAGACAGAGCGCAATCGTTGGATGCGTCGCCTTCGCACGACACTTAAAGCGCACGACAAGCGGCTGTCAGAGCGTCGCAAGATAGCCACCGGCATGTTCAAAAAGGACGGCCTTGGCCGTATGACAGAGCTTGTGTTCGATGACCGTATGCAGATGATCGGCTTCCTTCTGCACACCGGCAACGAGAGCAACCTTGACAAGCTCCTCGGCGGATACGGCATTGAGATGTCAGCTTGGGAAAACGCGAAGAGCGACCTTGAGCGCACCGGCGTCATCACGGAAGAAGACTGGAAGCTCGTGCAGGAGCTTTGGGATATGGCCGAGGAACTAAAGCCTATCTCGCAGAAGGCACACAAAAACCTGTTCGGGTATCGGTTCGACGAGATCGAGGCGACGCCTGTCCGCACACCATACGGTACATACCGTGGTGGATACTGGCCTGCTATCGTTGACACGGATCAGACCACGGAAGGCAAGACGGCAGAGCAGTTGCTTGAACAGTCACGTCACTACATCATTGCGACGACTGGCAAGGGCTTCACGAAGGGCCGTGTCGCTGGATACAAGCAGCCGCTTAAAACGGACATCCGCCTCGCCAGCCAGCACATCGACAAGGTTCTGCGCTTCTCTTATCTTGAGCCTGCCGTCAGAAACGTGTCGCGCGTCATCAACAACAGAGAATTTAAATCGAAGGTCGAGGCTGTCGATCCGTCCGCTGTTTCCGATATGTTGCAGCCGTGGCTGTCGCGCGTTGCGACGCAGACTGTATCCCCGATTGTCGTCGACCGTTCTGCGCGTATTGGTAGCCGCATGATAAACTTTGCCACGCGCAACGCATCCATGCAGCTGATGGGCTATAACCTCGTCGTCGCTGTGCAGAACTTTGCGAACATCCCTGCATCCATGCACCAAGCTGGACACCGTAACGTATTGGCAGCTTTTGCAAAATATATGGTTAGCCCGATCAAGTTCCGTCAGGAGGTACTGGCTTCTTCAAAAATGATGCAGCTCCGCCTCAGCACAAATGACGAGAAGATCGCACAAGAGATAGAACAGATTGCCAACCGTTCCGGCAAACTGAAAAAGGGCATCGATCTGACGGTGCGTAACTCCCGCATTTTCATGCTTGCCATCGACAACGTGATGACGATTTTCGTGTGGTCTGCCGGGTATAACAAGGCGACAAAACAGGGATTGAACCACGACGATGCGGTTGCATACGCAGATCAGATCATCCGCGAAACGCAGGGCGCCGGAAACGCGAAGGACATCTCTCGCCTCGAAGCGAGCAGCCCTGTGGTCAAAGGTCTGATGCCGTTCTATTCGTTCTTCGGATCGCAGGCAAACCTTATCGGCACAGAGTTCGGAAACATCATGCGTCAGCAAGGCTGGTCTGGATCGGGCAAAATGTTTATGTCCTACCTGAGCCTCGTCGCGGCGCCTGCTTTCTTAGGGCAGATGATCGCTGACGCATTGCGCGGGCGTCTGCCGGAAGATGACGACGAAGACGGAAGCGTCCTTGATGACTGGCTGGCATACTTCCTTAAATCGAACCTCATGTACCTGACGGCAATGGCTCCCTTCTTCGGACAGTCTGCCAACGCGATCATTAACTCGTTCGACGATAACCCGATGAACGACCGCATATCCATATCCCCTGTCGTGTCTATGGCAGAGGGTGCTATCAGGGGCGGGAAGAACGCATCAAAGGCGTTTTCTGGCGACGACGTCAACGACGGACGCCTGATCGCTGACGTTGCGTCTGGCGTTGGTTTCTTCTCCGGCTTGCCGCTTGGACAGCCCGCGCGGCCTGCCGCATACGCAGCTGCCGTCAGCGAAGGACGTGTTAATGCGGACACACCATATGAGATTATGACTGGTATTCTGGCAGGGCGAACCAAGGAGCGATGATCTGCTTGCCCGCGGAAGATTATTGTTTTAATATGTCTTAGCCAAGGATAGATAAAGCCCCGCATTTTGGAGGGGTCAGATGGTTCCCAACGTCGCAAGGAAAACCGTTTTGCCGGGCAATGGCACCGGCCCCTACGCCTTCAATTTCAAGGTTCAGTCAGCGAGCCAGATCACTGTTCAGAAGCGCGTCGGCAGCACAATAACCGACCTCGACCTGACCGATGACTATTCCGTATCCCTGACAAATGGCGGCGTCAACGGCGGCGTCGTCACGCTTGTTGATGGAAGCCTTGTCAGCGCAGATAGTGTTCTTATCGAAGGCGCTACGGTCATCGAACAGACCACGCCATACGCGAACCTCGGCCCTTTCAACGCCTATCGACATGAAGTCAGCTACGACAAGCTGACGTTCGTCGCGCAGGAGCTTTCAGCAAAGCTTGCAGCCACTGTAAAAATTCCAGCCATTGACAGCACAGGCCTCTCTGTCACACTCCCTGTCGCAGCTGCCCGCGCGAATAAGGCGATTGTATTTGATGCGTCAGGAAACATCGGCGTGTCTCTCGGTAATTTTGATGACAGCCAAGTCTATGCTCTTCTGTCACAAGCATGGGCATCGAAGGTAGACGGCATTGTCGATACGACAGACTATTCCTCCAAGGCCTACGCCATCGGCGGCACCGGCGTCACCGGAATTATCGGCTCTTCAAAAGAATGGGCGATCAGCCCGACATCGCCAGACGGATCGTCCGATCTGTCCGCAAAAAGCTATGCCGCATTGACGGCGGCAGACGCAATCGCAACAGCCGGAGATAGAGTGCAGACAGGGCTTGACCGGACGGCTGCGGAGAACTCTGCCGCTGCCGCAGCCGCTGCCGCAGCGCAAGGTCTTTACAACGATGTCGTTGAACTGACATCGGCAGACAGCCCGTATGTACCGTCTCTCGCTGAGGAAGGAACGATGTTCCGCCTTAACATGACAAGCGGCCCAATCACGATCAACCTATCCGCGCTTTCTGTTTACGGAGATGATATGAAGTTTGCCTTTGTGAAGGTGGACGGCACGGCAAACGATGCCACGATCAATCGAGGCGGCACCGACACGATCAGCGGCAATACTTCTCTGACGATCTCGAACCAGTACGAAAACCATGTCCTTATCGGTGACAGCGGCTCTGGATCGTGGATCGACACGGTTCAGGCCACAGGTATTCCTGACGGCGCAATTACGACAGACAAGATTGCTGATGGCGCAGTTACGACAGACAAGATTGCTGATGAAGACGTGACACCGGCAAAGCTCGACCGTGCATATCAAGAGTTAAACCCGCGCGTGCAGACCGTGACATCCGCTGCCACCGTCACGCCGACAAATTTAAATGACGCTGTTGTTATTACAGCACAGGCAGAAGCGTTGGCGTTGGCAAATCCATCAGGGTCTATGGTTCAATGCCAAGCCCTGATCGTGCGTATTAAAGATGATGGTACAGCACGAGCAATTTCTTACGACACAAATTATAGAGAAGTTGATGTAGAACTTCCGACGACAACAGTTCTTGGTAAAACCCTTTATCTCGGAATGGTCTGGAACGCTACGGATACAAAATATGACGTTCTTGTCGTCAGACAGGAGGCGTAATGAGTTACTATAGCAAATTCCCAATGCTCTTCTTCTCGAATATGCTTCACCCATACACACAAGCATACATCAATGCTATGAGTACAAAACCAAGCGCTCAAATAACAAAAGCTATTGATAATTTTGTGCGTGGTATTGTCGATGATGGTCTTTGGTTGAAGTTCGATGCCCTGTATATTTTTAAGATGCACACGGCACAGGCAGCGCAGCTTAACCTTATACAACCCGGCACGCATGATCTTTCCACATCAGGATCACCCGTTTTTACTGCTGGCGCAGGATACGCTGGCGCTGCAAGTGGATACCTTCAAACGTCTGCAAACATTTCTACGTTCTCAAAATTCTCCCAAGATAGCGCACACATCGGTGGCTACATTGAAAGCGCGCAAAATGCAAATACTCCGGCTATTGGTAGTGACTTGCAGAATATTGAGATACGCCCGATTACTGCTGGCACTACCTACTTTTCCATCAACACAACAGGAAATGCTATTGGTCGTGCTGTTGCAAGCGGAGTAGGCCACCCAGTAGCATCAAGGCTTAATAGTTCAGAAGCCTTCTTTGTAAAAAACGGCG
>Ga0210043_1000424_pt1 | contig 44725 bp, 62 predicted proteins | sample CryGeymet201501t_FD_183990 | JGI IMG/M metagenome (GOLD analysis project Ga0210043, IMG submission 183990) | Groundwater microbial communities from Crystal Geyser aquifers in Utah, USA - Crystal Geyser metaG 2015-01t (SPAdes) (version 2) | ecosystem: Environmental > Aquatic > Deep subsurface >... | reverse complement strand
AGACTTCTGAGCATCACTTAACAACTTCTGTTTATACTGAGCTTTAAGGAAGTCCATCTCATTCTGAAGACGGGCAGTGTCTTTCCAATCCCAACCCTCTCCACTCTCTGCCTTACTTTGAGAAAGTTTATAGAGGCCTACAAGAGGGCTTTCCATAGTACTTACAGAGTTCAGGATCTCCTCGAAGCTAGCATTACCATTAGCTACACGCGAGGTGTAAGATGCAGCACTCCGGTTATTCTGCTCAGTGGTGGACATGAACTTGTCCATCTTATCATAAGTAGTAGGGTTGTTAGGGTTCATCGTATTGTACTGATGAGTTGCTAACTCTACTTGCTGTTGCCACTTATCTAGCTCAGTGAGCGGACCTGAAGCTGAAGACGGTTTATCTACGTCGAGGATCTGTCTCATGCCAAAGCCCATTGGATCGTAGCCTAGTACGCTGGCTGCAGTACGGCGGATCTCATCCTCGAATCCTGGAGTCTGCATAGAAAGATCACGGATAGTCTTCTCAGTGTGGATACGAGCCATCATAGAACCTGTATACAAACCTCTCTGCTCTACCTCAAGAGCAATTTCTCTAAACTTCTCAGCACCGTTCTGCTGTACACGCTTAAGGGTGCTGCGCAGCTCCATGCTGGCCTCGCCCTCAAGCACTTCACCGGTGTTAGGATCAACCTTAACACCTTGCTCCTTAGCCTCGCCTACTGCAGCAAAGCGCTCTACATCCTGCTGTACACCTTTGAGTGCACGGCCTGTCTGAACACCTTGGATAACCTCACCGCCTATCCCACCTAGTGCTTCAACGGCATTAGGCCCTGACATATCAGGACGAGTAATTGCTACTCGTGGATCAGGAGCAGCTACACCGATATCTCCCATTAAAACTTCTCTAGCCATTATTCTTGAACCTCTTTAGTATCATAAACACCTTCGCGCAGGAGGCCCTGGCTACGAAGCTCTGGTCGAAGTGCAGCGAAGTGGCCGCTCATCAACTTCTCTAATTGTAAAGCGTTTGTTACAGTACCCTCGGCGTGCCTTCTACGGAATTCCTGCCAAGCAGCGGCTTCCTTGGACTTACGTCCATCGCGTAGCTTGGTAGATACAGCCTCTCTAGCCTGTTTCATCTCGTAGTTGTTATCTAATGTCTGATACAGTACAGCAATGGCCTCAGCTACCTGCTCTCTTCGGTTCTGGTTGAACTCTCCAGCGTTAGCCCACAGTGCAGCTTGGTAATTGATACGAACAATCTCGTTAACTACCTTGCCTCTCCACTCATTACGGACTTTAGTCTGCTCTTCGAGAGATCTGGTAACAACTTCACGGTTAAGCTGGAAACCGATAGCTACAGCCCACTCTTCCTTCCAGTTGAACGGCCCTTGCACTACAGTCTGGAAGTTCTTATCTACGATCTTACCAAATCTGTGCATGAACAACGCTTTATCAGCGTTCTTAAACGTCTTGATAGAGCTGAGGAAAGGATTAGCTACTGCTCTGGCGATATTAACTGGACGGGACTCAGCTAACCCTAGAGATAATGGCTCATACTCACCTGTCAAGCCTGCCCAGAAGTCTCCAGCAGGGCCTGTAAATGCACCAAGTAGCGCAGAGGCGAAGTTACCTTCAGAGAATAGGAAGTTATCTACAATACCCTCTACACCGCTGATCAAAGAGCTTCTGTCACCTATGTTAGCGTCGACACCTAGCACCGCAAGAGTGAACCAGCCAGTGAAGCCCTCGTTCATAGCCTTAACAAACTCTGGACCAGCCTCTCTTTCCAGTTCTACTTGATCGTAGCCCATCAGTTCAGCTATATATTGAGTACCCATGGTGCCTAAAGGCACACCTGCACCGCCATACAACAGCCCTTGACCTAACAAGATCTTAGCACGCTCAGCGGCAGTGAAGTTACCGTTCATTCCTAGCAGTGTCTCGATAGTTTTAGCAGATACTTGCTGGAACTGTGTACCTACACCGAAGATACCCTTCTGCCAAGCAGCTCTATTAGCCTTACCCATGTTCAACATGAGGTCGTGTGATCTGTCGATGATACCTTTCAGCACTTCATCTGTCAGTTCATCACCAGCCTTAGCTGCTTTCTTCCAATCATTATACGCAGTAGAGAATGCTATACGTCTGTTGAACATTTCACCAGACTTATAGAAGAACAAGCCTGCATCAGCTGCACGAGAGAAGGCATCCATGGCTACACCGCGGCCTCTGGAGGCAGCAGCGTGGTCTGCAGTAGTAAGTACTGAATCTTCTAGGCCAGATTTCTTCCAAGCATTGTAGAAAGACAGTGCTTCCTTCTGATCCATGCCAGAAGCCTTAGCTGCCTTGGCTACCATCTCGGGGGTACCACGTGTATTGCCCAGGAATTGTAGCAGAGACTGGTCTCTAAACACACGGCCCATGTTCATAGGGTCAAAGAGGTTCATGGACAGGGATACTGAAGCACCTTGAGCCTGTACCCACAGCTGTACTGGGTTAAACCAGCCAAGTAATCCGTGGAATGCAGCTGCTCTCATAGCTCCAGTCGGGTCTGTGTTCTTCAGATCAAACAAAGCTTCAGTAGCTTGCTTAGGAAGCTTGCCTCCAATAGAGGAATCAATCATTTTCTGGATAGTGTACTTGAATGCCATCTCTTCAGCACTGGGCCAAGCCATCCAATCGTCTACTTGAGCATGTAAAGCACGAATAGTACGACCATTAGCAGTACCCATAGGAGCTTTTACAAGGTCATCGAAGCTACGGAACACCCTGTTACCGCTACCTTCGAGAGCATTAGCTGTCTCGATAGCCATCTTCTCCATAGAAAGACGCCATTCATTACGTGCTACGTACTTAGCAAGGTTAGAAAGGTTCTGAGAGATAGCTGTAAAGGAGTCTACACGGTTAACTTTGGTAGCATCCTCTGATCCGTAGAGCAATTCTTCAGCACGAGCACCTGAGAATAGGCCACCTGGGCGAGCAAGAGCGTGCTCTTCACCCATACTGGACAGGGCAGCCTCTTGTTCTAGCTGGCGGTCTTCAAGAGCTCGGTACATTACCTCGTCTTGCGACTTACCATCAGCCAAAGCTTTCTTCTGAAGCTCTAGTGCGTAGGCATCTGCCTCTTCTTTACGGGCAAAAGCTCTCACAGTTTTGGTAGATGCACGAGAGTCGGTAGCAGTAATTGCAGTACCGTCTACCATGTGGGCTGAAGACTCTTTAACGAAGTACGCAACACCGTTATTGATCTTTGGGATATAGCCCACACGTCTAGGCATGAACCCTGTTGGGAGCTCAGAGACGCGATCACTGCTTACTAGAGCGTAGAAGACTTTATTCTTATCAGATGTAAATGCAGTGGGCTCTTTAAGACGTACTACAGACCACCCTTCATTGTAGAAATCTTCTAGATCTAGGTCGTCGATGTTCTCTACAATCTGATCATTCTCTCCATCAACAAAGATTTGCTTACGGCCGCTGTCTCGGATAGACTGAAGGGCGTCTTGAAGGTTGTCAAAAGGTTTGGCAATCAACTCTTGGCCGCCAATGTTAACACCTTTCTCACCACGCAGCTGTGCTTCCCTGCGTACAACATCCTCTCGGATATCAAGGAGAGAGTCCATCAATGAGCGTGTCTTGTAGTAAGCTTCTACCTGATCTTCTTTAAGAGCAATGCCAAGAGACCCGTCCATAAGCTGGTCTACAGTATATACAGCTTCCTCTTGATCGCCTTTCAACAGAACAAAGTCTAGCTCTTCCAACTTCTTACGAGCTATAGGGCTCAGGCCTCCAGCACCATGCTTACCGATGATACTGGACACAGCATCCCTCTGAAGAGCTCGGAGACTATTAAGCATCTTGGCTTGTGTATTATCTAGACGCTCAGCCTGCTTGACAAGGGCTCTGCCCTCTTCACCTTTGAGGAAGGTCAGTGGGCTAGCTATCCAACGGCTAAACATACCGACAGGGTCTACAGTAATACCTTGCTTATCAGCGAGAGTGAAAGTAAACTTCTGCTCTGACAGGCCTAAAGATACACCATCCTCATCGAAAGCTTCATACTCAAGAGTGAATCCTGTGTCATCACGAGAGATCACCTTCGCATCTTGCACCTGATTCTTCTTAAGGAAGTCAGCTGTCTTCTTATCTTCAAGATCTTTAAGCTCACGTGCAGTGAAGGCTCTCTCTTGAAGGAACTCATCACCTTGGGTCATAGCCTTGGCAGCAGCTTTAGACCTAGTCTCAAACTCAGCTACGTTATCATGAACTACTTTACTGATACCATCAACCGAATTAGGATCAAGGAACTCAGTAGCAAACGGAGAAGCGGTGTTGACCATAGAAGTGTCATCCATGCCTACCATATCTTTAGCTGTAGGACTCTTAGACACTAAAGAGGTAGCTACAGCTTCACCTGCCATGTCTTCACGACCAGCTTCTTTAAGAGCCTTAGCGATCTTACGGGAGTGGTTGATCTTAGCACCGGCTACGACTACAGTGGCTGCCCAACCTGCAAAGTCAATAGCGCTTAGAGTGGCGTTAAACCAGTTGAAGCCCTCTACTCCACGCTTATACTCTGGGCTAGCCAGCGCATTGAAGAACTCTACTTGACGTAGCTCAGGGAGCTCCTCAGCTACCCACTCTTGTACTCCAGGGAGAAGCTCTTGCTGTCTCTCCGGATCCATAGCCCTGAAGTTCTCAATGAAGTTCTCAATGAAGTCATCGGCACTGAATACGCTATCAGTGAACTGGTAGTTATCATACGCATCCTTACCAGGAACGAAGATACCTACAAGGTTACGTGTCCAGTCAAGGACGCCCATACCTTCAAAGGTGGAGTTAACCATGTCACGTATGGCATCATCAACTGCAAACTGTTTAACTACTTCTTCACGTACCTGAGGGTTAGCTACGGTTGACCAGAATACAAAGTCAGGGTTCTGGCCAAGCCTGCGAAGCTCTTCGATATCTTCTTGCAGAGCTTGCATGTCAGCTTCGACATCTTCAGTAGGTTGGAAGAGATCAATACGATTGACAAGGTCTTGTACTTGTTGCTGCTCAGCGTAGATCTCAGAGTTAGCTACAGCTTTAAGGTGTGCCTCTTCATCACCAGTACTCTGGTAGTTCTTTACAGCTTCCTCTCCAGACACAGCAATAGGTTTGTCGTTGAGGTATGCGTCTAGGATAGCAGACTTTACGATAGGACCTGAGTACTTCTCCCTCTCTGGGCGTCTCTGACCTTGGGCTAGGAACTCTGCAGGATGGAATGCAGAGGGGTCTATCTCATAGCCCTCTTGCAGAAGCTCTTCAGGAATAGGGCTAGGAGCTCCTGTATCGCTCTGTGAGAAGCGTTGCTCCTGACCGGTACTAGCCCCAGGGGTACCACCTGAAGAGAGCTGAGAATAGCGCTCATAGGCGGAGCGAGCCATGTCTACCCCACGCTTAGCCTCATCAGGTAAAGCATCGTACTTCACGGCACCAGAGTCGATACCCTCTAGCAAGCCTTGAACTTCTTCTCGGCTACTGACAGGTACAGCACCCTCATCCCCAAGATCACCAGCACCGGTGAAGGTTTCTTCTAGAGCTCTTTGCCATACTGGATCGTTATGAACTTGCATTACTGAGCTCCTTAAGCTATACCACCGACACTACCGAAGTTAGAGGGAGACCCTATACCTTGACGGAAAGTGGCACTGCCGGGTGTAGGTGTAGCGACTGGCCCTGTAGGCTGGTTAGCAAACTTATTCCGCATAACACTACCGATATTAAACCCGAACTGGTTAGGCAAGTTTGAAATAGCTTGAGCATAGGCAGACTGTGTCAAAGCTTCATTAGCAGAGATGCCTGCATTGATAATACTTTGATTCATCTTCTCAATCTGACGACTGAAGCTAAGGTTACCTGCCAACTGAGAGTTGATAGCACCCACTTGCTGTGACTGACCAGTAGTAGAGAATCCGCCAGCAGCTTCTTGAGCTTGTACCTGAGAACGTATAATCTGAGCTTGGGCTGCTGCACGTCTACGTTCACGGGCATTTTGGATACGAGCTTTACGTTGCTCAATACGTGAAGCGCGTTTTTGATCTTGTGCAGCTGAACGCTGACGATCTATAGAGTAACCGGTAGTACCTGTAAGGGCTACTGCAAGAGCTGACTTAGCCATTAAACAAACCTCTTCACGTAAACATACTCTGCTAGATCGTAACCTAGCTTACCCATCAATGGGGATTCTTTAGGGAACATCATAAACATATGGTTAACACTACAATCTTTAGCCTCGTCTTCAGCTGCAGAGATAAGCTTCTCACCAACACCTTGACCGCGAGCTTCTGGTATTACATAGAAACCTTCTTCGCTAGCAAACTCACCTTTCTCAGTTTTATAGTCTGCATGGTAAGTAATGGCTAAGTACCCTAAAACTTTACCTTCTTCATCCCGAGCAGTGAATAAGTCCATTGAGGCTGTATCATACAAGTGCTGGTAGTAGTCTGCTGGGAACACAAATTGTAGACCTGTGCTCTCAAGCTGAACCTCGTTATAATGAGCCTCTGCCAGTGGACGTACCTCTTCGAGGATATCTTCTGTAAGAACCTCGTTAGTAATCTTAATCATATCTTAGCACCTGCTGTATATTCAATAGCCCAACCTAGTAGCTGGAAATCCTTACCTTCTTCAGACTCGAACCTGAAGCTCACTGCCTTACCCTTACCTCTGACCTTACTACGTGTAGTAATTACTGAGTAGTCATAATCAAACGGGTCTAAACTATTACCTGCAATAAAGGGAGACCTGAACCTATAGACCTGCTGCGGATCTGACCAACGGTTAGCTGTCCCTGTTGTAGTCCACTCCCACTTAGATGTGAGTACACAACTGCTCGGGTAATCAAACTCAACACCGGTACCACGGTCGATGAACGACTCTTCTGTACGGTTGAAGAAGCAGTGTATGCAACTTGCTTGCTTAGTATTACCAGGCTGCTCAAGGATCTCATAACCTGTCTCGATGTATGAACTGTAAGATACGTTCTCTGCACTAGGCCAGTCCTTGAACCCCCGGTTGTTATACAGAGAGAAGGTGATCATGTCGTTACCACCTTCGTTAACAGGCATGGTAACGAACATGATAGAGGGGGTCTCGTAGGTAACACTAGACTGTATCTCTACAACTACCTCATCTGTACCAGCGATAACTTCCTCTGTACCAGCAAGGATACCTACCTCTTCTACAAAGTTAACTATGTCTCTCTTGAAGAAAGGGCAGGACAGTCTAGTAGAGCTAGTAGATACATCTTGGTACTCATGCTCATAGAAAGCATTAAGACGTATATCATATACTAGAGCTCTATTGTAGAAAGATACAGCACCTGTACTAGCTAGTAGATCAGTATTATATAACCAGTATACTTTACGGTTAACCTTATCTAGTACACCAAAGGTATTCTCTCTCTGTATACCAGATATATTATTATATAGGTCTTGTATACTAGTCTCTGTAATATTCTGTACAGTAATATTAAGAGATGTATCATCAGGTACTACAGCATAGATACCTTGTTGTGTCCAGTATAGTATAGTATTATCTATAGATACTATAGAGTCTATAGATACAGAACCTGCGTCACTGACCCTAGTTACTATGGCGTTATTGATACTGAAGACGCCGTCATCAGCACCGCGCATGGACCATACACCAGTATCAGAGAAGATGATGCACCAAGGACCCAGGTTCTTGAATGCATGTACAAACCCTAAACCTGCAATAGTAACGATGCCACCGTCTGTATCTAGAGGACTTGACTCGATATCTGCTGTAGGGTCATTAACTGCATAGCACTTCTTGATATCGCCTATCTTCTTGATAGACTGTGATACAAAGATCTGAGAAGCATACCGCTTGTTAGACACTGTCCCCATCAAGGCATGGCCTTGGAAGAAACCTACAGCTGAGGGACGCTCGTCAGTTACGATAGCTGGATGAGTAGAGGAGATAGTGTTAGCAAAGGCTAAGGAGTCAGCAGCAATAGATGCTACTGATGCCATTACATCACCACGATCAATGTTGAATGCATCAACAATGAATCGGCCCTTAGTAGGCTCAGTACTCAGGGCGTCGTTGTTACGATCTACTCGTGGGTCGTACTTAAGACCTGGGAGGTACCTATCAGACATAGCTGGGTAGCTGTTGACAGCGGTGTCGAACCAGTCCCAAGCTAACCCAGTGTTGTTATTCCAGTTCTCTACAGTCTTAAGAGGCCAGCCTTGGTTAGCTAGATTGTAGTAGTACTCCGGTGTTAAGTCCGCCAGCTCGGGCCTGAAAGAGTTCTCAAAGCCTAGATCGAAACCTTCTTCATCTCTGATCTGAGGAGCAACATCCTCATAGGTGAAACTGGTACCATCATACTCTACTACACGGGTAGGCATGCTAGAGCAACCCATGAACAAGAAGCCGTTACCTTTCTCAAAGCTAATACGCTCATTGATAACCAACACTGGTAACGCCATATCATCCATGAAGTTAGCAGATACAGCACCGGCTGAAGCATCAAAGAACCTTAGCTGATCTGCAATACGGACTACTAGGATATCTAGATTACGATTAGCACCTGCATTCTCCCAGAGGAATGTCTGGATGATTACGTTCTCAGGTACAGTGGTACCGATGTAATCGATCTCATAGTCAACTTCATACTGTAGTCCACGGCGTCTTTTAATACTGCCATCGAAGTTAAGGTCGATGTTGACAGCAGCCTTCATAGAGTTTTCAGGGTACGACAGACCCGTGGCTTCTGTTATAAGCCCTTTGTTAAACTGAAAGTAGTTCTTGATTGCTACTGCCCTTGCCATATTACTTGCCTCTATGATAAGCTTCGGCTGCTCGTTCTGCTTCTAAACGTGATGTCCACTTAGCGCCGTCTAGGCTGCCTGGGACTTGACCACCGTTCTCATAATACAGTGAGAACATACTGTAGTGATCTGGACCTCGGACCTTAAGCTTACTTACGTCCGTAGTCGTGTCTGTTACTGCCTCGATCAAAGCGTTCTTTTCGTCTTGCATGTGCTAAACCTCTTCGAGCTTTCTGCTCGTCTTTTTGTGAAAGTTGTTGTTTAAGGTAAGCGTGACACGTGCTCTTTACCTCTGCAATATATGCCGGGAAAAACTCTGAAGGCATATCGGGAACAAAGGTATTGTTCGCAGTCCAGGTCGGGTTAACTCTGCACCATGCAGAAGACTTGGCTTGGACAAGGGTGGTGTCCGCTGCATACTGATAGGAGTCAGTTACGATGTATGTGTCATCGAAGCTGGTCCAATACTCAGGCTGCTTGTTATTTAGGATAAACATTAATACCCCATTACCGTTATCGACTGTATCGACATTGGTATCGGAGGAGTTACGTTGGTGTACAATATCTACAAACTCATCTGGCTTAAGATACTTAACCTTGGTGTAGGTAGTATTCAGTTCACCGACTTCAGTTGTATTGTACTTGAACATCTCTACACGAGAGACATTGTCAGGTATCTTAAGGAAGTTAGGACGACTAGTATCTGATACAGACTCCAACTGTCTCCACTCATACAAGTGGTCCCAGTCTTTGTAGCTCATCAGTTCCATGTACACTTCTTCAGCAATCTGAGCAACTTGAGCAGACTCTATTGTATCGTTAATGTTAGATACATTGTCTGAGTCCATTGAGTTCAGGACTGATTGTACGATTTCAAGGAGAGTCTTTCTCATTGTTAAGAACCTTTGTGTGTACGAACTAGTAGTACTTGAGGTGCCCATATCTTACAAGCATGGCTCGCTGTAATCCAGAACTCTCCACCATTAGATAAGAAAGTGGCTGCACAGAATATAGGGATGTTGACTTGAAAATATTGATCTGTAGACTTAAGGAACGGGATAGATTGTGTAGCAACTACACCGAGGCTACCGCCAATATCCAGATCTACATCCAGGTAAGCACCTGAGGTAGTGCACTTAGCTACAAAAACTAGACGGATATCATACGCATCGTTGAGGGCTGCTGGAGTAATCTTATTATTAACAGCATCCCAGAGACTGGCCACACCAGCAGGGAGTCCTGTAGTGTTCGTAGTGGTACCTGTACCATCAATAGTAAGTTTAGTACGAGTAGTAGCTGCGAAGTTGTTAGCCCCTGGCTCAGTTACCAGAGTACCCTCAGCATACTGTGCCCAACCCGTCCACGAAGAAACACCGCTATTAGAGATATCGTCTAAATCGAGATATCGTAGCTGGCTCGTTCCGCTAGTAACAGACGAGGGGGTGATAACTTTACCTGCATCAGCAGTAGTTGAAGTTAGTATGTGCTTCGGTTCGTGAAGTTTGTCGTTAGGCAAATCACTGTGTTGAATCGTTGTCATGTTACACCTATGTAAAAGGGTAGGGGCCCCGCAGGACCCCTTCTCCCAAGATTAAACGATCTGATCAATGTACTCGATCATGAGGAAACCTTCACCAGCGGTGAGGGCTGCATCAACAGGAGTAACAGTGATGTACAGCGGACCAGCAGCGCCTACTTTCGTAGCAGCCAGGGTCAGGGCAGCACCAGCATTCAGCTGAGCCGGGGTAGCTGCAGTAACCAGAGTAACGTCAGTAGTAGTGATATCATCACTTACAGCGTGGATCTTGTAACCATTGATACCACCAACGTATGCTTCAGAAGCAGTCAGCGGGATGATAGCAGTGATAACAGCATTAGCCGGAAGGCTAGCACCAGTTACATCACCGGTGGTGTGGGACGGCAGAGCATCGTGAACCAGCGGAACGATCAGCTGCTTGCGAACGCCAGCAACATGAACCGAGTACGGTGCGTGAGTTTCTACAGAGCGCGGACCAAAGGAGGTACGCGAACCATTAATAATTTCAACAGACATTTGTATCTCCTAATTAGTACGCGGTACCGCTGGTGATCAGCGAGATCATGGACTGCGGACGTTGCATGCCAAAGCCCCAACGAGCAGTAGCGTAGAACTCGTCTTGACGCTTCTGTACATTGCGGTCGCCTTCAACTACCGGCATACGGCGCCATGCACCCATAATCGGGGTCACGGTGTCGTCAGCTACACACCAGAACTGGTTAACGATATCGCCAACTTCAGCGTTATCGGTAGCGTTCGGGGCCGGAACAGTGATACCAGAAGTGTCAAGGGTTTCTTGAGCAGCAATACGCGGCAGACGGTTAGACAGCCAGATATCAAAGCCCATGATGTTACGCAGGAACTTCATGTTCTTGGCAAAGCCAGTCTCAATCATCCCTTCGAAACGCGGGTTGTAGGTTACATCAGCAATGCCAGTCAGGCTGTTGATGGTAGCTTCAACAAGCGGATCAACGATCAGGATACGGCCTTCAGCAGGAAGGTTAGCCTTGTCCATAGCCAGCTTGGCATAGATCAGGTCGTCGATGGTCAGGGTGCGAGCACCAGAACCGCCGTTAGCAACGAAGCGGTGAGCGAAACCGTTAACAGCGTTGGCATTGCCAGCGGTCTGTTTGGACTGCTGAGACAGCAGGTCAGTTTCATAACGCTCTTTGATAGCACGCAGCATCTTCGGTACGATCATAGCATCGAACTGAGCAGCTTGATGAGAGTCTTCTTTCATCTCGTCAGACAGAGCAGCACCAGCACCAACGTGCTCAGTGATGGTCAGGCTGATACGGCCAGTGTCGATAGCATCGATCGGGGTGTCTTGACCTTCTTGCAGGTCACGCAGTACAACTTCACCGAAGGTGGTGATGTATAGGGTGTCGCCGTCACCGAAGTCAGAGACGTCACGGTGCATGCCTTCCGGAAGGAAGCCGTCCTTGATTTCGTCAAGGATCAGTTGGGAGTATACCTCCGCGCGACGAATCGCCGGGGTATTAGTAGTGTTATTACCGGACATTTTAAATCCTCACTTATTAGTTTAATTCACGCAAACGGTTTTGGATATATGCCGCACGTTCTTTGTTCGTCATGTCCATGATACGTTTGCGCGGTCCTTGGGCGGGCGTAGATGGCATAGCCATAGTGTTTACGCTGCCGCTAGTAGGTCTTGCATCGGTTTTGTTAGAGAGGTTGAACATCTTCAGAAGAACCTTAGGATGCTTCTTAGCCATCTCCATGGCCTCTTCAAACGTCAAACCATTATCGGCAGATACCTTGCTGACTACCTCATCCACCTTGTCACCATAATGTTGGGACAGTACAGTAGCTACTTCATTGAAGTTAGCATCGTACTTCTGTTGGATAGTGCGAGTCTGTTGGTTCTGCTCAAAAGCTCTGAGTGCCTCTGCAATAACCTCCTCCTTGTTTAGTGAGGTTGTGCCCTCTACTTTTCCAGAAGAGTTCTGCTTGTATGCCTCTAGAAGCTCGTCCACCCGACGGGATTGAGCAAGCAACTGGTCTTGTTTATCTACAAGAGTTGTTGCAGCAGTGAAGTCGTTCTCCAATTTTTTAATATGATTTTGAGAAGCTTCGATATGCTTTGCTAAGTCTTCTTGGGTTTTAAAGACCCTTTCCCCTACCTGGAAAAAGGGTTGTGCGTTTTCAACCGGCGGTTGTGCAGCAGGCTGTTGACTGTTGTTTTCAGTGGCGGGTGCGCCAGTCATGAAGCTAGACATTGTGTGTCCTCAGTGTTATTCCTTTTCAGGAAGGTAGTCTATGATAGTACGAAGCGCTTTCCTTTCAGCCGCATTCTTAAGCAGCTCAGCATGCTCTTCTAAATTTTCTGACGCCTTAGCTAGGTCGTCTCGTTGATCTTCTAACCGTTCCCTGATGATCCTCAACATCCATGCTGTAGACTTGTATGTGTCTTCGAATGATGCCTTGTCCACATCACTCATGCCCCTAGTAAAGAATACAGGGACATGTACGTTACCTTCAGATAGGTACTTCTTCACCTGCCATTCCCTCCGCTTCCTGTGCTACCATCATCTGCTCTTCCATCAGTTGCTGCTCAGCAATCTGCATCATACGCTGGGCTTCAGCCTGCTCAGCAATACGGGCGAATGGAGAGAAGATACCGAAGCGATCAAAGCCGAGAATCTCTTCCCACATCTCTGCTACCTTGACTGACGGGAAGTGTTGAGCAAGCATCGGGTCTGCCATCACTGATTGCTGAAAGGTCATCATCTCTTGAGCGAGCTGAGCCTTACGTGCATAGTGGCGAGCACCTACTGGTACCAGCTTACCATTAGCTACCAGATCTTCACGAGTGATGCTCATGAAGTCTTCTACACCTGTATCCTTGTCTACGATCTTGATGACGTCTGCCGTGTTAAGGTTACGTCGAGCAACTTCGATCTGCGCATTGAGCAGACGCTCAAGCATGTTCATCTCGAAGTCATTGATCTTATTCTGGAAGATACGGCTAGAAGCATTCTGAAGCTGCTGAACTTCGAAGGCTGTCTTCTCGCCTGGGCTACGGATACCCATAGCTTCGCTAGGTGCACCAGCATAGAGCTCCATACGTTGCTCTAATGCTTGGATCTGGAAGTCTGCATTCAGTACTGTAGTATCCGGGGTTAAGTAACGGACGTTACCGTTCTCGTTAACCTCGTATACACGACCACCGTTAGGACCTTCGTACTCATCTACATCACCTTGGTATACCAGGTCAGGGTTGATCATCTGATCAAATGCATCTGCCCTTGCGTTCTCAAGGTGGTTGATACGGTACTGTAGACCTACCAGGTTATCGAGAGGACCCATGCCCCAGAGGTTATCTGGACGACGTCTCCACGCACTATGGTAGATGTGTGGACGGCCAGTCCAAGTATTCAACGGTTGCTTACGGATAACCCAGCGACGGTCTACTACAGTGATCACATAGTTCTTATAGAACTGCTGTGTCTCGTGATCGTAGATGTCACCGTAGAAGTCAAGGATCTCTACGAAGCCAGACTTCAGATACTGACCAATAGTGCCGAAGCCATCATAGGACATCTGAATAGATTTGTCTACATCTTCAAGACTGTATTGGTTCAGCTCACGTCTGATATCTACTAAGTTATTTAAGACCTCTGCCTCGTACTGTAGTTCCGGATTCTCCTCAACATCTCTGTGTATTTCACCAACAGTTTTGATACTACGGATGATCTTAGGAGCAGACTCAAACGTGATAGCTGTAGGGTTAAATACGATATCATTAGGGGCAATGCGGCCAGTACGTGGACCAGTGTAGCCAATCTCGCTGAGACCTGTTATGGGGTCTTCATGAGTCTCATTAACGTAGGTCACATACGCAAAACAGTTACCAGTCAAGACCCAGTCATCGATCAACTGACCTACTACAGTATTGAAGTTATCAATACGGTGTTTAGTGCGCAGGTAGGATTCGATGTTACGACGCTTCTTGAAGGTAACTGCTTCACGGTCTTCACCCTCGAACCTGAACCACTCCGGGTTAGGCAGGAGAGACATCATGTAGTTAGCACGGAGGTTATCGTAGACCTGAGTAATCTTACCCAGGTTGGTGCTGTGGGACCACGGGTTTTGTACGTTCGTTGTTTCTCTCGTACTAGTAGCAAAGACATAAGCTTTAGTTTCTGCTACTCTTTTCTTCCAACCCGCACGGGCAGAATCCCACTCACACCAGAGACTTGCAATCTCAGTTGCAGTACGGTGCTCGCTTTCAAAGATATGGGAGAGGTCTAGGGACTGGCCTGCACTCATCGGTTAATTCTCCTACCGCCAAACCTATCGCTGGCGACAATAATGTTCTGTAGTTTATTAGATGCTGATCTAGAAGCACGTTGGCTAGGTGGTCTGCAGATCTCTACAGCTGAGCACAAGGCATCTTCTAAGTCATCGTGAGGAGGTCTGGCCATCACGACTTCATCTTCTAAGTCAGGTGTCAACCCACCTTTGAAATGTTTAATAATCTTTTTCTTATAGCGCCACTCAAGGACAGATGCATGACGCTCGAACTTCTTACCAGTGTTAGCTGCTACGTAGTTAGGCTCGATGATAAGGGTACGGCCTTCCTGTCTTACGAAGTTCTCTAACTGATTGGCTACCAACCTACCGCCTGAGTTAGTTTCAATACGTAGCTTCTTGAAACCCCAGTAGTCGTGGAGACGGGAGATCTTATCGTAGTATACTTCATAGTCTGAAGTCTTGAAGCGATCCATGTCTAGTACGTAGATGAAACCTTCTGCATCTGAACCGATAACAACTATAGCGGTGTAATCTGAAGTTTCTCCAGATGTCCAAGCAATGTCGATAGCAGCAAAAATAGCCAGAGGTTGTCCGTTAAATCTCCACGTTCCTTGCTCACACGTGAGATGCTTTCGATCATAGTACGTAAAGTCCGAGTACTGTAATCTCGCAGACTCTGGATCATTCGGGTTGTTATAGTATTGAGCATAGAACTGTGACAACTCACCTACAGATTCATATTGCGCTCTGATCTCTGCTAACACGTTAATGTCGAAACCAAACCACTCTTTGTTTCTAGGGCAGCGTACTCGTGGCCACAAGAAGTTACCAGTCATGTCGCCAGAGTCTTCTACAGCTCTTTCGTACACTGCCCACACGTTCACTTCACCAGTCATCTCACCGGTAAGCTCATCGTATACTTTCTTCTTAGCTGCTTCGAACTGACCATAGATATCTTTAGGATGATACCTGGTCCCTACAGCCTTGATAGAACCACCTGGATTAAGTACTGAGGCAAACTGCGAAACAGCACCACGCACTTCCGAACGACCCAGAGGACTATAAGCGTTAGCCGGTACAACAACATCATCGAGTACCAAGTGAGAGCAATGCAAGCCAGTAGCGTTAGACTTAACAGTACGAACAAGCAAAGTATTATCACGAGTACCGCGTTCCTTTCGGAGCGGGTGGTCGACGTTAATTGCCCAAGCTGACCACTTATCTCTTTTAGCTTCTTCAGCATTAACCATCTCCGGCCACAGGAGACGGTACTGGTCAGATGTCATCATGTTCTTGATGGAGTACACCTGAGCTTTAGCCAGCTCTTCACCTGCAGACACGTAAATGATACTGCACCAAGGTTGTTTGGTAATGATCCAAACTGTCCATACTGCAATACAGTGTGACTTCAAATGACCACGCGGAAGGAGCAAGAGTTGCTTTACAGCTTCCTTGTCCTTGCTTAACCACTCAAATACCTTACGGTGGATCTCACCATACATGTAGTCCGGGTTAAGGTATCTAGCGAACTCGAATAGATTATTCTCGTAGAACTCTCTGATCTCAAGTAGCTTGTCCGTTGCCATTAGTTACCTTTAAGCTTTTTGTGAAGAGCTATAATCTTAGCAGTGTTCTCGTCCATCAAGGAGGTGTCCTTGGCTTTCTTAGGCCTGCCAGCTTTTTGTTCTTTGTCTTTGTTATTGGAGATATCGAAGAGAGTCTTCTGTGCTGTTACACTACCGCCCTCTGCTTGTTCACGAAGGAGCTTGATTGTATCAGCTTGATCCTTCATAGCCTTGTCTTCTCTCCACTGAGCAAGACCATCCCATGCACCAAGAGGGCTTCCTTCCATGAACCACTTAAGGTTACAAAGCTTACGCCAGTGACGCATGTCACCTACTAACTGGATAGCTGCATCATACTCGTTAGCAGCATTCATGTAGATCTGGTAAGCAGAGGGAAGGCCTTTGACTGAGTGAGGCTTAAGCGTATATACAGGTGGATAGTAGTTCTTACTTCTATCTCGATTGGTTTCGAGAAAGAGGTTCTCTGTCCTGTATCTTCCCATAGTGTCTATGTACATTGCAACCTTCTTAACTGTTAACTAGTTTATAAAGGTGGTCGCCTACTAGTCCTAAGTTTGCATCGTGAACAAAGTTTAGGTACCTTTTTTCGAGGAATGTAAACTCTCCAGTACTTCCATCATAAGAGAGCTCTCTAACCGAGATATCGTCATCTGTTGCCCCAAAGATAGTGGATCCCGCTTTGGCACTAACTGCCGTAGAGTGGATAGGTATTGTTTGAACAATACCTGAAGCCGTATTACCAACCCCGTAAAGTCCTGGGCTCTGATACTCAACAGGGACATTAGACATTGTTAGTGCTGTAGGGGAAGTAATCACGATAATCCATTCAGGTTGCAAACTGTCTACATAACCTTTAGTGGCGATATCTGCATCAGCAGAAGGGTCTACTACTTGGCTACGACCAGCTGCATCACGTACCATCACAGTACTTGGAGTAGCTGCGGAAGCTTGGGCTGTCGGGGTTACTAGATCATAACCATCCTCATCACCATTCACTTCCAAGATCTTACCTGCATCACCAGGAGCAATCACTGGGAGGTCTACGCTAGCTGCTGCTGCTTCAGCTGCTGCCTGAGCTGCCTCAGCTAAACCCTGTGCTGTAACGCTCTGAGAAGCGCTGAGAGAAGCGCTAGAGGCATACCCTGATGCTTCTACCACTTTAGCGTCTAAAGCGCTCTCCGTGCCATCTAGGAGGTCCTGGAAGGATTGTAGGGTAGGTATCTCAGCTCCACCTACCTCAAGAGTATCACAAGACACTAGACCAGCATTGATCAGATCATTGTTGTTCATGTCTAGATCTGACTCCATAGCGTTAGGTGTTTCACCATAACGGGAGAGAGTACGGTCTAGAGCAGTCTCGATATTATCGAAGTTAGTGTTCAAAGAGTTCGTAGTATTGAACCCTGAACTAACATCTTGTGGATTGAATAGCTTACCCATATTACTTGCTCTTAAGTTTACTAAAAGTTTTAGATAGACGTTTCTCAGTACTCTTATCACGGTAGCTTTCAACTGCACCACGAATTGCTTTACCTGCATGATACCCTGCCTCAGCTCCCATAGCCATAGCTGTCACATAAGGGCCTGCTCTCTTAGCTGCAGCTTTAGCTAGAGACTTACCGACCATCTTCTCGGCAGCCTTGACCTTACCTTTACGTACTTTAGTAACCATGGTATATATTACCTATAACTAGTTATATTATAATAATTATATATATATAATATCCTATATCCTTCCTATGATCCTATAATATATACTATCCTATCCTAGTATGTATATATTATATATATTATATATAATTAATTAGACTTACTGTAATAGGAAAAAGTTCAATGTCTGTTGAAAATAATTTAGGAGGCTGTAGTTGAAAAATTTTGGTAAGATATTTTTGAGGGGTTGAATGCACCACTACTAGGCCCCCCTACCCCCCGCTCCCCACGCACGCGCATACGCGCCTGCACGCAAGCGCATGTACGCGCATACGCGCACGCGAGGCTAAACCCACCGCCGATTGTCCGACAATCCGACATTTCGACGATACATCAATATAACAATCAAACTATCCACAGTTTATCCACAACCTGCACGTTATCCACAGGTTATCCACAACTTCTGTTTTAAAACGGGACGATAGTACCAATTAGCACTGACGTACCAGCATTGTCTGTACACTTGTATATACACTTGTATATACACTTGTATATTGGGACGCTCGTCCCAACACCGGATGACATGCAATAACCATGCCAACATTGATTCTAGTACCATCGTACCAGATCAACACCCATGACGCTTTTTGTCACCTGAAAAACATCAATGGAATCAAACACTTACAAGCGTATCGCATCAAATACATGGGAAAAGCCATACTGCAAAAAACGTCACATGCTGACAATTTACGTCACACCCATGCAACTATCATGCCAGCCCATGACGACCACATGACCGGCCAGTCACAAAAAATAATCCTTTAAATATCAATGATTTACAAAAAGTTGGCACGATGGCCGGGAAATTTGGCACGGTAATCGCATTGCTTATGGCGTCACCAACAACAAGCGAAACGAGGCGCAACATTATGGCAAAGCGGGGACGGTCGAAACCAGTCCCGGTCAAATGGAAAGCAGCACCGAAAGGCATTGAGAATCAGGCCGACTATATGCCCGATTCCCGGAGGGCCTACGAATATGGACAAGGCGACGAACCGGCCCCAGCGTGGATAGCCTGTAACGTCTACCTGTATCGGTGCTTTTCAGCAGGCCGGAAAGCGGCAAACAAGGCGAGTGATGCCATAGCACACCCGTCACTTGTCGAGGCATTGCGGGCAGTAGGAATGGCGCCTACTCCTGAAAATATAGCCCTGGCTAAAAAACAGTCAGTGTATAGCGCAAACAAACGCGCCTACTGACAAGGCATGACACTGCCCGGTGACTAACCGGGCCATGCCTACAATTTGCCCGCTGTTTTACAACAGCCACGGGATAGCTACGCCCAAGTGCTAGAGGGTAAGATACTCTGCCGTGCGTGTCTGTCGGTGGCTGTTTTAAAACAACTAACATAGGACAGTGCTATGGACTCCCAGCTACGCTTCTTTCGGCGTGAGTGGGTGCGTACCGGCGCGTGGCTGACCGTGCATTTCGATGCGTGGATGGCGGACGTGTTGCTGGGTCGCATCAAAGTGTAACTTGATTGCACTATGCCAGTATTCGTGCTGGCATACTGGAGTCAATGCTCCCAGAGTGGTGCGTGTTTGTAACACTCTGTTTTAAAACAACTTGCACAAGCGTGCGGGGAGGGTAGTCTATCGAGTAAGTGAACAGCACTACAAACAATCAGGATACACGTTGCGCGTGTAGTCCGGCTCACTCCACCCTAATGCAATCCGTGTGATGGTCTGCATTAGCGTGGGGTGACCGGAAGGTGGCCCTGCGATTCGTCAATTACTGAGGAACGCATCCATGAACGTAGACGCAAACGCAACGAAGCTGTCCCTGCAAGCCAAGACCTTGGCTGTCAACTCTGTGGCTGTGCTTCACAGCCTTCGTGAGCTGACCGATTTGGGCTATGAGACTGTCGCCGTGAAGAAATTTCTCGACGATGCCTCTGAGGCCGTGGCCCCTCACTATCACAGCCATGCTGTGACTGTGGAGATGCACGTCCGTAAATCCAATCCGGGTATGCCCGAGTCAGAGCTGGCCAAGACCGTGAAGCTGACTATCGAAGGGTACATTGCCGATGAGGTGAAGTACCTGAAAGATAATCACGACTGGAAGAAAGAAACTCTCCCGGACGTGAACGATGCTGCTCTGCGGAAAATCTATGGCTGCCTTGATGCCGGTGGTGAGGGTGCCCCGGACTGGTCGCTGCTGAAGAACGATACCTGTTCCAAGTGCGACAAGTTTCGCCGTGCCCACAAGAAAGCCAAGGCCGAGAAGCTGAAGCAGGGTATGCAGGATGCCGGCCATGATCTGGCTGGCGACCGTGCCAAGCAGGCGAGTGAGCTGGGCTATGGCAACGTGTACCTGACTCCGGAGATCCAGCAGCGTATGTCCCTGCTGATGGAGATTCTGGGCAAGTCTTGCGAGGCTGATGGTAACAGCACCATTCTTGCAGTGGATGCTTTTATCACCAAGCTGGGGAACATCGCCCGCTGTAAGGACGGTGTGGTCGCTTCTCTGGCTGCCTTGCAAGCGAAGAAAGCTGCCTAACAGCAGTTAGCAGTGCACATGCTACCTGTCTCAGGGCAGGTAGTATGCCAGTGCTAACTAGCAGGCTAGTCACCTGTAAACAGGACTCTCACGTGAGGACTGCCTCTTGGCCGAGGCAGGAGTGAGCTACGAGCTAGGGCTTAGCCAGTCCGACTACTCACTACTACTGACAGTGGACTGCTGTCGGCGCAGGGCACTGCGAGAGTGTGCCACATAATCAGGGTGTCCACTGTACAGTCGGTGGTCTAGCCCACGAACCGGAGCCTGCCCGGAGGTGAACAGGTGTGCAGTATAGGAGTGCGTGTCATGCGAACATAGGGCTGGCGGTCTACCGCAAGTGCCGAGCCTGACCAGCAGGTGCCTTCATACGCCATGGTCCCTGCCATTCCGTGAGTGGATGGCAGTAGCGATGGCTGTGCTATCGAAGTCTCCACTACCGTGCGCAAGTCTACGCCGGTATACAAGTGAAAACTCTCACGCTATATGGGGTAACTCTGTGGTGTGTAGGAGATATAAGCGACACGCCGCAGATGTGTGGAGTCGGGTAGTGTTGGCGCTCCGTAGACCAGAGTCTATGGCTTTCCGCTCTGGGAAATAAGTGAAAGCACTCGAATGTCCTCTTGTCCCTAGCGGGACAGGTTTGGGAGTGTGCCCCCATCCTCTTGGGCCGTGACTTCTAGTCCCTCCCCTTTTTATTCTAGTGCTTGAGGGTCTGCGTGTTTAACGTGGAGGGTTACATACAGCTATGGTTGTTTGTAATCGTCTGTTTTAAAACAACTCGCAAGCACACAAGGTAAGCAGGGTCGTTGGTGTTTTGAACCTGCTGTTTTAAAACAACACATACACACACAAGGGGTACGGAGCATGGTGAGCAGTCGTTGTACTCACTTTGAAAAGGTGGGCAAGAGCAAGCATAAAGGGCGTGTGCCTAAAGCTAAGCGCACGCTTCGTGACAAGCGCCCGAAGGAGAACAAGCATGATCGTTTTGATGAGTGATCTGAAGAATGCACGTGCTAGTTTCTATGAAGAGATGGCCTTGCGTAATGAGCGAAACGCTCTTAAGGCAGTGACCCCTCTTCAGTATGCACGCTACTCAAGACAGCAACAGCGTTACACGATGCTCATGCTCGGTGAGATGCTGCGTGCTGCTAACAGACATGGTCGTCGTGCCCGCAGCATGGTCATGAAGCAGATGGCTGTTGCTTCCGCTAGCTACAAGCGGTACGACAGGCTGCACAAGGAGCTATGTCATGACATTAACCGCTGAGCAACGTCACCTCGTGTACCTGTTGAGCCAGATGGCTGAGGACACAGAGGTACAGGGTATCGCTACTCGTACCACCTACTACCGTACTGATACAGGTGAGTGGATCGAGGGTGGTACTGGTACTGTAATGTCAGACACTGAGGTTGCTGAGCAAGAACCTCTCGGAGTTGAGTGATGGACAGAGAACGGTTCACTTCAATAGTTCTGCTGATTGCAGATATCGTGTTCAATACGCTGGGTGTGGTGATTGTGCTTGCTCTTGCCGGCTACATTGCATTCATTGCATTTGTATTCGGGGCTGAGTGTGCTACCAATCCTGAGTGTATCGAGATCTTGGGCAGCCTGAACTGGAGAGAGAAAGATGGATGAAGATGATAAGCACATGAAGCAATGGGCGGAGGATAATCAAGTACTGCTTAACGTAATTGTTATCGGTGCTGTACTCCTCTTGATTGTGGCTCTCACTATGGTACTTCGAGATGAGCATGCACGAGGTGAGTTCGTACGAGGCAGTGCTGTGGACGTTGCTGATCCTGTGTGTGATTGTGGATGTAGTACACAAGTCACTGAAGAGGATCAGCAGTGATCTGTTTGATGATGAGTGACTGATCTCTGCATATCATACGTGGTATGCAGACATGAGTTAACTACAGGAGAGTGGCATGCCCCATGCAAAAGCTAACCCGGTTCATCGTAAGGACCGTGTTTATATCGACAAGGGTGAACGCCTCAAACGTGACCCCAAGAACCCCAAGAAGTACAAGACCGTGGTGATCCTTGACCTCGTAGGTCGTGGTCGCGTCATCAACAGTCAGTCGGTGAGCATGCATCCTGATGCTGTTGCTCGTCGTGAACGTCGTGACGGCGGTGTATACCTGTCAGGTAAGGCTCCGGTTCAAGTGAAAGGTAAGCGTCTCACTATTGCTGAGTTCCGCGAAAAGTTTAAAGCAAGCAACCGTAAGAAGTGACTGAACTCTAGGTATTCCAAGTGAGTACCTAGACTTGAGTCATCAAAGAATAGGGCACCCGGTTACACAGAACAGGCGATACTTGCCAGATGGAATGTAACCACAAAGCACCTGACCTCTGGAGATAACCGGGGTAAGCCCCTCCCGTTAATGGAGATCGAGATGGTTAACATCTGGGTACTAGCAGCAGTGTATGATGTATGCATGCACGTGCTGATGGAGATGGTCAAGCCCGACATCGAGGGTGAGTATGTTAGATACGTGTTCATCAAGAACTCTGGTGAGTTCAGCCTTATGTACAAGATTGATGGCTGCTTGTTCTCTCCGTACAACAGGTACGTGGTAGTAGATACTGACCCTGATGTACAAGACTCAGTAGTCGTGATGATCTACTCATCAGGTGAGTTCCCTCTCATTCTATATAGCGAAGGTGACGAGTATGAAGAAGTATATCGTGCACTATTACATTAACGGTAACATCCTCTGTATTGAGGTAGAGGCAGACAACCTACTGTCTGCTGCTGCTACGTGCTTTAGCCGGCACGGTGTACACCTCGATCAGTTGGTTGCCATCAACGAGAAGCCTTTCATTCAACGAGTGATTGGTTACATCAAGTCAATGGGAGGGCGTGATGCCAGCATACCACCTGCTACTGTCTCTTAGACTGGCAATACGACAGGCCATGATTGATCACGAGCGTTGCTGTACTTGGGTGACAGGTAGCAGGTCTCCTTCCTCTGGTCGTATGGTCAACCGTCCAATGAAGCATGTGAATGCGAGGCTTAACTTAGTCAATGCATACATGCACCACACAGGTATGATCCATCAGTACAAGGTTGAGATCTACCTTAACTTCGGGAGTAAGCTGAGATGAGTGACGTAGATCCTTACGAGTTCAAGTTCAAGAAGCCTGTTACTAATGACACGCACTGGATGAGTGTGATCATCGGGTTGGTGTGTATCGGTATCGTGCTGTCTGCACTGTGGGTAATGCCTGCTCACTCAGATGAAGTGTATCCTGAGGACGAGGTCAGTGCTACCACTGAAGTGATGAACGCTTGCTTCAACGAGGCACTCAAGGCTGCATCACACACACAGTTTGAAACACAGGAAGAGTGGGAGGATGCAGTTACTCTACTCACTGGTGCTTGTATGTACTACCAGTTTCTTGATCAAAAGATTTGTGAGCAGACACCATTCGCTTACCCCATCGAGCCTGATGGTGAGGCAGGTGAGTTTACTCATTCGTTCTGAGATAGTCTTCAGCTGTCTAGGTACTTGCGAGTACCTAGTAGGGTGAACACTAACTAATCAAGCAGAGGACTTACAAATGTACACCAACTTATTAGTGCTGTGCTTTCAGGACGCTGTGAAGCAGGTGCTTAAAGACGAACGACTCAACTACACGTACCGTGATGACAACTATCAACGGAGAACAGTACATGAGATCGAGACCCGGCTTCGTATCCTTGAAGCCTACGCTGCCTACCGACTGGAGTGTTTGATGTGTGGGTATGCCCCTCCCCGATTCAATCGACTGCGTTAATCGTCTGATGCTAGCAACTACATACAGTGGTTGCTATCACGAGGCGATTGACCGGGAGATTGCGACCACCTTCCATCCCTAAGCTAGCCGTCATGGTGGCTTATGGTATGGAAGGTGGTGGATCAACTGCAATCTGGTGCAAGCTGTTCGTTGACATAACAGCCCTAACCTATACCTGTTACATCCTTTATCCCAAGAGCTAATGCATACTGGTACACCAATGCCACTGGTGTTCCTATCTCTCTTGCCTCACGTCATGTGTTGCGTGCAATGCCAATGCGCCTATCGCATGTGACGTGAGACTGGAATGTTTTAGTCTCGTCTCGTTGTACCAACGTGCGCCATACACGTGAGCCTGAGGAGGCAATGGTAGTCACCTGAAGATATGCCATCTAGACGTGGGCTAACCTTACACTGATCAAGACTGCGCAGTTGTGAAAGGCTAGTGGCCCATGGTGCAGGCGAATAACCAACGGACACGGCGTCCTCACTAAGACGTACGATCTGTGCAGCCAGCCTAGAGAGAGTGAGTAGGGTGCACACTTGCAGTAACTACGACCTGCTTACCACGTAAGTGAAGGTTGCGATAGCACTGTGTGGGTTCGAGTCCCCCCTCCCAAGTCGGGAGTGATGGAAAGGTAGACATGACATGGAGACGCAGCTGTAACAGGCCAATGCCACTGGTCTGGGATTCCGTTTATATCTTAGCTGTACTGTGTTAGTGCTGTGTAAGCAGGTCATTGACTCATCAACCTTCAACAAGGAGATGTGCCATGGCCATGCGTGCAGTAAAGCATGGCCCCGACCAACGGGGTCTACCCCCTCCGCTTGGTGCTGCTCCTCCAAAGCAGCGCAAGGCAGAGGTGCTACGGTTCCCCAATGTTGCGACCGAGGATAACCTCAAGCCTACCTTGAAGGGGCTACGTGCCAGCATGCCTGCTCGTGATCTTTCTGATCTAGAGTTTGCATGCGAGTACAAGATCCTTCAGGCCAAGGCTAAGCCCAAGGTTGTAACGTCAGGTAACGGTGGCGGTGGTGGCAAAGAGTGGCGTCCACGCTGGAACTGGAACTTCGGTGGCGGTATTGCACTGTGGAACCTGCTGGCTAACGCTGAGCTTATGACCCCGGTGGGGCGTAAGTTCATACCGAACCCGAGATACAACGGGGACGGGTTGTCACCACCTCAGAAAGAACCCCTTGCTGTACATTTTGATAACGTCGTTGATCTGTCCGAGGTGAGAGCCAAGGCTATGTCGAAGACGCGTCACAGTGAACGGTCAAGGGGCTACGTTCACAAGATTATCGAGGGCCCCCCAGAACCCTTAGATGTATCACCTGTACAGCAGGCACCGGTGTCTACTGCTGTACAGGCAAGCAATGAAGACACCTATGTCGACGTACTTGATTCTGAACAGACGAAGGATTGGGGTAAGCTTGACCTGTCCGCGTTTGGTTGGGAGACAGCTAACGAAGACATGTTGTCCGGCAACACGGACGAAGAAACAGAACTCCCGACCTCTGTTGCAGAGGATCGCTATAACCGGATGTGTGAGAACCTTGAGTACTTTGCGTACAATGTAGGGACACAGCTCAGCATTGACGGAGTCTACAAGCTCGGTCCTAGCTGCGTTGTTGAAACTCTTGGTGCGACTGAGATGCTCGTTGAGTTCCAGCTGAAGTCTGGGTACAAGGCGGTGCGGAGAATGACGATCGATGATTTCTATTATCGGTTGGATGACAACGGTCTGCCGTTCAACGGTTACCTGTGGAATGATGAAGCACCTGTTGGGCTGATGGATGATATCACTTGGGAGCTCTTTAATTTTGCACTCGTGCATGATTGGGATACTCACGAGGGGTTTGAGACATGGTCGAATGGGGACCTTGCCAAGTTGTTTCATTGGCACAATCACTCACACTGGGTGATGCTGGTAGAGCGGGATGCTGTGTTCAACGGTATCAGTCCACCACCTACACAGGTAGAGCTGTGGAAGTGGGAAGACGAAGCCTACCTTGCTGTGCTTGATGGCATTGCAAGTGCACGTGATAAGCACCATGAGTATCTGAGATCGCAAGCTAAGTTGAAAGTCTTTGGTGCACCGAAGGCTGAGATCAAGCTTGGATTGCCGGTGATTCGAGAACATGACGATAGTCGGTATCACTTGTATTGGTTGCGGAAGAACATCTTGGGTAACCTTGATGGACTGACGAATCAGTGGCAGGCTGGTGACGATAACCGTCTGCAATACTGGTTGGCTACCCGCTCTGCATCACAGGATGCCCGGCCAGAAGACAAGGATGTTTGGCAACTTGCCAGACAAAAGGATTTCATTCGGAGTACTACCGTCAAGCGTGATGCCAAGGAAGCGATTGTCGTTGGTGCTACGAAAGCATGGAACAAAGTGGTTGATGTCCTGAACACACCAGTAACACAGTTGTTCAAGCGTCGTAAGCCCAAGGTTGTTGCTAAGATCGAGCCGACCCTCGTCATTAATGAAGAGGACCAGGTGAAGATTGATGCAACTGCTGAGGGTATGGCAGTCCGTATGATCTACCTCGGTAGCATGCGTGACGACCAGTTCGATCTTGACTGGCTGGAACGGCTGGCTGGACGAAGGCTAGACCCTAACCAGATCCTGCCCGATGCAGTAGAGCTGGCCATTCGAGCCGTTAACTTGGATGTACCGACCGAGGAATTTTCCGAGGGGGGAGTATATCTTGGCAAGAGTGTACAGCTTCCACGAACTGAGGCAGGGTTGATCTTGCCAACTCACATGCCCAACAGCTAATAGGGTTCGACTCCCTGCCCCGCTCAAGCGGAGTACTTGGTGTTAATGCTGGTGAGTAGTGCACTTCTTCATGTACGGTCTATGCATGGAGATACATGGATGTAGGGAGAATCAGTTCCCCGTTGTTCAATCAAGACCTGTTGCAAGTAACGAGTCCCTGCTGTATACCAAGCCGCCGAGGTGAAATCCGGAGTGGCTGCTGCTGCAGTATAACGTGAAAGGTACAGGCATGGTGTATACCACTTGGTAGGTGGGCCACCACTCGGAGTACCAATGAAGTGAGGACGGAAACGGTATGCTAGCTACCTAACGTACTCCTCACTGGGCAGGAGTTGACTCCACCTGCTGCACAAGGATGCTTGATCAGGCAACCCGTGATCCTCAATCGTCGTTTGCGGTTGGCGAGTTACAGTATTGTGAAATCTTAGGTGTGAAATCTGTCTGGCTTCCAACACCAGCCGGCAGACTTCCTTTGGAGACAGCTGTGGACGAGCATGGTAGTACGTGAGATGGCATCGTGGTGTTGTAGCACGTTAAACAATTAACTACGGCCCGGTATGTTCAGCGGGAATCTGAGCTAGGTAATGACCGTCAGTCATAATGTCCACTTGAAACAGTGACACGGCCTTAGCATAGTTCCTTAATGCGCCGGGGGTTGAACCTCGGAGAAAGGGTCTTCGCAGTACACCAATGCAGCACCGACCTGCTGCACAGTAGGGCCGGCACCGACCTGCTGGCCCTCGTCGAAACCTTCTGATGTACGGAGGTAACATGGAAACAGTACTGACCCTGGCAATCTTGTTCGGGTTGGTGATTCTCCCTTGGCTGTTGAAGCCAATCGAAAGGGCCGTTCCTACCGAAGCAGTTGGGTGGGTACGTGAGGTCTTGATCCTCGGCTTCTTTGTTCCGCTGGCCAACTTGAGTGATCGGTTTAATAGCCTGTCTATCAAGGAGGATAAGCTGACTAAGGAGTTGGCAAAGGTTAAGAAGTTGCGTGAAGATGAGAAGGTACGTCTCGAAGGTGAAGTAAAGATCATCAACGAGAAGTATCGTAATCACCTTAACGACCACAACGGTAAGCGTAAGTGGTGGTACCTGTGGCGTAAAGTCCCAGTGCCTACACTATCTTTCATTGCCCCTGTGCAGAAGGACATCAACGGGAAACCGAAGAAGTCTGGTGCACCTGATGCTACCTATTCCATCGAGAAGGATCTTCCTCCCGAGATGATGGGTAATCGTGTCAAGATCTGGACGTATATTGATAAGCGTAATCAAGCGCAGATCGATGCGGCCAGAGGTGGTAACAGGAACAAGGGAGGGAACAACAACCAGAACAACGGTAACAACTCTGGTAAGAATGGTAACAACTAACACCTAGTCTGTGGCAGGCATGCCCAAAGAATGCCATCAGGTGGTGAACCTGACTCCGAGGAAGCTGAGGTGTGTGTGGGGACTGGTCTCTCAAAGCCACTGAGACGCTCTGTAAAGCCATTACAGAGCAGGCTGGTACTACCCCACACGTTGAAGAGAGATCTCTCCCCTGTGAGGCTTACAATGCCACTGAGGCCGTCTGCCAATGCCAATGGTAGCACAGGGTAGAGCGATTGACCGGAGACAGTTAGTAACTATAGCGGATTGGCCGGTCCACCAACCACCAGTCCGCTCCAAGGTACTAACTACTGGAGAGTAAGCATGAAGAGAAAGAAGAGCAGTGCCCCGCCGCCGGTGGTAACCAAGGTCCAGCGTAAGAGTGCGATGGTACTCCTCGCTTTCCTCGGTTCCTTCCTGTTGCTCACTATCTTGGCTGTTGGTTATGCCAAGATGAACCCCGCTGATGCAAGCTGGCGGGAGTACATCGACAAGTTGTTCGAGACTGAAGACCTCGACACACCCGTTGTTGACTCCGGTCTCACCGAGGAAGTTATGGGTATGCTGGAAGCTATGCAACCCGAGCTGGTGACAGCGGAGGAAGCAGCTACCCTTGAGGATCTCTTCAACGAAGAGACTCAAGCTATCCACGATGACCTGATCGAAGATGCGGAGTTCCACTCTGATCAGATTGACTGTCTGATCAAAGCTGTGTACTTCGAGGCTGCTAAGGAACCTGCCCTTGGTAAGCGGTGGATCTTCGATGTGATTAATAACCGGGTGAAGCAACAGTACCGGGGTATGGAAACATACTGTGATGTGATCTATGATCATAAGCAGTTCTCCTTCGCCAACCTGACGAAGGATCTAGTCCCTGACAATAACCGCTTCTTGATTGAGTCGCGGAACATTGTCTTGGAACTCTACGGTAATCCCAATCACCGGGATATTACTTGTGGAGCAACGCACTACCTGAACGTGGCTATCGCAACTGACCTCAGCTGGTATGAGCAAGCGCTCGAAGGCACCAGCCCGGAAGGTTTGACAGTCCTCGCTAAGGTAGGTAACCATACCTTCCTCGGTCCCGAGGGTGGTTGTAACTAACCTGGAGAAGTAGAGTATGAAGAGTAACCTGATCACCGGCGTTCTTGTACTGATGGTCATCGTGATGTCTGCGATGTTTATTCATCAGGGCAAGGCGTTGGATGGAGCTGTTGAAGATCTGGCAATCGCTTCTCGTGCACAACCTGTCAACATGACCTTGTCTGTGGTTAACACTACCACCGACCAGCGTGTTGGCCTGGCTTGCAGCATGGGTGCCGATGTCGAGGGTGTCTCCGACTACGCCGTGACCGTTCATGCCACTGGCAAGCACGAAGCAACCTACGGTTGCAGTCACGTGAAGACGGACATCCTCACACCTCCTGCGCCACCGGCCCAGTAAGTTCTCGGGCTCATGGGATCTCCTTAACGGGAGATCTCATCGGCACGGCAACTCCGCCGTGGCAATTGGAGATTGACATGAGCAAGTATGGGTTCGGCTGGATCTACAAGTCGTACCTCAGCCCTCTGGGCCTGCTCCTCCGGCTGTTTGGATACACGCCGCCGGAGGATGCCAAGCCTGAAGTAGCTGAGAATGAGTACCGTATCACCATCATGCCGGTAGTTGGCTTCGGCATGAAGGAGCTGACTGAGGTAGGTAAACGCCTCTTCGGTAAGTACGGTGAGAGCAAGGAGAGTATCGCTGAAGTACTCCTTGAGTGGCAGCAGTGTGTCCTTGATCGCGATTACTTTGATATCGCTGATCACTTCACTATTGAAGTGACAGTTGATCAGCGTGAACAATTGATCAAGGATCTGGGAAAGTCCAAGTGCTGGATCATCTACGATGATGAGTATGCAGACCTGTCCCGCACTGCTGACCATATCTACAAGCGTCAGCTCCGCAACCGTAAGCGTGACGAGATCGTCTTGGAGCTTACCAAGAAACTTGAGCGTGACCCTGTAACCAAGGATAATATCACAGACCTCATCAAGCAGAAGGTGGATGAGGACGGTGAGAACCCTCACTGGGCAGGGCTGGCTGTTGAGCGTAAGGTGGCCGGTGATGATTGAACGATTCCGATCTCTCACCAATAACCGGGTGCAGCTTATCACTGCATTCTTGATCAGCATCGGTGCCTTGATCCTCCTCGGTCTGGGCCCGGCACTTGTCATCACTGTGTTGCAAGCAATTGTATTCTCAGTGATGGTACTTGCCATGCTGCTGGTGCTCCCCTCTTTGAAAGAAGAGTGGGAGTATATGGGTAGTATCGACTGGTTCCGTAAGGAATTGAAGTTGGTATCCGAGGAACCCGCCACTACGGACGCTCCTCCTGATGAGGGTGCTGCTCCGGACAACTCGAAGGAGTAAGGGCTTATGGCCTTGGGAGGTGGTAAATCGAACAACAACGGTAACAATACCCAAGTTGTTCACTCTGATCGTGAGCAGATTACCCCCATCACTAAGGTGGTGTTCACGATCTACGGTGGGCTGCAGACAATCTGTCTGTTGCTCCTGTCATGGAAGGTGTACGATCCAGAGATGTGGCTCCCGCTGCCTCCCTGGTCTACCTTCTTCGCCTTGGTGATCTCGTTCGCTGCATTCTGGTTCCTCTGGCTCATGCGTCTGCATGTCATGCCGAAGAAGTAAGCGACGAGTATGCTGAGCAGCAGGACTTACTTCGGTAGGTCCTGCAACTGAGCATACTGCTCAACAGTAGTGTGGGTTCAACTCCCACCGGGAACTGCATTCTATTTCTAGCGCCCGCACTGGATGCTACTGTGTCAACCAAGTAGGAGGTGTGCTATGCATACTGAGTATTGGGTTGTTACTTTCTGGCTCGCAAGATTCCTGGAAATCCTTGGGCTGGCTCGACGTGTTGAAGACTCGCAATCTTCCACGTCACCTTCACAAGCGAGGAACAAAAAGCGAGTGGGTTCGAATCCCCCTGCACGGAGTGGTCCGAAGAGAGATAACACCCGCCAACGAGAAACGGTGGAGAGCTGGACAGGTAACCCAGTATCTGCTGTCGGGGTGGCTAGACTGCCAACCCTATCTGTATAAGCTGCTGTCAGTAACGTAAGGCGTTTGTTGGGAGTACCTAGCTAGGTGTGTGTCATGACCCTAGCCGCTAGGTTTGAGTCCTAGTACGTTGACAGCAGGGTAATATGAATGACCTTCAAGTGTATCTACTGAGCGAATGTACCGGACTGCAACTCCGGGTATGTGGTTGGAATCCACCCACGTGTCTGTGCCTCCGAGGAGGGGGTGACGTGGTGACAGAACAAAAGGTAGAGAAGCTTGATGTAGGTGTGCTCAGTATCGTCCGGCGGGGTAGCTGGGAGATGGCATGAGGATAGTCGTGTGGCCACCCTGTTCTCAGGTGGACTCCCAGCTATCCCGACCAGACGGTACTGGGCGCGATCGTTCGATCTGTTAGGAGATCACCATGAACAAGTTTACTCCTAAGGATTGGGGAGCGATCTTGGTACTGGTACTCATGTTTGCCGTATTGTTTATGGCAGACCAAAGCGGGCTCGTTGATAGTATCAGCCACCCGCTTGTGCGAGAACCTATCCAAGAACTCCCCTTGGATGATGGAGGTGCGATCAGTCAGACGAGCTACACTGACGCCGCATCTCGGGCAAGTGAGCCCTTCCGTTTGAGGCCACGAATATAACAACAACAAAGCTAGTCAGGGACATGGACGGCCTGACATGGCTACTGTGGAGGAGATTCATTATGAATTATCCTGAGTTCAAGAACACTCTTACTTCACTAGTCAACAACTTTCTGGGCGAACTGGACAGTGCATACGGAGACAGTGAGCTGACCGTTAACCAGAAGATGGAGAAGTTCAAGGCCATCTCAGTGAAGTACGATTTCCCCATTGATGATGTTATCGCTGCCATGTAATACGTTGAGGTGCCTTCACCACCTCAGCCCCGCATGGCACAAGGAGGTATGTCTTGTACATGCTGACGTGGTTGTCCCTACTGAAGATGGGTGGGGCAGAGAAGGAGGGAAACAGGTATGATGTACCTGATTTCTGTGGGTGTCCCCGCGGACCTAATGGTCCACACCCAACTGTCATTGCAGCAGTCCTTTGCTGTATTGCGGCTATGCTATGATGGTGTGCGGGCTCGGCACTCCGAAACTGATTCCGATCGGTGGCGGAGACGTATGAATGTAATGGTCTAAGGAGGCCTCATGGAAGGTACCGCTGAAAAGGTGGCCAGTAATCTGGACCCACCGAAGAAGTCTGGGTGGTTCATGCGTGTTGTTCGCAAGTGTACCCCCAAGAAGTGGCACAAGTATTATACTCCTGAAGTAGTAGCGGCCTGGAACCTCAGCTCGCTGGCCACTGATATCAAGTGGCTTGGTATCCTCGCTGTCCCTTGGGATGCGATGACGCCGGTGCTTCGGGTGTATTGGTCCAACATCGTAGCTTGGCTGATTAACTTCGGTAAGCTGCTGAAGGAGTCCATCCTGGACTTCCTCACCTTGCTCCACGCAGGTTCGTAAGGTCAGCAGTCATCTGATTAACTGAGGGGTCGGCCTCAGTGTCACCAACCACATCATTAAGTGTATAGTATCTATAGAGTCTATAGTATCTATAGAGTGTATAGTGTATAGTTATATAATATGAACTATATCCTATCCTTGATGTATAATATGTCCTAGTATTATATAACTATATATTTAATCATGTGGTTGGTGGATCGGAGAAGTAACATGACTGTTGAACGAACGATGTATAACCCGCACTTCGATAAAGTGTTCAAGATGTGCGAAGACATAGCTCGTTTCCACGCCGGTGAACTGCAGATGATGAAGCTCGAATGGGCTGAACGTAAAGATGCAGCTGGCAACGTCTATCAGATCGTCCCCCTGTTGGATGTATGGTTTAAGTAATCTGTCAATGAGCAGAGGATAAGAACTATGTGGTTTAAGCTATGTCTAACCCTGTCCTTCCTAGCTAGTATCTTCTTCACGCTGCTTGGAATAGGTCAGGTATCTGGGTTGATCTAATCACACCTGTGCTACCTTGAAACAGAAAGGCACAACAGAAAGGGGGAGCCTCATGCAACAACGAGGTAAGATCATTGGAGATGCCCCCTGCCCACAGTGTAGAGCTATGGGTGGGGATCGTACTGGGAACCACCTGATCCTGTTCGACAAAGGCGGAGCATACTGTAACCGTTGTGGTTACACCGAGAGTCGACATGCCGCATCAGAGGTTCCCCGTACACCGACTAAGGGTAATGTAATGCAAGTCAAAGAAACCTTGGATGATGTCCAAGCGTATCCAATACAGCAGCTGAATGGCAGAGCTATCTCTGCAGATACAGCAGCTCACTTCAATGTGCGTGTCGCTCTCGATGAGCAGACCGCTTCCGTACAAACACATCACTATTACCCACTCACTAAGAAAGGTAACATCGTAGGCTACAAGGTACGTCGCGTATCCGATAAGGTTTTCTATGGCCTCGGCACTACGTCAGGCGTAGATCTTTTTGGTCAGGCGTACGCGCGCTCAGGTGCTAAGACTTTGTATGTCACCGAGGGCGAGTGCGATGCTATGGCCCTCTTCCAGTGTCTTAAAGACAACTCATCTCTCGTAGGCTGGAGCCCTTCAGTCGTGTCTGTACCTAACGGTGCTAAGTCTGCAGCTAAAGCTATTGCAGATAACTACGAGTTCATATCCTCATTCGAGAAAGTCGTGTTCGTGTTCGACACTGACCCTGCAGGGCAGGATGCCCTTACGCGTGCGTGTCACGCCCTTCCTGGCAAGGCCTACTTCGTAGAGCTGCCTCTTAAAGACCCCAATGAAATGCTCTTACACGGTCGTGGTGAGGAGATGAAGTGGCTGTGCATGAAGCCGCAGCAGTTCCAGCCTGACAACATCATCAATGGTGCAGATGCTTGGGATGCATACCAGAAAGCTAAGGAGCACTCCTCTATCCCCTACCCACAATCGTGGACTCTCCTCAATCACAAGACCTATGGTGTACGCTACGGGTCTGTCGTGACAGTAGCTTCGGGCTCAGGCTCAGGTAAGACTCAGTTCTTACGTGAGCTTAAGTACCACTACTTCAACACTACCGATGATAAGATTGCAGACATAGCGCTTGAAGAGGGCTTGTCTGATACTATCCAAGGTATGCTTGCCCTTCACCTTAACAAAAGGATATCCCTCCCTGATGTACACGTTACCCCCAAAGAAGAACGAGATGCATTCGACTCTGTCTATGGTTCTGGAAGATGGTCTTTATACGATCACTTTGGGGGCATGGACGACGACAGTCTCTTTACCAAGCTACGTTACTTTGCAGCAACCGGGCATCGACTTATATTCCTTGATCACCTTTCCATTATCGTTTCAGAGTATGCAGCTGAGGGCGGGGAACGCGAGCGTATTGATACCATTATGACTAAACTGGCTAAGATAGCCAAAGAGTTTGGTATCATCATCTTCCTCGTAGTACACCTAAAGAAATCCAACGACTCTAAGTCTTTCGAAGAAGGGCTTAAGCCATCACTCGACGATCTCCGTGGCTCAGGTTCTATCAAGCAGCTATCATGGGACGTCATCTTCCTTACTCGTAACCAACAACACCCCGACCCTTTCTGTGCTAATACATCTCTAGTGACCATAGGTAAGTGCCGATTCACTGGGCGTACTGGTGATGCAGACTACCTACACTTCGATGAACGTACTGGACGTATGATTAAAGTTGAACGTCCTGTAGGGTGGGATGTCAGAGAGCTTGAGAAGAAGGAAAACAGGGGGAAATTCTAATGTCAGGATGGGATGAACAAGATTTCAGATTTGAAGTACATGGCTCAGAAGATGCGGAACGGCAAGCATACTTAGGTGGTCAGAGAGCTGCAGTAAATGGCGGGGGCCGAGATGATAACAGCTACACACAAACAAATCTTCGGACCGTATGGGACTGGGGATATACTAGCGGGCTCACTCCATGGTCCGAGGATAGTCTTTGACATTGAGGGGGATGGGTTATATGAAACAATCACGACAGTCTGGTGTATCTGCACAAGGGATCTGGACACGGGTGAAGAACGGAGTTACGGGCCTGATCAAATCAGTGACGCGTTGGACTACCTTTCTACTTGTAGCACCCTTGTGGGTCATAACATTATTGATTTTGATCTCCCTGCTCTGCACCTCATACATAACTGGCAGCCTGCTGGACAAGCTAACATCATTGATACTCTGGTGCTTTCCCGATTGGCGAACCCCGATCGACGTGTACCAGTTGGATATACAGGTAAGTCTGGACCCCATTCGCTAGACTGCTGGGGTTACAGGGTAGGTAACTACAAGCCTGAGCACGAAGACTGGTCACAGTTCTCACCTGAGATGTTAGTACGTTGTCAGTCAGATGTAATGATCAACACCCTAGTGTACTCGAAGTTGATGGAAGAGTTCTCTGATCACAAGTGGAAAGATTCTATTTGGATCGAGCATGTAGTAGCAAGGATCATGTCAGAGCAAGCACGTACTGGGGTGTGCTTTGATGTAGATGCAGCTGAACAACTAGTAGCTAAGCTAGTAGGTGAGATATCCACAGTAGATTCACAACTAGACCCTGTCCTACCAGTACGTTGGTTACAGTTCAAGACACCGGTAACCAAGCCCTTCAAGAAAGACGGTACCTACACACAGCAGGTAGTTAACTGGCTGAATGACTGTGAAGTGAAGTATGACGTAGGTGGTCCGTTCTCAAGGGTAGTCCCAGAGAAGATGAATACTAACTCCGACAAGCAACTTAAGGAGTTCCTTCTCTCACAAGGTTGGGAACCTATTGCATATAACTATGACAAAGAGGGTAACCAAACATCACCTAAGCTAGAGTTCTCAGACGATGACGATGATGGTATCTCTGATGAACTCGGTAAGCTTATCAAGTACCGCAAGATGTGCTCACATCGTAAGTCTCAAGTAGAGGGGTGGCTCCGTAATGTCCGAAGTGATGATCGTCTTACTAGCTATGCTAATCCTCTTGGAACCCCTACTGGTCGTATGCGACACGGCAACGTGGTTAACGTCCCGAAAGCAGCTAAGCATGTCCCCTTCGGACACGAGATGCGATCACTCTTCATAGCTACACCTGGCCGAGTGCTAGTAGGTTATGACGCATCAGGGCTAGAGCTACGTATGCTAGCCCATTACATGAACGACCCTAACTTTACAGAGGCAGTGATCAATGGTAGATCAGAAGATGGTACAGACATCCACACAGTTAATCAGAAACTTGCTGGGCTTCCAACGAGAGACGCTGCAAAAACTTTTATCTATGCTTTCAACTACGGAGCAGGCGATGCAAAGCTCGGAGCTATCGCTGGCGGATCTGCTGATCTTGGTGCAGCGTTACGACGAGAGTTCTTACGAAACCTCCCAGCTCTGGACAAGCTCATCAAAGGTGTTAAGCGAGCTAGTTCTCGCGGATTTCTTGTGGGACTCGATGGAAGAAAGCTCTGGGTCCGCCGTAATCCTGTAACTGGTGAGCTACAAAAGAATAAAGCCCTCAACATCCTACTGCAATCTGCTGGTGCAATAGTAATGAAGAGAGCTATGATCTACTTAGATGAGTGGGTCAGAGAAGAGAAACTAGATGCTTGGAAGGTGCTTGATATGCATGATGAAGCACAGTTCGATGTTGATCCTAAAGATGTAGAAAGATTCAAGGAACTGGCAGAGCTATCACTAGTCAAAGCCGGTGAATACTTTAAACTTAACGTACCTCTAGCTGCTGAAGCTAAGGTCGGTAGTAACTGGGCGAGTACACACTGATGGAAACACTTTCACCTGAGCGGGAACTGATAGAAGCAAGGAACCGATTCTCTGAAACGTACTCCAAACTAGCACAAACTATAAAGGTGCTGGAGTGGAGAGATCAGGAGATAGCTACACTAAAAGAACAGGTCAAGAATTGGAAGCAACGGTACATAGGTGTGTGTCTCACCTCGTGGAATGAAATCGATGAAGATGAGGCAGACTCCTTTGCTGATACTATCAAGGAGATGGAATGCTAGAGACTATAGCTCTTGAACTAGTAGACAGATGGATGGATGACTACGATGTCTCCCTCACTGCTGATGCTAGACGCTCACTGATAGAGAGAATAGCAGGTTATCTCAATGACTAAGATCCTAGTGACAGGGTGTCACGACCCGCACCGATGGTACTATGAATATGTTGGGTATGAGTTCCCTTACCTAGGTGATGGGAACGGAGAGTACAAAACTAGACAGCCCAACGGTTATATAAACTTCATACAACATGAAGACTCAATGCTAATAGAGGAAGATCAATAATGAAAGCACGTAATACCAGTAAGCCAGTAAGCCAGCCTGATGTCGGCACCCACATGGCACGACTAGTAGGTATCGTAGACCTTGGCCACCAGCCAGGCTTCGAATGGGCAGGCAAAGAGGTACCGTCTGCATACAAACTACGAATGACCTACGAACTAGTAAACTCTGAGATGGAAGATGGCCGTCCTCACTGGGTACACGAAGACGTGACCAACAGTGACAACGAGAAGTCTACCCTTGCAGCTCGCGTACGTACTATGCGTGGCAGCTTTGATAACCTGACTGCTATGCTAGGTAGCCCTTGCATGGTCACCCTTATTGAGGGTAAGAATGGTTACGTTAAGATCGATGGACAGGGTGGTGTAGGCGGTGTACCTAACGGTATCCCAGTAGGTGAACTGCGTAATAACACCTTCACCTTCTCCCTTGATGCACCTGACATGGAAGTATTCGAAACTCTCCCTGAGTTTATCCAGAACCGTATCAAAGAGAACCTTGACTACCCTGGCTCTAAGCTTGAGAAGATTGTATCTGGTGAAGCTAACTACTAATGAGATACCACGACTTGGTGTCCCTAGATGGTGAGGGTACGTACCTAGTACAGTACGTAGGAGTTACTCATGTATTCCTACGTACTTCCAAGTCCCCTCTTAAAGTACATAAGGATAGGGTATGCATGCTCTGATTGACGCGGACATTCTGTGCTACTCCTTTGGATCAGCGAGGAAAGATGATGGTAACCCCCTGCAATGGCCCTTCGTTATCTCCCGTATGGACGGAATGCTTCAACGAATTCTTGAAGAGACTGGAGCTGAGACACACCAGCTATATCTCACAGGTAAAGGTAACTTCCGAGAGAACATAGCTACTATCAAGCCTTACAAAGGACAAAGGCCACAAGAGAAACCTTATTGGTATCAGCACGTTAAAGACTTCCTTATCTACCACAGGGATGCTGAGGTGATAGAAGGGATGGAAGCTGATGATGCCATGGGTATAGCACAGACAGATAGTACAGTGATCTGTAGTCTAGACAAAGATCTCGACATGATCCCAGGTTACCACTATAACTGGAACAAAGAAGGAGTATGGTACCAAGATGAAATTTCTGCCTTACACTGCTTTTATTGCCAGCTCCTTACTGGTGATTCTACAGATAATATCCCTGGGCTCTACGGAGTTGGTAAGTCCTCCACTCTTCTTAGAAACATTAAGTGTCTTGATAGTGAACGCAGCATGTATGCACTGGTGCGTGAGGAGTACTCGAAGAGGTTCGGGTCGTATTGGAAATCGTTTCTAATCGAGAATGCTAGGCTGCTCTGGATACTCAGAGAGCCTGAGCAAGACATAGCCGTAAGGCTGAATAAACTTGAGGAAGATTTAAATGAACCCGATGCTAGTAGCAATGCTGTATCCGATCGCTAAGAACTTTATCGTAGATATCCTACGTAAGAAGTCTGCGGATTCCAGCAACACTATCGATGATAAACTTGTAGCTGCTATAGAAGTTGCACTTGAAGGCAAGGACTATCACCAAGTAGTTGACAGCGTAAGTCGTGAGATTGAACGTGCAGCTGATAAAGTAGACGCTGTTAAAGAACTGGTTAAGAAGCCAGCTAAGAAAAAGAAAGCTAAGAAGTAAGGTGGCACATGGCCAACTGGAGAACCAAGAAAGGTGCTGCAGACAGGGCCAGCTACAAGAGTGGACTAGAGGATACTAACTCTAAGCTACTAACAGAAAGAGGGGTACAGTTTAGCTACGAACCTAAGTGGGGAGAGCTGAAGTACACTGTACCCGCTACTGTGTGCACCTACAGACCTGACTTCTACATCACTACTAAGTCTGGTAAGCAGATTATAGTAGAGACTAAGGGGTTATGGGATGCTAAAGATAGAAAGAAACACTTACTGATACGTGATCAATACCCTGAGTTAGATATACGATTCGTATTCACCAGGTCTAAGGCTAAGATCAGTAAGAATTCCCCTACTACATACGCAGATATCTGTGAGGGTAGAGGGAGGGGGCCATACAAAGGCGTTACTTGGGCATACAACGACAAGGTGATACCTGATGAATGGCTTGAAGAGTAGCTTCATTGAACTGTCCCTATATGAATTGACTCATATACGGAATGTTTTAATGAGTATCAAAGAGGGTGAGTTGGCTGAAGACGTAGCTGGCGACATCGACGATGCCCTCGACATAATTGATAGTGTGATAAAGTCACACGATAGAGGATAAAGTAATGACTGAACAACTTAATGAAGTAGGTATGACTGACGAAGCATTCGTAGCTGAGTATGTAGCTAAGGCTCAGGTATCTGTTGAAGATGCTGATGCCTGGGTACAAGAGATCAATGGTGGCGAGAAGCCTAGCCAAGAAATGATCGCTCGTCTTACCCCTGCTGTAATGGCCGCTATGGGCGTTCAAGTAGCTACCGCTACCAGTGTACCGGATCAAGAAGAAGTCGTCTCTGAGAGCGTTACAGAGGCTCCTGAGGCCATTGTAGAGGCTGAGTAATGCTTAGTTACGTCAACAACAACGGCAAGACCTATCAAGTAGAGCACTCCTTCGAGGTTATGCCCTACTTCACAGCTGGTGAGTTGGCGTGTAAAGGTACTGGGATCATTAAGGTGGATCGTACGTTAGAGATCCACCTCCCTTTACTCAGACACACGTGGGCTAAGCCACTGAACATCACATCTGGTTGCCGTACACCTAAACATAACACTGCTATTGGTGGACACCCTAACAGTTTCCATCTAACTGAGAACCCTAAGTACAAGACTGGTGGTACTGCTGGTGTAGATATTGCATGGCGTACCTGGGATCATGAGACAAGGTTAGCATTCATCAAGCTAGCTAAGCAGTTAGGTTGGAACATAGGTGTAGCTGATACCTTTGTACATGTAGATCGTGGTCGTGACTATGGGCTTACTTATAGGAAGTGGAAGTACTGACGCTATGGCTAAACAGTGGGGTGACTATGTCAGTAGTAGATGATCGCAAAGAGATAAGAGAAGATCTAGACCATGGCGTATTCCCTGAGAAGCTAGTACCTCTCCTTGAAGTGTACCGTAGTCGCAGAGAGGACCCTCTGTGGAGATCCTCACTAGCTAACGAAACCTTGATGGAGGTAGCTATGTATGTACAGGACAAAATGTCACAGCCACAAACCTAAGAAAGGTAAAGGTTCTTATGACAGAGTTAACAACAGATCAAGAAAAGAAGTTCGATTACATAGCAAGGATGATGATGGCGTGGTTAGATCATAACGTCCACCCTCACACTAGCGTCTATATAACGTCCCGACACGCCGAGATATTAGAAGGCCAAAGGTCTATAGTAATTTAACAATAGACCTAAAACAAAAAACCCCGGAAGGAGCAATCCAACCGGGGTTTTCTTTTATGGGGCTTCAATTATTACATGAACAAATGAAGGTACTCAGCGATGTTAGGTCCGCCAGCAGTAGTAAGGATCAAGGTAGAGAAGAAGAGTAACTTCCTGTCTAGCTTGTTGATGTCACAGTCCATCTTATTAAGGTGGTCCCATACTGCCTTGTGTTCTATCTCTTCATGTCTCATATGGGAGAGGAGTCTTTCTGAAAAAGTTTCCATCTTACCTGAGAGTACAGCTATCTCTACGTCTGATTGTCTACGTCTCTCAGTCATCGGCAGGCTCCGGAGTCACACCGATTCGGGCACAATGGTCTTGCCAACTCTCTGTTGATACATCCATGTTGTCACGCAGCGCCTGAGCCTGCTCGACGGTAATGCCAGCCAGCTCTGCGAAGCGCGGAACGTCCTCAATCACGTCAGCAGCGCCTTCGTCAATCTTGCCCGAGCTGATGTATGTTGTCAGCTCGCGGGTTACTTTGTCATAGCAAGGCACAACAAACATGCCCACGCCGCCGGGCCAAGTCGCCGCCATAGTGCGGTACGTTTCTACGGATGAAGCCGGAACAGTGATGGTACGGTGAACGTCAGTCATGTCACACCCCCGCCAGAGCGTCTAAGAACGCTTCCATGCTGGCAGTCTCGCCAGCGGTCAGCGCCCGGTTATAGATGTACAGTCCGGCATCAGACGCGGTGATGCTGTAGCTCGTGCCGATGGTCTGCGCGGTCAGGATAGATGCACCAGTTGACGGGTCAGCTCGGCAGACCGTGCAGTCCGAGCCGGGAGCGGTTGAAAAGCTGATAACGTGAGCATCGTCCAGCTCATCGAATGCAAGTCGCTGCGGGTCTATCTGATAGAATGGGCGGGCGGGGGCGGTGGATTGCGTGGCGTGATTGCCCAGCACTTCCTTGACCGATACTGACTCCACTTCAACGGAGTCACCGATTGCCCCACCGGACAGGTTTGCATAGACAGCCACCGTTCCAGTAGCGGCTGTCGCTTGCACAAAGTAACGATATGTCACCATCGTTCCGGTCAGGTTTTTAAGCGCGCTTCCGCTAAACCCCTCGCTATTCCAAACCCGTCCCGTTGAGCTTGTTACGTTGCGCGCTCGCACTGTGATTTCATAAAACGCACCAACCGTCATGCCAGTAATCGACCAATTGCCAGCGGAAAAACTTGCAGCCGTCGCAGTAAGAACAAGTTTGCCAGACGAAATCGAAGGGGTTGTATTTACATAGCTGATCCCGGTTGTCACTGTAAACGGGTCGCCAGCGTTGGGGGACTTTTCAGGGCCAGAGACTGCGCCCTCAGACAAATCAAGTGCCAGCCCTACAGGGTCAGTGGCAACAGTGATGTTGGTGTCTTTGTTAGAAGTCAGATACATCGTATCCAGCCGCGAACGGTCGAAGGCAGCGACAAGGCCAGATAGGGTTAGCGGGTCGAAAGCCGGAACAGTGTCGGTATCACACCAGTCCAGCAAGCCCGCACCAACATACTGTGATTCAAAGTTAGCACCCGCCGTAATAAACTGGACACTGCCAGTACCACTGGTCTGCATGTCCAGGTCTATAGCAGCTAGTGCAAAGTTAGTAGCTGAGAACATCCCAGCACCAGCACCCCCGAGGTCTACAGAAACACCATCAACATAAATCAAAACATCGCCAGCGGAATTAACACCAAAGGCATACTTAGATGTAGGAGAGAGTGTATCTGAGAAGGTTGGAGAGCCGGCCTCAACTACAGCTATAACAATGTCTCCGGAGGTTCTGTCACGGCCCACAAGAACTCTGTTAGTAAATGTAGCATCGCTGATAGTGGCTGATGGTGCACCGCCACCAGTTCCTGAGATTTTAACTTCAACAAGTATTGTGCCAGTAGCGGGCTTAGATCTCTGTGCTGGTTGATTAGCAAGCCACACATTAGCTGGGGACTCTAGTGTATAGCTAGCTGTCTGCCCGGAAATATTCATAGGGTTATAGCCTGCACCAACGGCAGTATCTCCAGTAAGACTAATAGAACAGGATGGAGCAGAAAATACATCGTCAGCTCTAAGTGCAGCTATCATACGATCATTAATGTTACCGGTATAGCCCTTATCTCCTAACCACTGATACATCATATCAGGTAAACTGCCTGAGTACCCCTCTCCTACGAGGTACTCTACCCATAAACTATTAGGGTGTCTGCTTGAGCTACCTGTCTGCTCTTGCAGATCGGCTATCATCATCTGATTAATATTACCTGTATACCCGGAGGCTCTTAGGTAACGTACCCATTCATCATTGATACTCATTAGTTACCCCTCCCGGTAGAAGTAAGACGTTTGATAGTACGGTTATAGTCATCAGCCTCTGCCTGAGACAGGGAATACAACTCGTTATATTTCTCTACCTCAGCCTTAGCTGCTATCATCGCTTGAGAGTCGTTCTTGTACCCACGTTCAATTAAGCTACCTAGCTTACGGCCAGCCTCGTTACGTGCTTGGAGGTGCTCCTCAGCTTTTCTACCAGCGTTGACTGCACTTGCAGACATAGTAATCAGACCCGCTGCTTCACCACCACTAGTAATAGAGTTATTAGTAAGGTACCCTCTCCATCTAGGATCGTTGTACATACGGCTATGAACAGCATTGTATCGACGTACAGCCTCAGGCTGAACAGGCATCTTATCCCACTTCTCTTCAGTGCCACTTCCTGCCAACTTACGATAAGCGGTCAATTCACCGGTAGAGCTGTCAACCTGGAAGGATGTAAACCCGTCTTGCTGCAGATCTGCCAGGTCTCGTATTACAGCCTGAACCTCAACAGCTTGGTTCTTGGCTACAGTCAGGCGACCCTCTTCAGTGAGCTTGTTGTAGCTCTCACGGTCAGCAGACACTAGTCCTAGTGCCATCTTTGGCTGGGTCTTAGACACAATAGCAAGGTGTTCTGAACGCTGCTCAGGAGTGCTTGTATTCCACACCTGCTTCATGAACTGAGCGTCTACAAGCTTCTGCTTACGCTCTTCTTCAGGGTTAGCGAGAGGGGGTGGAGGTGTACCTGTTGCTCCACCATAGCCAAGACGCTCTGCTGAACGTACTAGCCAAGCCATAGGCTCCTGACTATCACCGAAGATAGCGCGTAGTTCTGGGTTCTGCTGAATCCACAAGGCAGCCATAGGATCACTAGCTACAGAGTAGAAGATCTCCATCATCTGGCCAGATACAGCTTGATTATTCTTAAGGCCGTCTGATAGCATAGTCAACCCTGGTGCAATCTTCCTCATGAAGTCTTGACTTTGCAGTTCCATCTGAGCCCCTTTATTCGTAAGGAACTCTGTGATGCTGCTACGAGAGACCATCTTTTCATAGGGCTCGAATAGGGTATTAATGGTGTAGTCCAGCCTGTCCATGGCAGTCTGGTCTCTCAGAGAAGATGGGCTAGACTTCTGAGCATCACTTAACAACTTCTGTTTATACTGAGCTTTAAGGAAGTCCATCTCATTCTGAAGACGGGCAGTGTCTTTCCAATCCCAACCCTCTCCACTCTCTGCCTTACTTTGAGAAAGT
>Ga0210043_1000423_pt1 | contig 44747 bp, 84 predicted proteins | sample CryGeymet201501t_FD_183990 | JGI IMG/M metagenome (GOLD analysis project Ga0210043, IMG submission 183990) | Groundwater microbial communities from Crystal Geyser aquifers in Utah, USA - Crystal Geyser metaG 2015-01t (SPAdes) (version 2) | ecosystem: Environmental > Aquatic > Deep subsurface >... | reverse complement strand
GACGATCACCGCATCGCTGATGTCCTCGAAGTTCTCCTGCGCGAAGTTGTACAGATTCAGCGAATCCGCGCCCTCGACGAACTTGCCCTCGACGAACTTGCCCTCATCGGAATAGTCGCCCGAAATGGGGATCGATATACTGCTGCTTGTCCACGTTCACGACTAGATAGTACTGACCCATTGGTTGCTCCTTAAGTCGATACTTTCAGTGTACCACTCGCCAAGGCCAAAGTCAATCCCCGGATGTGACAAGCTTGTGACATCCGGGGATTGACAGGTCAGGCGACCTTGTGCAGTTCCTCGGTCCCGGCCGTGAACTTCTGGCCGACCGGTTCATCGCCGTGAGCCTTCAGCAACTCGACCGACCACAGGCCCCGGCCAACGCAGAACTCGACCCGAACCGGAGCGCCTTTCATGTCGTCGCGGGTCAAGATGCAGATGTCGGTTTCGCTAATCGGCGTTTTCTCGGGCGGCGGGGGCTCGTCGAACTCGCCCGATTCGACCTCGCCCGCGTCCTCGATTTTCTTCAGCAGATTCGGCGGGCAACTGAATTCCAGGTCCTTGTGCCACTTGTCGCCGCCGCCATCGTCTAGCATCTTGACCGCGTAGTTCTTCTCCTTGAGATGGAGAATCCGAACACGCAAGCCATTCAGCTTCTTCGGACGGCAGTTGACGATTTCGCAGATGTCGCCGGGGTTGAGGCTGGACCCGCTCCCGCTGGACCCGGCTGAGCGCGGCGGCAGACCGTTGTTACTGACCTCGACCAGTTCGCTGTTGCGTTCGGCCAGGACATAGCCCAGGCCATTGAACTCTTCGTCGCTGGCGGTGATCAGCACATCGCCATTCGACAGTTCGATAGCCTGCTCGTGGCCCTCCAGGGTTAGGTCCAGATTCTTCGCCTCGCCGCGCGTCAGCGGCCGCACCTTGGCGATGCGCAGGCCAACGATGTCCCCAGGGCGAACGAACTTCAGATCGCCATGGCTGGCGCGGTAGAACGCGCCCATCCCGTTCAACTCGGGATCGCAGCAGGGGATCAACCGGCAGCCGTTGGACAGGGTGATCACCGCCGCCGGATGCCCGCCCCAACCGTAATTCTCAAACGTCGAAGGATCGACGAACGACACGTCCGAGACTGTGGTTCCTTGGATGTTCATGTACTGCTCCTTCCTGAGAAACAATATACCAGAGCCAAGGCCAGGAGTCAACTCCTAGATGTTACGAAGATGTGTCAGTCGTATCCCTCGAACTCGTCTTTCCAGAGGGTGAGCTTTGCCTTGACGATGGCCGGGGTCACGGGTGGTTTGTCATCTTCGATGCCCACCCAGTTCATTCCCAGCACTTCGGTCAAAGGGAAGTTGCGGCGCTCACCGTTCGGCGATTTGACGGTGAGGAATTGTTTCCCCGCCCGCCAATTCCACTCTTCCCCATCGATGTGAATTGACCGATAACCCTTCATCGTTGATCTTTATGGGGGCGGCCCGTGAAGGCCGCCCCCCCCATGCCTCAGCACGTCTCGAATTCGAAGAACATATGCAGGCTGCTGACATCCAGCCGGGCGGGCGTGCTGGTGAAGGTGAAATAACGACCCTCCATCACCTGCTCAACCGCATCCTTGGCGATCTTCAGGCCCAACATGGGGGTGCTCGCTTCCCGCAGCACCTTGATGGCCTGAACCTTGGAGTCGAACGCCTCATTGGTCGCGATGTTCAGCTTGACCAGGACGGGCCGGTTGATATCGTCCACTTCGGCAGCCGCATCGGCAGCCGCCTTGGCATTGGCCGCGTGATTGAGGTCATCGACCAGCATGGCGGTGCTGACGCCGAGCAAATGCGCCTCAGCCAGATTCAGGTTCTCGACTGTCAGGGTCAGGGCATAATCACCAAACCCGGCGGGGCCGATAGTCTGTCGAATCTCGATCATCTGTTACCTCTTTCCTCTCGCCTTGATGTACTCATTGAACCACAGATAGGCGCGTGAGTCAAGCCCTGGGTATTACGAAATTGTTACCATCGAGCTGCTGGGCGAAATCCAAAAGCTCATCTTCGGAAATTGGCTGCGCCTTGACCTGTTCGATCTGAACGCGACCCAACCCACCGACCTGCTTCCGCTTCTTCTCGATGCCGTTACGGAGCCACGTCGGCAAACCATCTTCGAGCTTTTCTCTTATCGTCTTTTCGCTGCATCTCGGGCATTGGAAGGTGAGCCGAACCCAGCCTTTCTCAGCGAAGATGCCCACGCCGCTCAAATCAGCGCGGAACAACTCTTGACCGCAATGATCACAGCACATCATGGCAGTAACCTCAGGTGCTTCTTCGTCAACACGGGGTCAGGCTCGGGGATCGGTTCATCCCGTTTCGCCAAAATCCCCACGGCGACGTTGAAGCCCTCGATGAACGATTCGCACTGTTCGGGCAAGCCGCAATAGAAGATGATATTCTCACGTCGGCCGTTCTTGGTGAACACGGCCTGCCAGCCGTTCTCTTCTGCGGATTCAAACGTCCATTCATCTTGCGGCGAAGCAGCGATGAATACTTCCCATATCGGCTGTGTCAGGGCTGTGATTTTGAGTTCCATTATTCCAGAACCACCTTAACCGACCACTCCAGAGAACAATAGCCGAGACTGTGACCATGCGCATCTTCGAGGGCGGTGCAATCAACAATCTCCCCCTCAGCAAACGCATCAATGATGCCCTCTTCGGCTACTTCGTTGCAGTTGGTGACATCGTACTTTTACCGCCGACCAGATTCGAAATCGACCACCAGATACTTCTTCATGCCTTCACGATCCCTTCCTCGTCGTTCCATTCGGCCTTGCCGGTCATGACCAGTCGCTCGAAAATGAACTTCGCGCTCCGGTGCCCAGCGCAAGCGCCCTCCTGGACCTCTTCATAGCTGACCGCACCGTTCTTTTCGAGCTTGGCCGCGACCACGCCAGGAAGGCCGGTCGGGTGTCGCTTGATTTGTTCGGACCAGGGCGCGTTTTCGTTGCGCTTCCTGCTCATCTTCCATTTCTCCCGTGATTCAGAGTATACCACCTCGCAACCCCTGAGTCAAGGCCCAGGGGTTGCGATGATGTGTCAGCCATGCAACAGAGCCGCCGAAATCGCGTTCATCAGTCGCATCGGCGCGACCTTCGCGGCGCTTCTCTTCGCAGACCGCGCAATGACAGCCCTCCCCCGGAGGAGCATCGTCCATCATCCTGCGCCTTGCACGCCGATGAACAGATATTCATCACCGCCCAGGTTGATGCAGCCCATCGGGGCCGTGGCGTCGTGAGCGAAGGGAACCAGCGCCGGATCGTCAAGAATGTCGTTCGCAAACTCCAGCGGCGCTGTCCCGCTCGGGACGGGGATCATCTGAAAGCTCGTTCGCAGCCGCAGTTGATCATCTCCCGCCTTGGCCGTGTTGAAAGCGTCCTTGGCATTGAGGCCACTGACTCGAATCATCAGTTCGTCGGTCATTGGGTTTCGTCTCCCGTGGGGTTGAAGATGCTCGCCAGGAAGTTCATTTCGGACTGGACTTGCCAATCCGTCAACTCCCCATCCTCATCATCTTCTGGTCTTTGGCTCTTGTTGAAATAGGAAAGCGGCCAACTATAGACTTCGCTTTCAGCTTCGTCGAGCCTCTCTTCCGAGGACGCATACGCTTCGCCAACCTCGAAATCGGTGAACCCGTAAGCGTAGCCGAGAGTCAAGCCCCTGGCACAATGATCATCCCAGACCGTTGCGTTTCAACGCCTCTCTGATCGGAGCGGCCATGTAGGTGCCGCCGATGAGGATCACAGCCGTCCCGTCCTCATCAGTGGTGGTCGTATCCTGGGCGATCCAGTCCTTGACGATCACCGCCGCATCCTCGACACCGCCAGCGTGAATCGCCTGAATGCCCTCGTTGTTCGGATCACCGGTCTGACGCAGGCTGTCGATCACCATCTGGGCTGCGCCTATGCCATTGTCGCGGTCGAACGAGCCTTCATTGAACTCGGTCTTGTTCGGATCGATGGTGAGCTTCATGGCACGCCCGAACAGATAGTCGAGCGGCTTCCCGACAAACTCTTGGGCATTGTCGGGCGTCCACGGAGAGGGATTGTAATGCAGGAACCCCATCCCTTGCGGGCGGGCCGCATTGTACAACGCGGCACAAACCGCCGCCGGATTCAGTCCTTCGATGTTGACCATGTGTTGTCTCCTTACCTTTCCGCGTCTTTCATCCAGTTTTTCAGAGATCTCCAAAGATTGCTGCCCTGGTGGAACCGATAGGTGATGCCACCTTCGAGGATCACTTTGCCAGTATTTTCCGAAAAGATGACCGTCACGATGCGATCTCCAGCAAACCCGACTTCCGCGTCTTCCATTAAGGACGTATTGCCGCCCATCCAGGCTTGGTCAACGGTTCCTGAGAACTTTTCCATTTCAGTCTCTCATCAGGGCTGTCGCCCTGTCACCACGCAAGAACTTGCCTTGGACGGTGCGAGCGCGGAGGGGTTGTCCTTTGGCCTCGCGCCACAACACCGCTTCTCCCAGAATGGTGTAACGGAACGATGGGGAATCTCCCCCGCACTTCGCCTCTCCGCCACACGCCAACATCGTCTCATCGGCTGTCATTTCATCTCTCGATGGTTCTATGATACCCCAGCCCATCCCGAGAGTCAAGCCTACGATATGATGGTCCTGTTACAGGGTCGGGAATCCGTGGGTCGCCAGCCGCAGCGGCCATTGGTACGCGGGTCGCCAAGTGTTAGGGATGTACACCGCGTTCATCGTTCCGCGCTGGACCTTTCGAGTCCAGATGCGATGTCGCTGTTTTCGGTATAACAAATCCTGTTTGGCCTGCGCCGCCGTGTAGCCATATCCCTTTCGAGAATAACCACGGCCGGTCGAGATGGCAACCCACGTCGGGCGAGGGCTGGCAGGGAAAAGCCCCTCAGCATCCTCGTCGAGATAGAACTGTTCGCCGCGTTTGAGCCGTTTGACGGTGATCATTCCTCTTCCTTCCCGACGAACTCGCCCTGCTCATTGAAACCCAAAGCCGCCAGGATCGCATCGACGAGACAGACCGGCGATCCGCTGGCATCATCCCATTCGGATTCCCCGTCTATCTCTTCCAACCGGCGCAGCAACGTCGGCAAGCTCTCGGGACTGACGGAGCAATGCAGCATCACCCCACCGAAAATCGTGCCGTCCTTCATCGGAGGGCCAACGCGATAGCTATCGCCACGCTCAGGGCTGTTGCACGCTTCCAAATGTGCGTCAATGCCCTGGTTCACCGCTTCGATAACCCATTTCGCCTCGTCCACGCTCAGGCTCATGTGGAACGGTTCGCCGCCCATCGCCTCGCGGATCTGGTCATAGCTGATCGTTCCGAAATCCGAGTTGTGAACGACTTGCTCTTCGCTCATTTCATCTCTCCACTGAGGACAGTGTAGCACGACCAAAGCCGAGAGTCAAGCCTTTTCTTTGGCTCTTTTATCCAACTCGGCCGGACGTTCTTCCTCCCGTCATTGCATCGCCTCCCGCGCCTCATAGATCCGGTCTTTGGGAACCATCACGGACAGGACTCCATCTTCAAGCTCGAACTCGGCCGGAATATCCTGCGCCCCGAGATTGATCGCCAGCTTGTCAGCCTTGGCGAACGTTTCCCATAGCGGCCCGTTTACTTTGAAACCAAGCAACTTCTCCATTGTCTTATCTTTCTGTTCATCAAACCCCAACGAGGGGGCGGGTTGCCCCGCCCCCTCACGTCTTAGGCAGCGTCCGGGATGTAGATCGGCCTGACATTGAAGAGATGCGGCCGAAGCTGATACCGCAAATCCCAACTCTGAACGTCATCCAGCGCATCCAACAAGAAGCAACGCACGCAACTGACATTGTTGCGGCCACGGTCGCCCATGGTGAACTGCTCACGCGCCGCGATCCGGTTCGAGTCAGAGCACTCGGCCCGATTCGGATGAAACGTCAAGGCCAAGAGTTCATCGGCCGCGTCCAGGGCCAACCGGATGTGTTCCTCCCGAGCCCGAGGACTGTGATCGCGATAGTCCGCAACCTTCAGTTGGACCATGAAATCGGGCTGCCACACTTCGTTGAAACAGCCCTCGTCATCGGCGTTTGCGAGCTGCATCAGGTAGCACGCCGGACAGGTGATCTGCTGAAACTTGCCGCTGGGGTGCGACTTGACCATTTGATCCATCGACAGCAGGTCTTCATCCGAGCACTCCAACTCGCCCGCATGGAATGCCAGATCCAGCAGCGGGGTCAAAGCCGCCTGTGCGGCCTCGCGATTGGTTCGCTTGTGTTCCGCTTGCTGATGCGCGGCGCGGAGGGCGACCTCGCGCTCCAAAGTGCGACTCGGCAGATCCGCCAGCCGAGCATCCAAAACCCGCCGCTGCTTGACTTCATTCAGCAAATCGCTGACACTGAAACCGGCCAAAGCCTCATTGGCTGCCGGGATAAGCTCGCTCATGTCTCTCTCCCACATTTCTAATTCTACCACAGCCACCCGCCTCTGTCAAGGGCCTGATGTTGCGGTCCTGTTACGATTTCTCTTCGATCCTGATTCGATACAACTTCACGTTGCGGCTGCTGAACACCGAACCAGCAGAAGATTTGACGCGCCGAACATGGGTCGTGAACCGGCCATCGTGACTCGAAAGTCGAAACGATTTCTTGACCCGCTCGTCTCGGGCTTCGGTCAATTGGTCGATGCGCTGACGGCTCATCTCGATCCAAGCGGCCAGATCCTCATCCTCGGGCTGGCGCTCGATGGTGAACCCTTCCGCCATGGGATCCAGCCAATCCAGCGGCCAATCCTTGCGATTGTCCTTGCGATCCAACCAGCTTTCGCCAGGGAAGAGCAGTTTGCCCTGTTGAATGGCGACGCCCTGCCATACATAAGTCTTGACGACAGGAATCGTCTGAGTCATCATTCTCTGCCTCCAATACCCGAAGTGTACCCGAGGGCGACAGCAGAGTCAAGCTTCAGATATTGCCAAAATGTGATGATTATTCGAACCACGGCACGGCACGGCTGGCGCAGTCCTGCCACCAGAAGTTTTCCTCGACCGCGCCAACTTCTTCGTTTTGCGCCGTCCATTTGGCGATGACGTGACGAATCTGACCGTCGGAACATTCGACGACCCAAATGCCGCCGATATCCTCTTTGATCACTTCGCGGATGCCCACGTTGTTGAGGCCATCGCCCAAAACCAAATCATTCACCTCCGGTTTCGGCCGAAACTTGCCTCTGACGAATGCCATTTTGCTTCTCCTCACCCGCTGGTCAGCAGGCATATGATGCCACGGATTCCATAGACCGCCGCCGCAATCAAGAACGTCAGAAAAAACCAATCCCGAAGAATCGGAACCATCTCAGCGCTCTCTTTTGCCTTCTTGTCGTAGTAATCCATCAGTAACTCGCCACAATCATGACCTCGCGCCGCAATCCCACTTCGTTAGGCATCTCGCTCTCCTGTTGTCAACATCATAGCCCGGAAACGAGCCAGGGTCAAGGGCTCGATTTTGCGATTTTGTTACAGCCATCCGCGATGAACCGATCCAGCTTCGCTTGAGCCAGACCAGAAAGGAACCGTTCCTGTTTTGTGAAATCCTTCTTCGCCATGAGAGCTTGCTTTTCGGTCTTGGGGTTGAAATAGCTCCCGCATTTGACCTGTTCAGGTTTGTCCTTGAGGAAATAGAAGAGATACTCGTGTTCCTCGTTGACCGTGACCGGGACGATCCAAGCCTTGCCAGCGAACAGTTCATCCGAGACATCGCCCACGACGAAAACCGGAGCGGTTTCGACCGTTGCGAAACTCTTGTCGATTTCATGCTTGACCGTGTTCGCCCCGAGCGCAAGCCCGAGCAGGATTGCGATGATGAAAAAGCGTTTCATTGGTCTGTCTCCTTGACAGTGGAGCCGTTCTTCTGGTATTGTCCCTCGCGAAAGGTTCTCTGCTCGCGGGGGATTTCCCTCAGTCCCAAAGCTGCGGCCACGACATCATCTAAGAAACCATCCGGTCCTTTGTCGAGGCTGTCAAGCTGCTTCGCGGTCAACAATGCGCCTTTGGCCGCGAGGCTCAATTTTCCAGTTCCTGGCCTGGGCTGAATGAGCAGGCGACCCGAAGGATCTTCCCACCATTGGCCGAGGATGATGTCGGGATCCGGTTCCATCAGTCGCATTCCGCCCATTCCGTGCAGGTCTGCAACAGATGGTCGTAACAACCCGAAGTCAGGCCGATCTTCCTGTCCTCAGCCCGCACCGATTTGACGATCAGATCCAGCAGGCGCATGTCGTTCAGGTTGTTGATGCTGATGATCATTTCTCACCGCTTGTCGGCGGCCTGCTTCAACAGGAACTGCTCGCTGGCGATGTGATCCCACGCCCGTTGAATGCGGTCGGCCAGCGCGTTGCCAGCTTTCCATACGGTTTCATCGCAGCCCTGACCATCCCGCAAGTTATAGATCAGGTTCTCGACAACTGCCTTTTCAAGCGGAATGGTCAAATACGGATCACCCAACTCGGCCCCAGCCAGCCCGCGCCGTTCGCAGAAAATCATGTGCCAACCGATCACCTCGTCAATGGCGAGCCGCTGATTCGCCCGCGGCTTCACCATCATCTGATGATCTTCCACGATGAAACCCCACAGCGCCGGATCCTGTCTGTGCTTGTTCTGCCGTTTCTCTTCTTTCGACGGCTCATAACTCCAGAGAGTCCGGTAGCCGTTTTCCAGATTCTCATTCAGGAAATCACCGACGCGATGGCTATAGTCATACATGTGCTTGCGCTCGCCGACTTCAATGTCAAACCCGTGGCGCTCGCGGATCAGGACCCGCAACACTTCGTCAAACTTGCGGTGGTGACACCGCTCGCGGTGGTCACCGCTATTGTCGTCGAGGCCGAGCACATGGCAGATCAAATGCGCCAGTTCATGGGCCAACACCTCATGGGTATCCCCGATGAGGGTATGCCGCGTTGTGGTCATGTGAATGTACCACCGATAGATTTTCGCGTGGCCCCGATAGCGGCCCGCCATCTTATGACTGCGGTACACGGCCAGCGTTGGAACGCCTAGTTTTTGGAAAGCGTGTTTATACGTCGGAAGATCGCAGAGCAACCGCAGCTCTTCCGCCAAATCAACCTCCCCGAAGTTGGTCGCGCCCGACTTGTGTCGCTTCATCTCATCCTCCACACCTCTATAATAGACCAGGACGCTCCCGGAGTCAACCCCTCTGATGTTGCGATGATGTAACGAAAATGATCTTGACTCATTCGGCTGGTGGTGGTACCCTGGAATGGTGGAGAGTGAGATGAAAGAGCGATATTACCTCGAAGATGGGGATAAGGTATTCCTCGAATGGCAAGAACTTGTCGTCCAGAAAGACCTATCCCATGATACGGTGGAGTTCGTCCTGGATTCCCCCGCCGAAACCGATGTCCACTTCTTCCCCCCTGGAGGCGGTCATGGCATTCCCGTCCTATGGGAAGACGGCGTGCCGTATGTCGAACTGGAAGAAGATGAAAATCCGAAATCACAAAACGGTAACATCTGAGGCTTGACTCTCAGTCCCGGATGTAGTACACTGAAAACATCGAACGGGAGGCGAATGATGCCGAAATACGCAGAGCTGACTGGCAAGGACAAGGAAATCGCGACCAAGTTGCAGAAACAACTGGTCAGCATCGCCGGTCAAAAGAAGGTGCTGTCGGCCGATGAGACCGAAACGAAGGCGAAGTACGCCAAGATCATCGGCGAGGCCGATGTTCCGGTCGATGTCGATGGCGGCAAGGTGTCCTGCACCGAGTCTTCGGCGTCGGTCACTCAGGCTGTGGTCGAGAAGATCATGAAGAAGTACCCGCCGAAGGTCCATGAGGCGGCGCAGCAGACCACGATCAGCCTCTCGGCGGCAACGCTGGAGGAAATGAGCAAGCACGCCGACGCGGAAATTCGCGATGCGGCGGCCAAGATCAAGACCGACATCGAGAAGTTCAAGAAGGCCGAACTGAAGAAGGCCAAGGACAAGGGCAACGGGGCGCACCTGAGCATCTCGGTCACGGCTCCGAAGTCCTGATCGACCAGACAGGCCAGCCCCGAGCCTGCAAAGAATCGGGGCATCATTTTTCGGGCTAGGGCTTGACTCTCAGTCCCGAATGTAGTACACTGAAAGTGCATCAGGAGGTGCAGCATGGCAGAGCAGAAGCAGTTCACATACTATGTCGGCGTGCGCGAAGTCCACGTCAACACTCAAAAGATCGTCAGCGACAAGCCGCTGACCGATGAACAGGCGCGGGACCAAGCCAACGACGCCATCGAAGAGGGTCAAGACCCCGAGGTGTTCGAGTACAGTCATACGCTCGATCCCGAACTCTGGACCGTCGAAAAGGCAGGAGATGACGAATGAACAGCGGGCAGTTGGCCGATGGGCTGGAGGGGCTGGTCAGGGCGATATACGAAGTCGCCAAGGCCCTGACCCTGATCGCCTGTGCGATCACCATCTCGCGCAGCGTCGAATCGGATTCGGACATCGTTCAGCGGGCACGGGAAAAGCTGTATAACGCCCTGTGAGCCGTGCCGCCCTCATAGTTCAGTCTGGTAGAACAAGGAATTCTAAATTCCCATGCGCGAGTTCAAATCCTGCTGAGGGCATTTTTGAACAAGGCCACCGATTAGGCCAGCAAGATCGGTGGTAACGCCTGTCTGAAACGTCGGGAAAGGCGTTTACACTAAAAGCGCTGCGGTTAGTGTTGGTAAATAAAGATACACGACCCGCCGAGACGTTGGAACAACTCTGGACTGGAGCGAGAGGCCACCTTGGGGACGTATTATAAGTGTCCTGGTGGGGCGGCTCACCGGCCGTGGAACGGGCTGCTGGCGCTGGGAGAGGTCCTGGCGAAGTTCAGAGGATGGGCCAAGTTTGCAGAAACCAGGAGAACGAGAGTGACGAATGTCGCCGCCCAGGAGCTGAAAGCCACCAACGCCGCGCTGACAAAGGCTTGCCTTCAGAAGCGCGAGGAGGAGCGCAAAATGGGAAAGTATCCCAGCGCGGAGTTTTTGCGACTTACCTACCTCATCGAGGACCTTACTCAGCAGGTCCGCAAGCTCCGCAGCCTGACAGGCAGAGACTTCTAATCGCCAAGCCCTTCTCGGATGCGAAAGGACCGTCGAAGGCTGGCATCATTTTTCGGGAAGGGCTTGACAACGGTCGGCCCCTGTGGTACAATAGAAAGTGTTGAGGCGAATGCCTCCAATACAGGCGGGCTGAAGCTGAAAGCCCGTCGTGCCGTGTAGCTCAACAGGATAGACCCCCGGACTGAGTCCTGGGGTCGCGGGTTCAAATCCCGACCACGGCCATGCGACAGGGGAGCAACCTTAGATAAGTTGCTCTGAGTCGTTGCTCAAATGATGGCGGTGAGGGCTATCTACCAAACCAAAACGAAACGAGCAAACCGTTAGGTGTAATGGATGGCACGCGGCCCAAAGCCCCGACCGCAAGGCCGGGAAACTAGGGCTGAGGGCAGGGTTCGAATCCCTTGAACGGTTCTGACTGGTGGAGAGGATTAGACAACCACTCCATGTCACACTCGAAAGGGCTGTCTACCGGACGAGTGAGCTATGAAGTTCTGTTGGCGGAACACCTGCCGAAAAAGCAGGAGGACGCGGGTTCGAGTCCCGTCATAGCTATTGATAAGGCTGGCCGAAGGGTTTTGTCCCCGGTCACAAACCTGAGAGCTTAGGGCCGAAGGAAACAACGGCAAAGTGCTTTTGGAAGTGCGCAGGCCGTCAAGGCTTGATCAGTGGGCGCACATCGGAGCGGTTTGAGGGTTGGCCGCTCCACCATTTTGAAAGATGGGACAGCCTCCACAACTGTCCCAGAGACCGGATCCCGGAAGATCGGTCTCTGGGCGCGGGCAGTCGCAGACCTGCTGCCCGCGCCCTGGTAGGGAGTAGAAGAGGACCGGAAGAGTACGCCCTGAGGCCCCCACTAAAGCGGCGGCGGATTGGACCGCGCAGGGACCGAAAACTGCCTCTTCGAAACCTACCCAGTTTTCAAGAAATGGTATAATTGGATCGGATCTCTATCTTAATGGTTAAAGAGCCGTCCTCATAAGGCGAATTATCTGGGTCCAACCCCCAGGAGATCCATCAAAGCTTGCTCTCGCTGCACCTCCACCCTCGACGAGAGCAGGGGAGGGCCGACCAGCCCTCCCCACCCCTTTCACATCTTCGTAACATCTGGGCTTGACTCTCGGCCACGGGCATGCTATCATAATGATGGAGAGCAGCAATGGTATACGGTAAGAAGTATCCGCGCAACTTCAGCAACGAGTTCATCGTCTGTGCATTCGAGACCGAAGCGGCGCTGGAAGCTGCGGGCTACAAAAGAGTCAGCCGCGACCAAGCTCGCAAGATGGTGCGCCCGAATCGTTTCAAGGGCTATGCCGTCCAAGACTGGCGCATCTATGGCAACGTCGTCTGCAAGACCGACGAGAATGCCATCGAAGAACTCAGTTTCATCATCGGCGACGCGGAGTGCATCCCGCTCCCGGAGGGTGCGCCGCGCACGCTGTTCTTGATCTGATCCGGGAAAGGGCTTGACATCAGGCTCCCGATGTGGTACTATAAAGATGTGGTCGGGCGGCACCCTTAAGCCGCTGGCTTCGGCCCGAGAGGTGGATCCCCTCAGAGGCGAAGCAGGACTTGTAGCTCAGTGGTAGAGCGCGGCGCATTGAACGTCGAGGTCAGCGGTTCGAATCCGCTCAAGATCCCTGCCAGAGACGAACTGGCTTGGCCGCAGGTTCGCGAAGTGACCTGCAATGGCGACAGGGATTGTTGGCGACAGGCTGCTGCTTTGGGTGTGCGACATTCCTGATGGGTTGGTCGAAAAGGAAGAAGCAGAGTTCATTCAGAAGAATTCATTCATCCGAGAGATGAAGAAAGAGGATCTGTGATTTTTGCGTTGTTTGGGAAAGGTGATGATTTTCTGGATTGGACGATGGGAATTCATGCTGGCGTCTTTAAATTGGATAAGTCGGTGATAAAAATGAAAAACATCTTGCTGGCGTTCTTCGCCATCCATCTCTGCTGCCTCATGGCGGTTGTGGGATATGCTGGTTGGAATTCTTCTGTTCAAACATGTGAAGAAGAATTTGTCCTTCAACCAGAACATCCGCCCGCACTGTGAAAACGAGATATAACATGGTTGGGTAATAGTCGGAAAGATGACAAAAAAGATCGGGAAAGTCGTCCGGGTGGGGCGGGTGCTCGTTGATGGCCCGCCCTGCTCTCCCTCCCTGCTCTCCCTCCCCCTCCAAAATTCCCTCTTGACAGGGATCCGGATCTGTGCTATCATGGGAATTGCCCACATCGGGCGTTGGAGAAACTGATGGCCAGAAAAGTGACCGGAACCGGCGTTGAACCCGTTGAGCGTCCCCATCGACGCCAGCAGCCGCCGAAACCCGAGGAAGTCGAGCCTGTCACCGACGAACAGGAGCAGGAAGACCCCAAGAACCCCAACCCCAGGGCCTACGAATACAAGACGAAGAACGACCGGCATCCCTGCACCGTCCAGCCCAAAGTCTTTCGGCGCGATGCTGCCGAAGAGTTCGCAGCATGGGTCACGAACAACGAAAACCTGAACCCTGATGGTGTCAAGGTCTATCTGGGGACTCTGGGGTCGTTGATCTTCGAGTTGACCTGCGACTTTGTGATGGACAACGAACAGGGCCTCGAAACCCTACGCAACCTCGCGAACGCCGAAGACCCGAAGAGCACTTTGGCACTGATGCTCATCCAGTACAAACTTGCCCAGAAGAAAAAGGGCAAAGGCTCGGACGAGGAAGTCGCCGAAGATGCCGTCTCGACCATCGACCCCGACCTCATCGCTCAGATGCTCGGGGACCTGATGGCCGCAGACAGAGCCGTCTGAGGCCGCAAGGGGCGGGGCAACCCGCCCCTTGACGGATCCTTGGTTTCGTGGTACAATTGCTTCCGAAAGGACACACCCCATGGCCCGTTTGAGCAAGACTTGGAAGGACGAACGCGAACAGGATGAGCTTGATGTCACGGTCTTCGCATCGCAAACCAACGCCAAAAGTGGAGGCAAAGTCAAGTTCTCCACGAGCTTCCTGAGGCAAGTGGCGATGAAACGACTGGCCGAAGACATCAGCGCCGGTCGATTCACCAGCGACGACCTGATCAAGCTCCGTAACGAAGAGAAAGCCAAAAGCACGGCCCCCGTGCCGGTCTGATCAAAGCCCCATGCCGCAAAGCAAACCCTCCAGGAGATGGTCTCCTGGAGGGTTTGACAATTATGGCCCTGGCCCTGGCTCTGGGGGCGGCGGTGGAGGCCCTGGAGGCGCTGTGGGCGGCTGCTGGGATGGGTGCTGGCCCTGGAACCAGGAGATGATCGAGCGGGCCGCAGGGAAGCGACCCAGCCGTGCCAGGAAAACATTCACCAGGGCTGGCGATGACCTTTCACTGATTTGAATTCGGGCATTGGGTTTGCCGCCCATGTCAACGATGGAGTATTTCCTGGACAAAGCCTCGTACTCCGGGAACTTCTCATCCATCCACTCCAGGATTTTGATGCGAGCTTCACAGTCCTGGATGGCCCATGCCTGCATTTGTTGCTGTTGTTGATTCTCTGGCGTGGCGTATTGCAGATTTTGCATATAGGTTCGGTAGTGTTGTATCAAAGTCTCGATCTGCTGCTGATCCATCGCCGGATGTCCGTCTGGAGAGATTAGCCGATTGGTCATCCCCGTGTTGTTCCGCAATTGTTTCATCTCTTCCAGAATTGCATAAAGCCGATTGATACCTATGTACAAACCTTCGCCGCCAAATCTTTCACGATCTCTTGCTGGGACATACAAAGCTGCATTCCCCAAAGGAGGAGGACCAGACATGTCCCCTTGTTCCCAGCTTTGGAAATCGTTGATCAACTGTTGAGCTTCATTCGGCTCAATTCTTGCATTCTGTTCAACAGACAAAGAAATGTTCAGTGGACCCCATGTGCCACTTTTGTTGCTTTCCAAATTGGATGGTGCTGTGTTGATGTTCTTGGTGAACAAACCCTGAGCGTCTTTCCTGAATTTCATCTCCTGCCTCGATATTGTATTCTCCAAGAGCTTGACAGATCCCTTCCGATGCTGCACAATGGACCTGGAGAATGTGTCGTGGTCGTCCTCGAAATCTCAGCCCAAGACATCCAGAACAACCTGAATGACCTGGAACGGGAATTCGAAATGATCGAACGTCTGGAATTCTTTCGAGGGCGTCTCTTCTTCAGCGTTTCTTCTGTTTCCGGCTGCCTCGAGATTCGTCCCGCTGCGCAGAGCCTTGTTTTCTCAATCCCCATGGACAGCCTCGTCCTGGAAAACGGACTGCTGCAAGTTGCCTGGGCCTCCCGCCCGAAGTGGCTTCTGGAATTGGCTCGGGATCGAATTGCTGCGAAGCTCGGAATTCCCAAACAGGACATCCTGATTGAGAAAACCAAAGAGTCCATCAACATCCATCTCATGAATGAATTCGTCTGGGACAAACTGGACATCAAATTCCTCCCCCGAAAATTGAGATTGAATTCCATCCAGTCCAACGAGGCCGGTCTCCGTCTGGAATTTGACCTCAGCAAACCTCGCTGAAATTCCACCACCATGATGTCAATGTCCTCAATTGATCCTCATGAAGATCTACATGCTTATATTTGGGTGCAAATTCTGAGAATCGTTTTCCTCATCGATCTGCGCCTAAAATAAAGTTTCGGGTCAGACCAGGATGTTATAATGACCCTACTATGAAATACGATGTCATCTATGCGGATCCTCCCTGGAAGTTTTCTTGCTATTCGAAGAAGGGCGAAGGGCGGTCAGCAGCAAACCACTACCCCACCCTCGACCTCGAAGCCCTCAAAGCTCTGCCCGTCGAAAGCATCTCCGCTGATAATTCCTGTTTGTTTCTTTGGGGTTGCAACTCTATGCTCCCTGAAGCTCTTGAATTGATGGAAGCTTGGGGGTTTGAGTATAAAACAGTCGCATTCACATGGGTCAAGACCAATAAGAAGAAAACAGACACTCTATTTTTTGGTTTAGGATTCCATACTAGACAAAATTCAGAATTCTGTTTACTTGGGACCAGGGGCAAGCCCACCAGAGTTTCGAAATCTGTGAGTTCTGTTATCTGGGAACATGAAGAAATTCCTACAGAATCAATCGTGCGTCCAATAATGGAACATAGCTCCAAACCTCCAGAGATTAGAGATAGAATCCAAGAACTAATGGGGGATGAACTCAATTACATTGAGCTTTTCGCAAGGTCCCGAAAACTCCAAGACGGAATTTGGACAAATATCGGTAATGAAGTTGAAGGAGACATGGGCGATATTCGAGAATCATTAGACATGCTGATAAAAGGAGGTATTGAGTATGTCAGAAATAGAACAAAATTATAAACCAAGAGGTTATTGGCTAGACGAAAAGAATGTTCGTGAAGCTATTATGGATTTAATAGACCAAGGAATTCCTCTATCAAAACACCAGATGTCAAAAGCCGGATACGGCGGTCTTTATAAATCAATACAAAATCATCATGGAGGAATAACCTTACTGGCTAGAAAGATTTCGGAAGAATCGGGGTTGGACTTTGATTATCCAGGATACTGGGAATTTGAGGATAATGTTTTGCGAAGGCTTTCACAGTTTAAGTATTTCCCAACAAAGAGGGAAATGACAAAATCTGGACTGACCACTCTATATAAAGCCATTAATAAATATCACGGAGGTTTGGAACAAATTCAATCTAAATCAGGGCTACCTAATAAAAAGAGATTAAGTGTATCTAAATGGACAGAAGATCAGGTTTTTCATACCATAAGGCAAATCATAGAAGAAAAAGGAAATCTCCCAACTATCTCCCTTATGAAAAAGGAGGGCTATGGAGGACTAATTAATGCTATCTATAATATGCCCGGTGGATTCGAGACTATTCTTGATAGACTTGATATCACAAAACAATGTTCGAAGTGTAATAGAGTCCTCAATATCAATAGATTCTTTCGGAATAAAAAAACTGGCGGATTTAGTTTCATATGTCGAGAATGTTGGCCAGAATATCAACGTCTATGTAAATACCGAGATAGGCCGCACTATATATCTAATCTCGTATCTCAAGCTAAATCTAGAGCCAATAAAAAAGAACTAGACTTTAATCTAGATAAGACTTCCATTTTAGAATTATTGGAACGTCAAAACAACCAATGTGCGTTAACTGGAATAACGCTTGAATTTTCCCCTCCCCTAGACGGAATCCGAAATCCAAATAATATCTCTATCGACCGGATTGATTCATCCAAAGGGTATGTAGATAGTAATGTTCGATTAGTCTGTTGGGCGATAAATAATGCACTGAATTCGTATGGAGACGAAAATCTCGAACGAGTGGCTATAGCTTATCTCTCGCGTAAGGGTTATAAGGTCTCGCATCTGGGATAGCCCCATCGGACGGAATTCATAGCTGATGGGATCTGATCGGGAATGAAATCGACGGACAAGATATTCGGGATGCCCTGCTGAAACTGGCTCAGTGAGCGGGTTATCGCGCCCCTCCAAAACCTTTCGGATCTTTTTTCAGAAAGGGCTTGACTCCTCTGTGGCTCGGTGGTAAGATAGTCGTGTCGGAGGAAGGACGAGCGAGAGCAAAGCCCGACCGACCGACACCAACCGAGAGACTTGGGGCACGGCCCCGGAAAGAGTAAAACAATGGGTAAGACTCAGAGCCAGAACGAGAAGCTGACCGCCGCGCTGACCGCCGCGGGTGAGAACCTGACCGCCAAGACCGCCGAGGCGAACGCCAGCGTGGCGCAGGCCGCGACGGATTACGTCGATGCTCACAATGCCCTCGGCGGCGGCTATCAGATGGAGACCAGCGGTCTGATCAAGTCCAACGGCGGTTTCGAGGTCGCCGACGAGGAGCAGGTCAAGGCCGCCATCGCCGCCATCCAGGCGGGCGCGAAGGCCGCTGTCGAGCCGCTGAAGGCCCTTCTGCCGAAGGCCGGTCGCAAGGCGACGAGCCAGAAGCCGAACGTGTCGCGTCTGGTCTGGAGCAAGACCAAGGAGCCGGTCATGGCCGAGGATACCAATCTCGGTTCGTGGACTGGTCGCGGCATCAAGCAGCTTCGCGGCGAGGCTTACCGCGAGGCCATCGGCGACCGGCTGACCGAGACCTGCGTGATCGACATCGCGACCGGCGAGGTGCTGACCGAGGGCAAGGATCTCGTGTTCGCGGCGGCTCCCGGCCGGAAGGCGCAGGGCTGATCCGTCTGACCGTCAAGGCCCGCTGTCCGAAAGGACAGCGGGCCTTGGCATGTCCTGCCGTTGGTGCTATCATCCCCGCAGTGTACCACAGGAGGATGACATGCACAAGCTGATCTTCACGATGCTGCTCCTGCTCTGTGCTGGAAGCGCCGACCGAGACGAACACCGCCTGGTGCATCGTCCAGCGGGGGGAAACACGGGGTCGCGCCGTGACCGCACCGTGACGGTGAAGAGTGGAACGCTGGACGATATCCGGGCGTTGTTGGCAGGGCGCGGGCCGACCTTTCAGGTCGGACCCGGAAGGTGTCGCATGTGGTGATCGGCAAGGCCGATCACCACATGCGACACAAAGACTGAGGCTGAACAAATTCCCCTTGCCCTCTTGACGTTTCGGGGGGCAGAGGGATATAATTAGTCCAGTCTGGAAGACTGCCCGAGAGGTAAGGGGCTGGTTTGCTAAACCAAGGCCGAGGTAACACTCGAACAGGTTCGATTCCTGTGTCTTCCGTGGAGAGTTCGACGCTCAGCATCGTCTCTCCTCCCTGGAAGGTTGCCAGAGTCCGGCTTATCGGAACAGCCTTGAAAGCTGTCGCTCGCTTCGTGCGGGCCGTGGGTTCGAATCCCACACCTTCCTTCGAAAGAACCCGCAATGAATCTCGACACAACAGAAAAGATTTTCGACTCTCTCAACGTTTGCCTCCCACTCTCCGTTTGCTTTATCTCGCTGGCAACAGGTGAATGGAATCTCGCCATTTGGACCGCCATCGCCACGCATTGGGTCTTTCGAGCAAATAGCAGCAAACACCGCAGCAGAAAATGGCAAGCCCTGTTGGCCCGACACGTCAAACTTCAAGGTATGTCGGAAGACGAAGAATTTGCTAACGACTACTTTGAACTCCTCATCGGCTAACCCGAGACCCCAAACATGAGCCCTCAATTCCCTTGCCTCTTTGTCTTGACCATCCTCGCTGCCATCCGGTTTGTTCTCGCCTTGCTCACCCACGACTTCTCCCTGGCCTGATGGGTCTTCTTCGCGATCTATTGGCTCTGGGTGTCCGAAGGGTGGCGCAGCGAGGCCCTCAACGCCCAGGATGAACTTCGCAAGCAAGGAACCCCCTCTCCCTAGCAGCCGTTCTAAGGCCCGCTTGCATGCTGACCCCCCATTGGATATAATAAGGCAGAGCAGACTGCTCAGCGGGCCACCAGGGGCTCTCAGAGACCTGTCCCGCCGGGGGCGCAAGCCCCCTGGTAGCAACCCCGCGATGGGAGGGGAGAAATCCCCTCCCATTTTTACTTGAAACTTTTCCCGATTCTATATATAATAAGGCCAGGAGGCTTGCCATGGCAAGATTTAGCGTTAGCGTCAACGATGTGTTCCTCGACGAGTTCGAAGGCAAAAGTCTCACCGCCACCAACAACGGATGGAGCATCAGATTGATGCTCACCAATGAAAAGGATGAAAGTTTGGTCGTGGCAGAATTCTCCTCGAATTACATGTGGATGATCACGCGAGAAGATGATGAATAACATACCAGAAGACAGAGACCAGTGGACCATCCGAATCCAGGATTACCCCGACCCAAAACATGTCATCTTCTTTGCTGACGAAATCGAAGTTTTTGACTGCGCTTCATATACCAAGATCTACGCAAAAATCGAAGACTGTCCATTAGAACTCCTCGCAATCGTGAGCACAAACACCGAATGGAATATCACCAGGAACGACCAATGAATATCCCCGATCCAGGAACCTACGTCAGAATTACTTACGTCAAGCCCCGCGAAGGCGGGGTCGTCGGCGAAGAAGGCGAAATCGTCAGCATCTCCTCCGAAACCATCAAGCTTGAGTTTCAACCCAAACGCCGCAAACAAGACGACAAAGATCCTCCCACCGTCAAGTCAACCGTCGCCAAACATGAAATTCTGAGAGTGGAGAAGATCAATGCAAAGTGATTTCAACCCTCAAGGTTACTACAAATGGACCAGAACCATCGAACAATGCTTTGAACAAATTCTGATTCCCATCTCACAAATTCGCGCCTGCCTCAAAATGGCAGCAAGCATGAACGTGTCCGAAGATTCCCCAATCATTGAGGACTTGAAGGATTTCGCCGAACGACTTGAGAAGATCAGAATGCCACAAAGTCAGGAAGATACGGATTCTCCCGACATCTGGCACCTGCCGACCCTTTTCGAGCATTGCGTCTACGCCCAAACAGCAGGCGAAGGCTGGACTGAAGATGTCAAAACCAGATGGTTGCTCCTGAACCTGATCAAACATAGAACCCAGGAAGCACTGAGTTTGATCAATCTCTCTCCATCCATGATTTCATCCCAGCCCAAACTGGTCGAGACGCTTCGAGCCTTCGAATTGGTCGCCAAGCTCGGACAGGATCTGGAGAAATATCCATCATGGAAAAAGTTTGTATCATCGTTAACGACAGAAGCAAAGACTCTCTCCTCTGCGAAATCTGTGACTCAGATCAAGCCCTGGAAACCCTAAATCAAACTGTCAGCTTTTACAAAGCCATGAGCACCGATGTGGAAATCCTCATCGGTCCACTTCATCAAGTGCTCGAAATTCTGGAATTAAACGGAATTGAATTGCAAGCCTTAACACAATACGATAAAACGGAGAACTGATATAATGGAAAAGCAGAAATCGATCTTCCGAGAAGGAACTCGAACAGAACGAATCTTCAAAACACTCGCCGACTTTGGCCCCGACGGAGTCCAAATCAAAGCCCTCATCGAAAATGTCCAGGATCAATGCTCAGGCCAGGATGGCATCGCCTCCGATGTCCGCGCCAAATTGTCCATCTGGACCGACCCAGATAAAAACCCCCATGCCAAAAAGTTCATGGTGGTCACGGACAAAGAACCGAAAATCGGCCGACCCAAGAAAGATGAACCCCAAGACCGACAGGTCGCCATCATCCAAAAAGGTGAGCCAGTCCCAGCTTGGGCCTCTTGGTCAAAAGCCAACGTCGAAATTTCTTGGACGAATTGAGATGACAGATGAGCAAATAATAGAAATGTTGAAAGATATCATTCGATTCATTGACTACGATATCTATAAATACTTCTTCGAAAACGAAGAAGAGGATGTGGACCTAGATCCCTTAATGAAAATCTCGAGGGAACACATTAAATTCCCTCGAATTTCAGAAATTCCTTGACATCCATCACAACCAATGATATCATGCCAACATCCCCCAGAGAAACGGGCCGCCGAGGAACCGCAGCGACAGCGCCCCCGGCCCGTTCCTCCCCTAGGACTACCCCATGACCGCTGAACAATTGATCAACCAATTGCATCGCAAGATGCTCACCTCCGCCCTTAAACTCCACGTCCGAAAAACGGTGGAACTCTGGCGACAAAAAGAACAATTCAAAACCTTCGCCCAGGAAGAAGCGAAACAGCGTGCAATCCTGGACGGCCGCGACGTTCACCTCGAACCCAATGCATGGATCGACTACATCCTCGAAATTACAGCAGAAGATTTCGAGGAATTTCTCGTGGCGAAAATTCAACAGAACAATACCCAAAACGCTTCCTGAGGAGTGGAGTTTGGAATTTCCTCAGAAAGCGTCGCCAGGGGATCGGTCGATCCCCTGGCCCTTGCGGGGAGGGTCAATCTTTCAAAACCGCACACTGATCTCTTGCGGCAGAGCTTTCATCCATCGCAAGCTCCTCTCCTGCGATAGAGCGAGGACTATATCACTAATAGATTCTATTGCAACGCGACTGTCCCACCGCCGCCTCACTCAGAGCAGTTTCATTAAAATAACCGGAGCCCCTAATATTTCAGGGTCGGTAGCTCCTCGCCGTGGCCTGCTCAGCCCTTCGGAAGCCCTGACGTGGGCCTCGCTTCCCATAGCCCTATTATATCTCTCCATCGCCCCCCTGTCAACCCCATTTTTCAGATCTGAATTCAGAAATTCTTCTGAATTCACTCAATCTCAACAATATACATAGTCTCCAATAAATTCTCCAAAATGTATTCCCTAAAATCTAACTCCCCCATCTCATGATTAAAAAACTCAAACCTGAACTCAAACCTGAACAATACCTCAGCATAACCCCCATACGTAAAATGACAAATCTTTGCACTCTCTCCTCCCTGAATCAAATCCACGCGAAGTACCCGCCCCGAAACTGGCTCATCCGGGGAAATCCATTTACCAGGAAAAGTCAAAATGACATTCGCACACCAAATTTCAAGCCCCCTTTCCTTAGGAGTAGAAAAATCATGAACTCCCGCGAAAAACCACCCATTTTCTTGCGCATATCGACGAAAAAATTCTTTAGCCAACGCCCGAATTTTCATAATGTTTGATCCCCGGTAATTTCAAACCTCAACGAAGGAATGCGGGTTTGCGAGGCATGAAAAACTATATAGAGGTTTGTTTTCCCCAGTGATCAAACAATTGCCTCCCAAATTCCACCATCTCAGCCTGCGCATCTTCTTCCTCCGACCTCGGGAAATTCCTTCGAAATTCTGCATTCTGAGAATCCCTCTCTTCTCCCACTCGGACATCATTCGGACGAGACCGCCGATTCAATTTTTTTACCCCAACTACATCTCCAGCCACAACCTCCCAAACCGTCGCCTGAATCGCAGGTTCATCATAGCAAATCCCCCGAACTGCATACCTCTCATCCCCCATTAGAAAAATCTGCTCCCAAGATTCACCATAAACCTCAAACGCAGCAACACTGCAAGCCCTAAACTTCCCCAACTCTGGTTCTAATTCCCTCCAACGCCCTTCATATGCAATTTCCCAAGGTTCGTGAGGATACGAAGCTTCGTGCTCAATGCTGTCTGCCTCCTCTTGACTCATAGGCAGATACCAGTTGTTCAATACATAATGCCATAACTCGAAATCCGACAACAAAACACGCTCGTCAGGGATGTCAAAGGTTACCATGAAATCATCGTAGCCCGTGAAATTCGAAACCCGCAGGTCCGGCTGCCGCCGCCTCCCCCAAAATGAATGCCACGCCCACACCGGCAACACAACACCTTCCGGCCTCGGCGAAACCCGTCGCTCCATCTGCCCCACCATCCACCCATAACTGAACGCGAATGGATGATCCTCCAGGCTCCGCTCAGGATCCGCCCGCAAGCCCCCGCTGAAGACCTGAGAAACCTGCTCCTCCGTCATGTGGCTCCATAACTTCAACCCATAGGCTCCCAATCGTCCCCATTGTACCACACACGAACCCACATGTCAAGCCCTCAAAATTCGGGGAATGCCATTCCACCGCCGGTATCGGAGTGACCCCATGCATGCACAGAAATGAGAATGTTCAGCTTGCTATCGCAGAATCTTTGCAAACAACCAGCCTTTCGTTTGCAATCCCTCGATTTCGGGTTTCTCCCCTTCGTCCCCATTTTGAAACAGGCTCATCTGAAGCCCTCCTGGCGCTGTGCTATTTTTAAGAAAGCGGCCCCCAGACAGTTGCCAAAAGCTCGAAATCTTATCTTCCAGGACGCCCAGTGGTCTCTCCGCTCAGGTTTGCTCTTTCATCTTTGGGGGACATTGGGGGAGGATGTGCATCTTTCTGTGGCCGATTGGGGACATCTGGGGGAAAATGGGGAGGTCTGTTGCGAACCTGAGACATTTGGGGCAGACTGTTGATCAGATGTTGAACTTCCGGGCGGCGTTTATCGGGGGATTTGAGCAACTTCCGCTCAAGATGTTCAGGGTTCCAGTTGAGCGGAGTACCGATAGGTTTGGTGTTCATTAATGAAACGATCCAGGTCTTTTTCTTTTGGGGGTTTCATATCGTCATCGATGGAGAACCAGATGGAGACGATCAGCAGTTCAAAGTCACAGCAGGTCCAGTCCGAATCCCAGGAAGAGATTCTGATATTTTCGCGGAGGTTGTTTTCCCATAAGATATCGACAGAGTGGGGATTATTCCATTTTTGAAAGTCGAGGGGTTCGACGATGAGCCCCAGATCGTACTGCTCGGCGATCTTTTGGTATTTCCTTTCGATCATTTCATAGACTTGTTGCATTTCTTCTGGAGTCATGGCGCGATCTCCACAGAGAATCTGTGAATCATATGTTCCTTGATGAACTCTTCCAGATCTTGCCCTCGTGGCATTTTGACATCTTCATCATATGAGAGGAGAATCTGGATCGTGGGGTCGATGATCCCGACGGCGATGTTGGTTGGTTTGAGATCGATGCTGAGCCAAGGATCTCCAGAGCTATCTGTCCAGCGCCAGACATGGACAATGTGTGATCTACCTGTATGGATGCGATTATAGAAGGAATCGAAGCTTGCTGAAAAGTTCCATCCTTGTTCCGCCGCGATTTTTTGTATCTTCGCCTGATCCTCTCGAAGGTTTGTTTTGTTTCTTCTGGAGTCATGGCGCGAGTTCCACATAGAAGGGTTGATAAAAGATGTTCTTCGGGAATTTCTTAGCTTCTTCTGGAAACCAGCCGTCGTTGAGCGCGACGAAGAATCTGACTGCCGCGAAGGGTTCTGTCATGGCGACTTTGATTGTTTCTGGTGTCATTCCCTGATCGACCGCTGAGGCATATGTGAATGCTGAATCGGTATTTTTGCAGGCGGCGTCTCTGGTTTTTTTGCATGGGCCTTGATCGACATTTTTTGCATAATACTGAGCCCAGAAGGGGTCTTTACATGCGGCGTTTCTGGTTTTGGCGTGGGGTTTTTCGTCGATGTAGAAGGCATAGAGGGCTGCTCTTCCGGCGTCGCCGCAAGCTATTTTGCGCAATTCCTCTGTTCCGCCGTTTTCTTTTGCTTGGTTGAAAGCCTGTTCTGGGGTCATGGGTCAAGTTCCACCTCGAAGGCCCCTGGCTGCGCCTCGACACATTTGTTTTCCTCGCCCCTTTTCATGTAACCCTCGATTTCTGCTTTCAATCTTTCGGGAAACCAACCTTCGTTGAGATCGACATAATACCGATAAGCGGAAGAGGCTTCCTTTTCAGCGGCCCTCATTGTTTTCCGCGTCATCTTTTTGTCAATGTACTTGGCGTATAAAAACGCTGTCCTTGGAGTTTTGCAGGCTGCATCCCTGGTTTGCTTGCAAGGTCCTTTATCTACTAACAGAGCGTAATCGACCGCGCTTGAGGGATCTCGGCAGGCGGCGATTCTGGTTTTTGGATGAGGCTTTCGATCAACATAGATCGCGTATTCTGTCGCCCAGAAGGAAATCCCGCAGGAGATTTTGCGCAGGATGGGGCTGCCTCCGGTTGTTTTGCCTTTTTCGACAGCCCATCCGGGCGACATGATCGATGGAGGTTTGATCATTCCAGTTCCAAAATAAGGTCAGAAATCTGATGCTTCCTGATGTACTCTTCGATGGCCGCGCACAGGACGTAGAACAGTACATCACCGAGACGAGGATCTGTCAACTTGATTCGTCGCTGGGGCGAAAGTGTCGAGATCATCGACGCCGTGTGGATGAATTCTTTTTCGTTCATGGGTCAAACTCCACGTCAATGTCAGGAATCATCCTGGCCGAGATAAACCTGTCGAGATTCTTTTCGCCCCAGCGACGATTGAATTGCCGAAAATTCTCTTTCGTGAGTTTGATCTCCAGCAGTATTTCGCGAGGCGGGACCAATTGGGACATGTTCATGTCGATAATAGTAAGGGTGTACATTGGGGTGAAGCTAAGAATGCGAATCGCTGGTGGCTCTCCATGTCGTTCCCCTGCCTTTGTTTGAAAGAAGAGGACGTACAAATGAAGCTCTTCATCCTCAAGGTCTCTATCGGCGACATTAAGTGTTATGTAGTCGTACCCAAGCTCCTCAGCGAACTTTGAGTATTTCTCTTCCAGAGCTTTCAAAAAACGTCTCGCTGGTTTTTTCAGAATCATGGCACAAGCCCCACGGTGAAGGGCTCTGTCCGAAAAGTCTTCAGGGCCAATTGGGCAGGATCCAATTCTTCGCAGGGTTCATGCTTGTAGAACTGAAAGATTGCCTTGACCTCCGACAGATAACTCCCGGTGCGGAACATGTCTGATGGCCCATAATCCACCGCAAAAGTTTCAAAGAACCTCACATTTTCAAGCAGCTTGTCTATGCTATTGGGGACATTGACCCATAAATCTATTGGGCCGTCCGTCTGCGCCAGGACGATAAAACATCGGTGCCACTGAGCATAAACATCCCAAGCGTCGTCAGGATCGCAAAAGATCATGAAGAAAGCGTTGCCAAACTGAAGCTTGGCTCTTTGTTTGAGCCATTGGTTCAGGTTTTTAATCTGTTCTTTGAATCGTTCTTCTTCGGTCATGGTTCCAGTTCAACCTCAAAATATCCCTGAAAGCCCTTTCTGATCAAATCAACGATGTCGTCCGATGATTCTCCGACCTTGAACACCAGCAACATGTCGCCCATTTCCCAAATCCTTCTCGGCGACATGGTCAAGGGATGAGCGGCGAAAGAGACAAATAGATATTCATCGATCAGATCTGGCTCTTCAATTCTGACATCGATATAGATGCTGTTATTCATGTCTAAAGCACTCTCAAAACACCTGATTGGATTATAAAAGATCAGGCCATTATCTTCAGTAATTTTGCGGTAATGTTTTTCTAGGGCATTGAAGATTTTCGAGGCTTCTTTTTTCATATCTTTCATCAGTCCAACTCAATTTCAAAGTGTGGTCCTGGCAACAAGTTTTTTATGATATAGTCCTTGATGTTTCGATTTGGCAACATGGCGTCTTTGAGACGAAACCTGAACAGTAAAGTATCTTCAAAGAATTCATATTGACTCAACGCTGCTTCGGGGGTTTGGTCATAAAACATGACATCCACACCGAGATAAGGGCTGCCATCCTCTTTTGACTCGTAGACATTGACAGTGCCTTGGTACGCTGATTTGCCTTTGCCGTCATAAAAGCTGGTTTGAAAGCTGTCCATTCCTTTTCTTTCCGCCAATTTTCGGATTTCCATGTCGAGGTTGCAGATGATCCATTCCATATCAGAGAGTTTCATTTATCAAACTCCAATTCGAAGTCTTGAATCATGTTTTCCTGAATGTAATTTCCGAGGCTCTGATCGATCTTGATTGGTTTGTCAGCAGCGAAAACCATCAGGATCTCCAGGTTTCCTCCAGCTCTGTCACTGATCCCATTCCCAAGAACCGAAACACAAAGGACTGGTTTCTCTGGTTCCCTGTGATTGATGAAGACATAGATGTAGAATGTTGGTCCTCCTTTCGGCCTCATGAAGTATTGAAAGATCGTTGGAGAAGATTCAATCCCCGATTCTGCCGCAGCCCTTCGGAAATTCTCCCGAGTTTTGTCAGCAATCACCTTCAGAGGCCCCAGGTTTACCTCTGGTTCAAACTTCCAAACCATTTTTTGGTATCTAGCAAAATTCGTCGCCGGGCCGGTGACCAAAACCACAGGCATGATGCTACCAGAGCAGATCATCTTCTGGGTCCAATTCGATCTCGAAAATTGGAGTTTGTGGATTCACGTCCATGTCGTTGCTGCCGATTTGGCCCTTCTGCAACAGCGCCGCCATGGGTAGGCTTTCCGCATCGCTGACTTTGATCTTGAAGCGCTGAATGGTCCTGGCCTTGCCTTTGGCCGCCGCATTGTCTGACGGTCTGATGCAGATGGAGAACCGAGCCGAAGGTGTTTCCTCTCGGGGATCGGGCCGACGTTCAAAGATCGTGACCCAGATGTACTCTGGTTCATGGTTTGTTTGGTCTTCAACGCTGATCGTGGTTTCTCCCTTCTCATTTCTGAGCAGTTCAGAAAAGCCTTCGATCAGTGCTTCTTTGAGTTGTTGGAAGTTCATTTTGTCCCTCACTCTGTCAGTTGTAAGTTGAATTCTGAAATAAGGTTTTGACCGATGAATTCTTGAAGGCTTCTTTCTGCTTGGTCCTTCTTTTAAGGCCAATTGGTAAGCTTGGTCTGAATACATTCTTTCCATCTCAGTCTTCCATCTCAACGGTGAGGGGGGATGGGCTGAGTTGGCTTAGTTCTTTTCTCAACGACTCGGGGAACCAGCCATTATTAAGACGTTCGTAGTACAAGATAGAGTATCCAATGTCTCCTTCGACAGCCTTTTGAGTTTCAGGCGTCATTTTCTTGTCAACGTTGATGGCATATAGACAACCAAACTTCGGACTCTGGCAGGAGATCTTGCGGGTTGCCTTGTGCGGTCCTTCGTGCATCGCATAACTGTAGGCGTCCCTCGGTGTCAAACATACGGCTCTTGTCGCTGGATGTGCCTCTTTGTCAACAAACTTCATATAGAAGATGGCCCAAAACGGCGCTCGGCAGGCTGCTGCTCTTGTGGCAGGATGTGGACCCTGATCGACGTTCTTCGCATAAACAAAGGCACCGCCAGCCGTTCGGCAACAGATATCTCGGGTCTTATCAGAAGGCCCGTTGTCAAGTGCCTCTTTGAGGGCTTCGGCGAATTCGTCAGCGCACCTTTCTCTCATTAGAACCATTCTCCCAAATCCCCATCACGATCTTCTTCAAAGTAGATCTTAAAATCAGCGACTGTGTTTTGGATTAGATAGTTTCTGACTGTTTGTTTGTCTTTCAGTCTGACAGCCTTGAATAGTATACCATAGGCTATATCAGGGTTTTGAGAGTTATGTTTCTTGATGAAGTTCCTGACTGCCCTGGCATTTCTACGGTGGCAGGTCAACTTTCCGACCAATGCTCCACCACGCTCCTCGACTCGGAACAGAAAGTAAGCTGGACTGGCGCTGAGGAAACTCCAGATTCCAACTATGTCTCCCATTTCAAAGGAGATGTCCTTTTTTTCGCATTTCTCCTTAAAATAGGCTTTCAACTGATCGCAAACTTCCGCTATCCGATCTTGTGGAATGCGGCGAGTTTCTGGAATGGTTATCTCGGCCATTAGTTCCCTCACACTATATCGACGACTTCTTCGTCTAATTCATCCAGGATGTTTCTTTCCTGCAACAGCTTTATCACTGATGGATCAGCGTCCCTGGGAAGATCAACCTGAGACATAAAGACCAAATACTCCGAGTTGAAAAGGTTGTCAATGCTCATCCCACAAAAGGGCTTGGGAGCAATGACTATTGCTCCCCAAGAAATAAATCCCAGATAAAAATCAATTCGGCCCTTTTCTATCTTCTTGAGACCGTAAACATAGAAAGTATCATCGTACCCAAAGTTAAACGTATTGACCTGATCAAGACAGCGCAATACCACCGTGTCTCCAGGTTCAGCAAGCTCCAAAGCCTTGTCAAAGAAATGCCGCCTGATTTTGTGTTTGATAGTGGCAAATGTTGCCTTGTTATCCGGTATGGGTCGCAAAAGATGCTTCAACCATTCAAACATCAGTTTTCCATTTCGGTCATTTCTTTGATCAACCCAAGGAAATCCGGGGATTCTTCCCCTTCAAGCAGATGTGCAATCGACTGATGGACATCTGTCGGAAGACAGATTTTCGACAGAAAGACCACATCATCATTCCTGAGCAGATCGCGAGCACTGATAAAAGCCCATGGTTTTGGGGCTTTTATCAGTGAATGAGTTGGCAAGAAGCAAATGAGGAAATCAACCCTGCCCTCCCGAACCCTCTTGAGTCCATAGACATAAAACATCAGATCGTTTTCGACATGAGAATCTGCAACTCCAGACATCGAATGTAAGACGACTGTTTCTCCAGGCTCGGCAAGCTCCAAAGCCTTATTGTAAAAATGCCGCCTCAATCTGTGGTGCAGATGCAGATATTGGTCATAAAGCTTGGTCGCAGGCATTGGCAACGGCGGGGCGGGCACCATTTCAGGTTTCACATCGCGAGCGAACGGCAACCTCTTCAGTTTCTCAAACATCAGTTATGCTCCAATTCTACTATCTCTTTCGGCGAATAGGTCACGGAACTGAGGTAGGTCAGCGCTGTATCATCTTCTCTGAGTTCCCTCAATGGATAAAAAGCCGAAACCTTTCTGACTCCGGTAAAAGAGATAGGTCTAAGGTCAAAGTTAACAGGCATGCCTTTGGCTGTGTTGATCGCGCAGGTAGAAAGGACCAAGTAACTCTCACTGTACCCCTCTTCAATCAAAGAAGCGATGGCGAGTTTTGTTCCGTTCAAGGTCTTTCCAGCCAGGGCAAAATCATCATCCAGGGTTTTGAACTTTGTCCCCATGTCGGCAGCGACTTTTGTAAAGTGACGCCGCAACAATCGCCAAACATCTATAAATTCTTGATCTGTCATGGCATCAACCCCACTTCACAGGCTGAGTTGAAAGATGTTTCAATCATTAATTCCCGGAGATCGCGCTCAGGCCCGAGCTTTGTCTTTGGCGTCCAGATGAAGGCCGCGCAGGGCATATAATGACAGGCAAAGGTTTTGAACCTCTGAACTATTTCTGAGTTCAAAGGTAAAGAAAAAGCCTTGAGATAGGCATTCCCAATCTGAGGGTTTTGTCCAAACAAAATGATACAGCCACCAGAGAGTTCATAGATATGCCAAGCCAGCCAGTCGTAGTTAAAAAAACATCTTTCGTTATTGCCTTCAAGAATCTCTCGGTATCTAATTTGGAGATTTAAGAAAGATAATTCAAAGTCGGATCTCCTCTTGCCATGCCTATGAGGCGTTTTCAACCGAAGAGGATCAACCCCAGGTTTGATCTTCGGTTTCTTCGGTGATGGGCAAAGCGTCAGAAACCGCCGCTCGGTCTCTTGGATGCGAAGGCTCAAAGGATAGTCCTTGAGATCTTCGAGATTGTCCCAGATCGAGTCGTTCAATATTTCGATGCCAATCGGTTCGATCATTCGCCCTCTTCAATTTCGAGATAATAGTGAGTGCTCATTTCTCGAAGCAGTTCGGTTTTTATTGGCTTTTCGATGTTAATCTTGAATGGCTGAAAAGTCAATATGCACTCAGCCTTACCGGACGGAAAGTTGGTGAATCTCAAAACCCCGTTTTTCTCTTCTATCCCTATGCGAGGCTGTTTCTTTGTCACGATGTCTGTCGCAAACCTGTCCAGGTTTTGCTTTCTCCAGAGCAATTTGCGCTCTTCAGCGTAAGGCTCAAAATACTGGACCACAGCTTCAAGAACTCTGGACAAATAACCAGAGAACATGGCGATGGCTTGGATGTGTATATCCTCCATTTCTCTTGTCAGGTCTGGAGGCATAAGGTCAGACCGGAAAACCCAACTCAAGTCCTTTTGTGCCTGCTTGAGTTGTTTATAGGTCTTTATTTGATCCCATCTGGCCGCGTGATCAGTTTCCATGTCTTTCTGCGAACTTGTTGTTGTATTCCACACAGGCATCAAGGCAATTTTTCAGACAAATCGGATCAGAATGAGTGTCGTGCGTCTTTGCCCACTCGACCCGTTCCTGGCGCATGTTCGGACCAACTTTGCCAATGGCCTTTCCGCCCTCGCGCATGTGGATGATGCAAGGGAAGTGTTCGTCGCCCATGACGGCGCTGTCATCGGTGATCAAACCACAGCGGTCAGAGTCTTCCGGCTGGATGCCTCGAACGGAGCGACCATTGATGATGTTGGCGATGCGGTAAGCAAGGATTGGATGCTCGTCTAATACCCCTTGTGGAATGGCAAGTTTGATCTTGCCGTCCCACTGAGCCGCTGTGATGACGCGGATGTCGTGAACGCCGAGGTCGTGAGCAAACATGACAGTTTCCGTCAATTTGTCTGCTGTTTCAGGGGTGACAACAATGCCAACGGTCGTGTAGACTCGACCAGAAAGGCGGCGAATATTGTCGATGACCTTTTCCCAGGCCCCATAGATGCCGCCCGCCATCTTGTCGCCCTCGGAGGCGCAGCAGGCGTCCAGGGAGACGCTGAAATCGTCCACACCGGCCGCTGTGAGCCTTTTGTAAAGCTCCCAGGCCGCTGAGCCGTTCGTTGAGACTGCAACGCGCAGAGCGCCCTTCTGACGAGCGTAGGCGACCATCGCCTCAAGGTCAGGGTGCAAGGTCGGTTCGCCGCCGGAAAAGCGGATATTGCGGAGGCCGGTTTCAGCCCACAAATCGATGAGTGACTTGACCTCTTCAAGAGACTTGTGAGCGCCGACATGACGACAATAAGGACAATTGAAATTACACTTTTTCGTTACAAGTATCTCGCATCTCCACATCGGAGAACTGTTCGATGCTTGTTCTACTCTAGCATCTTCTAAAGTATAGAAGCCAATTTCCTCTAACCTCATGGCGTACCTCCGATTGGGATCTCCCCATGATATCACAAGCTGCGCCGGAAGTCAAGGAATTCAGTCTTCGGGAATCTTTTTCAAGGCAGCCTCTAGTATCTCCTGGCTGACGCTTTTGGCAAACTACATGACAATGGTCACGAATGGACCACCATCACCTCTGACCCCAAAGGCCCCCCTCAGAGGGTGCTCCTTGTAGACAACCAAATCAACACCTCCTACGAGGCTTTCATTTTCATCGAAGCAAATCATTGGTTTGTCCTTGAGTTCTTTGGCGGGATAGTCGGGATGCGAGCATTATAAACCCAAAATCCTTCTCTGTTATGGAATTTAGTCGGGAATTTGGCGTTATTCAATCTTCTCTGTTCTTCTTCATCCTTCAATAAGATCCAGTAAAGCCTATACGATCCTGATTGATAGGTCAGGAATTCATTTTCAAGACATGGCATGACAGCAATGGGGATTAGCCTGTTCTTCCAATACTCATACTCTTCTGCCTGTTCTTTTGATTCACAGACAGCCCCATCGTCGGCTTGCCATTGGGTAACCTTTTCTTTGGTTGTCACGGCCTTAGCAACTTCAACTTCGATTTCGACTTCGACTTGTTTTGCCATCAGACTTACTCCTTGGATGCCTGAGAACACTGAGAAAAATAGTCTAATGATGCTGCCCAAAATCTTTCTGTGTCTAGAACTTTATAGTGGACCATGGTGCTAAAGTCGGACTCATGACTAAACCCGCAAATTTCCACCTCCATTGTCTGAGGCCCAGAATGATGCCACCAAGCATTTTCGATGGTAACCTTGCTCCCGACAGGATGCTTAACAACAAACTTCCTGAGTTTCTGAATGGCCCCAAACGAATATTCTATTAATCTTGTGATGTCCTCTTTGATATCTGTTAGGAGGATTTCTTCAGATGAGCACCTTATGGGCAACTTCTCTTGATTCATTTTAATACCTCGGTAAATCTTATACTTCTTCCAGCTTGAGCAGATAATGTTTATCCGACTCAGAACAATCGATCTTAATTGTCCCTTCTTCTAGGCCAAATCCAACATTAATTTGCTCTTTCCCACTTCTTCCATAGTCATAGTGATCGCTATGGGCCAAGATTAGGTCTACTATTTCGTAGATTATTTCATCTCGTGTCATTTTGTTTCTCTTTCAACCAGGGCGATTTCTTCTGGCGTCAGATCCCTCAATGCACTATATCACAGGCTGCGCCGGAAGTCGAGGAATTCAGGCAGAGCAGATCACCAGTTTAGGCGAGATAACCGTCCAGTGAGAGATAGGCGGAAGAGACTCTGCCGTCGTCCTCAAGAATTCCGATCAATGCGCTAGTCATCGTTTCGTGTCTCCTGTTCTTCGGTATAAAAGACAATAGAGCGATCTACTATCTCTTCTTTTGTAGCTGGCCTGTAGTATCCACCTTCAGTTTTTACAAAGTTCAGATCGTTGTGCTTTCTGACACCGATGGGACCGTCGAGATAGTTCCTGGAGATACTGAAGTGTCCGGTTGCCATAAATCCATCATTGGTTTTAATGTGGAGTTGGATAAAATCGCATCCGTCATTACAAGGGCAGGCCGCTATCTCAACGTTGTTTTCTTGGCAGAAAGTCATCAGTTTATCCAGGACTTCAGATAGCTGTTGATTTTGCTCTTCAGTCTTTTCCATTGAATAGCTCATCCCGCTTCCATCCTCTTTTCGTCTTCGATAGCTTGACGTAGCAGATCTTTAGCCCCCTCTGCTGTGATCTTGTTTTCTTCGAGCTTTTCGAGAGCTTGCTTCAGTGTCTCACGCAGGCTCGCCTCTTCGGTATTGTGCCAGTTCCACATGCTAATCAAGCCTGCTCTGTCTGGCATACAACCGCAGGTGTTCGTCACCTTAAAGCCGCAGGACAGACATTCTCCCGTAAAGACATTGAAAGAACTGTAGCCACAATCTCCAAGGCGAGCTTTGTTTGACCCACACTTTCGGCAAGGCAAGGGATCTGGGTCTTTCGGGGGTTCTTTCAGTAAATGTGTGTAAACGTCCATCTCAGTCTCCCTCGTCCTCTCCGAGTTTTTTCTTCTTCAAGGACTTTTTGATCTTCTCCTTTGCCGTATCTTTGACGGCGTTGCAGACCGCATCGACCAAGTTTTCTTTCAGTTCCTTGGCGATGTCCTAAAACATCTCTTTGACCGGAGAGGGCTTGGGTTCCTCATCGATTTTGTTCTGTTTTGTATCTGAATCCTGGCTCACTGATGTTGATGTGTCTTCCTTCATAGTCCATGATGTTCCCAAGTGCGCCCCCACAATAGTCTCCTTGATTGTCGCCGAACCCTACTTCAATGCGCCAATCAAACCCTTGAGATTCCTCTAGGTCTCTCTGCGCTTCTTCTAAGTATTCTCTTTCCCATTCGAGGATGTTGTTGATCCAACGCTTCTCGCCTTCTTGGATCTTCTTTGCGATTTCGTCTGCTTGTCGTTGGATCATCTCTTCATAGTGTTCGACCTGGGATTCAAGCTGAGCGATGAAGGTTTCGGCTGGTTCAATTCTCTCAGCAAGATCACAGAAAGCGTTGACAATCTCGTCAACGGTGACTTCTCCAACTTCGAGCCAAGCTGAGCCTGTCGATGTGGGAAACTCTTCGGCATGCGCAAGCAGCAACCTGCGCAGGTCGTCTTTTGCGCCTTTCCACATCAGAATATGATTTGTTGATGAACTGTTCGTCACATGTCCAAGTCTTACATGCATTATCCTGTCTCTAGTTTCCTCTCTTGGTCGTCAAGATCCGACAATCTTTGTGGGAACAAAATCTCGTCGATTTCTCTCTGTTCTTCCTGCCTTTTCTGATTTTCTTTCAGATTCAGTTCGGCTTTCTTCGTCAACAGCGTGTGCGGCCAGAGCCAACTGTTCAATGCAAGATCTTTGTCCGGCTGGCCTTTGCTGACGTGGAGGTAATATCCGATGCTCCACCAAATGTTGAGCACAACCATCGTCGCCAACATCGGAACCACGGCAAAGGTTTGTCCTCCGGTTGCCAGAACACCGAAAAAAAACCCCGCCCCCAGGGAGCCAAGAGTTGATCCTGTGACAACATTTTTCTGCTCTTCATTCATGAGAATTCCTTTGCGGCATAACAGCATCGCGAGACGTGGGGCATCTCGTTCCAGACTTCATCTAGCATTATATCGCCGAATGGCGTTCCTTGCAAGAAAGAACATTGACTGAATTCCTGGGCAACACCGTCAATGAACATGGAGAACAGACCTCCATCGCAAGCCTGCAACAATTCCTTCGGCGCGTGGTGTTTCAAAGCGCAAGAACTGCAAGAGTCAAAGCCGACCGCAAGATCAACCTTGCGGTAAGTATCGAACAAGTCTTGGATCTCTTTGGCTGTTGGCCTGAGATATTGCTGGTTCTCGCCTCTGCCGTGTGGTTTGAAGTTGAGGAAAACAACGCCGTCAACATATCTCGGAAGAATGCCCGCCATTCCGTACCAGATGCCCATCCAGTCTTTGCGCATGATGCAGTGGGCTCTGACCGGGATTTGAGCAGATTCTTTGACGACCTTGAGCATCGCAAGGCTGCCCATCATTCCGGGCACGACGCTGACGCCCAGGCTGCCGAGTTGTCCCTTTTGAATGATTTGTCGCACAATCGCCTCATCTGCCGCTGGACCAACCGCAGCATTGGGCACGATGCCCTGTTCGCGGCACCACTTGACGAAATCGAGCAAATCTGGCCATGCCGTCGGTTCGCCGCCTCCGATGGCGATTTCAAATGGCATCTCTGGCAAGCTGAGGATTTGACGCTTGATCCATTCGATGTCAGCATGTTGACCGTCTGGAAGCGCAGACATATAGCAATTGTGGATCAGAACCCCACCAGCAAAGTAATTCTCGTATGGGGGGGTTGCAAAGTTATGAACCACCCCATCATACTGTTCAACCAGCACAGATTTGACCTTCATTTCACCAACTCCATCAGGAATCCTTCAAAACTCTAAAATGTCATCGTCGAAGCTAAGAAACTGAGCCTCAATCCATCCTTTGCCTATTACATAAACTCGGTGCTCTGGCGTCAATTTGAGAATAGAGCCACTTTCTAGTTCAATCCTGATGATCGGGCCAGTATATTTGCGAGAGTATTTGGCGGCAACTTCGATTTCAACTCGCCGATCAGCAGATTCATCGTAGCTATATACCCTATTCCCGACTTCAATATTTTCATTCGGGACTTCACCCTCAGGCGTGAGGATGGGCGTCCCAGAAACAGCGCAAAATGCACAGTCTGCATGGCAAACTGTGGTCACTTTCAAATCAATCAGTTCTGGAGCGCTTGGTTTGCGGTCCTCTGATCTAATGAGGATACCCGACTCAGTGTCGAAACTGGTCGGGGGGTCTTTTCGGTGCCTGATCATTGTGGCCTCCCTGCTGAACTCCTTTATTATATCACGGCTTGCTTTCGGCCAAGCTCAGGGATGCCCCTGAGAGGCCCCTGGGGGTTTCGGCAAGGCTCAAGCCTCTTTCTGCCTTTTTTTGCTTGCGCCCTGAAGGCCAATATGATCTCATAATGCCGGAACTGACATGAGGGAGTTGTAGCAGAAAAGAAGTCATGGTAGCGATGATATGTCAGAGTGTACCCATCTTTAGTGAAACGATAAGAGATCTGCCCAGGATACCATGTGCCCCTCACTTCTTCGGCGGTATATCCTTCGGGCGGATATCCCCAAGGAAACTCTCCTTTGGAGCCAGAGATATACCTATGAGCTACCGCCTCATTAGAACCGCAGTTTTCGGGGAAAAATGAAAGCTCTGCCATCATGCCAAGAACAACCACCAAGTCAGGATGGATTTGTGGGGTTTTTCTTATGAAGCCGAACATTTGCTGTTCTCCATCAGATGTCCTGCTCCAACTTTTTGATGCGCTCTTCGGTCGCCGTTCGGCACTTTGGGTCTTTGCATGACCAAAGATATTCAAAAGCACCAAACATGGCTTTGGCATACGGATCGGTGAATCGATCCATTTCATCTTCGTGCTTTTCCTGTTTACAAGCATAGCATTTGTGTTTCATTCCCTTACCACGTCTTTCAAGCGCTCCCAAGCCTCTTCGCCCATCTCTGTCTTGACGAAGAGTTCAAATTCTTCTGGGTCTAGTTCTTTATCTAAGAACTTGACAGCATCAGCATCCCATCCTCCCCCAGATTTCCAGTGGTAGATCATTTTCTGGAACAGGGCTTGACCGCCCCACATCATAACAGATGCCTCGGGAGCCCATGTGCCAAAGAGATTCCTGTATATTTCCAGATCTTCTTTCTTCATCAGAACCTTCAGCCCATCGCTTTTAAAGCCAATGAACTCATCATCTCTGAAAAGAGTCACTGGACCCTTTTCCGCAGCGTCAAATAGGCGCTCGTAGATTAGCTCATAGGTGCTCGAAACCATGAGGATATTGGTCTTCAGGTCAATAATAGAATCGAGGCCGATGCCAAGACCCGTTGCTATGATGTTTACCCTTTTCTTCTCTGCTCCTCTTTCCAGTTCCAGGCTGAAACCTTCTTGGATGTAGTCAAAGGCAGTGATTGTCCAGCCGACAATCTCTGATGCTATTTCTTCTTTAGGTGCGCTGTATAATCCCATTTTTAATCTCCTCCATATAGGCTCTCAGCCCAATGATGCGAACCTTGAACCCTCGGGCTTCTTCTGTCAGCCGCTTCTCAAGCTCTCCAAGGTCAGAAATTTCAGCTATTTCCCATTTCATTTCTTCGGGCAGGATCCAATCTTCAGCTTCCCATGTCTCAAAACCTTCGGGGGTTTTGACTGGAGATGGAGGGTCAACCTTGATTTGATGGACGGGAATGCCGTGGAAATCAATGTCTGTTTTGACGCATTGATCAAAATGATAAGCCTCATAATCGCCACCTATCAATCCAAGGACTTTCATAACGAGTTCATATTCTTTGTTTGTCATTTTGTTTCTCTTTCGATCAGGGCGATTTCTTTTGGCGTCAGGTTGAAGTAGGTGTAGATGGTTTCGAGATTCATTTCATTGCTCCTACAGATTTTCTACTGGTTTTCGCCACCAAGTTACATCATTATCGTTAATTTCAAAAGATGACCCATCAAATTCTTTTGAAATTTTATCAAATAATGGTATTGTACTGTTTTTTATAATCTGATTTAAGCGTACTGTATTAATTTGAGATTGTCCTATATTTCCTGCTGATAGAGTAAGATCTATACTCATATTCCATAGATTTATCTTCTTCAATTCTTCACTAATATCTTCAAGCCAGTTTCTATTAATTCCACTAAGCCACAGAATGGTATTATCTACTGTTGATAATTGTTTTACAAGGATCTTACATTCATCGAACAATCTTGGATTCCTGTCATAAACCTTTATTGACCAATAAAGTCGGCCAATTATCCAAGCCATTTTCTCTCTATAGGTACTACGCAACCAAAGATAACCAATCCAACCAAATATTATTGTGGCTATCAGGCTAATAGTTCCTAACCAATTAAAAGCAATACCAAAAAACAGGAGAGAAGGGGCGCAAAAACACCATATCATATCTCTAACTTCACTACTCATTTTACAAACTCCTTCCACCAGTCCTTCTTGAAGAACTTGAACATGCGCCAGTCGATTTGGAAGTTGCTCCATTTGGTAGCAGCAAGTATTTCCTCAAAGATTTCTCCGCTCAAAATAGAGGTAACCTTTTCTGCTTCATCCATATTGGTTACCGGCAAAGCCATCGCATGTTGAGTCATCCCGTATTTTCCATCCAAATCAATGATTGGATTATAGATTCCGCTATCACCGAAAATAACCTTGGGAATACCGAAGTGCCCATTGTCATCCCGCGATGAATAGCAGTAACGAACTCCGCTTTGAGCCGTCGTATGAATGAGCGGGAAGATAAACTCACCATCCTCGGTTTCGGAGGTCCAAGACTTTCGGGTTTCGTAATTTGAGACATTGAAGATGATTCGGGATTCATTTTCTTTCGTCTCAATAATCTTCCCGATAGCTTTAAATGCATAGTTTGGCAACCACGGCCATTCCCTCAGGTCCAAGGAGTGACAAGCACCAATCTCGTCAACCACAATAGTTTTCTCCGAGTAAGGCTTATTCTCAATGACATAGAAGTCATACCGAGTTCCTGCGTTAAAAGTCTTCTGCCCATCTTTGGTATTGTGGATTTCAAGATAGTGCATCTGCAACCCACTCATCTTCGGCCACAAAGCAGCTTGCGGCTTCCTCCAAATTGCAGGATGAACAAAACACAGATAACCATTCTTTGCCAAAAGATTATCCAAGGCCAAAACAACAAACTTATCCCACAACTGATCGCCGCCGCCACGCTTACCAGAGGCTACCTGCGGGGCTTGATAAGGAGGATTCCCCACCACGACATCAAACTTCATTCCGCCCCAATAGTCAAAGGCCAAGCTGTCGGCGGCGGCGAAGTTCAGTTTGTACTCGCCCTCAAGGTCGAGGATCATACGAGTAATGACCACGTTCTTTGCCTGCAACTCGACGCCGTAGATCATTTGTTCAAGGATGTGCTTGCGGCGGGCAGACTCGTCGGGTTCCCATTCGGCCAAACTATCCATGAGACGATCATAGACGCGGATCGGGAAGCCGCCGGTACCCATAGCCGGATCCAGCCATTTGAGGTCAGGATTGCTCCACACCTCTGCCGGGAGCTTGTTTAGCATCTCATCAATGAGCGTGAGGGGCGTGTGAACCTCGCCATGGGCTTTCTGGGCCTTCCGGCTACGCAGACCCGCATGGGCCTTCCCGCTCAACGTTGCTTTCGCCATTGCGATTTCCTCCGGGTCTCGACTCTTCGAGACGCGCATCAACACGTCATAATAGGTCGCGAGATAGATATCCAGCCTTTTCCGGTCTGGACTATTCTCTTCCATATCTTCGTTCAGCATAGCAGAGATTTCGGGCCAAGTTAAATCCCCAAGGCCGATACTTGTGAACATTTCCTGAACATCCTCAGCAGTCATATCCCACCGGGAAAATGTCGGCTCAATATCCTCAACTGTGACATTCGCCCAAGTCTTGTTGTTGAGTCTGGCAAGAACATCCATGATGATCAAGATGTTCAACATCTGGTCAGCATCCACCTCCGTAGCGGAGATAGCCAAGCGCCTCTTGAACGTGCTGGTTGTTTCGTCATGTTTGCGCGACAACCATTCGGCATCGCTTTCGGACATAATATCAGCGATGCTACACTGCTCACCCTCAAAGGTGGTAAGCCCCGAGCGAAGATTCCGGCTCGCGCCAACTTGGACATTGATTGGAGTCGGGAGAGTTGGAACGAATAGCCCATTATAGCTTTCATGGACATGATGAATGAAGCTGAAGTCGTAACCGCGCCGCAAGGTGTCGATAACGTTGCGGATCCGAGCTTCCCAATCAAAGCTGTTGTTGAAATAGTCGGGGATCACAATCAGACAGAACGGCTTGACCCAAAGGTTGACATCCTCGGGAATCGGCTCAGAGTTCCGAGTGTAGGGGTTATCATCTGAGGCGATTTCTCCATTGTAAAGCCGTTCCCGGTCGAAGGGATGCAAGCGAGCGGCGCGGCCGATAAGCTGGCACAGCTTGCCCTCGTTCATCTCACGGAACGGCATAACGCCGGTGAGTCCAGGGACGTTGATCCCTTCTCCAATCATATCCACATGGAAGAACAAGACACGCTCAGCAACTCCAGCTTCACGAAGCCGGTTCAGTGCAAACTCGCGCTTGCTTGGCGTCTGCGGTCCACTGTTCCAATCATCATCCCACCAAACGCCGAAATCAGAAGCCATACCCCCGACATGGACATCAGGATTCGCTAGAAGAAAATCGCGCAGGACTTTCGACTTTTGAATCGCAAACAAGTCGTCCTGGCCTTTCAAGGCCACCAGCATCTTCCCTCCAATCAGGGAAGGATTGTAGGAAGCCTCTTGAAGAATGCGCTCATGCTCCTCGAAGGCGAAGAGAGTCGCCCGTATCATAGCCTCGGAGTCATCCTCAACCTTGAGGGCATCATAGACCGCATTCTTCGCGGGTAGAATGGCCAAAAGGTGCGGCGGGACCATCTCCCCACGGAGGATCATCTTACGGGCTGAAACCTCAAAGATCCGAGGCCCAAACTTGGCAACATTGTTCATCCCCAAACCATCGGACGAAGCTGTGTTAATCGGTGTGGCCGTGAAGAAAAGATGCTGTGTGGCCGGGATGTCCACCACACGGCTAAACAGGTTGTTTACTAGATTGTGCGCCTCGTCGTGCAGCATCAGGTCGGGGACTTCCCCGGAATCAGACAAATTCTCGGCGGAATGGTATGTGCTGAACACAATCAGAGGGGCATTCTTGGACCGAGCCAACGCAAGCTGGTCAACGACATCTCGATGGTTTGTGGTGAACTTCATCCCATTGTAGATGCCCCCACTTTGCTTGACCATCTCAATGATCGGAGCTTCATCGTTCTTACCAGAGTTGAAGTTGAGCAGGACGAAGTTGTTGATACCCTGTTCAGTAAGGTAGTTGGCGACATCATTCGCCAACTGGAAGCAAAGGGAGATACGAGGAGAGTTGAATTGGATATGAGCCGTCGGATTGCTCTTCAGCAACTCTGCCACAACCGCTGCCTCGATGAGGGTCTTTCCCGTTCCGGTCGGGCAGATGATTTGCCCACGGTCGCCCGTGAAGCCATCAGCCGCTGCAACCGCATCCCGCTGATGCCGCCGAAGTTCTTTCTTCTTTGTCGCCGCTTTTTGCTTAATCTGAGAGCCGTGGATGCTGTCATAGAACCTATTCCACCATTCGTGCTGATTGTCCAGCATAGCCTTCAGGTTTTCCCGGTTGACGCAGCGCACCTTGCTCCCATAACGGGCTTCAAACCCATAATGGAAACCTAAACCAGTGGTGACAACCAGCATGTTCTTCGTATCATCCTGGTCAACGGCCAAGGTTTCCCCATCTATCGTGAAACCGAGACTGGAAGAGGCGAGGAAAGTACCCAACACTCTGTCCGTCAACATGAACTCGGGGGTGGGGATGTAGTTCTTGACCTGAACGGTGGCGGTCTTTCCATTGGCCCCCTTGCCATAGCCGTCAATGCCGTAATCACAAGATGACGGCATAGGCTTATAATCCCAGACGCTAAGCATCGAAGTCTCACCCATCGTGAGCATCATATACTCAACGAGGATTTCGAGGGCGTCACCCTTGTACTTGTTTGCGCTATCCTCGGCGGCATCCTGGCTTACGCCGCTATCGACCAGTCCAGCGGCCAATTGGCCTGCTTGCCAACGGACATGTGAGCAAAACTTGTCAATCGTAATGATTGGCTGACCGTTCTTGTCAACGCGGAAATCAGCAACGTTGATTGTGTCCTTGAACGGATGGGTAAGCGTCGTGTGTGACATTTTCTACTTCCCGATCCTGGGGTTTTTGCCCCATACCAATTCTGTTTGAGGACTAACAAAGTACACGATGTCCCTCATGGAGACATTATTGGTGGGAAACTGGACACCTTTCGGCACCTTCAAATGGCTAAAGTCAGTTTTGTATGCTGTGCCCAAGCCTCGGTCTTTGAGCCACTTTGCCAACATCCAGTGAAGGACTTCCTCCTCGTCAGAAAGCCCCTCTTCTATTTCATGGCTTTCCGGCTTGGCCGTGAATTCACCAGCCTGCATTTTGTCCAAAGCCCGCTCATAGATCTTGAGCAATAGGGGATTCTCAGAGGGAGCTTCCTCATCTTTGGGCTTTGTTTTTTGTTGAGCTTGTGGCTTCTTGGAGTTCTGCTTCTGTTGTCGGCCGATTCGCACGGTCTTTCTCCATCGGTCCCATTGTACCACAGACCGGCCCGGCTGTCAAGGGGGACCTTCTGGCGTCAGGCGACCGAGATTTGGGTCTTCACCCTGATTGTGTGAGTTTCACATTCCAGGGTATCCAGATCAAAGATGTAAAGAGGCGTTCCATTCAAAATGACACAATCAAAGGGATCATACATTTTTGATAACTCGGCAGCAATCTCGTCGATGCCCAGATCGCTAAATCTACAAATCTCTGACATCTCATAATCTTCTTCGGTCCATGAGACAGATGTCACAGCCACGGTTCTATTATCCATGATTTCCAATAGCTCTTCCATGGTATATCTTTCAAGATACTTGTCGATGACACCAATGTAAGATGACAAGTCATGAGCTACAGAATTGAGATGTTTCACAGAATAATCGGGATTCCAATCATCGATTGAAGTATCCAAATCAGACATAGCCGCATAATTGCAGAAATGCTTTTGCTGCAATCCCGTCAAGCTTCTCCACCATTCGAGTTTTTGCTGCTGAAGATTTTCCTCTTCAAGCTTCGAGATCACTGCGGCAGCGGCCCGCTGACTTTTGTGCCGGGTATCATCAAGATCTGTGACATAGTATTTGTTGTCCTGATCGTCCAATCGACAAGTAATCGCATGTTCGCCGACGGAGATGGTTTCGTTTGCTTTCATCGTTTGTTTCCTTTCGCAGCCAGAATCAGGCGACCCCGCCTTGGTACATTATCGTCAGAAACTCAAATGCGTGGGCCAGATTCTGAACCACCCAAACTTCGAGGTTGTCCAGAGTTGTTTCAACCGGGAACTTCAGATGCGAAGACTTGAACATCGTTGCTCTGACCGCCGCCAAATCCTCATCCGAGAGAGGCAGATATCGGATTTCATTGTCGGGCAGTTCGGAACAACCGATCACCACGAAATCACATCCATTGACGGTGCCAAAAGCAATCGGGGTGGAGCAAAAATCACGAACGAGAGGCTTCTCCTGGCCAAAATCCACATCAATCGGCAGAAATATCCGAGATGTTCTGACTTCGAAGAGATGATTGTCCTCATCGTCAGGGGGTGTGACGAACTTCAGCGAAGGATCACCAGCGTCTTCGCCGATATGGAGACCATATTTCTCCAGAAAATCAGCCCGAGAGAGCCTATCCCCGGAGATAAAGATCCCCTTCATCTTTTGCATCTGTTCAAGTCGTTCCAGCCGCTCGGCCCTGGAACGACAATCGGCGATGCCATCGGCAGCAAATTGGAGACGATGGAGCACTTTGGGGCTTAGGTGCTGGCGGTTTGCCTCGGCCTCAGTGATCAGCGCGGAGAGGATCAAGGAGTAGTTTTCCAGCGTCGTGCTGATACCCTTCTTGAAATAGTCCCAATTCATGATGTCGAAGTCGGTGACGATGCTCAACGTGTTGTGCAAAACGTCGGAGGACTT
>Ga0210043_1000422_pt1 | contig 44814 bp, 50 predicted proteins | sample CryGeymet201501t_FD_183990 | JGI IMG/M metagenome (GOLD analysis project Ga0210043, IMG submission 183990) | Groundwater microbial communities from Crystal Geyser aquifers in Utah, USA - Crystal Geyser metaG 2015-01t (SPAdes) (version 2) | ecosystem: Environmental > Aquatic > Deep subsurface >... | reverse complement strand
TCGACAATAACTGAGTTGCTTTCTGAGAGAGGTATTTATCTGAACCCATATATCCTGCTACCCTCATAGCGTTTACCTCATCACCGTCGTAAGCGTCGATAAATAATCTCTCGCTCTTCGATAATGTCATCCTTCGATTCTATATAACTTTTTCACAGGAGCGCAAGAGCTATTTTCAGGGCTAAAGGTGTTGACAGGGCTCTTAGTGCAGTATGTACTGGTGTTTTAAATATCTGTAATTTTTAAGACCCCCTCCTTGGGTACGTTAATACAGTAAGTAATATTACTCCAATATGTATATTAGTGCAGTAAGTACCCTTGAAGTCGCTGTGGACTTTGAGGACGGGAGGGTATACCCCACGACGTTCAGAACAAAAAGGGGGTTTAGCCTTAACGCAACTCCACGACTAAACGGAACTTTTTTCCTCAACGTTCGTCACGATCACCACGCCCACAACGATCGCCACGCCTGCACGTTCACCTCGACTCTCCAACTGCTAAGCCTTAAAACCTTTATGCCCTTAGCGCACACATCTTTCCCGATCACCACGCCTAAACGCTCGCCAAGGCTTAGCGTACGCTCAGGACACGCTGTCAGGCTTACGAGGATTCGTTTAGAACGCTCAGGGCATAGTGGTCGCTAGGGTAGTAGCCACTCAATGGTTAAATGGCTTAGAGAGCGTTTAGGCGTTTAGCCGTTGAGTCGCTGCGTTGCTTGGCGGCTCTTCGATGGTTATGGCATGCGCAGAGTCTGGACGGTTTGTGGTCGTGGTGGTTTGGAGAGTTTAGAATCTTACAGTGTTTACTCAGTATATCCCTATTTAAATATCGTTTTGTTCATATAGTGTTATAGCAATGTGAGCTCTTGCGCTGAAGAGTTTCTGGGCGATTGGTACATAAATCACTGTTTTAATGCTCTAAGTCACTAAGTTCGTATATTTCCCACTTTTTAACCCAGAAACTTTAATACATACATTTCACTACATTATATATTTATTTAATTAATTAAGTATAAAAGATAAAGATTTTAGATACTTAAAAACTTAATTACTTAAAAATAAATGCTTTCAATTGAACCATATAAGTGTAATGTACTTTTAAACACTTAAAGCATTCTACAATTACATAATATAAGTGTAGCCTCAAACCTCGAAGAGACATTCCTTTTAAAATTCATATATTCCTCTTCGTGGCTGCATAATTCTATAGATCTATGCGTCTAGCGCAGCTATGAATAAAACTTTTTTTAAAATCATTAAAATAATTACAAAACGACACTTGACCACACAGTAAATTAGTGTTAAAAAACTTACAGCTACAAAAACGTAGTAAATTATAAAGGAGCAACATAAATGAAAACCAGACATCGACTTTTTATTACACCTGAAGGCAAGACAGTTACACCGTCAGTATATAAGAGAATAATGTCGACGGGATTAATCACCAATCCAGCCAACAATGCGCAGGGATTAATTAAATGCGTTTGTACTGAACCACGCATGACCTTAATGGACTTAATTCTTAGGGCTAAAAAGGAGTATGGATTTAACTATGATATCATGGCAGCAGGCTCTCATGTCGTCGATACAAGAAAAATAGACGCTATAAGAGCTTTATTGTCTGCGGCAGGATTCACCTCGGCTACGATGAAAAGCAAGTATTGTCTTTATGGCAAGGGGTATCACAGGCTTGTAGTTCCTAGTAGATTTTATCTATGTGAATACCCTTATATGCAACGATATAAAGCTGCGTATATGTTTATCATGGAGGAATGGTCAAGATATGAGGGGAAAATGGCTCAAAGAGAAAAGAGACGTATAGAAAAAGTAAAGCAGTATCATGCGAACAAAAAGCTCAGAGAATCAACGATCTTTAACCCTGAAAAACAAACGCTTGAAGAGTATCATAATATGACCGTTACAGATTTTATCTAATATCGACGATAACAAATAACCATAGGAGGTTAAACATGAGTTATATAGACACCAGTGACAACGATACTAGAACGCCTGAACAAGTCGAAGCCGTTGCGCTAATGATCGACATTGAAAACGCTGAAATAGCGGCTAACGATCTTTTAGGAGCCCACGCCTTAGCACTTAAAAACGCTAAAGAAGAAGTCTTTAAGCTTTACGACAAAGTGAAGTCAATCAATGACTTTATTCATATGACTGAAAATGAAACGCCTGATAGTTATGAAGTTGATTGTGATACTCTTTTAGGATCATTTTGTTATTATCATTTAACCACACTGTTTGAGTTTATTAAAGAGTATTTAGAAGAAAGATGTCCCTATTTAAATATTGATCATAAAACAAACATAGCGCAAGTTTGCTATGGTAACCCAATCACGATAAATCGAAGCGATAGAAAGGCTTATTTTGTTTATGATCATGGGTCAAGTAATCCAATCATTGAAAAGTATGAATCTTGGATGACAGATATTTATATTTTAGCTGTTATCCACTTACACCAGTTAAAGCTTGGCGAATTTAACGACGTTATAACATTAGACTATTATGGGCACTATGTTAACCATTTCTCTGTATTAGACCATCTTAAAGACGTTGAGGGTATAGAGACTTTTGCTAGTGAAATATCAACGGATGATGAAATCGAACAACTTGAGACATTTATAAAACAATTTGAAAAGGATCATAAAGATGAATAATACAAAAGAGCTTAAGAAAATTTATTGTATCGAAGAGTTTACATTTTACGGTAAAGTTCTTTGCACTTCATGCGGATCAGATTTTGATCTAGCTCATTGTTCTAACCCTTACGGTCTTGACGATACTTTATGTAAAAAGTGTATTTCAGAAATACCAACATATGAGGACGTTTTAAAAAGTAAAATCTTAACGTATGAAATGAATAACCCTGACATTAATGATGATACGTCTTATATGAGTGATAATGAACGTCGAGAAGCTTATTTAGAGGCATTAAATAATATGGACCGCATGGAACTTGAAGATTTAATAGAAGAATATGAGATCGAGGTGGCACAATGAATAATATAATAGAAATTAAAGATCTTATAACTAAAGTCTCAGGAGCTAAGAAAAAAGACGTGATTAATATCGAAGGGCAAAATTACAATGCCCAAAAGATCAACACGTTTTTAAAGCTCTTAAAGCCTATAAAATTAAATGACATTATTCTCATTAATATTGTAGAGAAAGATTTAACTATCGATTACACGCTTGGAAACGCTAAGGCTAAAGGACAAGTAAAATTTTATTCATTAGGAGAGGCATAAATGCAAAACGCTTATTTTAATATTGTGGACGTTAAGGCACAAAAAACGCTCGAACAATTAAGAAACAGAGTCGAGGGTACTGCGATTGAAAAGATCGCTGATGATTTAACCGATAAGTTTTTTAGTGCAAGAGATAGAATGAATTTAAGTGACATGAGAAAGATTTTAAATGAATCTCAACGATACTTGACAACATTAAATAGAAAGTGATTTTATAATTTTCTGTTATTAACTTTAAAAAAGGTGGAATTATGTACGGAATGGAAAAAACGGCCAAGAAAGCAGTTAAGAAAGTAGTAGCTAAGAAAAAAGTTGCTAAGAAAGTAGTTAAGAAAAAAGTTGCTAAGAAATAATTTTCTTAGTAGCGTAGTTTAGCAAAAATCATTAATACCATAGGAGGTAAAAAATGAATGATCGAACACTCGACGGCAAAAAACTCTCGGATCTTTTAAATCTTCCAATAATAAAAAACAGAAATTTTGAATATGGCTTAAGTATGAAGGTCAACGACTTTCAATGGCTTTTTGTACGCTTTACTGGATATAGAGGCAATAAAGGCTTTGCTCAATTGCATCCTGCCCATGACATCGAAGGCGTGAGACATCAAGACGTATACTACGGCAAAGAGGCGACGATTGACATCTGTTTTAATCCTGATAAAGCATTAGACAAAATAGCCTCTGATATTCAAAGACGCATACTATTCACTCCTGAAGCCACTAAGGCACTAGACATTATTAAAGAGCGTGTGAATGATCATAGAGAATTTAATAACAAAACAAACAATCGTATTGAGTTTTTAAGGTCGCTAGGTTTTGGCATGGGATCGTCTTACGGATCTTTAAGCGTTGGAAAACGTGGATATATTAAAGTCTATACTGAAAACAATAATATTGAGTTTTCTTATCTTGATAAAGAGCTTTATGAAAAAGTGTTAAAATTTATATCGAAGGAGCTTAAAAAATGAATGACATCGAAATATTAATCCCTTTAATCAGAAATGCCACTAAGTTCAATCTTCACACTATGGCAAGGCTTGAAATCGCTAAGCATTTCAAGCTTGACGTTCAACACGAAAAACTAAGACTAATGCTAAAAATTCAGGATCTTGAAGGTAATTGCCCTAGACAACTTCAAGAGCTCAGAGAAATATGGACGACTCAAATGCTTTTCTATATTGAAAAGAACTTTGGGAAAGAAATATCAGAAAAAATCGAGGCAGAACTATGAACGGAATAGACGCACACCTACTTAAAGCCTTAATGAGGGAAGTTAAACATTCTCAGAATATTGAGAACTTCGACACATTCGAGGACTTTCTACACTTCCAATCATTAGAGTTTATGAGAAACGAGGAAGAATGGGACTTAGCTTTTTACACACCTTATTTTAAAGAAATATGGCACAAACTTAGAGGGGAAAATTAAATGAGAAAATTAATATTATTAGCATTAATCACCACGACTTTTATTAGTTGTGGGAAAGATTCTAAAAAGAACCATAGTGGTGGTGTAACATACGACACCACGACTCGTTATGTGAGTGGTATTGGTTACACTTGTGACCGTAGAGAAATTGCAGTTTTAAGCTGCGTTGATACTGAAATGAATCGCTGGTGTTTAAGTTTACCCAGATCTTACTCATGTAATTATATGTCGACGTGGCAGATTGATCAGCAAAGACTAAGAGCTAGAAACTACTGTAATCCATTTTACCCTACGACGGTTTGTAATTAATTATGAACAAGAAAATTAGACTTCATGAAATATTTAGCGAATTAAGTAGTGTTTACAATAACTTAGCGTATTTAAGAGATGACGAATATAGCGAAAATTTAAAAGAGGCTAAGGATAAAATTTTAGCATTAATGTCTGAAGTACAAAAATTATTGAAGGGAGATTTTTAAATGAAAACAATAGTAATTAAAACACAGAAAGAGCTAGACGACTTACCAGAAAAGTTTGATGAATTTACTTATATTGAAATAATGCCTAGTGATACTTGGATTCAAGTTGGTTTAGCTCGGGGGAATAGCAGAGTCGAAGCTCGGGGAAATAGCAGAGTCATAGCTCGGGGGAATAGCAGAGTCGAAGCTCGGGGAAATAGCAGAGTCATAGCTCGGGGGAATAGCAGAGTCGACTGTTACTTAACATCTGTCGTTTTTGTTTTTTCTGCACTTGTAGTGTTAAACAAAATTCTTGATAACGCCTCAATAATTTACAAAATTAAAGATGCAAAAAGACCTATCGAACTTGGAGAAAAAGTAAAAATAACAGAATATGAAGATTTGATTACACCAACTTTTGAAGAATGGTTAAGGCGTGGAATCGTTTATGCGGATGGGATTTATTCTAATCTTATTTCTCAAAAACATGAAAATGGCTTAGATATTTTTGAAGTAGAAACTAACTTTAAAAAAGGTTTTGTTGTAAAAAGAGGCGATATATTCTCTCATGGCGAAACAGAATCAGAAGCTATTTTAGATTTAAAGTTTAAAACAGAATCAAGAGATTTGAGTCAATTTAAAGAATGGAAAGTCGACGATGTAAAAACAAAAGAAGATTTAATATTTGCTTATCGCTGCATCACAGGGGCTTGTCGCCAAGGAGTTAAAGATTTTATTAACTCAAAACAGATACCGAATGAGATGAAAATAAGTGATGTGATCAAAATTACCCAAGATCATTACGGCCATGAAGATTTTAAAAACTTTTTTGGGGTGAAAGTATGAATAATTTTTTTGACGACATTGGTTTTTATTTAATTACTGGCGTTTTTTATTTGTATCTTTTGACGACAGATACTTTTCAGGATGCAGTCTATAGTTTTTTTGATGATATAAACTGGTTGGTTAATAATTTTTAAAGGGGAATAGAATGAAATACTCGCTAGATGAATATACACAAGAAGAAATAGAAAAAAATGGCAATCAAATGTATGGTGGAAAGCTCCATGATGAGATATGCCGAGAAATGGAATTAGAGTATGGTTATGATGAGTATAAAATAAATGAAATTTCTGTTTTTATCTGGAAAGCAATTCAGGGAGAGAAAGAAAAATCAGATGCTAAAACTGAAACACTCAAAGAACAAAACAAGTTATTGATCGAAGCGTTGGGTTTTTATGCCAATGAACAAAACTGGAATTCCAACAAATATCGAGACGGTGCGCTTATGTTTTTTGAGGAGCTTGGAGGAGAGAAGGCAAGAGAGGCTTTAAATAAAATAAAGGAGATGAAATGAAAGAATTAATCGTTAGCTGCCTAGCGGTTGTTCTAGGACTCATTCTCGGAGGGTTTAATGATCTTTTAAGGGACATTAAAAGATACAGCAAGAGACGAAAGTATATAAAAGAACTTCGGGTATACAAAAAGAAGAGCAAAGAACTTGCAATCATGATTATATATGCACTCGATACGGAGCATACTGTAAACTTTGCAATAAAAACATAAGAGTTAATGAGTATTTAAAAAATATACGGGAGGAGATGAAATGATTTATTCACTTAGTAAAAGATTTAATAACACAACGTATTGGTACATGACAGGAGTGTGCAAAGCGGCTGAAAGATTTCTTCTGAACGAACTTGAGTTCATAAAGAAAGTTGAGAAGTTTGCTTACACCGATGACACAAGCGAAAAGGTTTATAATATTATTAGACAAAATGTAAAAGTGTACGATGAGGACGATAGACTTTTTGCCTTAGTGTCTCCGTTTAGACCAAGAAACCCATGGTCTTCAGTAATAGGGCAAACAACATCTGAAGGGTATGAAATCAATATGAGACGTTTTGTACCTATTGCAAAAGATTTCCCAATGTGGGTAGGCAATGCTGTCCACGAATTTTGTCACAAACCTTGCGGATACTCCCATCCCTTTAGAAAAACAAAAACTCGAAGGCTATCAGTTCCTTATTTCTTGGGGGATCAAGCGGCTGCGTGGGCAAGAGAAAACATCGACTCTCTTTACTACACGTCGGAGAAGATTAAATGATTTATAAACCAAGGAAACACCAATCTGAAGCCATGGAGTTTTTTAGAAAGAACCCCTATATCGGTACGTTCTTGTGGCATGAAATGGGTCTTGGAAAATCATTATCTTCTTTGTGGCTTGCAAGAGAACACTTAGCGAACCTAAGAAAGAAAGGCGTTATGGCACCTAAGTTTATAATCATTCTGCCTAAATCTGCCGTTCCGACTTGGAAAGTTGAGTGCCATAAACAGACGCCTGACATTTATAAGGACATGATCGTTTATCCCTATTCACAACTATCGAAGGCGACTAATATGCTTAGATACGTTGACGTAAGGATGATCATATTCGACGAATCTCATTACTTAAAGTCACCGGAAACCGACAGGGCAAAAGTTCTTTGTAATTTCTTAGTGGCGTTAGGTACTCAAGGTGGAAGATTTGAACATGGTAAACTTATCATGCTTACAGGAACACCTATGCCAAACAGTGCAGCCGAACTTTATACGACGTGGGCACTGTGCTCGACGACTAATATCGTTGATAGTGCGGAACGTGTTTTAGATCTTAAGCGTTTTGAGAACTGGAAAAAGCTTTACACAAATAAGAAAACGAAGACATGGAAAAAGAAATATGGACGTGAGCAGTCAGGATCTTCTTATGAAGGCGTGGCGAATGAAGATAAACTAATGGAGGTCATGAAGCCATTGACTCATTATAGACGTTCAGAAGATTGTATTGATCTTCCTGATAAAGAAGAGATTCATATTAATCTAGGGCTTGATGATGATGCTCTTTTAAAAGATGCAAACATCGAGGAGCCTGAAGCCTATATGGCATTGCTTGAAAGGCTATCAAGGGCAAAGACTCCTTATCTTTTAAATTGGGTGGCAGATTTCTTAACCACAGGATCAAGTCAGTTAGTCGTCTTTTCTAATTACGTTGAACCTTTAAGAAACTTAAGGGATAAGCATCCTAAAGACGTTGTACTTATTACAGGTGCAGAGTCAGGTGGAGAACGTGCAGTCAACCTGAAAAAATTTCAAGACGGTAAAGTCAGGGTGATCGCAATGAGTTTTCGAGCAGGGTCCGAAAGTCTTAACCTTCAGAACGCTCACATAAGTTTGTACCATGGTTGGTTTTGGCATGATGCAGGGATTAAGCAAGCGATGGCAAGGACAAGAAGATCAGGGCAAACAAAAAGAACACTTCACTATTTTTTAACATCAGGAGAAAACGACTCAAGACTTTTAAGCATGATACGACGAAAGGAAGAAGCGACAAGCACAGTCGAAGCCTTAATGCTTTCCAATAGTAAATTAGGGCTTGACTCTTTTATTTAAAACGAAGACCATAACAATCGAGGGGACCATGACAATTAAAATTTTACCTGCGCTAACAAACTTTGTTAGACCGTCAGCACACTCAACCTTTTCGCCTTCAGCCGCAGACGCTTGGCTTGCTTGCCCTGCTAGACGTCGCCTAATACAAAATATTCCTGAAGAGACTTCAGTCTATGCTGAAGAGGGCACACTTGCTCACTCTGTTTGCGAAGCTTTCTTTAGAAAAGAGTTCTACGATATTCCATTTCCTAACGACTTAAACTTAAAGATGGCAATGCTCACTGATCAAGGGCTTGAGATGATGTCATGTGCCCAAGGGTATTACTACGTTCTATCTTCATGGCTTAATGATCAGATAAATATCGGCGAGGTTTTATGGTTTGGTTTAGAGAAAGGCATCCCTGTCTTTGCTGAACAAGGGTGTTTTGGTACTGCCGACTGTTTAATCGTGGGCACAAAAGGCGCAGCCGTTATTGATTATAAACATGGGAAAGGAAAGAACGTAAGCGCAACGTCACTACAATTGAAAGTTTATTTATCAGGGATCTTTAAGCACTTAACTAATATACCTGAAGACTATCTCTTTCATGCAGTTGTTTATCAACCAAGAACGGAAGAGGCTCCGAAACATACTAGCTATATGGGATCAGACCTTGCCGACTTTTTGAAACAGATTGAGCAAGCTATACAGAAATCAAGTGAAGTTAATGCTGAAGCAATTGAAGGATCTCATTGTTTTTGGTGTCCTGCTAGAAGAACTAACAACGTTAAACTTAAATGTCCTGTGATACTTGAGAAGCCTTTAAAGTTAGCGCAAGAAAATTTTGGTAAGTTTCTTTCTGACATGAACATGCCAAGCGTGATTTTAAATAACCAAGTATCAACGCCTAAAAGAGATGAAGCCATGATGAAGATCATTTCTTTATTCCCTTTAATTAAAAGTGTGGCGGAAGATGCGGAGCAAGAGTTCCTGTACCGTATGAGTAATGGTGAGTCAATCGAAGGCTTAATGGTCGTCGATAAAATAGGCAATAGAAAAATAAATGGTGAAGGTTTTGAAGAGCAAGAGAAACTTTTGAAAACGCACTTCCCCAACGTCGAGGTTAGTGAGACAGTGACGACCACTAAGATCAAGACGCTTGCTAAACTTGAGAAGTTAGTAGGCAAAGAGAAGTTAAATCTTGTATGTACTAGACCCATTAAAAAAGAAATCAAAGTTCTCGATGAGAAGATACGTTCAGTTCTCGGAGAGATGGCCGTATTCGGCTCTATAATTAACCGCTCTGAAGAGGGCAAGGAGGAAGTATGAACGCACAAGAAGCCAAAGATTTTTGGAGGAAGTCATTTACTTTAGAAGGGAGGATTTTTTATCCAAACATTTTAAAGCCAACGACTAACAAGAACGGAAGATCTACATTTAACACAATGTTTGCGTGGAAAGTAGGATCTAATGAGAAAGTTATGCACGACCTTAATAACTTTCTTATGAACGCTAAGACAATTTTTCACCCTTCAGTTCCAATGCAATACTTTGTGAACCCGATGAAAAAGTTTGACTCTTATGTTCGTCAAGACGGTAAGCCTAATGCTTCTTTTCTTCAAGGATGCTACTGGGTAAACGCTCAGTCAGGTGCAGAGTTTCCACCACCAGTCGTTGACCAATCAAGACAGCCTGTTATCAGTGAGGCTGAAGTTTACTCAGGCAGAAATGCTGTGATTAATATTTCATTCTTTAATATTGATAAAGAAAAGAAAGGTCTTGGCGTAAACTTTAATGCCATCATGTTAATGAATGGTGGAGAAAGAGAAGTAGGATCAGGCGCAGTAAACGTTGATCAGATATTCGGATCATTCGTACAGGACATGAACCCAACACCATCAACGCCTTCGTCTAACGGCGGCGGATTTATTTAAGGAGAGACCACATGTTTAAGCTATCAATCGAGTTTAAGAATGCAGAAGAATTAAAAGATTTTGTTGTGACTTTAGGTGCACAAACTCTTTCTACTATTTCAGTAGAGGAAACTAAAGTTGAAGAAGTTAAGGAAGAAAAGCCTAAAGCTTCTAAGGCAAAAGCCAAAGCGGCTCCTGCCCCTGTTGTAGAAGAAGTTGAAGTCATTGAGGAACCTAAGTTTCACATTGCAATCCCTGATGCTATTAAGTTAGTGACTGAAGAGTTAGCTCAACTTACAGCATTAAAGATTGAAGGTGCAGAGATTGCTCAACACCTCGCCGAGATCTACGACATCGCAGGTTTACCTAAAGGCGTGAAGATCAGTCAGCTTAATCAAGAGCAGATTAATATTTTCATTCCTTTATTCCAAGAGAAAGTCATTGGACTTAAAGGCAAAAAGCCTGCGGTTCAAGAGTCCCCGTCTTTTATTTAACTTAACGAGGGAGTCGCAAGGCTCCCTCTATTTCCATAGGAGGAACAGTGAGCAACGTAAAAGCTACATTCCATAAAAACCACGCTGAAAAACATGAACCTTTAGTTCTTAAGGTTAACGGATACCACGCAAAGATTACCGTTGATTGGGCTAAGACTACATCGAATCAGATATACCTAAACATCGAAGCTCCAATGGAGATTGATGTTCTCATCCCTTCTACCTTTAAGAAATTAAAAGATGAGATTGAAAGACTTAAAGCCGTAATATCAAGTGGCTACCATGCACTATAAAACCGATTTCTTTTTTGATTTTGAAACAAGAAGTCGTGCAGACTTAAAGCTTGTTGGCTCTGCCGTTTACTCCACTCATCCCTCGACTGAAGCAACTCTTTTAACTTGGTGCTTTGGTAGAACAGGCGTAGTAAATGAATGGCGTAAAGGTCAGTCAATACCTTATGAAGTTCTTGATGTTGCATACAATCCGCATAAGTACAGGATGATCGCTCACAACATTGGCTTCGATTACATGATATGGATTAATGTTTTCTCAAAACTAATTAAAGGAATGGTTCGTCCATCAATCGACGACCTTGAAGATAACGCTGCCATCACTGCTCACTTTAGAGTAGGTGGCGCACTTGATACGGCCGCTAAGGTTCTAAGGCTTCCGTATGGTAAAGACCCTGAAGGTCGAAGGATCATGCTTAAGCAATGTAAGCCTAATTCTAAAGGCGTATTCCCTGAGCTTACTGAAGAGGAATGGAAACGTTTTTCTTTCTATGGTAAGACAGATACCCGACTGCTTAGAGATGTTTATTATTCATGTCCTCGACTTTCATCTACTGAACGTTGGGCTTGGGAGTGGACATTTAAGCGTAACATGAGAGGACTCAGACTTGATGAGGATCTTCTTAACGAACTCTCCTCTATTGTATCTGAGAACCTTCCTAAACTTATCGCTGAGTTCGATCAGTGTGTAAGCTTCCAAGTAAAAATGAACTCTCCTAAATTAAAAGATTGGCTTAAAGAGTGGTATCCTTGGCTTGAAAACATGCAGTCTGACACCGTTGACAAACTCCTAGAAGACACAACGCCTGTACCTGCTCACGTTAAACGTGCCATCGAGATTAAATCTTTGGCAGGGTCCACCTCAATCGTAAAACTTTCCACCGCACTATCTCAAAAACTTAATGGGCGGATCTATAATATTCTATCGTACCACTACGCTCAGACTAAACGCTGGGCAGGTCGAGGCATACAAGTTCACAACTTTCCAAGAGTTGATGACACTAAAGAAGATAAGCTTGACTTTAATTTGAATGTCACAAACCTCGCCGACTTTGTAAGAATTAAAAGACCTCACCTCAAAGACCCTATTGGTTTTGTAAGAAATCTTTTAAGACGTATATGGATTCCCGATGAAGGCTTAGAGTTTCTTTGTGGTGACTTCTCTAAAGTTGAGCCGTCGACTTTGTTTTGGCTTTTAGATTTAGGTCCAATACCTAAGACATGGTACGAGGAAACAGCCGCCGCCATTTACTCTATGTCTCCTGATCAGATAGGAAAAGATTCTGTCGAACGACAAGTCGGTAAGACCGCAGCCTTGAGTTGTGGTTATGGGTGCGGACCTGACAAATTTAAGTTGCAGATTGAAAAGCAATCAGGCGTTAAGCTTCCATTAGAAGAAGCAAAGAAAGCCGTGTATGGGTATCGCATGGCAAACCCTAAGATCGTAAATCTTTGGAGCACATTAGAGAACGCTTTTAGATCGGCGATACAGGGGCAGACTGTTGCCGTTTGTAACAATAGAATTATTGTAGGCCCTATGATGGCTCCTCATAAAGGTGTCATGATTAGATTACCTTCAGGCTCATACCTTTACTATCATCACGCTCACATGAGGAAAGAACAATTCCAAGATCCTAATACAGGAGCGTGGAAAGATCGTTTCGTTCTTGCGTATGAAGGCGACGATAAGGGAGTGTATGGAATCAAGACTGTTTACGGTGGACTCCTTACTGAACATATTGTTTCTGCAACGTCGAGGGATATACTTCTCCCTGCCATGTGGAGATTAGAGAACGCAGGCTTCGATGTTTTAAATACTGTTCATGATGAGATATGGGCACAGGCTGAACCTAATAGAGGCGAGGAATTTAATAAACTAATGACTGTTAATCCATCATGGTGCGATATGAAAATTGGCGCAGACTTTAAAAATGGAGTGAGGTATTTGAAATGATTAAGGAATCACGAAATAGTTTATACAAAAAGGTCGGAAGGTATTTGACCGTTGCGAGAGAACATAGGAAGATTACTGTCTCGCAGCTTGCCGCTAAAGCAGGTGAACAGTTTAATACTATTCAAAGTATTGAAGAGGGGAACAGTTTTTATTTTCATCAAGTGTTATGGATGATTGATCATCTAGGGATAGACATCACTGACTTGATAAAGCACATTAAGGAGGATCATAGTGGGCAACAAGACATTAACGACTTCATCTAATAAACCGAAAAAGAAAGTCAACGGCATTAAGAAAGGAAAGCAATTCGAGCGTGACATCGCAAATGCTTTAGCCCATATATTCCCTGAAGCTCAGCGAATGTTAGAGTATCAGGCATCGAATGTGATAGGCGTGGACATCGAAGGCACATGGCCGTTTCTCATTCAGTGTAAGAACCATCAGAACTATTGTTCGGTAAGTACAATCAATGAAGTTAGAACTCAAACCGATAATGATATTCCTGTTCTGATAACGAAAGGAATCAGAATGGAGGCTATGGCCGTACTTCCCTTTGAGAAGTTTGTCACCCTTCTTGAGGTGGCGTACGGCCTTCGTCCTCTTCTCCAAAAACAATCAACGACTAGACATCTCGACACTGTTGTAAAGCAGAGCGAAGCCATAGCCGTTGAGTGGGAAGAAGTTGAATCCCCATTTAAACAAATAGAGGAAACCAAAACACCGCTTGCGGATTTTATTTAATCAGTCTTAAAAGGTGACACATGAAAGACTTACAAGCTATTCGATTTGTTAAAGGTACAAAAATTTCCCACGACTATAGTGACAACGTGGTTAGCACTTTCAGTTATAGAGACCTATGCCAAAGAGGCGTTGAGTGCATAGGGATTCCTGCGAAACAGAACGGTTTAATAATCGTCGACGTCGACGTCGAAGGTCCAAGCCATCAGCACGACGGACGTGAATGGTGGAGCCTTTTCAGTAAAGAGAATAGTATCCCTGAAACGTACACCGTAAGATCCCCAAGCGGTGGCTTTCATTATTACTTTAAACTCCCCGACTCTATTAATCCTGAAAGCTTTTCTCCGCCTTCTCAGTTAGCTAAAGGCGTGGACTTAAAGTATAACGGTTGGGTAGGTGCTCCCCCTTCTCAAGGCTATAGCGTTTACGCCCTTGATGTTGCTCGCATACAGGTAGCTCCGCCTTCACTCATGATGCACATACATCAAGTCAAAAACCATGCGCCCGTAAAAGAGTTTGATTCATCAAGTGTCACAAGTCTTGAACTTCATAAACCCTTCTCGGCTGAGCAGATTAAATTCATTAAAGAAAAGATGCAGTACATCTGTCCAAACTTAGCACTCTCATACTCTGAGTGGAGAGACGGATTGTTCTCGTTGAAAGCAGGAGTCGAAGATCCTGAAACACTCGACGACCTTACTTTACTTTGGACCTTTAATAAATCGTACCAAGTCGGCGATGAGTTCAAAGCTAAGGACATTGTAGACAGAGCAAGTCGACAAGGAAACGTAGGGCCGGGAACAATACTCGCAATACTTAAAGCCCACGACACAACTATCGTTAAAGACGGTGAAGCTTTCCCCTTCTCACCTCAAGAAATATTAGACCGATCTAAGATTCCTATCGGTTGGGGGAAAGATGGATCAATAAGAATAGAGCCATCAGAAACTAACGCCTCTAAAATTATATGTGCTATCTTTTCTAAAGAGGAACTATACACTGACGTTAGAAGTGGACACTACGTCTTTAAAGGAAAGTCATGTTCGGATACAGAGATCGTAAATCAAATCATTCCAATAATTCAGGGCTTCGATGGCTTATCATTAGAGAAGTTTAGAAAACAAACAATCGTTGCAGGTCTTGAGATCGCTATGACTTCAAGAACCGTTGACCCTCATAAAGAGTTTTTATCTAAAGCTATATGGGACGGAGTACCTAGAATCGAAGAGTTCTTTGTTAAGTATTGTGGAGTCGAAGACTCTGAGTACATAAGGATCGTAGGCAAGAATCTTTGGACTGCCTTAGCAGCAAGAGGACTTGAAGCAGGCTGTAAGTTTGACAGTATGGTAGTTATCGAAGGGCATGAAGGCATAAGGAAATCATCACTCGTCGAGGTTATAGGAGGTGAATATACATACGCACCTTTCCAAGCTAAGGCTTTCCAGAACCTTGATGACTTAAGACAAATGCACCAAGCCGTTGTGGTTGAGTTGCCTGAACTTATCGGTGTCATAGGTCAAGAGTCTGAGCAGGTTAAGAACGTACTATCAAAAAGATTCGACGACATTAGAGGACTCTTTGCTAAGAGATCAGTGAAGAATTTGAGAAGTTTTGTTTTCATTGGAACAACTAACAGTACAAAATATCTTGAGTACGATATGGGAGAGCGAAGGTTCTGGCCGGTAAAAATTCCAAGGAGTGCACGACACATCGATCTTAATTCTATCAAGATGAATAGGGCCCAACTATTTGCGGAGGGAGTTCATTACTTTCGTGAAGGCTATGAGTTTTATAAAATGCCTCATCATCTTTTAGAGCAAGTCGTTGCACCTAAGTATCAAGAAGATCCTTTAAGAGAACCGTTGGCAAATGCCCTCGACTTCTTCGGATCCGAGTGGACAACTTCTGACGCCTTTCAATATCTAGTCGGTACAGGATTTCTTTCTAAGAACTATACGCAACAGATTTACTATCGTATTGAGAAAGCTTTCTTTTCTTTAGGGTGCTATCAGGACTTTGATCCTGTTAAGAAAAGAAATAAATGGAAGAGAAAATTTGACAACCCATTGGACGCTTTTATCTAGGCGACGATTGAAGGTGAGCCCTTATAATCTGAGGGGAAGACAAGAACTCGAAAGAGCCGTCAACCGTCAAGCTTATTCTATATGTGCGTGTAGACCTTATCAATAATTATAAATACGATTTATGTAAGCCAACTACTAGACTGGTTCTAGCAAGGGCAGCGTACGGAAGCTTTTCGCTTTGAGTGCAATGAGAAGGTGTACGCCCTGTGGTCTCTCCTTTAGCCTATACCCCATAGGTTTAATTGCACTAGGGGTCTTCTTGCCAAAAGTCTTTTAAAGAGAAGTTAGGGCATGTCTTACCTGAGTCAGAATCTCGGTGAAGCTTAACGTCTTTCTTTGTAAGTTTATATTTCTCAATTAGTTCTAGGACTAACTTCCTTCCTGCGATAAACTGTTCACTATGGAAATCTTTGAAGGTTCTTCCACTGAAGCAGACTCCAAGGGTGAACTTGTTATGGTTCTTAACATGGGCTCCGATCTTATTTTCGTCTCGCCCTTTGTTCAACTCTCCGTTTCGGGTAATAAAAAAATGGTAGCCGATATCGTCTTTTGTTCCACTAACGCCATCCGGACCCGTAAACCCTCGTTTAGTATGCCACTCCCGTATCACTTCGACTGAATCATGCTCAGGTCTATCGGAGTCACTGCAATGTAAATAGATTGCTTTGATTGTTCTCATATTAAATATGTATAAAGCGAGGACCGTACTTGTCAATAAAGCCCCAACCCAAAGTGTAATTGTTATTTTTCTTTAACGCTGTGTAGCTAAACACTTTAGCTTCAGGATCTCCAAGAAATCCTGCGTTTAATTCCCAAAGAACTTCACTTCTAATACGACGGTAAGACACTCCGCCCTTGTGAGTATGTCCTGCCACAAAGTTTCTAAGCGTGGCGTCTCTATGTTGCCCAAGCCCTGATAGGAATCCATGGTGAAATAGTATCCCTTCGATCTCGTACTCTTCACGATAATCATAAACAGTTTCAACACCCTCGAAGGTCATGATCTCTTTTAAATGTTTTTCAACAATGTGTTCAAAAGTTCCGCCATGTTCAAGCGTTCTTTTTATAGGCCGTATGTCGTGGTTCCCATGAAGCATAACACATTTAGCCTTAGAGTTATCAAGGCGCATCCTGCGCCAAAACAACTCCAAGCCCTCACGACCTAGTTGCTCTTCCTCTTTTGGAGAATAGATATTCTGAGATCGAGGGAACTTAGAAAAGGCGTACATATCGTAAGCATCTCCGACTTGAATAATGTAGTCAGGCTGTTCGGTTTTATTAAACTCATATAGTAGTTCAAGTCCTTTCTTGTACACCCAAGGAAAATGCAGGTCGCCGACTACCAATATCTTTGAGTTTGTTTTAGGACTTTTAAAATCAACAGGCGCATAATTTTCTACATGCTCAAAAATATCTTTCTCAAATATTGAGTTATCTATTTTCTTAATGCTACTTATATTTTTTGAATCAAGTCCGGCTGAACTAAGAATGTTTTTCCATCCAAGTTTTTTCATGTGCCATTCAGTAAGCCCTGCAACTTGAGCCTCGTGGCGTACAGGTATTTTACCTGTGTCGTGATAAAGCTTCGTTACTAATTGAACCGCTTCGTGAATGTCCATATAATTATTATCATTGGAATATCTAAAATAAGTCTAGTTATTTCTTCTTACCTTTCTCTATGCAATCAATGACTGCTTGGATTCGTTTAGCATTTAATGTATCTGATCTTGAAAGAGCCAATGCTTTTTGAGCGTAGAGATTAGATAGTGAATCAGATTTTTTACTTAGGACTTTCTTGTCTTTTGAATCCGAAGTTGTTGCCAATGAACCACCTCATTACATTCTCATCATCGAACCTAAAAATTATCTCTTTGTATTCCCACTTAGTACACCAGATAAATTTCTTTACGCAAACGTCCCACGAATAATAGACGCCTACGCCACTCGGATGAATAGGGAAGAAAGCTTCTTGGTTATTGAAAGGGATCTTAGGTCCGCCAACCTCGTCGATGCTAAGCAGTTGGATTGGAGACGATGTATTTATAATAGGCGTCGGAGACTTCTCTAATTGTGCGCAAGCTCCTATCAACAGCAAGCTGAGAGTACTGACCCGTCCTAGATTTTCTATCCATTTGTTCATCATACTCTGCCTCTGCTTTTCTATAACGTTCGTAAATTTCTTTACCTTCCTTGGTATTCCAAGCCTTAAGACCTTCTCTTAGAATACCAAGTAAAGATGGAATCATTTCTTAGAAAACTTTTTGATGAAGTCTACTACGCTTTGAAGGAACTTTTCAGGCTGATCGCCCGGAATGACCATAAAAAAAGCGATAGCTGCAAGAAGCAGAACTTCAAACTTTACTAAGATTTCTGGAAGACCTTTTAAAAACTCAATTACTTCTAACATAAACCCTCCTTGGATTTTATTTAATTATTTTATACCCATCCAATCCCCGGAGGCCCTTGAGTCCCTCGGTCTTGAACTTCAATGACTGCAGGTGAAGACTCTGTCACCTCGACGTCAATTGTCTCAGAGTCTTTAACTTGAACAACGGCTTCTTTCTCGTCGACCACTTCAACTTTTATTTCTGTAGCTATTTCAGCTACTACATTCTCAACGGACTCTTCAATGATTAATGTATCGGGAAGGCTTTTTTCTACTTCGATTATACTGTCCATAGTATCCTTCTTTATTTAGTAATTTCAGGGCTTATGTTTGCCGATCCTTGAAGCCATCTTTTCACAAATCCTGATACGTCTTCTGACTCAATGTCATAAGCCATTTTTGTCAAAGATCTTTCTACCGTTTTATTAGTGAGAACAATGGCCGCAGTATCCGTTGCAGAAATAGAGACCTCGACTTTTCCTTTGGTGGCTTCGGCTGTTTGGTCCAAAACATTAAAAGAAAAAGTAGCTACGGCAACAGTGTCAGCAAAAGTCTTTTTAACTTTCCCTCTAAATGTATGGCCAGTGAGATCAATGGCCACACCGTCTTCATCTTTAAGATTTAAAGTCATGAAGAAAGTAGCACCTTGCTCTATTGTGATATTATAATTTCCTGCCGACATATTATAACCCCGTTATCAAGTTAATCGCTGCTGTCGTAATAGCTTTACCTTGGATATGCCCCGTATTATTAAGATGTATCCCATCTGCATTATAATACGTTGTCACGTCTGCTGCCCCCGTTGCTCCTATCGTAGCACTTCCACCATAGTCGGCGATTGCATCTAGCCAAGTTTCGCTATTAGTAAGAGCATCTCTTATTAGTGTATTACAGGCAAGTCTTTCTGTTTCATAATTTGCGTTTACCGTTGCGCTTGCTTTTCTTGGAAGACAAGTACCTACAATTATGTTAGACCACCCTGCCGCTTTTCTAGCTTGGCAGTAAGTCTTAATATTATTGTACGCTTCTAGTCCTGTTCTAGTGGCATTAAGACCTATATCGTTTCCAAGCTCCCAAATAATTAAAATCTGCTTTGATGTGTCGGGCACAGTTCTTAACCTTGAATCAATCCTCGTCGAGGCATCTGACTCAAGTGAAACCGTCGTAGCTCCACCGATCGACCAGTTCTCATAGTCCGTTCCAACGATAGGGCCGTTGGCTTCTATAATACCATCATGAATAGTAGCACTCGTAGTCCCTGCCGTTCCTACTGCCAAAGAGTTTCCATCTACTACGATATTAAATCCATTGTCAGGAATCGCAGGTACGCTAAACTCATTCATCATCCATAATTGCATTTGAGTTATTTGAGTATCTGTTAAAGGCTTATTGTAAAAGAAGTATGAAGCAGTTCGATGATTGGCAGTATTAACTCCAACCCAACCACCTAAAGACAGTTTACTAAAGTTTCCAGTTCCGACCTGATTCGTCCCATGAGCAAGATCAAAAGACTCGTCGTTTCTAAAGAACTTCCAAGCTCCGTTATATCTTGAACCAATTATTGTAGATACGTTTCTTGACACCCCGAAAGCTGCGTTTCCGGCTGCACTTCCTGAACTAATTCTTTCACCGTAACCGAAGCCTAAAATTCCTTGCTGCCCTAAAGAAGCTGAAAAATAGTTCCCTGCTCTTGCAGTCTTTTCAACAACGGCCAAAACGGTAAACCCTGTTTCCCAATTCATATCTGTGAAAGCCGCAGGACTTTCTAAGATATCACTGTTGAAATTTACTCCGCCTTGATTGTTAAAATACGTTGCGAGATACGCAGGATTAAACCCCGTTCCGGCAGAGGAAGTTGCTAATTTATTTAACCCACCTTGTTTATCTCTCCACTCGTCGACTCTTGAAGTTGCTAAAGTCATAGTGGCAGGGTCACGACCGTCAAGCCATAATACAAGACCGTCGTCTATAAATGCAGCAGTAGGAGTGCCTATCGCACTTGAGCCCTTAGACCCCATTTTAGAAATAGATACACCTATGCCTATTCCAAACATTAGTACATTCCAACAAGATTAGTAGCAGTGGTATTTGTGGCCATCACTCTTTTAACTCTGATAGGAAGTATGCTCCCTGCCACAACGTTAGAGAAGAGGACTGTCTGATCACCAACTGTCACAACGGATAGGTTACCATCGCCGCCGATGTATATGCCTCTTGTTGCCATAGTAAGATCAGTGCTATCATTAGGTGTTATCGCTGCCGCAAAAGAAGCAGGAGAGTCAAGCTCACCTTTGCCGTACATTTTAAAAAGATCGTTGCTCATTTTCTTCCCCCTATCAGTATGTCTAATTTATTATCTATTGAATTAAGTCTTTTGTCCAAATGTTCCATGTCGTTTTGGCGTATTTCCATTACTCTTTTTTCTACTGCTTCAGCTTTACTGTCTATATGAGTTATAAGCCAAATCCAAGCTGTAAGGACAAGACTTAAAGCGGCAACGATTCCCTTTATCCATTGAAATAAAAAGTCTACCATATCTACTCCTGTATGCTGTCTCTAGCTTCTTGCCTTTGAACTAATAAATTATCGTATTCAATGCTTGTTAAACTTGTTGGAATATTCATTTCGAGTTGATCTCGGTGTCTAAGAATTTTCCAGTCACTTCCACTTAAGAAGGCTTTTGCTTCTGCATTTATTTCTAATTGGCTTTTGGTTTGTTGAGAAAGGGATATTAGATCGAAAAGCTCTGATGCCGTTGGTGCAACGATATTAGTAAATCTCCAACCGCTTTGATCGCCTGATAAAAAAAGATCGATGTTTATAGAGTCATCTTCTGCAATTTGCTTTCCTTTTAAAAATTCATTAATGACCATTGCCGCATCATTGTTCTTTACGGCTTCAAACTTTAATGAATCAAGGCTTGGAAGTTCCTCGTAATATGTTTCTTCGACTTGTATTGTCTCAGTGTATGCCTCTTGTGCAGGAGTAATTACATCTCCTTCAGCTCCTAAAACTTCCTCTACGGCAGGATGCTCGATTTCTTGATCGACCATTCTAGTCTTGGGTAATGCTGTTAGTGTGTCGTTTTCTAAGGAAAAGTCCACACCTTCAACGAAACCTTTTTGTGATAACAATTCTATAATCATAATCGTTCCTTATTTAACTTTTGTAATTGTAATTTCTGAATACCTTTCTGTGTCTCCAAACGCTGCTGCATCCCCGAATCCGTTTGTTGCAACCGTTGTGGTGCATCTGTGTTGAAGCTCAAAAGTTTTTGGAGCCGCAAGAACCACCTTGCCGCTAACATAAGATACACTTGTAGTTGAATCAGCAGTTCCCGAAACTTGAGTTGATCCAATTAAAGCATCTGTTGAGTCTGTTATATTTCTAAGCTTTAGTTTATGTATTCCCACTCTATAAGCAGTACCAAAAATTTCAAAATTATATTCTCCGATTGGAAGAATAAACTGGTTAGAGGTAAGAGATGTCACTATTCCGGTCGGATCGTCTAAGGTATTTAGTACTCTTGTTTGATATGAACCGCTTGTAAATGTTCCACCAAAAGAACCGCTTGCCTTAACATCGCTTATCGTCGCAATCCTTGGAATTAACTCAGGCACTCCGACAAGCGCAGGAGATTTGCTAGCGTTGATTACGAGATAGCCGTCAGTTTGCTGAGTGCGATCTTCAAAGCTTAAATCGTGTGACGTTATAGTGGTATTTCTTTTGTATCCTAGATCAATTAAAAATATACCCGTAGCCTCATTATAGCCCTTAAGATCGACCCCTGTTTGATACGAATTGGTAGACTGTATCATGTAGTCAAGACTTCCAGAAGTGGCCTTACCTACGCTTTTGTACAAACTTAGCTGATGCCCCTTAAATCCTTTTCCTATATTAATAGCTATGTAAGCTGGATTACCAGAAGTCGATGCAGCATTGTAAGCCCTACTAAACACTCTAATTCCATTCACGTTCATGTCGGCTACTGTTTGAGTTGGTGGAGCCGCATTTGTTTGAGTTAGAGTGTTTGTGCTTGCCGCATAAGTTCCAGTTATAAAAGTTCCAATCGGTGAGTTTGGCAATGTAGCAAGCGTGTACTGAGATGAACCAGCGTAAGTAAATTGCGCTGTGTCTGATGAGAATGATTCAATCGGGGTTATGATTGACGGGGAGTTAGCGAGAAGTCCTGCTATTGGAATAGATGCAAACAATGAAACATCTTCTCCCGCTACGATAAACCCGTTTCCATTTAACTTTGTTAACCCCGTATTTGATGCACCAGAAATGCCAAATGTAAAATACCCCACAGATGGCTCTGTTAATACGTTAAATGAACCACTAAACGGTCCTGTTGATTTTGCAAAAACGCCAACTATATTAGGGTTTGTTATATTAGAGATAGATAAATAATTCAGCGGAAAGCTAATTCTCGCCTCTGTTGCTGTAGGCGTTCCTGTTGTAAATCTACCTCTAACCTCTATATTTGCTCCCACTTTTCTCCATGCCATGTTTGAAGTAGAAACCGTTCCGAACCCTGCAAAGGTTGGAGTATAGCTTTGCCATTCAGAAATATTAGAAATGTCAGTGTACTTTAAAGTGTCGTCACTTACTTGAATATCGTCGAAGTTTAAAATCTTTCCTGAGTCTAATACTTTAACATGAAAGCCTACAATTAAATTAGCGCAAGTTAATGGCATTATAAAATTAGCTTTAAGAATCTTATTTCCACCGTTCGTTGCTTCGATTGGTTGATTGTAAAGCTCGACGTTATTTGTATCGTCGTAAATAACTAGGTTAATGTCTGAGTTTGAACCATTGTAATTAAATGGAAAATTAATACTGCAAGTTTGACCTCTAAATCTTAAAGGTACTGGCTGAGAAGGCGAGGCAATGTAGTCGTCAAGAGAGCTTGCTGCTTGAGTGTATTTATAAGATGCTACACCGTTTAGTGGCGACGATGTTTCTTTTTCAAATGTCCCTGCTAATGTACCCCCGCCAAGAAAGGTCGCATTATCTCCAGTTGACCAATCACCTAAATCTTCTCTTGCTTGTAATTGCACAAAAATATCAAGAGGATTTTTTCTTGATGCGATTTGATCTAATGCAGATTTTACTTCAGTTGGTTGAGCTTCAAAGTCGCCTTCGACTGTTGGGGTGTATTTTATTTTTGCTGATTGATCCTCTACAAGGTCAAAAGATCCCGATAGTGGGTTAAATACTTGTTTCATGTTATGACCTCACTACGCCTGAAAGTCTTCCATTACCGTCATAGCTCATTGTTAAAGTCGCCACTGTCACAGTCGCAGCTTTGTAAACGACAGTATCAATATCGTCGGTCGCTCCGACATAAGAAATTACTAATTCATCATGGGGATCAGAAACCAAACTTGATGCAATCTTGCTGTTTATATTTGATAAACTTGTGTTTCCTGTATCTTGCTTGGCTTCAGTGGCCGCCCCTGTTGGCAATGGAAGAGCCGTTGCAGAGATTGGCTGAGTGACCCCTGAGCCATCGACGGGAGTTCTTCCACCTACTAAGGCAGGAGTCTTGGTATCAATACTGCCTAAGCTTGTGTTCCCTGTGTCTTGTTTCGCCTCTGTCGCCGCTCCTGTCGGTAAAGGAAGAGCCGTTGCTGATATTGGTTGTGTGACTCCTGAGCCATCAACAGGAGTTCTTCCGCCCACTAAGGCAGGAGTTTTAGTATCAATGTTGCCTAGGCTTGTATTGCCTGTGTCTTGTTTCGCCTCTGTCGCTGCACCTGTTGGTAGCGGTAAAGAAGCTGCTGAAATAGGCTGAGTGACCCCTGAGCCATCAACAGGAGTTCTACCTGCTATAAGTGCAGGAGTTTTTGTGTCGATGCTACTAAGGCTTGTGTTCCCTGTATCTTGCTTGGCTTCCGTCGAGGCTCCTGTTGGAAGAGGAAGAGCCGTTGCAGAAATTGGCTGTGTGACCCCTGAGCCATCAACAGGAGTTCTTCCGCCCACTAAGGCAGGAGTCTTAGTATCAACGCTTTCTACGGCCGTTTCAATTTGTAAAAGTGTAGCTTCAGTCGCAACGCCTGTTATTTGAATCCCCGGAATTTCTATTAAATCACTCACCAATCCCCCTTAAGGACAACGGTAGCGTTAAGCTGACCTGACCCTGAGTTAAATTTATAATTAAGTCTTACCCATTTATAAAAAGTATTTTTGAAATTAAAGATCTTATTGCCTGCGGCGGATATAGGTTCTGAATGTAGAATCGTCCACTCAGTCACTAAGCTTGGATCTTGAGTCAGTTGGCATGAACCCTCGAAGTCTAAGTCTCCATCAGGTGAACCTGTATATATTGCTTGAATAGCTGCGCCTACAAAAGCTGAAAGATTGATAGGATCTGAAACCACATTACCGGACATATCGCCGTCAATGATTATCAATTCGCCGTCGATTCTTATTCCCATCTATTCCTCTCTTTCTAAATATTTAAGTTCTCTTTTTCTCCAACGTCTTTCTGCTTTGCGTTGCTCCAGTAAATCTTCATCTGTTAGGAACTCATTTAATGATACACCTTTTCCTACAACAGATAAAGGCAATCCTGTGATATAGGTAAACGCATTTAACATTCCACTTATTTCTCTAGCATTTAGCTCAACGCCATTAGACAGGTTAGCCGCAGCCTCTTTTGTTTGAAGTAAGCTTTGACCAAGGTTAGAAATCCCCGGACTCAATTCAAAACGATTATAAGCCAATCCACCTAAAGGTCTTAAGAAAACAGGGTCCACAATGTCGATAGCGTTAAGCCCCATGTTGAGCATTATCTTGTCCATTTGCTTTTGTTTCTTTTCGTCCTCGTCTTCCTCCTCTCCTTTAGCTCCGATCTCTCCTAGCATTGTTTGAACAATGGCAGGTACGAGAGCAAAGAATATGGCCGCAGAGGATACGACTTGAAACTTCTCCCACGCACCCTCCGATCTTTTTAGTTTCTCATAAACGATCCCGTTAATTGCAAGAGGGTTAGAAGTCAACATAGTAAAAAGTTTTTTAGATTGTGAGCCAAATTGAATGTTAGCCATATTGGCAACAGTCGACGATCCTTGAGTTTTTTCAACAGCATTATCGGCGTACGCAACTGCTTGCTTTTCAGTCATCTTTTTTGTTTGAGCATCTGAATAGGCTCCAAGCCAAACGATCTGGTCAACAATTCTTTGAGCAGGAGAGATACCGATAAATGCTAATTTATTACCTTTATTTACTGCATCTTTAGCTAGTGTAAAGTTTAGGTCTAACTCTTCAGTATTTTTAATCATGTTCTTTTCATGATTACTAAATCTCTGCTTCATCCTCACTGATCTGTCAGTTATAAATTTTTTAGTTTCACGATTCGTCGTGTACGCTGCCAAGCCTTTAGTTAAAGCTTTAGCCCCTACCACTGGAAGAGCTTGAGGAATACCTAAGAACTGCATACCTACAACTTTTAAGTTACCAACATAAAAATTTAGTGGAGCTACTGATCTTATTTGTTTTGCAAAAGTATCTAAGAAGCTGTCAGAAGGAGCAACGTACTCTTGAAGTTTAGTTCTATTAAACCATGGAACTATTGCCCTTGTAGTAATGTCAGGACGACGGTTCTCAAGAACGACGTTTAGATTTTCATCAGAAAAGAATTTACCAATGTTCATCATTGGCTCTCTTAGGTACGCCACGTTCGCCACTCCTGCGAGTTTTGAAGTTATCTTACCGAGATCAAGATTCACGTCGTAGTATTGTTTCTTTCTTAACGAAGCCATGCCTGTGTACATGTGAGGGAAGAGGTCATTGACTTGGTACCCATTAGCATCAGGATTTAAAAGCTGATCTCTTGCCGCTTGAGGAAGTGAGTCTAAAGCCTTAGAGATTGGAATATACCCTCCTCTATAAGCTCCAAACTTATTTGTGAACCCTCGACCTTCGATATAGTTTACTTTTCTGCCGTCAGTATTTCTAATAGCTTTTTTAACTTTAGGGTAGAACGAATCAAAGGAGTCCCATACCGTTTGAAGAGCATCAAAGTCTTCTTTAGTTAAGACTCCCTCTTCGATTAGTCTGTTTACAAACTTCCAAGCATTACTTTCGTCGATTTCTGTAAAGTCATCATTAAACGCCACCAATGGTCCTGAACCATTAATGCCACCAAGTAAAATCTTTTCTGCACCAGACTCACTTCCTAAGAAATGAAGAAGGAAAGAGTAAAGCTCCCCTACGTTATTAAAGGATACTTTAAGTTCAGGAGAGTTGATGACCTGAGATCTTTTATCTTTAGCCTTTAAAAAGTTTCCTGCCGCTCCTAAAATGTATGACATACCTTTACGCTTGAAAGCGTTCTTTAAAGCGTTTTCAACCTTAGCTCTTTGCTCATCAAGAGCATTATTTCTTTCAGCTTCAGCGTTTAAAGTCTCATTGTATAACTGCCCTAGCACTGACTGTTCAAATTCAATATCTGTTTTAAAGAGTGATGAAAGAAGTGTACGCATGTTTTTAAGTTCGTAAGTTCTTCCACCTTTAAGAGTTGAAAGAATAATTCCCATCTCATCAAGCTGTTTTGCTGTAAGAGTCGGGTCATTTGCTTTTCTGTCTCCGATCTCAACAATGGCTTGATTGATTAAGACTTCACGATCAATAGCTTTATTATTTAGTTCTAGTGTCTTTGCTTTTCTTGCGACTTTAAGAACAGTCTCAAGAAGATCTCCAACGGCCATAAGCTCAACGACGTTCATCTGCTTTGTGTTCTTGTCTGCGCCAAGAGCTCTTACGTTAGCGACCATATCGTTTATAAGTCTAACGTGATCTGAGTTTACTGCCGAAGCGTCGTCAAAGTTTTCAGTTGAAAAGTCGGGAAGGTTATAAGATCCATTTAGTAAAGTATTAATAACCTCGACTCCGTAGAGCATAGTGTCTGCATCTAGTTTGTTAGAGAAATCTTTACTTGTTGCATATTTTGCAAATTTCTTTTTAATTAAAACTCTAGCTTTTGCCACTTCACCTTTTACAGATTCGGCGACTTGATAGGCTTGAAAATGTATGGCTTGCTGATGCTTAAGCTCCATGGCCCCTTGAACGTCCTTACGTCTGAAGGCATCTGCCGCTTTACGACCAAAGGAATCGGAGTCTTTAAGCAAGGCTCTTGGAGAGAAAGCGTTGAAAGGAAGACCCATAACGATCTTGTAGCCCTGCATTAACATGGCTTTCTTATATGCTTTTGTGCCTAATTGGCTGGCAGGCAACATGCCTTGGCGTACTAGGTTCGCATATTCCGTAGGAAATCTTTCCTGAAGGATCTGCATTTCTCTACGCATTAATTTTTCTTTACCTTTATTCTGAACGGCTGCTTCTGCGATTGTGTGAATCTCTTGATCCGTTTTAAGGACAGGCATATCTTTCTCAATTCTCTGAGCCACTATATCCTCAATGACCTTATCGATATTTGCTGCTTCTTTGAGTAAAGTGAAAAGCTCAGCAGGGTCAGCGATTCCAACGGCTGCCATAAAATCATTAATATCTACGCCGCCTTTCTTTTTTCCGTTGATCATATTCTTAGGCATCATGGCTTTAAGCTGATCCGCTTTATTAACGTCTCCGCCTGCCATCGCTTCAGCAAAAGACTCATAGCTTATTCTAGGGTCATCACCTGAGCCGTTTTTAAAATCATTGTAGAGCACGTCGAAGTTGTTCTTAATCCTCATAGAGAGACGTTGATTAGCTTCGTCTGTTGCATCCGTATAGTATTGATCAATGATTGCATTAATTGCATTTTCTCTATCTCTTATCGACATATTAAACGACTTAGCGTAGACCTCGCCAACGGCTTCAGATCTTGAGTCTAAGATTGCGTCGATGTATTCCTGTCCATCTTTACCTAAAAAGCTAGGATCAAACATAGGGTCAGAGAACATTGGAGGGAGAACCTCGTCGATCTTGTTGCTTGCATCTAGTATGGCCGTAAAGATTCTTTCGATCTTAGGTGTGATCTCAAGTGCTGGCCATTGAGGGTACGTCGTACCTACGAGTTCAAGGGCTCTTGTTAAATATTTTCTAAATACGTTTAAAAGTTTTGTGATTCTTGAGTCAGTATATTTACCTTCATAAAAATATTTCTCTGCTGTCTGAGCAAACATTTCATGAATGGCCTGCACTTCTTCAGCCTTTCTATTGTATAAGTCAGCCATTGTTTCAATTTGAAACCCACGCTCTTTAATCATGTCGACTAAAATTTGTTGAGCTTCTTTGTATTCTCTTTGCTGTTCTGTAATTTGATCTTCAGCAATAGCATTAATGTATGGAGCATCCGCCCACATATCATGGAGCCACGAATGTCCAAGCTCATGAAGAACAGTTGTCTCGTCGGCCGATTTAGTTAAAACAACTTTAGCATAAGGACTCGCTAAACTTTGGTCAGGAATAAAAGATCCTCTGCTCTTTGCCTTAATCATTTTACCAAAATCAAGATCGTCAGCAAGTTTAGATATAGGAACGTTAAGCATCTCTGCTCTAGCTCTTAAATGTCTAAACTGTAATTCTGCGACAACATCGATGGCTTCAGGTGAAATGTTCTTAGTTACCTTTGAAGCACCTTTAAGTTGGTTACGAATTTTATCAAAAGCTTTTTTCTCTAAAGCATCTCTAAACTTACCATAAAGTTTTACGGGTCTAAGTGTTGGAGCCTCGGGGTCTTGATCCTCCTCGACGATGACCTGCTCTGTGATTGGTGTACCTGAAACGTCTTTTACTTCTTGCTCAGGGGTAGGAGGTAATTCGTCTTGGCTAAAAAACACTAAAGGGTTTTTCTCAATGTCCTGTCCTGTCTTAATAGCTTCAGCCGCATTAAGATCATTACCGTTCACTCTAGGTATTAGATTAATATCAGGAGGAGAGCTAAGAGTTCCTACGGCCCAATCAGATATGGGAACTGAAAAGCTAGTGTCGCTTGTTTTGTTTCTATTGTATTGGTCAGCCGCTAATGGACCTAAATTCATTATGGCATCAGCAGGGTCAATGCCCTTCGATATATGATACTTGTTCCACTCTGAAGGCGTGATGGATACGAAGCCTTTCTTCTCGTTATCAATTAATTTAATTTCATCTTTAATATCGTTGTCTAATTCTTCAGTAAAAACATCTGACTCTTCTACGTCAGTCGGTTCAGGATTTACTGACTCTTCGATTAACTCTTTTACAGCGTCAGGATTTTCTTTTAGGTTAGGATCGTTTTCTACGATCTCTCGAACTTCTGCTAAAGTTTCTAAACTTCCTACCGCTTCATTAGTTTTCTTTACACTATCGGCAGTTTTTGCCGCCGCTTGTTTATTTGTACTTGAAATAATTTTACGTACGCCTGCTCCTCCGACTTCTGCCATTCCACCTGTCACAATAGATACGGCTCCTTCTACGAAGCCTTTACCTACTGCACGACCTACTTTCTCAAAAGTCATCTTGTCACCAAAAGGAACACCTGTAAGATCGGCGGCAATAGTTGCTCCTGTCTCGCCGACTCCTTCACCTACCGCTTGAGTCACTGTACCTTTAGCAAGTTGAGCCGTTTTACCTGCAATCTTTTTTACGAGATCACCGCTTACAGGCTTAAGAATTTCTTTACCTGCTTTACCCATGAAGAGCTTATCTAAAAGAGCAAGTGAAATACCATAGACAGTGGCTTGAGATCTCCACTTAGCAACTCGGTTAGGATCACTGTATGCTTTCTTTAAATCAATTTTACCTGTATTAGGATCTCTAAATTCTTCAAGCTGCTCTTGAAGGTACGATCCGTACCCTATAATACCTGAGCCTAAAAGCTGTCCTGCCGATGCGCCTGCAACGGTCATACCAATAGGAGTTCCTACGGCCGCACCTGCGAGGGCTCCGATGTATGGAGAAACAAAAGTTCCTGCCGATTGAACGCCCACTAATCCAAACTCTTTAGGATTTTGAAAAGCAGTTGTAATAAATTCGAGGGTACTATTTAGTGCTGCCTCTGAACCATCATAAGCATTTTTTAATTTATCAATTTGATCGTTACGATTATAAAACAAAGAGTCCCATGCTTCAGCTATTTTATTAAAACCTTCGCCGTAAGTTTCCTCAAGTGTCTGACCTGCTTTGTTTATTTTATCAACGCCTTTTTGGTACGTGACAAACTTAGCTTTCTGTTTTTCCTGATCGATTTCATTTAAAAGTTTTTCAGTTTGATCTACGTCCATTATGCCTAGTGTGTTTGCAATATGGGCAAAAGATTCTTGATAAATAAAAATGTTTGACTTTACTGCCGTTCCAAGATCATCAAGATAGCTTGGCGATAAGTTCTTAGAAACGTTTTCAATCTTCATCACATTATCAGGAGAAGACTTTAACACCTCAAAATTCTCAGGCTTTGAAGCCCATTTAGAAGTGGCAGGGTATTTTTTAGCTAGTGTTTCTTTACGAGCTTCGACTTTAGCTGAACCGTAGTCACGCTCGAAAAGAATAGCTTCTGCATCAGCTTGAGAAATTCTTTCCTCTCTTGCAAGCTGCTTAGCTTTTTTAATAAATTCTAGTTCAGGCTTATCCCCTGCAAGTGTCTCTGACGTATTAAGTCCTGCGACTCTTTGCTGCTCAGGAGATGGAACCTCCTCTTTTTTATAGCTATCTAAAAATGAATCAACGCTTGACTGACCTTGAACAACGGGAAGTTCATATTTATCGAGGAAAGCGTCTACGGTATTATCAGTCGTAAGTGCTCCACCCCAAAGTTTTAAACGATCTTGTGATCTTTTAACTAAAGCAGGAAGTTCGACAAGCTGTCCTTTTTCGTTAGTTGCTTTAGTGTATTTCCCTATTGCAAGTTTTATCTCATCGATATTGCCTTTATTAACAACGTCGATTAGCCCTGAGTTTAAAAGCTTAGTGGCTCCTAAATTATACTCAAGGTCAAGAAGAACATCATATTGGTTTTGAGGTATGTCACGTTTTAAATGTTTGTTAATTACTTCAGAACCTTGTGAAAGTCTTCTGTCTAAAAGCTCTTCAGCTTCTTGCTCTGATATTTCATCTTTAACGTTTAATGTATCTCCATACCCAACGGCGTATTTGCCATTAAAGTCTTTATACTTTTTAAGTCTTAAGCCTTCGTGCTTCTTAATAAAATCTTTAGTTTGTTTTGTAATTCCTGCCACGTTCCCCTCTATTGTTCAGAATAAATATCAATTCCGTTTTTCTGCATATCACTTACTACCTGCTGAATCTCAGTCTCCGACATTTTAGGGTACCTTGTTTTAATTTTATTTATTATCGAAGGGTGAACTTCACCTTTTAAAGATCCTGAAGGTAATACTGTTTTAATAGTTTCAGAACTAAGTCCAAACCAAGTATCTCTTTTTTCTTCTTTATATCCAAAGTCTCTTAAGGCTTTAAGTGTAGATCTTCTTATCTTGGACTCATCTCTTTCGCCTTTACCGATCATCTCATAAACGTAATCAAAAACTGCGAGCTCGACCTTCGATCTCTGGCCGGGGTTAAATACTTTATTAGCGTTTAGGAATTGAGAAGTGACGTCTTTAGCCACTCTGTTCCCTCTGTTGTAAACTCTCAAGTCTTCTTTTCTTCCTGCTTCGATTAAATTAGTTTTAATTCTTTTAAAAAACTTTTGGTCTTCTTCGTTAAGATCCGCAGCGTATGCACTTAGGTTTAAGCTGGTAGCAAAACCTTCAGGATCGTCTTGAACTTGTTTTAAAAGAGAATTAAATACTCTTGTGTCTGTTGGGTTATATTTCCCTTGCGCCTGATTAATAGCGTATGTTCTAACCTTATCATGATACTTAGGATCTACATTCTCTAGTGATTTAGCCGTCAACGGTTGACCCTTCGATATCGCATCCAAAGCTTCACCTAAGTTTTTCTCATCATTAAATTTCTTCTGTTGTGCTTTGATACCTGAAATACTTTTAGCAAAAGCAACGCCTGACTTATACACATCTTCGTTAGGAGCATTGGCCCTCATGAACGCTTCTTGAGCGGCCATATCTTCAGGGTATTGTTTCATTGCCATTTCAGCAAAAGACAAGCCAAGTTTGTCGGCAGTATCTACTTCCGCTTTCTTAAGAATATTTAACGCCTTAACCTTCATGGCAGGAGTTAAGTCCTTTTCGTGTTTAGCAAAAAGTTCTTGGGCCGTAGAAAGTCTGTTGGTCTTTGCTTGAACTTCTATTGCGCCTACGACGGTTTCAGCTACAGCTTCTTTCCTGATAGCATGAATGGCTTCACCTGCGGTAAGACCTCCGACATCGACGTTTGCTTCGTTTCCATATTTTAAACGACCGTACTCAGTCGCTCTGTCTGCAACGTCTTTAAGCCCTTCAGTGGAGAACCATTCCATATCCGCCGATCTTTCAATGGCATCATCTCTTCTTGCCACGATTTTATCTTTACCTACCTGTTCTCTAACTTTAGCTATTTCTCCGTACTGGTGAGGAATCGCTGTAACGTTAAAATTGTTTACTGACTTTAAAATCTTAGGCTGCATCTTTGCTTGGAGTTCAACAGGCATCTTGGAAACAATATCATTTGCTTGTTTAAGAAGTTCTTCTCTTTGTTTAGAAGTCTCTTGTAAAGCGTTTAAGCCCTGAGTACTCGCCGCTTTAGCTTTAGCTTCGATTTCTTTTTCTCTAATCTGCTGCTCTGCCATATCCTCGGCAAGTTTTGTTGAAGCCTTAGCCCCTTCAAGTCTTTCTTTTTCACGCTGTTCAGTAATACTTTCTAATGTTCTTAGGAAAGAAGGATCTATTTGCCCTGTTCTTCCGCCTTGCAAACGTGTTGCTCTTTGTGGCTGAACAGACGTTATTTCCATTTCTTGAGGTGATCTGAGTCCCATTATAAAACTCCCACTGAAGATGAAATGAACTGAAGCCCTGATGAAATGACACTTGCGTCACGTTCAATGCCTGCCGTTTTTATTTGATAATCGTAGCCAATCTGTTCAAGTTCAAAACCTAAAGCTTCTCTCATCGAATTTATTTCCTCTTGAAGAGCATTTTCAATTCCGACTGCTTCGTAAGATCCCTGAACTCTCTGAGCGGCTGCGCCTGATACATCTTGACCTTGCGCCGCTAAAGCTAAAAGAGACTGTTCACCTGCTTGTCTACCCTTAGATTCTGCCCTACCTGCCGCCAAACGTCCACGATATAGTGAATCTGCCCTTTGATTTTGGGCTTGAACGATATTAAACTGCGCCTGATCACTAATAGTTCTATACCTGCTGTTGGCGTTCATCATGTCAATACCAAACTCTGCCGCCGCAAGACCTATTTTAAGTCCTTTATATGCGTCGCTTACTTCCGTTTTATCTTTATTTTTGGGAGTTAAGTCGTCGTAAGTATTTGATTCAGGAGCTTGCCCTGTCTGAAGAGTAATGGGGGCTGAAACCGTACTTCTTAATTTAGAATCAAAAGCTCCTTGAGAAACAGGATCTTGGTTGAAAATTTGATCAGCAGGAATGGTATCTATATTATTGACAGGTACTCTTCTTCTAAAGCCCATATGAACTCCTATTAGTTGCTTGACGCCCCTTTAGGATAAACTGCGAGTATAGTCATGGGAAGGGGGTCAACTTGTTTTATTTTGATAATGCCTGTTTCGTTCCATGTCGATTCAACATGAATACTTTTATGGCCGTTAAAATTTAAGGTAATACCGTTTTCAGCTACTAGATTTTCATCTGCAAGCATCGGGGTCATATTGTCCATCACTGCATTTTCAGGGCCATAAAAACCACCACGAGTTTTATCAAGCGCAACGCCAATCTTATTAATCAACTTACGATCATCTGAAAGAGTTCTTCCATCTGAAGGCTCGATAGGTAATGTTTCAACCTCCGACTCATAAGGGAGCCCTACATATCCATAAGCGTAGAAATCACCTAGCTCAAGAACACCTGATCCATCTACCGTAAGAGTTGGAGCATCGGGGTTATTAGGCGAAGACAATACAAGTCCGTCAGCCATTACTGCGACGTCTTTGTTCGCAAGATGAGTAAGGTTTATAACTGAATCAAAAGCTCTAGCAAAACGAGTCTGATAGAATAATTTTTCAGGTAGGTTTTGAGTTTCTGCGTCTTGAAGTTCAGAAGGAATATCTTGTAAAAAGTATCCTTCGTAAGCATACGGGAAATCAATTGTAGTAGAAGACCCTGTGCCTGTGCAAACAAAAACAATCTTTGACTGTTTCGTTTCGTCCTCATCCCCATAGTAAAAGAATATTCTTCCTTCTGTAGGAGAAGTGATTACATGAGTAGACTGAACCTCTACGACTTCGTTAGCTTCCCACGTTGTACCACCTACGATATTTAATCTTGCTGAAGCAGGAGAATAGATACCTGTTGATGGATCGTAAGAATTTATGAAAGGGAAAGGGTTATTAACTGTTTTAAAAGAAGAAGGCATTGCAACCGAACGAATATGCTCAACGTGGTGAAGTCTGTGCCACCCTAAATCTGTTTGAAGTAAACGCTCTCCGAACATACGATAAGAATCGGCAAAAAATTCCCCTTTCCTTTCGTCGTCCTGTCTAAAACGAATAACCTCTATATTACGAACACCGTCACGAATAACGTAAGCATAAATATTTTCAACTAAAGGATCTTTACGATACAAGAGTTCTTCCCCTGCGCCTATGACTTTTTTACCTTTGGCATAAATCTTTTTAGTATCTTTGGCCGTAAAAATGTTTTCGATAAAGCCGTCAGTTTCCCATACAGCAAAGCCTGCAAAGTCTGGTCCTATAGAACCAACGAGGAGTTTACCGTCACGCCTAACAGCTATTGCTAGATCTGTTTCGGAAGATACAACTTCGATGTTATGAATGTCACTTTCAACTACTAAATGATTTGAGAGTAATGTCATTTCACTTATGCCTAAATTACCATCGTCACCGAACTGTACTGCCATAATTTTGGTATGGTCGTTACTTAAATATATCCCTACGTTCCCTTTCATTTTAGGCTGAACGTTTTCAGAGCATCCTGTTTCAGATATTCTTACTGGATTTACTGAAGTAGGTGTGATGACCCCCTGCTCTCCCCCTCTAATAACGTATGCCGCTTTCTCAGACAAGACGATAAGTCTTTCCATAGGAAGCATACCAACTACATTAGAGCCATCAACAATAGGAACAGAAAACTGAAAGGCTGCTGTATTATTAAATATCGTAGGCATTACAATTTGCTCAGGGGCTCCGAGCTTAGAAACTCCGATCTCACCTGACTTAATATTTGTAGCTGTCTCAACATCGTAAGCCATAAAAAGTCTTTGTTGATAGAATGAAGCCACATTGACTCCGCCTAAAACAGCCGACCCTGCCCCTCGAAGTGTGAGATCTTCAGGAGGATTTTCTGCAAATGATTCTGAGCCATAATCTATAAAATCAAAACTTGAGCCCCCTGCATTTCTAGTTCTTCCTGCAAGTTTAAAGAACGTAGCATTTCTGCCGTTGCCTCGATAGATATTAAAAAATTTAACACCCGTTACAGGCCCTATAAAATTTACGGTAATACTTAAGGTCATTTCTGCATGAGGAAGTACAATCGTTCCGGGGGGTGTGCTAGGATCAGCAATAGGGCCTGACGTAAATGAAGCAACATCAAGCTCTAAACCATCATCCATTACTGCCGTTACCTTGTATGTTACAGGCAAGTAAGGAGCCCTACCAAAAGAAGTTCCAGTCATTGAAGAAAAACCAAAAAAAGTTTTATTAGCAAAACTTTCTATGTCTTGAGTTGAATATCGGTAAACACCATTAACGTCTTTAGTCGCTTCCATCGACGGGGTAATGATTACATGATCTTTTAAAAAAGTATAATTGACTCTTTCTGCTTCAACAGAATCGTCAGGAATTACTGCCACCGCCGATAATGTAGATACAAAAAACGCTTTAGAAAATCTATAAGCATTTGTCATGCCTGCAACGTACCCATACTCAAGATATGTAAACACCCCGTTAGTAGGGTTCTTAAAGAATACGCTTTTAATCCCCGGCCCTGAAGAACCTTTAGTTGATGGAATCTTTTCTTGATTAGGATGAACACCGAGAAACTCGAAGCCTGCTCTGTTGGAGAGACCACCTGTCTTTCTCACATACATATTTTTAAGTTTAGAGACAGCATTACTATAAGACGCTAAGTCTGATCTAAAACGAAGAGAAGGTGCAACTTCACCATATTGAAAAGATACTTGTTTTCCTGATGACATGATTACATTCTCGCACGAACAAAAGGATTTAGCGAGTCTAACCTTAAAGGCTGACGGCTCATATCTTGTGCGATTCCTTCATTCACTTCAGCCGTTAAGTCATTTACTAATTCTCTTTTGACTTTAGGAAAGTTGTTAGTGATGAGTGATGGAGCAATATCCATAGCGAGCATGGCCGCTAAAGCTCTTCCAAAATAATTAGGAAAGCTTTTATCTTCGTCGAGTCTTACGGTGTATTTACCAAAAGCGTCTGGTACATTTGAGCGAACTCTTACGCTTCCTGTTGTATAAAGTTCTTGCCATCGATATTTCTGGTCTTCATATTGTTCAACAAGTGAGAATTTATTTTCTTCTGCAATTTCTTGAAGGACTAAACAATCTGAAGGGAGAGAATATAAATAGCGATACTGTTCTTTTGCATCCTCTGATACCAGAGATAATGCAGAGAACTTAGTAGCAAAATTCCATGGATGCTTTTCTAGCAGGGTATCTAAAGTCATCCTGAAATGTCTTCTTATTATTTTTGCTTGAACAGAATTTTCAGTATAGTCGGCGATGGCTAAAGATACACCTAATTTACCTAGCGCAAGATTCGCAATGTCGAGTTTATCCAACACTACGTCCTCCTAGTTAGATAAGATCAGATACGTCTGACTCTTCGTCTTCTTCGATTTCTACTTTTTTCTTAGCTGATTTTTTTGCAGCCTTAATCCATAAAGGGAGCTTACCATCCTTGGTCACACCCTCAAAAAGGAACTTCTTCCCTGTAGGAATAATTTGCCCTTTATAATATCCATCGTCGACCGCTACGGCTTCGATGGATACTTTTTGAATCTTTCTTTGTACTTTCTTTTTTTCAGTTTCCATAATCCCCTCTATGAACTATTAGCCTACGTAAGAGCCATCAACAGCTACTACGAAGCCTGAAGTAATTTTACCAACAGTTGGTGCTGTTCCTGAAACAACATATCTTAGACGAACGAATCTTTCAACGATTCCTCTTGGGAGTCTGTCGATAGGGCAGATATACCCTTGAACAAGTTCAGCTAAAGGAACAGTTACAGACATAACGTCTTTCGCACTTGAGAAAGAATCGTTGTCATCTGTCTGAACAATTATTTGAAGTGAAGTCAAAGCGTCAAAAGCCTCTACAACTTGAATTAAAAGAGGAGATTCCTTAGCTTTACCAAGGTTTCTTTTTAGCTGAATATTGTTATATGCAGCAATTCCCATCTCACCAAGGTCATAGTGGTTGGTAGAGTTAGCTGTAGCAGTAATTGCCTGAGCGTCTGAGAAAAGTGAATTTTGATCTAAAATCATAATATACCTCTAGTATAAGTTAAAACGTTCTGTTTACGAAACTTGATCTTCGCTGTTTAATAGAGCATCACACTCACGAATCGGGATACCTCTAAACATTAACACTTCTTTAGCGTTAGGACCGTACTTGTCGAAAGTCAAGAATAGGTTAGTATTCTGAGCAAGACGAGCTTGGTAGTCGAGATATTTTACGATTGTAGTGTTCATGTAAATGCAAGTTTTACCTTTATTTACACGACGACCTTTGTGCTTGTAGTACATTTCAGTCATTGTATTGATTAAGTTTGCACCTGCTGAAGCGTCGATTTCAAGATCGCCTACGTCGATGTTTGCAACTCTTGAAACGTACTGCCAGTTACGAACTGAAAGTCCGAAGTGGTGAGCAAATTCTTCTCTGTATGCAAAGTATGTATCGCCGTTAGCATCTGCTACCGGAATCAATCCCATATCTTTTCTATCAACACCAGCTTTATGACCTTTAGGATAGATCAAGTGACATGAACTTTTGTCCCAAGTTAGCATCCAGATAGAAGTAAGGTCGTTACCGATACCTGCAGCATCAACGATCTGACTTCCGTTCTCAGCCGAAAGGCTGTTGAAACGTGGAGCTAGACCCATTGGCTTGCTTGGATCAACTGCTGTGTCGTGGTAGAAGATTGCTCTTGCAGCTTCTTGAGCCATAGCTTCAAGGTGCTGAGCAGCCATATCTAAACGAACAGAAGCTTTATCAGCCGCTTTCTCATAAATATCAACGTATCTTCTGTCGACCTGAGCCGCAGAGTTTACGAAACCAGTCGTGTCTTTTACAGTTTGGTGAGTACCTTTAGAAGCAGGAACACCTTGGTATAAACGACCCCAAGCAACTGAAGGCAAACCAGTCAAAACAGTCGTTTCGTGGTGAGTACCTTTGTTACACTCAAAAGCTGGAGCGTCTTCAAGAATAGGGTTGTGTGCTGCTAGTAAGTTAATGACTTCAGATACTTCTTTATTCTCAGGAGCTTGAGCAAGGTCAAGTAATGTAGGGAAGTCTGAGTTTAAAAGTGCCATATTTTATTTCCTTGGTAAAACAATTAATCCGTTAAAATAGTTACCTATACTAATAGCTTTCACTATATCTTAAAGCACGTCAACAGTTATTTTTAATTTTTATAAAAACTTGGGTATAGTGTTTTTAAAACAGCTTCTTTACTGTCATTCTGTGCACTTAAAGCACCTTTCCCCTCGAAGGAATCAGGAGCAATAAGGTCGCCGATCTTCTTTAAAAATAAAGCTATTGCTAAATTATTCCCTATCTCAGGCGTATTTAATGCCTTGACAAGATTCTCGTCACCGAATTTCTCAACCACTCTGTTGATTGATTCAAATGTTTTAATCTTGTTATCGCCTGTAAAATCAGGGTGACTAAGAATTTCTTTTTTGGCCGTATTGATTTTCTCTAACTGTTTTTGCTCTGCGATTGTTAAAGCTTTTTTATATGTAGATTCTTTAAGAGCTAAAAGTTTTTGAGCATCTTCTTTAGAAAGATTTAATCTTGAAGCTTCAGCCGCAATTTCGTTTAGATCTTCTTCTGATAAAGGAGAGTCATCAGATAATTCAATCTCATATTCTTCGCTTTCATTTGTAGCAGGAGTAGGAGCAATGTCTTTGCCTTGCTCGTTTTGTTTAGGCGTATTAACTGAAAGAGGATCAGCTTTATGCTCAACTGATGAGACTGCATTTGAAACAGGAGTGTCTTGAACACCTCTACTTAAACTGCTTAGCTCAGAAGTCAGGGCCGTCGCCTGAGATGCTTGGGAGTTCTCCGACGTAGGTGTCGATGTTGTCTGCGTGTTTGATTGCTCGCTCATACTTTATTTTCTCCTCTTTATCATTGTTTCGTGCTTCTCTCATCATCAGTTCTAACTGATCTTCAGAAGCATCTGATATAATACTTAGGAGTTGAAGTCCGACTTGTCTTCTGCCTATCTGCTTAAAAACGTCCTCGCCCTTCCCCTCAATGTCTCTATAGATACCACAAGAACAGAGCATCCGCCAAATAAATCTTCTTCCCGAAGGAGAAGACATTACATTCTCAACGTCTGCACGTTCTCTCATTTGCTTTTCTTTTTCATCAATCATAAAATATTACGGCTGCGATGCTTGCAATAATGTATCAAGCATAGACCCCTCTCCTATCTTGGCTTGTGATAAATCTTTTGATGTTTGCGCTTCCGCCTGCATTTGTTGCATCTGTTGAGCCTGCGCTTGCTTCTGAGCTTCCACTTGTCTGATCTGTTCAAACTCCATTTCACTCGGAACAATCGTCGGATCAATAGCAACGTAATCACCATAAATACGTATCGCTCTTTCAGCGTTAAGCATTTTAAGTAAAGCAGGATCTTGATTTACTTGTGCCATATTAACTACGAACCCTAAATATCTTTCAAGCGAGTTCATCATACTTACCTTAGCCGCTTGAGCTAAGATTGAAATATATTCTGGACGTAACAATTCACCCTCAAGCTCTTTAGGTCTTGGAGGTAAACGCTTCGCCTGTTCAAGTATTAGTTGAGCATTAGAAATTAATTTAGAAGATAAGTCCTGATCCCACTGACCAAGCACAGGAGCTAACGTCGACATTCTTTCGGCAGCTTTCTCATCGATCTCTCTTGCCGTTACATGCGACTTTGACTCTGTACCTGAAAGCATTAGAAACAAGTCTTCATAGAAAGCGGAACGTATAGCCTGAACATATTCTTGTTGATCAGCAATAAGATCTGAAATTTTTGGATCAACCTGAAAGGCAGGTTTAAACCCTGCTTGCGCTCCTTGATCATCGACATAAGTGATGCCGCCTGCAAGTATCGAAGCTTGGTGTCTTCTAAGAGAAGAGTGACCAACCATAGGTGGTTTAATGTTTTTAGCAATAGCTTCTAGTCTCCACTTCTCCATCTCTTGAAGAGTCTGCACGTCACCCAAAGCGATGTGCCCAGGACCATCCACGCCATAGTCCTCTTCAGGCATGACCTCCCATCGAGGTGTAATAACAGGAAAATAATCAAAACCACTGATCTTAATAAAATCATTTTGTCCTACCGAGTTCTCATTTCTAAAACCGCTAGACGTTTGAGGTGGTAGGTTTGAGCCCATCGCCTGAACAAAAGTATATGATTGGAATTTCTTATCAGCAGGATCAAGAGAAGGCTTATCAGGATTATATGTAGGATTAGGAACAATCACCTGCGATAGAACCATGGTCTCAAGATACTTAGCTTGCTCCCAACTTGTTCTCACCCATACAGGAATATTCGTCCAATCTATCTGGCCGTTAGGTTTTACTCCTGCATATCGCTCAACGATTTGACGAACGGTAAGGGAGAAATCCCTAGTAAACATATTGGTATTTCCCTCAGTGTCACAGGCAAAAGCATATGTCCCAATAGCAAAAGGGTAAAAATAAAAACCGAAGCGAGGGTGAGGTAACATCGCAAACGCCGCATTTGAAAATACTCCTACGTCTTTATATGCCATGGGAAGGATACGATACAGATTTGAAACTTGAAAATGAGAGTTTAATACGTTCTCACTCTCTGTAAAAAATCTTTTAGCCGCCGAAGAATTAGCCTTCGACTTTGAATTAACAGTAAGGTTAAACCATGGACGAGATCTTGGAGTCGCCCCGTTCATCATACCTGATACGAAAGTTCTTAACGACCTTCCGGCTTGGTTCTTTATAATCCTCATGTCTTTTCGAGATCCATTGTTCTTATCGTCAGGATTCTCTTTAAGACGTTCAGGAGCTATGAACCTCGCCAACTCTCTCCATAAAGGAAGCTGACGGCTCATGCCATCTCGAAGTCTATTTCGTATCGCTGTAACCTCAGCGTAATTTAATTTGCTCATTTTTTATTTCTTTTTACTTTAGCTTTTCTTTCTTTTTTAATTCTCTCAACGGCTGCACGTCCTGATTCTTTTGGTCCTTTAGAAGCACCAAAGCCTATCTCAGGGTCATAAACGTCGTCGCCTTTTTTAGCATTATTTCTTTTTACTTTAGCTTTTCTTGATGAACTATTTGCTGCTTGAGGTGGAATCCCAAGTCCTTTAGCAGAAGAAGCTGCTTGAGGTGGAATCCCAAGTCCTTTAGCAGAAGCAACTTCTTGAGGTCCAAGTCCTTTAGCCTTTTGCATCTCACGCATTTGAATACTTTCTGAAAGAGTAGGGAGCCCTGTAGAATCAGATACAACAGTTGAAAGAACAGGTTGAGCTTCAGATCTTGTAGCTGAAACCATTCCGCCTATTGGACCCCTTGTAGCTGTGACCATATCGCCTGAAGGTTTTCTTTTTACTTTAGCTTTTTTCGCCATTATATACCTCTTAGAATGTTCCGGCAGAAGACATTGGAGCCGCTTTATTTGAAAGCCCTGAACCAATCACGCCGACATTGTTTGTATTTTTATTTGTGTTTCTTGCGAGCCCTGCCGCCATTGTGTTCGTGGCTTGCTCCGCTCTTCCTGCTTCATTTATTCTCATTCGTATTCTTGCAGCCTCCGCCGCCTGTGCCGCTTGATCCGCAGCCTGTCTTTGTTTTTTCGATGCCTTAGCTCCTTGGATCATTCCAAGCCCTCCGCCAATGACTGCCCCTGCAACAGCAGCTTCTACGCCAAACTTTGACCCTACTGCCGCTCCCGACATTGCGCCTGATAACGCACCTTGCTGTGCTGCCGTTTCGTCTTGGTCATTGTAAAGAGTCATGCCGAGTAGACTTGCCATTTAAAAGCTCCTATGATCTATAATTAGGCGACACTTTATAATAATTGTCAATCTGAGTCTCATCAGAATAATAAGTTGTTGACATTGCTTTATGCCTATAATAGTCCAAAGGATCTTGAAACTGCTTAGCGATTGCCGCCCCCGAATAGTCAGCAAAGAAGCTTGGCTGCTCAACATCTGCAAAGGTTTGAGCTAACGCATCCGCTCTGTCGGGAGATCTCCCAAGTCTTGATTTAATTTGTTCTTTCTCTTCCAACCTAAATACTCCACCATGGAATATAAGTTTAGGCATAAGTATCTCATCTGCTAGTTGAGGGTCTTTAGGTAAGCATCCACCTTTACGAACCCAATCTCTAAGCCTCACCCACATCTCAGTTCGTTTGTTATAGTACCTTTTATCCTGAGCCTTCGATGAATAGTGGACAGGTGTTATATCGATGTTAGGGAATAATGCAAGAGAGTCAACCACTGAAGATCCAAAGCCCCCTGTATTATCGACAAAGATTCTTTCAATTCTTTTTTCCTCGACCATGAAGGCAGCCTTACTCGCAAGTTCAGGTCCCATAATGTTGGAACTTATTTGTTCAACAGGATAAGCTTTAAGCCCTCTTCTCATAGCGAAAACGGTAGAGTCGACACCACCTCTAGCAACGTCGATTCCCAAACGAAGCTGATGATTTTTAATATCAGATTCCTTAACGTCTCTGTTCATTGATTCAAATATTTCTTGTTCGGTGAGTAGTTGGTTCGACGAAACCGTTGGATATTTACCAAGCACGTTCACCATAACCCAAGGGTCGTCACGTCCGTATTGATCTATAAGATCTTGCGCCCATAATTTATCAACCAGTGAAGAACGTTTTGGATCATCGGGATCTCCTGATACTCGGTAAACTGCCCATTTCTGTTTCGTCTTGCCCATGCAAGCTCGGTATATTGTACCTTTAGGTTCTTCAGGGTTAGCTGTCACAAGAAGCCTAGCTTTCTTATTTCCTTCACTACCCGTCGATAATGCCGCATCCGCCGTTTGAATAACTGCATCGGGAATAGTCCCTGCCTCGTCGATAACGAAGGCTACGTTGTCAGCGTGAAGACCTGCTAGTGCTGACGCCTGCTGACTCTCGTCGGCTTGCTTAGGAAAGGATCTGGCATCAATGAAGCAATACCCTTCATGACCTTTAAGAGTTATCTTTGAGAAACCTTCATTCGTCGACTTAACAAGTAGTGGTGACTCTGCACGAGCTTTAAGAAGTTCCGCCCAAAGGTTCGCCATTAAGTGATCTTTAGTAATCGACAATGCGGCAATCTTTGCCATGTGATGAGTAATAAAAAAGTGCCATGTGATCGAGGCTAAGAATCTAGTCTTTCCTACACCCTTAGATGCCACCATAGCTAAACGATCATTATTCACATATAGCTCTGCACACTCCTCCTGCCATGGTAGTGGAGTAAAGTCCAATACGTCCCTAAAGAATATTTTGGGCTTTGCCCTCCATAGCTTCATGACTTGATGAGGCTGAAGACTTGCAGGCTTGTTGAGCAGTCGTTGTACGTTTGACATTATAAAAAGTCTTCGATGGAGTTGGTACTTGTGTCTTCGATTGTTATGTTTTGCTGAAGTTCTTTTTTCTCTCTGAGTTCTTCATACTCTGCCTCAATGGCATCGATGTCGTCAGTCGTTGAGTATGATTGTTTGATAAGCTCTGTGATCGTAACATTCTGTTGAACGTCAAGCTTATCGATAAAATCCGCCTCCGACTTACCAAGAAGCTCGGATGCTTTTAATCGGGTGACGATTGGAATATTTGTTTCTTTAATAGGAACCCCGTTGCTGTCGAACTCTTCTTTGTGATAAGGATCATTATTCCTCATGATGTCAGTCCAAAGCTTCTGTCGTTCTTCTCTGTCAGCTATGGCTTTTTTAGACGTAGCGATGTATAGGCTTCGATCTTTGATCGCCTGTACAATTTGTGGCTTCGACAATAACTGAGTTGCTTTCTGAGAGAGGTATTTATCTGAACCCATATATCCTGCTACCCTCATAGCGTTTACCTCATCACCGTCGTAAGCGTCGATAAATAATCTCTCGCTCTTCGATAATGT